>Ga0187892_10012207_pt1 | contig 10284 bp, 9 predicted proteins | sample MA1701073metaG_FD_139345 | JGI IMG/M metagenome (GOLD analysis project Ga0187892, IMG submission 139345) | Bio-ooze microbial communities from a basaltic lava cave in the Kipuka Kanohina Cave System on the Island of Hawaii, USA - MA170107-3 metaG ...
ATCATCCAGATGCTCCACAACTGGCCGCACCTCTACGCGAATGGGCTCGTCGACGTGAGCGATCTCGTCGCGTGGCAGGTGAAAGAGCAGGGCGCGCTCTACTTCCTGTCCGACGTCAACGTCAAGGTGGGCGGCAAGTACCTGGCCCTGCCGCACGGCATCGTGCCCGGCCTCATCGCCTATCGGAAGTCGTGGTTCGACGAGGTGGGGGCCACCACCTTCCCCAAGACCTACGAGGAGCTGCGCCAGGTCACCGCGAAGCTCAAGAAGAAGGGCAAGCCCTACGGGCAGACCCTCGGCCATACCTTCGGCGACGCGCCGGGCTGGGCGTACCCGCTGATGTGGAACTACGGCGGGATGGAGGTCGACAAGAGCGGCAAGACCGTGATCGACAGCAAGGGGACGGTGGAAGCGGTCAAGTTCATGACCGCGTTCTGGAAGGACGGCTGCGACGAGGGCGGCCTGGCCTGGGACGACACCAACAACAACCGGGCATTCCTGGCCGGCGAGATCTCCGGCTCGCTCAACGGGGCCTCGATCTACATCGCGGCCAAGCGCGGACAGGACAAGATCAAAGACGAGAAGGGCGAGCCGATGCTGCGTGACATCCAGCACGCGCGACTGCCCGCGGGTCCGGCCGGCTCGTCGAGCTACCAGGCCTCCTTCCACCACGGGATCATGAAGTACGGGAAGAACCAGAAGCTGGCGAAGGACTTCCTCAAGTGGCTCCACGGCAAGGAGCAGTTCGGGAAGTGGTTCCAGGTGGCCGAGGGCTTCTCGATCGGGTCCACCAAGTTCTGGGAGCAGCATCCGCTGTGGAGCACGATCGACGAGCCGATGAAGGGCTTCCGCACCGCGGCCGACAACTCGCGGGTCCTCGGGTACGCGGGGCAGCCGTCGGCCAAGGCCACCGAGGCCTACTCGAAGTACGTGGTCGTGGATATGTTCGCCAAGGGCGTGCAGGGCATGAAGGCGGAAGATGCGGTCACCTGGGCGTCGGGCGAGCTGAAGAAGATCTACGGGTAACGTTCGGTGAAGAAACCCATCGCCGGAGGGTCGGGGGGCGCGGCCGGGATCGAGGTCGCGCTGCCCCACCCGGGCACCTCCCGGCCCTCCGGGATGACTCGCTTCCTCGAGAACGAGCGGCTGCTCGCCTGTCTGCTGCTCGCCCCGACCGTCGTGCTGCTCGGGGTGTTCATCGCCTATCCGTTCGTGATGGGGGTGTGGCTCTCGCTCAGCAGCGTCAGCGTGGGCAATCCGGGCGAGTTCGTCTGGCTCAAGAACTTCATCAAGGCCTGGAACGACTCGATCTTCCGGACCGCCTTCTACAACACGTTCTACTACACCTTCTGGGCGACCATCTTCAAGCTCGCCCTCGGGATGTGGCTGGCCCTCCTGCTCAACCGCCACTTCCGCGGCAAGCGCATCGTGCGGGCCGCGATGCTGCTGCCGTTCATCGTGCCCACCGTGCTCTCGACCTTCGCGTGGCGGTGGATGTTCGATCCGACCTTCAGCGTGCTCAACTGGCTGCTCTATCAGGGCGGCTTCATCACCACCAAGCTCCCGTTCCTCTCCGACGGCACCTACGGCATGTGGTGCGCCATCGTGGTCAACACGTGGCGCGGCATGCCCTTCTTCGCCATCACCCTCCTGGCCGGGCTGCAGACCATCAGTACCGACCTCCAGGAAGCGGCCTCGCTGGACGGGGCCAACGGCTGGCAGCGCTTCTGGCACGTCACGTGGCCGCTGCTCAAGCCGGTCACGCTGGTGGTCGTGGTCTTCTCGGTCATCCAGACCTTCTCGGACTTCCAGCTCATCTACGTGCTGACCGGGGGCGGCCCCGCCAACGCCACCCATCTCCTCGCCACCTACGCCTACCAGATCGGCGTGGCCACCGGGCTCCTGGGCGAAGGCGCCGCGATCTCCCTGTTCATGCTGCCCGTCCTCTTCATCGTGGTCTGGCTCCAGCTGAGATACCTCCGCCGCCTGGAAGGCGCCTGACCCGTGGTCATCGAGCGGCGCTGGAAGAGGTGGGTGTACTTCTACATCCCGCTCACCATCTTCGTGATCGGGACCTTGTTTCCGTTCTACTGGATGCTGATCACCGCGATCCGCCCCGACGCCGAGCTCTACCGCTCGTGGCGGGCGGCCAACAACACGCCGTTCTGGACGCTGCAGCCGACGCTCGAGCACTTCCGGGACCTGATGGCCAAGACCACCTTCCCGAAGTGGCTGTGGAACACGTTCTTCATCGCGTGCGTGTCCACCGTGATCTCGCTCTTCTGCGGGCTCCTGGCCGGGTATGCGCTGGGCCGGCTCAAGTTCCCCATGGCGGGCACCATCGGGACCAGCATCTTCGTCACCTACCTGGTCCCCCCGACCCTGCTCTTCATCCCGCTCGCCAACATCATCCGCACGTTCCAGCTCGGCGACACCCCGTGGGCGCTGATCCTCACCTACCCCACCTTCCTGATCCCCTTCTGTACCTGGCTCCTCATGGGCTACTTCAAGACCATTCCCAAGGAGCTCGAGGAGTGCGCCCGGATCGACGGAGCCACCCGCTTCGGGGCCATGGTGAGGATCATCTTCCCCATCGCGGTGCCCGGCATCCTCTCCGCGGGCATCTTCGCCTTCACCCTGTCCTGGAACGAGTTCATCTACGCGCTGGTCTTCCTGTCCTCGCCCGAGAAGAAGACGGTCCCGGTGGGCGTCGTCTCGGAGCTGATCCGGGGCGACATCTACTTCTGGGGCCAGCTCATGGCGGGCGCGCTGCTCGGCTCCATCCCGGTCGCGCTCGTGTATTCGTTCTTCGTCGAGTACTACGTGACCGGGCTGACCGGATCCGTGAAGGGGTGAAGCAGCAAGCCGAAAACCTGCTTGACAGGGGGTGATCCGGCTCCTAGAATCGCGCCACTCTTACCGGTTCTTCCGTTTCGGACAAACGGCCGCTCCTACATGAGGGAGGTGCCCCGATGAAGAGGTCCTTCGGATTCTTCCTGGCCGGCATCGCCGCCGGCGTCCTCGTCGCGCTGGTTACTCTCGGTGGGCTCTTCGGGGGCGGGGCTGCGCCGCCGCCCGCGAGCGCCCAGGCCCCGATCCGCTGGAAGGTGCAGACGGGCTGGCCGCCCACGTCGATCGTGCAGGACGCCGCGAAGCTGCTGGTGGAGATGCTCGAGAAGAACACCGGCGGACGGCTCAAGATCGATCTGCTGCCGGGCGGCGCTGTCGTGCCGGTCTTCGAGATCCAGGACGCGGTGAACCGCGGCGTCCTCGACGCCGGGCACACCACCCCCGGCTACATCATCGGCAAGCTGCAGGCGTTCATCCCGCTCACCCATGGTCCCCTGCAGGGCATGGACTTCATCGACTACTTCGGCTGGTACTGGGAGGGCGGCGGGCACGAGCTGCTCAACGAGGCGTACCAGCAGCAGCTGAAGATGAACGTCGTCTCCTTCCAGGTCCACCCGGAAGGCCCGCAGGCCATGGGCTGGTTCAAGAAGGAGATCCGCACGTTCAACGACATCAGGGGGATGAAGTACCGCATCTTCGGCATCGGCGCCGAGACCTACGGCAAGCTCGGCATCAGCGCCGTGACCCTGCCCGGCGGCGAGATCGTGCCCGCGCTGGAGCGCGGGGTCATCGACGGCGCCGAGTGGATCAACTGCTACGACGACAAGATCCTGGGCCTGGACAAGGTGGCCAAGTTCCACTACGTGCCGGGGATGCACGAGCCCGTGACGGTGGGCGAGTTCATCATCAACAAGGGCAAGTGGGACGCGCTCCCGGCCGACATGAAGGAGATCGTCAAGACCACCGTGCAGGCCGCCTACTGGGTGCACTTCGTCCGGTTCCAGGAGAAGACGGCCAAGGCGTGCGCGGAGCTGATCGCGTCGGGCGTCAAGATCATCAAGACCAGCGACGAGCTCAACAACCGGTTCCTCAAGGCCTACGACGAGATCAACAACGGGTACATCGCCAAGGACCCCTTCTACAAGAAGGTGACGGACTCGCAGAAGAAGTACGCGGGCCTCGTCGTTCCCTACCGGCTCTCCTACTGGCCGAACTACAACTTCATCGCCGAGCACTACTGGAAGGAAAAGATCTGGCTGAAGTAGAGGCATAGGGGTCCGGCCCCGAGGGGCGCCGCTCCACGGCGTCCTCGGGGCCGGGGCCCGCTCGGCGACGGGGACCGCGGTCCCGCCGGTCCCATCATCTGCTCCGACATCATCGGCGCGCGTCCCGCCCGCCTGCCGGACGTGATGGGCTGTAACTCGCTCGGGCTCAGGCCCCGAGAGACGAGAGGAGAGCGCCTTGGCCACGGCCGCTCGCAGTGAGGACCGAATGGATCCACGCTGGGCTACGCTCCGGCGGGTCGCGGGCGTCGTCGACACCGTCGCGGAATGGTCGGGGCGGGTCTTCGCCTGGCTGATCATTCCGCTGGTGGTGAGTCTCACGTACGAGGTGCTCGCCCGGTACGCCTTCAACGCCCCGACCATCTGGGCCTATGACCTGAGCTACATGCTGTACGGCGCGCACTTCATGCTGGGCGCCGGCTACACCCTCCTGAAGGGCGGCCACATCCGGACCGACATCTTCTACCAGAACTGGTCGCCCCGCACGCAGGGTAAGGTGGACGCCCTGCTGTACCTCCTGCTCTTCTTCCCCGGAATGATCTTCTTCTTCTGGATGGGCTTCCAGGAGGGCACGCACTCCCTGCTGATCGGCGAGCGCTCCGACGCCAGCCCCTGGCGCCCGATCCTGTGGCCGCTGAAGCTGTGCATCCCGGTCGCCGCCCTGCTCCTCTTGATCCAAGGGGTCTCCGAGCTCATCAAGAGCTCCCACATGGCCCTGAGGGGACGGCCCCTATGAGCCCCGAGTACCTCGGCCTCGTCCTGCTCGGCGCGCTCCTGACCTGCATCTTCGTCGGCTTCCCGATCGCCTTCACGCTCATCATCCTCAGCATCGTGTTCGGCTACATCGGCTTCGGCGACACCGTCTTCTACCTGATGGTCTTCCAGACGATCGGGCTCATGAAGGAGGAGACCCTGGCCGCGGTGCCTCTGTTCATCTTCATGGGGCACGTGCTCGAACAGGCGGGGCTCATGGAGCGGCTGTTCAACGCGTTCCGGCTCATCCTGGCCCCGGTGCGCGGCTCGCTGTACCTGGGGGTGCTCCTGACCTCCACCATCTTCGCCACCGCCACCGGCATCATCGGGGCGTCGGTGACGGTCATGGGGCTGATGGCGGCGCCGGCCATGACCAAGGCCCGCTACGACCCCAAGCTCTCGGCGGGCTCGATCGCGGCGGGCGGGACCCTCGGCATCCTCATTCCGCCGAGCGTCATGCTGGTCGTGATGGGCCCGATCGTCGGCGTCTCGATCGTCGAGCTGTTCGCCGCCGCCATCGTCCCCGGCGTGATGCTGGCCGGGCTCTACATCGCGTACACGATGATCCGGAGCTTCATCAACCCGGCGCTGGGGCCCCCGCTGCCGAAGGAGGAGCGGGCCGAGTCCTACGGGCAGATCGTGAAGGAGTTCTTCGCCGGCGTGGTCCCGCTCTCCGTCATCATCTTCGCCGCGCTCGGGAGCATCATCGCGGGGCTGGCCACGCCGACCGAGGCGGCGGCCATGGGCGCCTCGGGCGCCGTCGTGCTCAGCCTGCTGTACGGCCGCCTGAACTACCCGATGCTGCGCGACGCGGCCCGGCAGACGCTCCAGACCTCGAGTCTGGTGCTCTTCCTCGCCGTCGCCTCCAACATCTACGGCTCCGTGTTCACCCGGCTCGGCACCAGCCAGATGCTGGCCGACGGCCTGGTGTCGCTGCCGGTGCCCCCGCTGGCCATGCTGGGCCTGCTGATGCTCCTCATCTTCCTGCTGGGATGGCCGCTCGAGTGGCCGGCCATCATCTTCATCTTCCTTCCGATCTTCATTCCGGTGGTGCAGGCCCTGAAGTTCGATCTCGTCTGGTTCAGCACGCTCGTGGCGGTGAACCTCCAGACCGCGTTCCTCTCGCCGCCGGTGGCGATGGCGGCCTACTATCTCAAGGCGGTCGCGCCTCAGTGGGAGCTGAGCCAGATCTACCGGGGCATGGTCGACTTCATGGTGCTGCAGATGGTCGGTCTGATCCTGCTGTTCATGTTCCCGCAGATCGCCCTGTGGCTCCCGACCCTGCTATTCAGGTAGGAAGGGTTCAGCTCCGGGGCGCGGCCGCCCGCGCCCCGGTCCGCGCTCTCCGAGACCTCGTCTGATCGACCGGATCGTCTCCGCGATCGATCGGCTGAGCACGGCCACCGGGTGGCTCGGCGGCTGGCTCATCGTACCGATGAGCCTCGGCGTCTTCTACGAGGTGGTCGCCCGGTACGCCTTCAACGCGCCCACCATCTGGGCCTACGACGTCACCTACATGCTCTTCGGCGCTCAGTTCATGCTCGTGGCGGCCTTCACCCTGCTCAAGGGCGCGCATATCCGGACGGACGTGTTCTACGAGCGGTGGTCGCCGAGGACCCGCGCGACCGTGGACGTGATCTCGTACGTGTTCTTCTTCTTTCCGGGCATGCTCTTCGTCCTCTACGCGGGCGGGGCGGAGGCCTGGCACTCCTGGCTGATCGGCGAGCGCTCGGACTGGACGCCCTGGCGGCCCGTGCTCTATCCCCTGAAGGCGGTGATCCCGGTCTCGGCGGCCCTCCTGCTGCTCCAGGGGTTCTCCGAGCTGGTCAAGTGCCTGCGGGTGATCCGGGCGGCTCCTCGATGAGCCACGAGCTGCTCGGGTTCATCCTGCTCGGGACCTTCCTGTTCGCCATCTTCGTCGGCTTCCCGGTCTCGTTCACGCTGATCTTCCTCTCGCTCACCTTCGGCTACTTCGCCCTGGGCGACATGGTCTTCTACCTGACCGTCCTGCAGACCATCGGTCTCATGAAGGAGGAGGTGCTCGCCGCGGTGCCGCTGTTCATCTTCATGGGCTACCTCCTGGAGGAAGGGGGTCTCATGGAGCGCCTCTTCCACGCGATTCGCCTGCTGATGGGGGGCATGCCCGGCTCGCTCTACGTGGCGGTGCTCGGGACCGCCACCATCTTCGGGATCGCGTCCGGCACGGTGGGCGCGACGGTGGCGGTGGTGGGCATCATGTCGGTGCCGACGATGATCCGGGCCGGGTACGACCCGCGCCTCTCGGCCGGGGCCATCACCGCCGGCGGCAGCCTCGGCATCCTGATCCCGCCCAGCGTCATGCTGGTGGTGATGGGACCGGTGATGGGGGTGTCGGTGGCCGACCTCTACGCCTCCTCGTTCGGGCCGGGCTTCCTGCTGGCCGGGCTCTTCATCGGGTGGACGATGATACGTTGCCTGATCAATCCCCGCCTGGGGCCGCCGCTGCCCGTCGAGGAGCGCGCCGGCTCCATCCGCCAGCTGGCCGTCGAGCTCACGCTGGGCCTGGCCCCCCACATGCTCCTGACCCTGATCACCCTGGGCCCCATCCTGGCGGGCATGGCCACGCCGACCGAGGCGGCCGCGGTGGGCGTGGTGGGCACGGCGGTCATGGCCGCCTGCTACGGAACCCTCCGCTGGTCTACGATCAAGAACGCGGTGATCCAGACCGGAGTACAGACCAGCATGGTGCTGTTCCTGGCGGTGGCCTCCAATGTCTTCGGCGCGGTCTTCACGCGCCTGGGCTCGGCCACCCTGATGACCGACACGCTGGTCTCGCTGCCGGTGCCGCCGCTGGGGACGATGCTCATCGTGATGTTCCTGATCTTTCTCCTCGGCTGGCCCTTCGAGTGGCCCGCCATCGTGCTGGTCTTCGTGCCGCTGCTGCAGCCGGCGATCATCGCGCTCAAGTTCGACCAGCTCTGGTTCGCGACCCTGATCGCGGTCAACCTCCAGACCGCGTTCCTGTCGCCCCCGGTGGCGATGGCCGCCTACTACCTGAAGGGCGTCGCCCCCGACTGGAAGCTCACCGACATCTACTGGGGCATGGCGCAGTTCATGGTGCTCCAGGTGATCGGCCTCATGATCGTCCTGTTCTACCCCCCGATCGCCCTGTGGTTCCCCCACTGGCTCTACGGGAAGTAAGGAAGGGCAGTCCGCTCGGCTACGCCTCGCGCCGCTTCCGGGACGCGTCGGCGCGCATGTGCTGCATGGCGCGCGTCTCCCCGTCCGAGTACCGTTCTTCCGTCCAGGGGTCGCCGTGCATGTGGTAGCCGTTCTGCTCCCAGAAGCCGGGAGGATCGACGTCGAGGAACTCGAAAGCCCGCAGCCACTTGCTCGACTTCCAGAAGTAGAGCTTCGGCAGGACCAGGCGCAGGGGGCCGCCGTGCTCGGGCGCGAGGTCGCGGCCGTCGTGCTTGAGGGCGAGGACGACATCGTTGTCCACCAGATCCTCGATGGCGGTGTTGGTCGTGTAGTCCGGGTCCGCGTGCTGCAGGACGAAGCGCGCCGCGGGCAGGGGCCGGCAGGCCTCGATGATGGCGCGGACCGAGACGCCCTCCCACGTGTTGTCGAGCCGGGACCAGCGGGTCACGCAGTGGATGTCCGATCTCACCGTGACCCGGGGCAGCCGCAGGAACTCCTCCCAGGTCCACGAGACCTCCCGCTCCACCAGGCCGAAGCAGCGGAAGGTCCAGCGGGTCGGGTCGAAGCGAGGCGTCCGGCCGTAGGTGAGGACCGGCCACTTCGTGGTGAGGCTCTGGCCGGGGGGCACCCGCGCGGCGAGGGCAGGATCGGGCGCCTTGCCCGCTTGCCTCCGTTGCTTCCACAGCTCCCAGAGCAGCTTGGCCATGGCCTCCGATTATAGACTGCGCTGTTGACTCCCGGGCGGCGCCGGTGTATTCGACCGGTGCGGCTCGCGGCGAAGGGATAGTATCCCGACCCACCCACTCGAGAAGGAGGAGTCATGAAGCCCAGGACCATCGTGCTCGCCTGGATCGCTTTCAGCTTGCCTCTGCTCATCCTCGCGGCAGTCCTCTGGCACGGCCCCTCCTCGGCCGTCGCCCAGCAGAAGATCGTCTGGAAGGTGCAGACCGCCTGGCCGGCCAGCAACCTGCTGCACATCTCGGCCCTGGAGATGGCCAAGATGATCGAGGAGATGTCGGCCGGCCGCTTCAAGTGGGATATGCAGGCCGCCGGCACCGTGGTCGGCAGCTTCGAGGTGCTGGACGCGGTCAACCGTGGCCTGATCGACGCCACCCATGCCTGGCCCGGCTACTGGGCGGGCAAGAACTCGGCGGCCGGCCTCTTCGCCCCCGGCCCCGGCGGCCCCTTCGGGATGGACCGCGAGGAGTACCTCGCGTGGCTGTTCGCGGGCGGCGGGCTCGAGCTCTACAACGAGCTGCTCCAGAAAGAGCTCAAGATGAACGTGATCGTGCCCGTCTTCACCACCAGCCTGCCGTACTGGGAGCCGCTGGGCTGGTTCAAGCGGCCGTTCAACAGCCTCGACGAGCTACGCAAATTGAAGTTCCGCACCTCGGGCCTCGGGATGGAGATGATGAAGACCATGGGGGTCTCGGTGGTGACGCTCGCGGGCGGTGAGGTCGTCCCGGCGCTGGAGCGGGGGACGGTGGACGGGGCCGAATGGGCCATCCCGAGCCACGACATCCTCATGGGCTTCCAGAACGTCACCAAGAACTACTACATGCCCGACCTGCGTCAGCCCGCCTCCTATCAGGAGATCATCGTCAACCGAGCCAAGTGGGACGCCCTCCCGAAGGACCTGCAGGCGATCGTCAAGTACGCCGGCATGGCCGAGATCATCCGAATGACCGCCTACAGCGTGGATCAGGACAGCAAGGCCGCGGAGGAGCTCGAGAAGAAGTTCGGCGTGAAGATCCAGCGGACCCCGGACGACGTCCTGAAGGCTCAGGTGGTGGCCATCGACAAGGTCTACGAGGTGGAAGCGCAGAAGAACCCGTACTTCGCCAAGGTGCTCAAGCACCAGCGGGACTTCGCGACCCGGGCGGTGCCCCACGCCCAGAAGATCCGCCCGCCGATCGAGGTGGTCGTCGCCCACTACTGGAAGAAGTAGCCGACCCCCTCGCCCCTGGATCCACCCGCCGGCTGCCACGCCGGCGGGTGGATCCGTCTGCCCGCAAGTACCCGCGGAGCTGTGGTAGTATCGGCGCCCAGAGCCCGGAGAGCACCCGACTCCGGGGAACCTATTTGAGGGAGAACGCCCAATGGCACAGGTAGTCCTCAAGGACCTCAACAAGAAGTACGACGAGGTGCACGCGGTCAAGGACGTGAACCTCACCATCCGCGACAAGGAGTTCATGGTCTTCGTGGGCCCGTCGGGCTG
>Ga0187892_10012208_pt1 | contig 10282 bp, 11 predicted proteins | sample MA1701073metaG_FD_139345 | JGI IMG/M metagenome (GOLD analysis project Ga0187892, IMG submission 139345) | Bio-ooze microbial communities from a basaltic lava cave in the Kipuka Kanohina Cave System on the Island of Hawaii, USA - MA170107-3 metaG ...
ACGTTGGGCGCCTTGGTGAATTGGATGTTTTCGTAACCTACGATCTCGATGCGGTTGCCCCAGGGATCGAGAAAGTCAAGAAATGGGCCGGGTAACGGTTTGATTCCCGCGTCGGCTAGGGCCTCACGGACTGCATCCTTGTCGTCGACCACAAGCCCAAAATGACGTCCCTCGTCAGCAGGTTGAGTTCGGCCTTTCTGCAATGCGAGAAATTGGTCGCCCAGATCAATGAAGGCTGAAGTCTTGCTCTTCCCCCGAAGCTTGAACTCGAACAGTCGACCGTAGAACGCCAGAGCCTCTTCGATGTCTCCGACTTCCAGCGCTACGTGATTGAAACCCACAGCGCGTGCTTTTCTTGCTCGACCCATGGCACTCTCCATTAGCTCGTGAAGTGAGCGATCCTGCCACCCGCCGCTGCCCGCTAACCGGGTCCCTTCCGGAGTCTTAGCTCTTCTCGGAGGTCACCACGAAGATGCGACCCGGCACAAACGCAACCTTCTTGCTCCCACACTTGGGGCATTTCGATTTCTTAGCCTCATGCTCGGAGATGGTCTCGGTGCGTTCGAACTTCTTCCCGCATTTCTCGCAACGGTATTGGTAGGTGGGCATGGCTCAAAATCCAGCAACGGGGCGACGCCTATAGAATTTTAAAGCCGACGGCTGACTTGGAGAAGTTCATCTGAACTGCATACCGGAGGGCGGAAAGGGCGAGCCTACCCACCAGCAACCGACTGAATTGCGCTTGTGAAGCTCCGGCAACTAAATCGCCCTCTTGGCGATTATACGGCTGCATGTAAAGGCCGATGAAACACTGCCGCAGCAGCCGCGTAGAGGAGGCTCGCCGTCAACACGACCGTCGAAAAACCGAATGTCATGGCGATCAGCGTGGCGAGTATCGCGCTCAGGACCGAGGCGCAGCCATTCACACCCCAGGCCCAGGGAACAAGGTCCCGCGCTCCGCGCCACACTCGAGACAATCCAAGAGGGAATGGCATCCCCATGAAAAAGGCCAATGGCGCGATCAAGACGAAAGAGACAAGAACTTTGGTGACGTCGGTGAGGGACAGGAGCAGATCGTATGCACGCGGCAAAATGAAGATGTAAGTCAGCGAGATCGCAATTATGCCGACTATGGAAAGCTGAATGGCGGAAAGCCGCAGGCCTGGACGCGTCCCATGCCAGGCGTCGACGCGCTCAGCGAACCGCGACGAGAGACTACTCCCGACTCCGGCGAATAGAAGGAAGCCCGTCAATACAACGGCAACCGCATACAGGGGATGACTCAGAAAGAGAATTAACTTTTGGATGAAAGCAATCTCTACGAATAGAAACGCCAGACCAATAGCAAGGAAGTAGGCGGCAACGCGCCAGATCTGCGAAGACCGGACAAGACTTCGTTGTCTCGCCCAGAGCGGCACCATGATGAGCATGGCGCTTAGCGCCATGGCCTGAATGAGCGTGGCAACCAAAATCACGCTGCCCAGCTCCAGAAGACCCGCCCCGCCGGCTTTTCGGATCGCCATCAACTCCGCTAGGGTGCGCCATTTGAAAAAGTCGAAAAAGTAGGGCCGCTCATCTGTGGCTGGCGTGATGTCGAACTTGTAGCGGGTGATGAAAGCGTCCCGCTCCGATCCGATCAGAGCCCTGGCGCCTGCAAAGAAGTACGGCTCATCGAGAACGTTAAAGCGGTTGACTTCATCCGCGCTGATCCCGGGGTAGTAGCAGAGATCGAATGAGCGCTCTTCGGCGAAGGTCTTGGCTTTGGCGATGTCAGCCTCCGCCACGGCAGCATTCTTGACCAGCAGTGTGGTGGTGTTGAGACCGCGCAGCAAGATGAGGCGTTGCTCGGGAGTCTCGACGCCTAAGCGACGCAAGGCCTCGAGGGCGGTGCCGAACAGCTTTAGCGCGTCGCGCGGCGGTAGCTTGAGCCAGCGCGTGATGCTGAGCCATCCGCCGGGGCGCAGACGCTTGAGATAATGCTCAAAGGCTTCGACAGTATAGATATAGCTCTCGCTGAGACCGTGCATCCCCGCCGCCCCAGTGCCGAAGGCGTCCAGCAAAGGAAGCTGCACCAGGTCCCAGGCACGCTTACTTGCGGCGACGAATCCTCGGGCCTCGGCCACATGAACCCGAATCCGGGGTCGGCTGTAGATGTTCCCCGCATATTCGGCATAGTCTTTCCCAACCAGGCGCACCATGTTCGAATCAAGTTCCACCACGTCGATGCGGGAGGCATGGTGGTAAAGGGCTTGCAGCACGCTGCTCCCACCGCCGGCGCCGAGCACCAGCACCGAGGGCCGTTCCACGAGATGATAGACAATCGCATCGGTCGTGTAGTCGAGATAGGACAGCCTGTCGTGGCGGCCGTCGTAGCGGGTGATCGCAGTCATCGAGCCGCCGTCGACGAAAACGCCGAGTTGATCTGGCGGCGCTGCCGGGGCGTTCAGGCTAAGTCCCGGCACATAACGAAAGGGAACGCTTGGACTCTCGACGACCGAAAGAAGGCTGAGAGGTCCTGAGCGCTCGCGCAGCACCTTCGTGTCCAAGATTTTGAGTGCGCTGGGAAGACCTTTATAGTCGGCGATTCGCAGGGCAAACCACTCGTTCGGCAGGACTGCCCAGACCGTAATGGCCGCGATCACACCGCCCGCCGATAAAACTGGCCAGAAAGCCAGCCTTCGGTTCAACGCAACCAATGCCGCTGCGATAAACCCCAAAGCGGCGATCAATCGAAGGGCGTCTGACGGTGGCAACACGAAAAGCACCGCGACGATACCAAGAGCCCCAAGCGCGGATCCGAACAGGCTGGCCGCATAGATGCGGCCAACCTTATCGCCGTAACAGACGAGGGCCAGACCAACACAGGTGGCGCCGGAAAAGAACGGAACGACCAGCAGCAGGTACATAGCCAGCAGGTATAGGAGCTGGCCCGGATCCCAGACGATGGCGAGAGCATTGAACGGCAAGGCTTGGGCCGCGACGAAGCTCGCCGGAGCGGAAAGCGCGAACAATGTGGCGCTTACCGCGAAGGTTGCCGTGAAGCGCGATACGATCCGCTCTTGCCAGAGGGCAAGCCATGTGCCGCTGGCCCCAAAACCAAGCAAGGCGATGCTGATCGCCATGAAGGCGAAATGGTGCCACTGAACGATTGCGAAGAGTCGAATGAGCAGGACCTCGTAAGCCAATATCGCCGCCGAGATGACCGCGAGCGCGAGGTAAGTGATCATTGGGAGTCTCGGGCCAGCGGCACGAATTGGACCGGCAAAAGCTGGCGGGTCGTGATCAGCCCACCACCTGTCTTCTCCACCAGCGTCAGGAATTGAGGCCCAAAGACGCTCCCCACGGGAATCACCATGCGCCCACCGGGCTTGAGCTGCTTTACAAGCGGTGGTGGGACGTGGCCGGCAGCGGCAGTCACCAGAATCCCGTCGAAGGGACCGCATTCCGGCCAGCCGAAATAGCCGTCCCCGATCTTGGTCTGGACGTTGTCATAGCCGAGGTGCTTGAGACGCCGGGCGGCGGTTTCCCCGAGTCTGGGGATAATCTCGATGGTGCAGACCGTCTTCACCAACGGCGAGAGCACCGCGGCATGATAGCCAGATCCGGTGCCAATCTCGAGCACGGTCGAATGCGGACTTGCCCTTATCAGATGGGTCATGAGCGCGACAATGAATGGCTGCGAGATGGTCTGCCCGTAACCGATCGGCAGCGGCGTATCCGCATAGGCTTCGCGCTCCATCTCCTTCGGCACAAACTCGTGCCGCGGCACCTTCCCCATGATGTCGAGAACTGCCGTCGAAATGCCGTCGGTGCTGGCCGCCTCGGGAAGCAGAGCCGCATGGGCTTGGATCGTGCGCACCATGGCGGCGCGGGGCTCGGCCCACCGGTCCTGTTGCGCCAGGACCGCATCATCGTGAGCGTCAGCGAAGGCCAGCACGGCCACGATGCTCACAAGATACTCCAACGACCGACCCATCGGCGATCTACGATCCGCAAGGCATTCTATAGTCGTCTGCCTGGATCAAAAGTACTGACGATGATCGGCTGGTAGCGCCTTTTCGTCAATGAACCAGCCGGGATCGACAATTCCTTCGGCTTCGGGCAGAAGCGCCTCAGCGTTCACTTGGAACGTTTGCGCCGCATAGCGGCATCCGTAAACCGGAACGTCAGTTTTTGACCCCAGGGCGGACATTTGGAGCCCTGATCGCTCCATCTCCATCGCCTTTCCCTGTTGGTTGGCGTGGCGCGGCGCGACAAATGGGGCTAACCTGGTGCAGCGAAGGGAGGAGCCGGTAGACCGCATGGACACAAACAGGTGGCTAATGATCGCAACGGCAGTTGTCGTTGCCCTGCTGGTAGTCTGGTATTTGCTGCCGGCCTCGACTCCCACTGTGCCCACGGCATCGCCACCGCCCGCTGCAGCGCCGGAGCAGCCGCAATAGTTGCCCCGTTCCCTCGAATGCGTGCAGGGGCTGGCAGAATAGCGTTGGGCTTGTCCCTATCGGAAACCTGATCCGCTGACAATTGAAGCCGAATCAGTCGATGCTGCCGTCTGATGAGGGATCTCTGCAGGCTGCTCTGGTGCGCCTCGCGATTGATCGCCGGGCGCCTTTAGGCCAGCGGGCCGCAACATCAACGATGTCGAAAATTAAAAACGCTTGTTGTTACGCCGAAATCGCTTCACCTGCTCGAACGATTTTGTGCTGAGTAACTGCTCGACGGGTGGTCTGCCGGCTGCAGACCTGTCCAAAGTCAGATTCCAAACTGCCAGCGGCTTGGCTCAGGCCGCACTTGCCAACCAGCTTTGACAAGAAATTCTTTGACATGATAGCCTAATCACGCCAGACGCGCGTTTTAAGTGAGACCGAAATCCCAGGAGAAATGTCATGCATAGAACCCTGATGCTGGCCTTTGGGGCCCTGATGGCGTTGACACCCGCTTATGGCCAGACGAATGAGGAATACCAGTGGTGCACTGACGCTCACGTGCAGCAGATGGATAGGGACGTGGCCAAAATGACGGATGCAGCTAAAAAGAAATCCGCCACGGAGCATTTGCAACAATCGAAAGATGCGATGAAAAAGGGCGATACAGCTGGCTGTATTAAGCACATGGAGGCGGCGCACAAAGACATGGGTCTCTAACCGCGGCTGTGTGTACCGAAATCCTAAACCCGGACGTAGTGGTGATGAAGTCCGCTAAGGATTGGGTGTGACCGAATGATTCCAGTCCACTGAATCGGGCGAGAGACTGGTGCATCTTTAGCCAACGACCAGTGGGTTCTGATTTCGTTGTAATAGCGAGCCTAGAATCGCAAGATTCGACGCAGGTGCGCCTCACCCAAGACGACGAGACGATGTTCGCATAGACCTCGAGAATGGAGCGTTCGCGTCGGGCCAAGCCTACGTGGCAGTATCTCGTGCTCGCTCGCTAACATGACTCATCCTGTGCCTTCCGAAAATCATATCCGGGCGTATTGGTGATGTAGCCCGGCCAGAACGGGAACGGTGGCGATCCTACCAAAGCGTTGGATAGGGCGTTGTAGCGGTGTGTCTTTCTGTAAAGCTAGATGCGTGCGCGTTTGATTGTAATAGGCTGCATAAGCGGAAAGAATTCGCCGCAGATGCATCTTGTCCCTTCCGAAAACTAAATCCGACAGTATTGATGGTGAAGTCCACCCAGGACGTCGCTCGTGACGATGCGGCCGCTGCGCTCGATGGGTCGGCGATGTGGAGCATCTTTCTGCAGGCCGAGATGGGTCCGTGCCGCGTTGTAATAAGAAGTGTATTCCTTCAGGACGCGCCGAAGATGGGCCTCGCCCCACACGATCATGTGGTCAAGACACTCACGTCGGATCGAGCCGATTGCGCGCTCGACATATCCGTTCTGCCATGGCGATCGAGGCGCGATAGGGCGGTCGCGAATGCCCATCGACAGGACCCGCCGCGTGAACACCGCGCCATAAACGCAGTCGTTGTCGCGGATGAGAAAGGTCGGGGCCTGATCCCATGGAAAGGCTTCGGTAATCTGGTGGGTCAACCATTGTGCTGTTGGGTTCGTGGTGACGCCGATCCATAAAATGTTTCTTCGACCGACGCCGAGTATGACAAACGCAAATAGGCGTTCAAAGCTCAGTGTTGGAACGACCAAAAAGTCTACCGCTGCAATTCCATCGGCGTGATTGCGCAGAAATGTCTTCCAACCTTGCGAAGGCGGTCTTCGTCCTCGGAGCATGTATTTTGAAACCGTCGACTGTGCGACAGCAAAGCCCAGCTTGAGCAGTTCGCCGTGGATTCGCGGCGCGCCCCATAGTGGATTTTCCTCGCACATGCGGCGCACGAGATCGCGTAATTCCCGGTCGATCTTGGGTCGGCCGCCTGGATTCCGAGACTTCCAACGCCACCATGCCCGGAAACCCATACGGTGCCAGCGAATGACGGTTTCGGGGCGAATGATCGCGACGGCATTGCCGATATTCGGGAAATGTCGATAGAGGCAGACAAAGATTGCCCGATCAAATGCGTTTGGCCGGACCCGCCTCGGCGACTTCCGGCGCAATACGTTGAGCTGATGGCGGAGAACAAGCACCTCCGCTTCAAGCCGCCCGCGCGACATCATACAATCGCGTAGCGCCCCTATCAGCAGCCTGAGAATCGTAACCATCGCCCGCGAGCATGCCCCGATTCCCTGATTCCGGCGAATCCTCCCAGGACAGGGTTTTCGGAAGGGACAGGCAACAGCCGCAACGTCATGAAGGCAGACCCGGTGGACCGAGTATGTCGATACCGTACTCTGCCGCGATCTTCGTCAGGCGTTCGAAATCCGGTGGTCCGCTTGCCACCGGCGGAATGGTACGAGTCTTTGCTGGCTCCGAAAGCGCGCGCATGAAGTTCTCGAAGCCGGCAGGTTCCGTTACGAGTAAGAAGCGGGCGCGAGGCGAGGTAACCGTGAAGGTGTGTGGAACAGCGCGTGGTCCATACACAAACGACCCCGCAGGTGCATTGATCAGCCGTCCGCCGATCCATAGAGACAGCTCCCCTTCGATGACATAGAACCATTCATCCTCCCGGGTGTGGACATGAAGCGGCGAGCCAGCACCTTTTGGCGCGAGATGTTCGATTACCGCGACGCGGCCGTCGGTTGTTTCGCCAGAGGCTTTGATTATCGCAAGTACGCCAAGGAACCAGAGGGCCTCACCCTCGTCGCGTCGAAGAGCAATCGGATTGATGACAGCCCTTGTGGTTTCACCCATAGGAGCTTCCTCGGCTAGAGCGTCACCGCGATTTCCCGTCCCGTCCCGCGGTGGCGAGCGCCTTTCTAACATCGGACAGCGAAATCCCGAACTGCCGCCCAATCGCGGAAGGCTTGACGCCAGCCTTGAACGCCGCGCGAATCGCGTTCAGCTTGCCCGTTGTCAGTGAAGCTCCGGCATTCTCAAGTGTCGTTGCTCTCGACGCCGGAGGCTTCGGCAGTCGACCGCGGCGCTCGGCCTCGCTGGTAACCGCCGCAAGTAAGGTGTCGACTTCAGCATCATCCAAACGCTTCAACGCTCCGGCAAGGTCCTTAGGCAGCAAATAACCGGTTTGCGCGGCTGAATTGTCGGTACGGCTTTGGGCTGCGGCATGGTCCGAGATTCGGGCGCCTTCCGTGTCGGCGTAGCCGAGAAAAGGTCTGGTGTGGTATCCGCAGACCGCCTCGTTGGCATGACGCCAACTATGCCGCCGGCATCTCACCTGGGCAATCGGCCGGTCCCGGTTATGCAACGGATCTTGCCCCCGAGGCGAACTCATTGAAACTCTGGCCCGAGGTCCCATGCTTGGCGGTTTCCCCCGTAAAGTCCTGCCAACGCTTTACCGCCACATCGACATAGGGCGGGTCGAGCTCGATCGCATGGCAAACACGCCCCGTCATTTCGGCGGCGATGATGGTCGTTCCCGATCCGACGAAGGGATCGTAGACAGCCTGGCCCGGAGATGAGTTGTTCTCGATCGGCCGCCGCATACACTCGACCGGCTTCTGTGTACCATGGCCGTGGCCTTGGTCATCCCGCGCCGGGATTGTCCATAGCGTCGACTGCGAGCGTCCACCCGACCAGTGACCCTTGGCGCCGCTCCGCACGGCGTACCAGCACGGCTCATGCTGCCAATGATAATCGCCGCGGCTGAGCGCGAAGCGGTCCTTGCCCCAGATGATTTGGGCCCGCAGCGTAAACTGGCAGGCCTCAAGGCTTGCCGCGACAACGCTCGCGAATCGGCCAGCATGCCAGACATAGGCGACGTCGCCTGGAAATAAGGCCCAGGCCTCGCGCCAGTCGGCGCGGTGGTCGTTGTCAACCTTGCCCAGCTTGCGCTTGTTGCGGTTGACGCCAGCACGTGCCCGCCAGGCCGGGTCATAAGCGACACCGTAGGGTGGATCCACCCGTTAGCCGGACATGTCGACCTCCGCCTCGTCCCGGCTTGTTGGGCGTCCGAGCCCGATCTACACTGCTCACCGTTTATAAGCCTTGGTCACTAAAAAGATGTCAGAGCCAGGCACGTTGCCTCTGCCGGAACTTGGCCTATCGGCTGAGGAGGCGGCCAACCGTTTTGGGCGGCTACAGCAAAAGCTCGTTCCGCTGTGGACATCCATCCGTGCCTTCAATCAGGAAGAGCAGACGATCGTCGTCGTTCCATCGATTACGGCGGAGTTCGACATCAAGGGCGCCGAGATGCAGGCGTACGAGGAGCGATTCCTTTTCCTGCTGCTGCTGCTGCGCCAGCCACGCGCCCGGCTGATCTACGTCACTTCACAGTCCATCCTGCCAAGCACGGTGGACTACTATCTGGGACTGCTCCCGGGCGTGATTGCGAGCCACGCTCGGTCGCGCCTTTTCCTTGTCTCTCCGCAGGACCGTAGCCCGCGGCCGCTGACCGTCAAGCTGCTCGAGCGCCCGCACCTGATCGAGGCCATCCGCTCCCTCATCGCGGACCGCAACCGCGCCCATCTGGTACCCTATAATACTACGACCCTCGAGCGCGATCTGGCCTTGCGGCTCGGCATCCCTATGTACGGTGCCGATCCGAAGTTCTTCCCCTTCGGCACGAAGAGCGGGTCCCGCCGCTTGTTCGCCGAGGAAGGCGTCCCGCACCCCGTGGGGCGCGAGAACATCTATTCCGCTGCGGCGGCGATCGATGCTATCCGCGGCATCCGACATGAGAAGCCCGGCATGCGCCAGGTCATTGTCAAGCTCAACGAGGCTATTTCGGGAGAAGGGAACGCGATCGCCGACTTGCAAGATCTGCCGCCGCCAGGTGCGCCGGACGAGGTTTCCCGGATCGAGGAGCGACTGCGCATCATGCGTTGCGAGCTCGCGGGCGAGAGGTATGAGACGTTTTGCGAGAAGCTAGAAAGGCACGGGGGCATCGTCGAAGAGCGGATCGCCGGCGAAGAATTTCGCAGCCCGAGTGTGCAGCTGCGCGTTACGCCCCTTGGCGAGGTCGAGCTGCTGTCGACGCACGATCAACTGCTCGGCGGGACAGGCGGACAGCGCTATCTTGGCTGCCGGTTCCCGGCCGATCCTGAATACGCACCCATGATCACCCGAGAAGCTAAGAAGCTCGGGACTAGGCTTGCCAAGGAAGGGGTCCTAGGCCGCTTCGCGATCGATTTCGTCGTCGTCCGTTCCGCCAAGGAAGCTTGGCAGAGCTACGCCATTGAGGTGAATCTGCGAAAGGGCGGGACGACGCACCCGTTCTTGACCCTGCAGTTCCTCACCGATGGCACCTACGATCCCGACAAGGCGGTATTCCTTACCCCCGGCCGCCATGAGAAGCACTTCGTCGCCACCGACCATTTGGAATCACCGACCTACCGCGCCTTTTCGCCCGACGACCTGTTTGACATCGCGGTTCGCCGCGGCCTCCACTTCGATCAGACGCGCGAGACCGGGGTCGTTTTCCACATGTTGGCGTCACTGGCCGAGAACGGGCGGATCGGGCTCGTGGCGATCGGAGACTCGGCTGCTGAGGCCGATGCATTGTATCGGCAAACCCAGTCAGTGCTGGACGACGAATCCCGGCTCGCGCTCGCGCCGCGCGTACTGCCGGCCGTCGACTAGCTGTGAACTTTCAGGAGGTTGTCCATTCGGATCTGGACTTCAGTCCGCATTATAATGCGGACAGTAGCGACGCACGCTAGAAGCACGGCGCTGAGATGGCGCCTCGCGCTACGTCTCGAGTTCATCGATCATACGATCGGCGCGACGCAGGCGACCGCTCAACTCGCGCCCGAGATTTGCCAGCAG
>Ga0187892_10012209_pt1 | contig 10281 bp, 7 predicted proteins | sample MA1701073metaG_FD_139345 | JGI IMG/M metagenome (GOLD analysis project Ga0187892, IMG submission 139345) | Bio-ooze microbial communities from a basaltic lava cave in the Kipuka Kanohina Cave System on the Island of Hawaii, USA - MA170107-3 metaG ...
AAGCTGAAGCACCACGCGACTAAAGTCGGTGGTATCTCTCCACTTGCTGCGGTGGCGTTCTAGGCCGAAGCTGAAACACCACGCGGCTAAGGCCGGTGGTATCCGAGTTCTGAGACAGACTGTGGCTGGCTCGGGAATAAAACTACTGCTACTATTGCTGATTCTTGCATCTGCAGTCGGGAAGGCCTATGTCCACTGAAACGACCCTTGACTTAAAGAAAAGCGTAAACCTGCCAAAGACCGGTTTTGCCCAGAAGGCGAACTTGTCCCAAAGTGAGCCCGTGCGCCTGAAAAAGTGGGCGGAGATGCGACTCTACGACCTGATTCGCAAGGCCAGAGCCGGAGCAACAAAGTACATTCTGCACGATGGCCCGCCTTACGCCAACGCCGATATCCATCTGGGCACGGCCATGAACAAGGTGCTTAAGGACTTTATCGTTAAGTCTCGCTCAATGATGGGCCTGGACGCGCCCTATGTGCCCGGCTACGACTGCCATGGGTTGCCCATCGAACTGTATGTCGATCGGAAACTGGGTGCGAAAAAAACCAATATGTCGCCGGTGGCCATTCGCCGCGCCTGCCGCGAACACGCCTCCGAAGCCTTGAAGCGTCAAACACGAGACTTCCAGCGCCTGGGCATCCTGGGGGAATGGGAGAATCCCTACCTCACTATGTCGAATCACTATGAAGCCGAGACCGCGCGTATGTTTGGTCGCTTCATCGAACGCGGATATGTGTACAAAGGAGCAAGACCGGTTTACTGGTGCATTCATGATCAGACTGCCCTGGCGGAAGCAGAAGTTGAATACCACCAACACGTCAGCCCATCAGTGTACGTAAAATTTCCGCTGGCCAGTGATCCGGCTTTAATCGATCCGGCCCTGGCTGGCCGTAAGGTTTTTATTCTAATCTGGACCACAACGCCCTGGACCCTTCCCTCAAATCTGGGTATTGCAGTCCACCCGGACTTTGAGTATTCCGCCTTCGAACATCAGGGCGAGGTCTATATCGTCGCCAGTGAACTGCTTGAGGCAGTCGCGGCTAAATGCGAATTTGGCGAGGTGGATGGCGACGGAGGCCGCATTGTGCCTCGAGTGCTGGCCCGCTTCCTGGGAACCAAGCTGGATCGACTTGAGGCCAGACATGCCTGGCTCGATCGGCGCTCGCTTCTGATGGTAGGCGAACACGTCACACTCGGCGGCGAAGCTGATGCTGAGACCGAGCTGGATGTCAAAGAAGCACGGGAAAAGACCGCCTCCAGCAAAGCCGGAACCGGAGCGGTCCATACCGCCCCAGGGCACGGTCATGACGACTTTGTCATTGGCAAGCGTTATGGCCTGGAGATCTACTGCCCGGTTGACAGTGCCGGAAGGTTTACCCCCGAGGTGGAATTCTTCGCCGGGCAGAATGTCTTTGAGGCCAATCCCCGGATTGTTGACTTCATGCGGGAACGCGGCGTCTTGCTTTTTACCGAAAGCTACGAGCATCGTTACCCACACTGCTGGCGCTGCAAAAACCCCGTCATCTTTCGAGCCACACCGCAGTGGTTCATCTCGATGGACCAGGCCGGCGGACCGATCGTCGAGCGAGACGAAGACGGGCGCGATCAAACCAATTTCACCGAAAACTTTTCGGACTCGTCACCGTCTGCAGCCAAACCCCTGCGCGAAGCTGCTCTCCTAGAGATTGAAACAAACGTCGAGTGGTTTCCAGCCTGGGGCCGCGAACGCATGCGCAACATGTTCAGGGGTAGACCTGACTGGTGTGTCTCGCGCCAGAGGGTCTGGGGCGTGTCTATTCCCGTCTTCTACTGTAAAGGCTGCTCCGAGGCGGTAGCCGACCCGGCGGTCATCAACCGCGTAGCGGATCTTTTTGAGCGTGAGTCGGCCGATGCCTGGTACACACTCGAACCCCAGGATCTGCTTCCCGAAGGGTACAAGTGCCGTCGCTGCGGTGGGCAGCAGTGGACCAAGGAAACGGATATTCTTGATGTCTGGTTCGATAGTGGCGTGTCGTCGATTGCTGTCCTTGAGAATCGTGAAGGACTGCACTGGCCGGCTGATGCTTACATCGAGGGTGGCGATCAGTTTCGTGGCTGGTTTAATTCCTCGCTGATGGTGGGTCTGGCGGCACATGATCGCGCCCCCTATAAAGCTGTGCTGACTCACGGCTGGACCCTGGATGCGCAGGGCCGAGCCATGCACAAATCGGCAGGTAATGCAGTAGCTCCGGACGAGGTCATCAAGAACTCCGGCGCCGAGGTGCTTCGGTTGTGGTGCGCTTCTTCAGACTATTTTGAGGATATGCGCTGTTCCGAGGAAATTCTCCAGCGCGTAACCGACGGTTATCGGAAGCTGCGCAATACTGCTCGCTTCGCGCTGGGCAACTTGAACGGCTTCAATCACAAAACTGATGTCGTGCCGGATGAGGAAATGGAAGAGATTGATCGCTGGGTGCTGGCAGAGCTGGATTCAGTGATCACTTCGGTAGCAAAAGCCTACGACAAGTATGAATTTCATACCGTGTATCACCTGCTTTACAACTTTTCCACGGTGACGTTGTCGGCACGCTACTTCGATATCATCAAGGATCGACTCTACACGTTCGCGCCGGGCAACCGGGCGCGGCGGTCAGCCCAAACGGCTTTGTCTCGCATTGTCGATGCCCTGGCGCGCCTGCTTGCGCCCATTCTAGTTTTTACTGCCGATGAGATCTGGGAGAACATTCCGACCGCTGAAAACAAAACCCGCACACCGTCGGTACACCTGGAATTATTTCCACAACCAGGCGGCAGCCTGGATACAGAGCTAAGGACCACCTGGGAGCGCCTGTTTAAGCTTCGGGACCTGGTACTCGGTAAACTCGAGGAGGCGCGGGTCGCCAAGACTATCGGCAGCTCTTTAGAGGCGTGTGTGGTAATCAAGCCCGGTTCGGCTAACGAGCAGCTGATACAAGATCACTGGAAAGACCTGCGCTACTTGTTCATTGTTTCCCAGGTTCGTCTAGCTCAAGAAAATGAGATTCCGGGTGAGGGTGGCGACCGCGTGCTCGTTGAACGTGCTGCCGGTTCGAAGTGCGAGCGGTGCTGGAACTATTCAACTCGCGTGGGCGAGTCCGCGCGCTACCCAACCGTTTGCGAACGCTGTGTGACCGCGCTGGAAGAAATAGAAAAGGCGAGTTAGGAATTAGGATTTAGGATTTAATTTCGAATTTGGAATGCGGATTACGAATTTCGTGCCTTTCTAATACCAAAGCGCCGACAAGGCGGCGCACTCCTAAACACGAAATTCGCAATTCGAAATTTCCAATTCGAAATTTATTCCTAAATCCTAATTCCTAAATCCTAATTTTAGTTCCTTTTCCTTTGAATCAGACAACAAATCAAATCGAGACGTCGCCAGTGGCATCCGGGTTCGGGTGGCGCCTGGGCTACCTGATCGCTGCTTTTGGCATCTATCTGATTGACCAGGCCAGCAAGGCCTGGGCGGTGCGAAGGCTTCGGTTCGGTTCAGACGTGACCGTGATCCAGGGATTTCTGGACTTCATCTACACCGAAAATACGGGCATCGCCTTCGGCCAGTTGCAGGATGGAGGCAGTTTTGGTCGCTGGTTCTTTGTAGCGCTCGCGGTCGCGGCCACAGGCGCAGTGCTCTATTATTTCTTTAAGACACCTCGAAGCGATGATCGGATCCTTGGTGGTTGCGCTCTGTTGCTGGCCGGCATTGTCGGCAATCTTACTGACCGGGTGCGTCTGGGATATGTAGTCGACTTTATCGTCCTGCATGCAGGACAATATTACTGGCCAACTTTCAACGTCGCCGATGCAAGCATTTGCCTCGGCGCTTTGCTGTTGGCATATGATTTGGTGTTCACCAGGAGGCCTCAACCTGAGGGTTAAAGGGTTAACCCGTGGTAGGCAGACTAAAAGTAGAAAATTAGATGTATCCCGAGTTAATTCAAATCGGCGGGTTTCCCATCAACACCTATGGAGTGTTTCTTGCCCTGGCTTTTTTGTGTGCCATCCTGCTCGCAGTCAAACTGGCTGCTCGAGATGGGCTCCCACGCGAAAAGATTTATGACCTTTGCCTGTGGATGCTCCTGGCTTCTCTGGTCGGCTCGAAAATATTGATGCTCTTCACTGAACCAGAGTATCGCCAGAATCCAATGCAATTGATTTCGTTGGATTTTCTTCGTTCCGGCGGAGTGTTTTATGGCGGTCTGCTGGGAGCAATAGTTGCCGGGGTGTTTTTGATGCGACGCTACCACCTACCCTGGTGGAGGACTGCGGATGCTTGCGCTCCTGGTATCGCCCTGGGCAATTTCTTTGGCCGGCAGGGTTGTTTTGCCGCCGGCTGTTGCTGGGGCGAACCCACAACTTTACCCTGGGGTGTTAAGTTTACGGAGCGAGGGCACGAGATTACCGGCGTTCCAACGGATGCGTTCCTGCATCCGACGCAGCTTTATGAGTCATTCGCGATGCTGGCCGTCTTCTTCTTCCTATTCTGGCTGCATGGCCGGCGCCGGTTTACGGGGCAAGTAATTCTGGCTTATGGTCTGCTCTACTCGTTGATTCGCTTTCTAATCGAGTTTGTGCGCGCCGACCCTCGCGGCGATGTTTTTGGATTGACCTCGCTGACAGGGCTCTCGACCTCCCAGATAATTAGTTTGCCGATAGCCGTGGTCAGCCTGATATGGTTGGTGCTCCGATGGCGAAGTGCAGAATCACTTAAAGAATCGGACACGGTACACGTCCCCACGATCGCTCGAGCCTAATTTGGAGTGCGCCGCCTTGTCGGCGGTATCTTTGGAGTGCGCCGCCTTGTCGGCGCTTTGGTATTGCTAGGGCGCAAGTTATATATAATCCACACTCTTGCGAGGGCGATACTAAAGCGCCGACAAGGCGGCGCACTCCAAAGGAATAAATTTTGAAGATTTTATTCTGGGTGACAATCTTCACGCTTGCGCTCGTCTTTCTGGGCGGGAATAACCTCCAACTGACAGCCAGCAATGATGCGCTCAGGCTGCCTGAAGAAAAAAACCTCGTCAATATTAAGCAACTCACCTTTGGCGGCGAGAATGCCGAAGCCTATTTCTCCGCCGACGATCGGCAACTCATCTTTCAGGCAACCAGGGATCCCGGCGGCTGTGACCAGATCTACACGATGAATGTGGACGGAACCAATCTAAAGCAGGTTTCGACGGGACTGGGGCGTACCACCTGCTCCTATTTTTTCCCGTCCGGCAGCCGGCTGCTCTATTCTTCGACTCATCTCGGCAGTAAAGAATGCCCGCCGCGACCGGACTTTTCACGCGGTTACGTTTGGGCCATCTACCCGAGTTTCGACATCTTCACGGCCAGGCATGACGGCTCAGAAATCCGGCAGTTGACCCGGACTGCCGGTTATGATGCCGAGGCAACTATCTCCCGAGATGGGAAGATTGCTTTTACCTCCTTGCGCGACGGAGATTTGGATATCTACTCAATGGACGCTGACGGAAAAAATGTGCGCCGGTTGACGCAAGAGCTGGGGTACGACGGCGGGCCCTTCTGGTCTTATGATGGTAAACAGATTGTCTACCGGGCTCACCACCCCCACAGTGAGAGTGAAAAGGCTGATTACCTGGCTTTGCTTAAGCAAAACCTGATCCGGCCTACTACTTTGGAAATCTGGGTAATGAATGCCGACGGCTCTAACAAGAGACAAATCACCAGTAACGGCAAAGCTAATTTTGCGCCATACTTCTTCCCGGATGGCAAAAGGATTATCTTCTCGTCGAACATTGCCGATCCACGAGGCCGAAATTTTGACCTCTACCAGATTCGTACCGACGGGAGTAAACAAAAACGGATTACCTACAATGAAACCTTTGATGGCTTTCCAATGTTTTCGTCCGATGGCCGGAAACTGGTGTTCGCTTCGAATAGAAACGCCCGGACACAGGGCGAGACAAACCTGTTCATAGCCGATTGGGTCGAATCAGATAACGAGAAGTAGGGCAGGCACCCATGAATCAATCAACAAAGCAAATGCTGAAAACCAAAATCATATTTCGTCTCACGGCCGTAACTGCCCTGCTGGCCGCGGTAGCACTCGCCTGGGTCAACCAGACCGGGTCTTCTGCTCAGAATGCTCCCGAGCCAGAGCGCTTACGACAGCACGTAACGTATCTGGCTTCCGAGGCTCTGGAAGGACGACGCACGGGAACGGCAGGCGCCGATAAGGCCGCCGAGTACATCGCCGGGGAATTCGCGCGCCTGGGATTGCTTTATCCCAATCAGACGGCCGCAGCCGCCAAGTCCAAGACCGTAAGCCTGAAAGAATTTTTTCAACCATTCCCGTACATTGCGGACATGGAATTGGGTAGTAGGAATCGATTCACTTTTTCTGGTGTGCGGCAGCCTGGTTCAGAAAAGACAGCGAAAGCTAATACCCTGAATTTAGGAAGCGACTGGATACCGCTCTCCGTCTCCTCAACTGACAAGCTTGAGAACCTTCCAGCAGTGTTTGTCGGCTTTGGCCTGAACGTTTCTGAACTCCACTACAACGATTACGCTGATAAGCAAGTGGCGGGCAAAGTCGCCGTCGCTCGCACTGGTTCTCCCGATGGCAATAATCCTCATGGACGCTTTTTTCGTTACGAAGAGGTTCGCTGGAAAGCAATTGCCGCCAGAAACGCGGGCGCGAAAGCGCTGGTGATTATTTCAAAGCAAGAAAGTGTCAAAAATGACCGCCTGTTAAAACTTCGCTATGACAACTCGTCCGGCGGCGATGCAGGGTTGCCGGTGGTCCTAATCTCCAGCAAAGCCGCCGCACGCTTGTTTTCGGAAACGCCTGACTCGCCATCCGACAGTTGGGAACAGAAACTGGTAGCTGATAACCAATCGACCAGCCGCGGCTCATCGAGTTATTTGACGATTGAAACGGACCTGGTGCGTCGCCCGGCCGGTGCAATGAATGTAATCGGGAAACTCGAAGGCTCAGACCCGGACTTGAAATCCGAGACTTTGGTGATTGGTGCTCACTATGATCACCTGGGCCGCGGCGGAGCGGGGAGTCTCGCTCATCAGCGAGATGAAATTCATTATGGGGCCGACGACAACGCTTCGGGCGTTGCCGGTCTGCTTGAGCTGGCGCGAATCTTTACCAGCGAGGGAGCAAGGCCCGCACGCACGATCGTTTTTATTGCTTTTAGCGGCGAAGAGGAAGGCTTGCTGGGATCAAAGTACTATGTCAACCAGCCGATAGTTTCCCTGGCTGACACTGTGGCCATGATTAACCTGGACATGATTGGTCGCGCTAAGGCAAACCGGCTGATTATTGGCGGCGTGGGGACAGCACAAGAATGGAGAGACAGAATTGAGGAAGCCCAGCAGTGGATTGCTACACCATCTTCACTCATAGCGGCAGTGGGCCGGAATCTTCCAGGCGTCGTAACAAGGCCCTTTGAGCTCACCTTAACGGAAGACGGTTTTGGTCCCAGCGACCACGCCTCTTTTTATGCCAAACAAATTCCGGTGCTCTTCTTCTGGACCGGCACTCACGAAGATTATCACAAGCCTTCGGATACTGCTGACAAGATCAACTACAGTGACCAGGCGAGAATAGTCTCGCTGGTAGCGCGGATAGTTAGCCAGGCAGTCAAGGGTAAGCGACTCACCTACACCTCGGCCAAAAGCGAGTCGACCGGCCGCACGATGGGCTTTCGAGTCTATTTGGGAACCATTCCCAGTTATGCCGACTCAGAAAACGGGCTGGTGCTCGACGGTGTGCGCGACGAGTCCCCGGCCGCTAAGGCGGGACTGAAGCCGGGTGATCGGATCGTAAAACTTGCCGGACGGGAAGTTAGAAACGTCTACGACTACACCTACGCCTTAGGCGAGATGAAAGCGAATCAGGAATACGAGGTTGAGATTGTCCGCGGGAACAAACGGATAAAGTTAAGCATAACTCCCGTCGCCCGGAAGTAGCAGTTGCAGTGTAGGGAAAAAGAACCCGTGCCAGACGGTTGCTCCCTTTCCCTGTCGTGCTATTCAACTGTAACTGGAGTTTGTACTACCAACGAGGCTCGCGCTCGTACCGGTCGTTACCCCGATCGCGATCACGTCCACCTCCATAACCGCCGCGACCTCCGCCGCCACGGCCGCCAAAACCGCCGCGACCACCACCGCCGCGATCTGTGCGGGGCTTGGCTTCATTTACTGTCAGGTTACGACCACCAAAGTCCTTGCCATTAAATGCCTCGATGGCTGCCGCGGCTTCTTCCGGCGTCGCCATCTCTACAAATCCAAAGCCGCGGGAGCGGCCGGTTTCACGATCTTCAATTACAGAAGCAGACTCGACAGTTCCCACTGTCGAGAAGGCTTCGCGCAGTTCTTCACTGGTCGTGCGAAACGACAGATTTCCAACGTAAAGTTTCGTAGCCATTGCGGAGTACTATCCTTCTGGGTAAAAGGAAGCGCGGGCAAAGTGAAATCGCAGGTTCAGGCGGGGAGTCTGACTAACCTTAGGCGAACGCGACGCACCCGATGCTCTAACATTCGAGAGCAGCTTCTAACTAGTTGACAAAGCCTCACTCTCTCCTCAGCCGAACGTCGTCGCTTTCACGGGTCACGGACAGGCGCAATCAGCGCTTGATGCGCGAGAGCAGGAAAACTAACCAGCCAAGTATGCCTCAGGCGGAGCGGCCAGTTCAAGCTTAATCCTCAAGGTCAAAGAGGGGCCTGAAAACGCATGCCAAACCACTCTTTTTCGGGAGATTTTGCCCTGATTTAAACGACTTCCGCCTCGTGTGACGCATGGCTTTGCCCCTTCCAACTAACCTCTAAATCAAACTCAGGTTGCAGGTAGGGTTAATTTGCAGGTAGGGTCAATTTGCTGGTAGGGAAGGTGGCTTGCCCTCGCCGCTCCGCCACGCTCAATTTTCGAGGAACCCGCACAGTCAATTTTCGAGGGAACCGTGGTAGCCAAGTAAGGTGAGTCTATCGGAGCAGCGGGGGCAAGCCCACCTTCCCTACCTGCAAATTGACCCTTCCCTACCTGCAAAATTGACCCTTCCCTACCTGCAAAATTAACCCTTCCCTACCGGCTAATTAACCCTATGAGACATTTCTTGGTGGACTGGTACTCGGGCTTGCTGGCTTGCCAATGGCCAGTAATCGGCTATCATACCCAAACCCCTCAAAATGGATTGGCTTAGGAGAAGAGGCTTTGTCTCAGAGTATCTTGGCCCATCGCCGCGACGAGCGGTTGGTGATTCGGAATCTGGTCACTCGCGATCCCCAGAGTGGGTTCGCCGAAGAGGTGCGCCAGGGACTGACATCTGTCCCTAAACGCCTCTCACCTAAATACTTTTACGACCAGTTGGGCTCGCAGCTCTTCGAAGCAATCTGTCTTTTACCTGAATACTATCTGACACGCGCCGAGAACGAAATCCTGGAAAAGAACGCTGACGAAATCGTCAGATGGGTCAAGGGATGCAACACCCTGATGGAAATGGGTAGCGGCAGCGCCACCAAGACCCGGCAACTTATCGAGGCGCTGCTCAGAAAACGTGCCGACCTCGTTTTCATGCCGGTTGATATTTCGGCCTCGGCTCTGGAGAGTAGCTCGCTGATCCTATTGCAGTCATATCCCCGCCTGCGTATCGAGGCCTATGCCGCGGAGTATTTTGTCGCCCTGGCCGAACTCAGTAAAAGACAGAGGGGCCCCACGCTGGCTCTTTTCCTCGGCTCAAACATCAGCAACTTCGGTCGCGATGAAGCGCCTCTTTTTCTCCGCGCCATGAGAGGGGTGCTCAAAAAAGGCGATGCACTTTTGCTGGGTGCAGATTTGAAAAAAGATCGGTCCATTCTCGAACCCGCCTACAACGACACTCTCGGAGTGACGGCCGCTTTCAATCTGAATCTGCTGGCCCGAGTCAATCGCGAGCTTGGTGGTGACTTTGACCTGCGAGGCTTCGCGCACAGTGCTTTCTATAATGAAGGTATCGGGCGCGTCGAAATTCATCTTGAAAGTACTCGTGACCAGGTAGTCAGTATCCGCGAACTAGACCTGCAAATTACATTCGCTCCGGGTGAGCGCATTCACACCGAAAACTCCTACAAATACGATCTTCAGGGCATCGCGCACCTGGCAGAAGCTACTGGTTTCAGGTGTGCCCACTCATGGTTTGACTCGCAGAAACGCTTTAGTAGCAATCTGCTGCTGGCGGAATAATTACCCCCAATCCAACCCTAATGAGCGAAAGGGACAACACTGCGCTCGTCGAGTTTCGCGAAGT
>Ga0187892_10012210_pt1 | contig 10281 bp, 10 predicted proteins | sample MA1701073metaG_FD_139345 | JGI IMG/M metagenome (GOLD analysis project Ga0187892, IMG submission 139345) | Bio-ooze microbial communities from a basaltic lava cave in the Kipuka Kanohina Cave System on the Island of Hawaii, USA - MA170107-3 metaG ...
CACCGCGAAGCCGTGGTTCTGCGATGTGATAAGTACCTGTCCCGTCGCAAGATCCCGCACCGGGTGATTGCCGCCGCGATGCCCGTACGGGAGCTTCACCGTCGCGCCGCCCAGGGCGAGGCCAAGCAGCTGGTGCCCGAGGCAGATGCCGAAGATCGGGAGCGTGCCGTCGGCCAGCTCGCGTATCGTGTCGATGGCGTAGCCGACCGCCGCCGGGTCGCCCGGACCGTTCGAGAGGAAGATCCCGTCGGGCTCGAGCTCCCGGGCCCGCGCGGCGGGCGTCGATGCCGGGACGACGGTGACTCGGCAGCCGTGCTGGAGGAAGAGGCGCAGGATGTTGCGCTTCATCCCGAAGTCGAAGGCGACGATATGCCGCCGGGCGTCCGCCGGCCCGACGGCGGATTCCCCCGGCACGGTGGCCGCACTGGCCAGGTCGAGCCCATCCATGGAGGGCGACCGCTCGAGCGCCGCGCGCACCTCGTCCGCGGGCTGCTCCCCGACGGCGACGACGCCCCGCATGGCGCCTTTGGATCGGATGTGGCGAGTGAGCTGACGCGTATCGACGTCACTGACGATGGGGATGCGGGCCTCGGCGAGCCAATCGAGCAGGTCCCCGGTGGCGCGCCAGCTGGACGAGTGGCGCGACAGCTCGCGCACCACGACACCCGCCACGTTGGGGCGGTCCGACTCGACGTCCTCGGGATTGATGCCGTAGTTGCCGATCATCGGCGCGGTCATCACGACGAGCTGCCCCAGATACGAGGGGTCGGTGAAGACCTCCTGGTAGCCCGACAGGTTCGTCGTGAACACGACCTCGCCGCACGCAGGCTCGAAGGGGAGTGGCGCGGTCGCGGGGAACCAGGCGCCGTCCTCCAGGAGCACGTAGGCGGGATCGAGCTCAGCGATTGGGCGGTGGCGTCGTTGGGGGTTGCTGCTGCGGTGTCGCCGGCTGGGTCTGAATCGGCAGCGGCGCGGGCTGGGTGGAAGGCGGGGGCACGCTGCCTTCGAGCACCGAGCGGGGCGCGCCGCCGTGCGCCGACATCACCGCCAGGATCAGGCCCAGGCCGAGGAAGATGCCGCCGGTCCACCAGGTGACCTTGGTGAGCAGCGTGACGGCCTGGCGGCCGCCCATGATCATCTCGGTGCCGCTGCCGCCGCCCAGGGAGGCGAGCCCGCCCCCCTGGCCCGCCTGGAGCAGCACGGCGGCGCCCAGGATCACGGCGTCGATGGCGAGGATCGCGAGGAGTACACCGAACATTGGCGGCGAAGATACTCAGGCGCCGGTGGTGCGCACAAGCTCGGCCCACGCCGCGGGATCGAGCGAGGCGCCCCCGACCAGGACACCGTCCAGCTCCCGCTCGGCCAGGAGCTCGGCCACGTTCTTGAGGCTCACGCTCCCTCCGTACAGCACGCGGGTGCGCGCGGCGCCGCGGCCGGCGAGCCAGGCGCGGATGTGGCGATGCACCGCGGCGGCGTCTCGGGCGGTCGCGTTGCGACCGGTGCCGATCGCCCAGACGGGCTCGTAGGCCACCACGATGTCGGCCAGGGCTGCGCGGTCTACGGCGCCGAGCGCCGCCTCCAGCTGGCGCGTCACGATGGCGAGCGTCCGCCCGGCCTCACGCTCGGCGAGCAGCTCGCCGACGCAGAGCATGGGCACGAGCCCGGCGGCGAGCGCCGCGGCCACCTTGCGCCCCGTCGCCTCGTCCGTCTCCGCGAACACATGGCGCCGCTCGGAGTGCCCCACCAGTGTGGCCCGCGCACCCGCCTGGGCGGCGAGGGGTGCGGAGATGGCGCCGGTGAACGCGCCCCTGGGCTCCCAGTGAATGTCCTGCGCGCCGGCGAGCAAGTCCTCCCGTCCGGCCAGCGCCATCGCCACGGCCTCGAGCGACACCGCCGGCGGGAAGAACCACACGGCACGGCCGGCGTGCGGCCTGTGGCGCCCCAGGAAGACCTCGAGGTACGCGCGGGCCTCGGCGGGCCCGAGGTGCATCTTCCAGTTGGCGGCGAAGAGGAGCGGTCTCAGGCGTCCTCCAGCGCGGCCACGCCGGGGAGCGGCTTGCCTTCGAGGAGCTCGAGCGCGGCGCCGCCGCCGGTGGAGACGTGCGTGAGGCGGTCGGCGAGGCCGGCGACGGCGGCTGCCGAGTCTCCGCCCCCGACGACCGTGACCGCGCCGCGTTGGGCCGCCTCGACCAGCGCGCTGGCGACGGCCCGGGTGCCCGCGTCGAAGGGCGGCGTCTCGAACACGCCCATCGGGCCGTTCCACAACACCGTGCGCGCGGCCACGATCCGGGCGGCGAAGTCGGCCTGCGTGGCGGCGCCGATGTCATAGACGGCCCAGCCCTCGGGGATCGCCTCGCGTGGGACCTCGCGCCGCTCGACGGCCCGGTCGAGCGCGGGCGCCACCACGACGTCACGCGGGAGCACCAGCGTGGTCCCGGCCCTGCCCGACAGGGTGCGGGCGAGGTCCACCCGATCGGGCTCCACCAGCGAGGCGCCGGTGCGGAGCCCGAGCGCGGCGAAGAACGTGCAGGCCATCGCCCCGCCCACCAGGATCGCGTCCACGCGGGGGAGCAGCGCTTCGATCACGTCGATCTTGCCGGAGATCTTGGCGCCGCCCAGGACCGCGACGAACGGCCGAGCGGGGGCGGCCAGCGCGTCGCCCAGGTAGCGCAGCTCCTGCTCCATCAGGAAGCCGGCGACGGCGGGACGGAGCAGGCGCGCCACGGCTTCGGTCGAGGCGTGGGCGCGGTGCGCGGCGCCGAACGCGTCGTTCACGTAGAAGTCACCGAGTGCGGCGAACGTGCGGGCGAGGTCGGGGTCGTTGCGCTCCTCCCCGGGCCAGAACCGCGTGTTCTCGACCAGCGCCACGCCACCCCGGGGCAGGCGCCGGGTCGCGGGAACGCCGGCGGCGGGATCGGGGATGAACTCGACGGGGGCCCCGAGCAGGCGCTCCACGTCGCGCCGGACGAGCGTGAGCGAGGCGCTCGGGTCCGGTCCCTTCGGTCGCCCCAGATGGGAGAGCAGGATGACCCGCGCGCCCTTGCCGCGCAGATACTCGAGGGTCGGCAGCGCGGCGCGGATGCGTGTGTCGTCGGTCACGCGGCCGTCTTTCAGGGGCACGTTGAAGTCCACGCGCACCAGCGCCCGTTTGCCGTCCAGCGCCGCCGCGGGGAGGTCGCGCAGCGCGCGCTTGCTCACCGGTGGGTCGCGAGGTAGGCGAGCAGGTCCACGCAGCGGGCGGAGTAGCCCATCTCGTTGTCGTACCACGACGACACGTGGATCAGCGTGCCGTCGATCACGTTGGTGGACAGGGCGTCCACCACGCTGGAGAAGCGGTTGCCGACGTAGTCCACCGAGACGAGCGGCTCGTCGCTGACGTCGAGGATGCCCTTGAGCTCGGCGCCCGCGGCGCGGCGGAACTCGGCGTTCACCTCGTCGATCGTGGTGGGCCGCTCGACCAGCGCCGTCAGGTCCACCAGCGACACGTTGGGCGTCGGCACCCGCAGCGCGATGCCGTCGATCTTCCCCTTCACCTCGGGGATCACGAGGCTGGTGGCGCGGGCGGCGCCCGTGGTCGTGGGGATGATGCTCACCGCCGCGGCGCGGGCGCGGCGCAGGTCCTTGTGCGGGAGGTCGAGGATCTGCTGGTCGTTGGTGTAGCTGTGCACGGTCGTCATGAAGCCCCGCACGAAGCCCCAGCGCTCGCGCACCACCTTCACCACCGGCACGAGACAGTTCGTCGTGCAGGAGGCGTTGGAGATGAGGTGATGCTTCGCGGGGTCGTAGCGCTGGTGGTTGACCCCCATGACGATCGTGATGTCTTCGCCCTTGGCCGGGGCCGAGATCACGACCTTCCGCGCGCCCGCGGTCAGGTGCTGCGCCGCCGCATCCCGGTCCGTGAAGCGGCCCGTGCTCTCCAGCACCAGCTCCACGCCCAAGTCCTGCCACGGGAGCCTCTCCGGCTCCTTGACGGCCGACACCCGGATCGGTCGTCCGTTCACCACCAGCGCGTCGGCGCGGGCTTCGACCGTGCCCGGAAAGCGCCCGTGCACCGAGTCGTACTTCAGCAGGTGTGACAGGGTCTTCGTGTCGGTGATGTCGTTCACCGCCACGAACTCGAGCGCCTCCTGGCCGCCGACCACCGCGGCGCGCAGCACGTTGCGGCCGATGCGACCGAACCCGTTGATCCCGACCCGAGCTGCCATGTCCGCTCCCTGGTCCTACGAGAAATCCGGTATGATCGCGCGCCCGAACGTGACGGCCTCGATCACGCGCGCCCCGCCCTGCTCCAGTGCCCGCGCGGCCTCGGCGAGCGTCGCGCCGGTCGTGAGCACGTCGTCCACGAGCACCAGTGTGGGTGCCGGTGGGTTGACCCCGGGGCCATGCCCCGGCGTCAGGGGCCCCGCGCGAAACGCCCCCGCCACGTTCGCCACCCTCGCCGCCGGTGTCAACGCCGTTTGCGACGCCGTGTCGCGCGTGCGGGCGAGCAGCGTCGCGTCCAGTGGTCGGTGCCAGCGCCGGGCCAGAGCCGCGGCGAGCCGCTCGCTCTGGTTATAGCCGCGCGCTCGCAAGCGGCGCGGGCCGAGGGGGATCGGCACCAGCACGGCCGGCGACTCGGGGCCCGGGACGAGACGCGCGGTCACCGCGGCCAGCTCGTCGGCGAGCCGGGGGAGGCCGTCGTACTTGAGGGCGTGCACGGCGGTGCGCGCCGCGTCGTCGAGCCACACGGCCGAGCGCACGCGGACCAGCGCGCCGGGCCAGGAGGCGCACAGGCGGCAGCGTCCGAACAGGGGCTCCGGCTGGCTGCACCGCGGGCACCAGGGCGGCCGCACGGCGCGCCAGCGGTGCCGGCACACGTCGCACACCAGGCGGTCGGCGTGGGCGAACGGGAGCAGCCCGCGGCACAGCAGGCATTCCGCGGGCAGGAGGAGCCGCTCCAGAGACCTGAGCAGGGAGCAGGGAGCAGTACCCTGCGGTGCGGGGGCGACCGCGCGGCCCGGAGGGTGCTGCTCTGTGCTCCCTGCTCCCTTCCGGAACCGGGACATCACATGCGGAGCGCTCGCTCCACCGCCGCGCGCATCACCTCGACTGGGGGGGGCTCGCCGGGGAAGAAGCGGCGGAACGCCGCGGCACCCTGCTGCACCAGCATCTCGCGCCCGTCCTGCGCGGCGACGCCCGCCGCGCGCAGCGCGCGCACCCAGCGTGTCTCGCCGCGCGCGTAGACCAGGTCGAGCCCGATGCGCAGGCCGGCGACGGGGGCATTGAGCGGCACGGGATCGTTGCTGTGCAGTCCGAGAGGCGTCGCATTGATCGCCACGTCGGCCTCGAGCCGGGCCGGGTCGTCGCCCGCGGCGGCGCGGACACCGCGGCTCGCGGCCCAGGCCAGGAACCCCGCCGTCCGCTCGGGCGCGCGCGAGCGGACGACGATCTCGGCCCCGGCGTCGGCGGCGGCGATGGCCGCGGCACGGGCGGCTCCACCGGTGCCGAGCACGAGCCAGCGCCCCGCCCCGTCGGCGCCGAGGGCGCCGAGGGCGGCGCGGATGCCCGCCACGTCGGTGTTGTCGCCCACCAGCACCCCGCCTTCCGTCCAGAACACATTGCACGCCCCGGCGCGGGCGCAGAGATCCGTTTTCCGCGGCACCAATCCTTCCATCGCCTCCTTGTGCGGCACGGTCACGTTCCCCGCGGCCTCCGCCCCCACGAGCGTCGTGAGGGCCGCCGGCAGGACCGCGGTGGGCACCCGGATCGCCACGTACACGGCGTCGAGCCCCAGCGCGCGGATGGCCGCGTTGTGCATGACGGGCGAGAGGGAGTGGGCGACGGGGTCGCCCAGAACGGCCAGCAACCGCGAGCTACCGCTCGGCGCCACCCGCGATCTCCCGCGCCAGCCGGTCGACGACGCCCGCGACGAGCGTTTCCAGCGTCGCGCACGCCTCGCGGTAGATCGCGAGCCCGCCCCCGAAGGGGTCGCTCACCTCGGCCTCCTCGCCGCGGCGACCGGCGTACTCGCCCAGCAGGTGCACGCGCGTCTCGCCTCCCAGCTCGGCGACCCGGGGCCGGTGGTGCCGCGCCATGGTGAAGATCAGATCCGCGGAGTCCACGATCTCACGCGTCAGCAGGCGGGCGCGGTGGGCCGATAGGTCGAGGTTGCGCTCGAGGGCCACCAGGTAGGCGCCCTCCGAGGCGGGCGCGCCATCCCACGCCCCCGTGCCCGCCGAGCTCACGACGATGTCGTCGAGGCCGCGCGCCGCCGCGGCGCGGCGCAGCAACGCTTCGGCCAACGGGCTGCGGCAGATGTTGCCCGTGCACACGAGCAGCACGTGCCGCTTCACGGCGCGAGGCTCCCCGCCGCCCGCCGCAGGTCGGCGCGCGGAATCGCTCCGTCCCGGATCAGCCGGGCGAGGGGGCTCGTGCAGTCGACGATCGTCGAGGGCGGACGCGAGCCGAGCACGCCGCCGTCCAGCACCAGCAGCGTGCCCGCCTGAACGGGGCCGGCGAAGTCACGCGCCAGCGCCGCGGCGCCCGGCGCCGGCGCCGCCCCCGGCCGGTTGGCGGACGTCGAGGTCAGCGGCTCAGCCAGGGCCGCCACGAGCCGGGCGATGTCGCGGTGTGAGGTCCAGCGGACGGCGATCCCGCCTTCGGGCCCGCGCAGCGCGTCGGGCAGCCGGCCCCCGCCCCCCGGGAGCACGAGCGTGAGCGGACCGGGCCAGAAGGCGCGCGCCAGCGCGTCGGCTGCGGCGGTGAATGCGAGGCCCTGCGCTTCGGCCATCGCCCGGTCGCTCACCAGGAGCAGGAATGGCTTGTCGGCGCGCCGCCCCTTCAGGTCGGCGAGGGCGCGCAGATCGGCGTCGTGCGCGCGCGACCCGAGCCCGTACACGGTCTCGGTGGGATAGGCGAGCAGCCCGCCCGCGCGCAGGTGCGCCACCGCCCGCGGGATCGCGGCCGCGACCTCGTCGGCCGTGCGGAACGGAACGGCGGTCACCGTGGCTCACGGGCGAGCGCTTCGGCGATCCGGAAATCGTCGGCCGTCGTCACCTTGAAGTTGTGCGGCGTGTCGGGCACGACCTCGACCGGGAAGCCGGCGCGCTCGCACACCTCCCCGTCGTCGGTCACCGCGGCCGGATCGCCGAGCCGGTCGTAGGCGGACGTGAGCATGGCGCGCGGGAATCCCTGGGGCGTTTGCGCGCGCCACAGGGCGTCGCGCGACACCGTGCCGGTCACCCGGAAGCCGTCGGCCACCTCCTTGACCGTGTCGCTCACGGGCACGGCGGCGACGGCGCCGACGCCGCGGCGGGCCCGTGCGATCACCGCATCGATCGTCTCCCGGCTCACGAACGGGCGCGCGGCGTCGTGGACCAGCACGACGGCGCAGCCGGCGCCCAGCGCGCGCAGGCCGGCGAGGACCGACAGCGCCCGGTGCTCGCCGCCCCGCACGACGATCAGCCGGTCGCCCCCCAGGCGCGGCAGCCACGCCGGCGGGTGCTCGGCGTCCCCCGCGGGCAGTGCCACGGCGACCTGAGCGACGGCGGGATGCGACGTGAAGGGGCGCAGCGCGCGCAGCAACATCGGCACGCCCACGATGGGCCGGAACTGCTTGGGCTCCCCGGGGCCCGCCCGGACGCCCGTCCCGGCGGCGACGAGCACGACGCCGACATCAGGCGACGAGCCGGCGGGCGAGCTCACCGATCCCGTCCACGCCGACGACATCCACGCCGTCGACGCTCGCGCGGGCGCGGGCCGACACGAACACGCGGCGGAAGCCCTGGCGACTGGCCTCGGCGAGCCGCCGCTCCACCGCCGCGACCGGCCGGACCTCGCCGCCCAGCCCGACTTCGCCGAGGAAGAGGGCGTCGGCGGGGAGCGGCCGGTCGTGCACGCTCGACACGAGCGCGGCGACCACCGCGAGGTCGGTCGAGGGCTCGACCAGCCGCACGCCGCCCGTGACGTTGACGAACACGTCGAGCTGGCCGCAGGCGAGGCCGGCGCGGCGCTCGAGCACGGCCAGCAGGAGGGCCAGCCGGCGCTGGTCGAGGCCCGTCGCGACGCGCTGCGGCGTGCCGAATCCCGCCTTCGCCGCGAGCGCCTGGATCTCCACGAGGATCGGGCGCGTCCCCTCCATCAGGGCCGTCACCGCCGAGCCCGACACGCCTGTCGCCCGGCCCGCGACGAACGCGGCCGCGGGATCCGGGACGGGCTCGAGTCCGGCGCCGGTCATCCGGAACACGCCGATCTCGTCCACCGAGCCGAAGCGGTTCTTCACGGCGCGCAGCACGCGGTGGTCGAGCCCGCCATCGCCCTCGAAGTACAGCACCGTGTCCACGATGTGCTCGAGCGTGCGCGGGCCCGCGATCCCGCCGCCCTTGGTCACGTGGCCCACGAGGCACACCGCGGGCCCCGCTTCCTTCGCGAAGCGCATGAGCCGCGCGGCGCACTCGCGGACCTGCCCGACGTTGCCGGGCGCGCCCTCCAGCTCCTCGGTGTACACGGTCTGAATCGAATCCACGAACACGACGCGGGCGCCCAGCGTCGCGGCGTGGTGCAGGATCGCCTCGAGCCGCGTCTCCCCGAGGGCGTGGACCGCGCCGGCGTCGTCGGTCAGGCGATCAGCGCGCAGCCGCAGCTGCTCGGGCGACTCCTCGCCCGAGACGTACAGCGTGGGCACGCCGGCGCGCTCCAGCCGTGCCGCGCACTGCAGCAGCAGGGTGGACTTGCCGATCCCCGGCTCGCCGCCCACCAGCACGAGCGAGCCTGGGACGATCCCGCCGCCCAGCACGTAGTCGAACTCCGCGAGTCCGGTGCGCCAGCGGGCCACGCTGCTCGCGGAGACGGCGGAGAGCTGTACGGGTGGGTTGACCGCGGGGCCATGCCCCGGGGCCCGACCGCCAGACCGCCCGACCGGCTCCTCCACCATCGTGTTCCACGCGCCGCACGCGTCGCAGCGGCCGGCCCACTTCGGCTGGTCCGCGCCGCATTCGGTGCAGCGGAACACCGAGCGGGCCTTAGGCGACACTACCCGGCGGCTCCCGCAGCGAGCGGTTGTCGAAGCGGGTGTATTCCTTCTTGAAATACAGCGGCACGAGACCGGTCGGCCCGTTGCGCTGCTTGCCGACGATCAGCTCGGCCACCCCTTCGATGTTGTTGCCGTCCTTGTCCGTCGGCCCGCTGTACATCTCCTCACGATAGATGAACATGACGACGTCGGCGTCCTGCTCGATGGCGCCCGACTCGCGCAGGTCGGAGAGCTGGGGCCGGTGATCGCCCGCGCGCTGATCGGGGGCGCGCGACAGCTGCGACAGGGCGAGCACGGGCAGGTCGAGCTCCTTGGCGAGCGCCTTGAGCGAGCGCGAGATCAGGGAGATCTCCTGCTGGCGGCTCTCGGCGTCGCCCGGGCCCTGCATGAGCTGGAGGTAATCCACCACCACCAGCCCGATGTCGTGCTCCGCCTTCAGGCGGCGGGCCTTCGAGCGCATGGCGAGCGGCGTCAGGTTGGCGGTGTCGTCGATCCAGATCGGCGCCGTGCCGAGCAGGCCCGCCGCGCGGGCGAGCTTCGGGTAGTCGTCGTCGCGCAGCTGGCCGCGCCGCAGCCGCTGCGCGTCCACGAGTCCCTCCGAGCACAGCAACCGCTGCACCAGCTGCTCCCGGGACATTTCGAGCGAGAAGATGGCGACCCCCGTGCCGTGCTCGATCCCCGCGTGCTGCACGCAGTTCAGCACGAACGCCGTCTTGCCCATCGAGGGCCGGGCCGCGATGACGACCAGATCCGCCTTCTGGAATCCCGCCGTGAGCCGGTCCAGATCGACGAACCCGCTGGGGACGCCGGTGACCGCGCCGTGGCCGCTCTGGAGCTGCTCGATGCGCTCCATCGCCGGCCAGATCAGCTCCTTCAGCCGGGCGAAGTCCTCGCGGCGCTGGAACTGGGCGACCTGGAACACCCGGTGCTCGGCGCTCTCGAGCACCTCGTGCGGCGGGCTCTTGCCGTCGTACACCTCCTGGATGATCCCCGTCGCCGCCTCCAGCAGGCGGCGTAGCACGGCCTTGTCGCGGACGATGCGGGCGTGGTACTCCACGTTCGCGGCCGTGGGCACCACGTCGATCAGCGCCCCGAGATACTCGAGCCCACCCGCGCGCTCCAAGTCGCCGCGTTGTGACAGGATCTCACGCAGGGTGACCGGATCGATGACATCCCCCCGCTCGGCGAGCGCGAGCATGGCCCGGAACAGGACCCGGTGCCCCTCGCGGTAGAACATCGTGTCGTCGAGCAGCTCGGACGCCTTGAGCGCC
>Ga0187892_10012211_pt1 | contig 10280 bp, 4 predicted proteins | sample MA1701073metaG_FD_139345 | JGI IMG/M metagenome (GOLD analysis project Ga0187892, IMG submission 139345) | Bio-ooze microbial communities from a basaltic lava cave in the Kipuka Kanohina Cave System on the Island of Hawaii, USA - MA170107-3 metaG ...
GCGGGGGTATGCGTGGGCGGCGCACCTCCGGTTTGCAACGACGGCAACGTCTGTACGGACGACAGCTGCGACCCGGCTACGGGGTGCGAATACACCGACAACACGGCCCCCTGCGACGATGGCGATGCTTGTACGACAAATGACACATGTTCCGCGGGGGCATGCGCAGGCGGCGCGCCCCCGGTTTGCGACGACGGAAACGTCTGTACGGACGACAGCTGCGACCCTGTTACAGGATGCGAGTACACCGACAACACGGCCCCCTGCGACGATGGCGATGCTTGTACGACCAATGACACCTGCTCGGCGGGGTCGTGTGTAGGCGGCGCGCCTCCGGTGTGCGACGACTCGAACGTCTGTACGGACGACAGCTGCGATCCCGTCACGGGATGCGAGTACACCGACAACACGGCCCCCTGCGATGATGGCGACGCCTGTACGACAAATGACACTTGTTCCGCGGGGGCATGCGCAGGCGGCGCGCCCCCGGTTTGCGACGACTCGAACGTCTGTACGGACGACAGCTGCGATCCCGTCACGGGATGCGAGTACACAGACAACACGGCCCCCTGCGATGACGGTGATGCTTGTACCACCAACGACACTTGTTCTGCGGGGGTATGCGTGGGCGGCGCGCCTCCGGTTTGCAACGACGGCAATGTTTGTACAGATGACAGCTGCGATCCAGTGACGGGCTGTGAATACACCGACAACACCGCCCCCTGCGATGACGGCGATGCTTGTACCACCAATGACACCTGCTCGGCGGGGTCGTGTGTAGGCGGCGCGCCTCCGGTTTGCGACGATGGGAATGTCTGTACGGATGACAGCTGCGACCCTGTTACAGGATGCGAGTACACAGACAACACGGCCCCCTGCGACGATGGCGACGCCTGTACGACAAATGACACATGCTCTGCGGGTTCCTGTGTGGGCGGCGCACCGCCGGTGTGCGACGACTCGAACGTCTGTACGGATGATAGCTGCGATCCGGTGACGGGGTGCGAGTACACCGACAACATGGCCCCCTGCGACGATGGCGACGCCTGTACGACGAACGACACATGTTCTGCGGGGGCATGCGCAGGCGGCGCGCCCCCGGTTTGCGACGACGGAAACGTCTGTACGGACGACAGCTGCGATCCGGTGACGGGGTGCGAGTACACCGACAACATGGCCCCCTGCGACGATGGCGACGCCTGTACGACGAACGACACATGTTCTGCGGGGGCATGCGCAGGCGGCGCACCGCCGGTGTGCGACGACTCGAACGTCTGTACGGATGATAGCTGCGATCCGGTGACGGGATGCGAGTACACCGACAACACAGCGCCCTGCGATGACGGCGACGCCTGTACGACCAACGACACCTGTTCGGCGGGGTCGTGTGTAGGCGGCGCGCCTCCGGTTTGCGACGACTCGAACGTCTGTACGGACGACAGCTGCGATCCGGTTACGGGGTGTGAGTACACCGACAACACGGCCCCCTGCGACGATGGCGACGCCTGTACGACGAACGACATTTGTTCCGCGGGGGCATGCGTAGGCGGCGCACCGCCGGTGTGCGACGACTCGAACGTCTGTACGGATGATAGCTGCGATCCGGTGACGGGGTGCGAGTACACCGACAATACGGCTCCCTGTGATGACGGTGATGCCTGTACGACAAATGACACTTGTTCCGCGGGGGCATGCGCAGGCGGCGCGCCTCCGGTTTGCGACGATGGGAACGTCTGTACGGACGACAGCTGCGACCCTGTTACAGGATGCGAGTACACCGACAACACAGCGCCCTGCGATGATGGCGACGCCTGTACGACCAACGACACCTGTTCGGCGGGGTCGTGTGTAGGCGGCGCGCCTCCGGTTTGCAACGACGGCAACGTCTGCACGAACGACAGCTGCAATCCGGCCTCGGGATGCGTCCATGCCAACAATACATCCACTTGTAATGACGGGAATGCCTGTACGACCAACGACACCTGCTCGGCGGGTTCCTGCGTGGGCGGCGCACCGCCGGTGTGCAACGACGGGAATTTCTGTACGAACGACAGCTGCAATCCGGCTTCGGGATGCACCTATACCCCCAATACTTCCTTCTGTAACGACGGGAACGCCTGTACGACCGGCGACAGGTGTGAAGGAGGAGTGTGCGTGGGCGGCGCGCCTCCGGATTGCAACGACGGAAACGTTTGCACGAGCGACTCGTGCGACCCATTTATCCAATGCGTTCACGTCAACAACACGGCGCCCTGCAGCGACGGCAACGCCTGCACTGTCGGCGATACGTGTTCAGGGGGAACCTGCGTGAGTGGAGCGCCGGCGATGTGCAATGACTCGAACGCTTGCACGAACGACAGCTGCGTCCCGGCCACGGGGTGCGCGCATGCCAACGTCGTCGATGGTTCGGCATGCAGCGACGCCAACGCCTGCACCACGGGCGACGCCTGCGCGCTGGGGAATTGCGTAAGCGGTGCGCCGCTCAATTGCAACGACGGCAACGTATGCACCACCGACAGCTGCGCTCCGGCCACGGGGTGTGTGTTCACCAACAACACGATTTCCTGCGACGACGGGTTTTTCTGCACGGCGACGGATGGGTGTTCGGGCGGAGCCTGCGTGGGCAGCGGAACGCCTTGCGCGGCGGGCGAGGTGTGCAACGAAACCACGGATAGCTGCGCTCCCTGCTTCGTTAACGCGGATTGCAACGACTTCAACGTGTGTACGAATGACGCTTGCGTGGGCGGCGTTTGCCAATTCACCAACAACACCGCCGCGTGCAGTGACGGCGATGCCTGCACCTCGGGCGATGTCTGCGCGCTGGGGGTCTGCGTGGGCGGCACGGCGGCGGCCGACGGGACGGCGTGCAATGACGGCAATGCCTGCACCCAAACCGACACCTGTCAGGCGGGCAGTTGCGTGGGGAGCAACCCCGTCATCTGCACCGCTCCATTCGAGTGTCGCGGCGTAGGCACCTGCTACCCTGTTACCGGCATGTGCTCGAACCCGCCGTTGCCCAACGGCACTCTCTGCAATGACTCCAACGATTGCACCAATAACGACCAATGCACCAATGGGTTCTGCGCAGGTATGCCGATGCCAAGCTGTGACACCTGTATGACCAATAGCCAATGCAACGACGGCAACGCCTGCACCATGGATTCCTGCATCAACAACGCCTGCCGCAATATCCCGCTCAATTGCGGAGACCCGGACCCGTGCACGATCGACGCCTGCAACAACGGCACCTGCACGCACACGCCGGTTCCGTGCAACGCGGGCGAGGTGTGTCACCAGGGTGAATGCTTTGAGGCGTGCTCCACGAGCGCGACCTGCGACGACGGCGTCGCGTGCACGATCAATAGCTGCGATACGAGTCCGCCTCCGCCGATTGACGGCATATGCCGCTACGCGCCCGATGACGCGCTCTGTGCGACCGGGCTGTTCTGCGGGGCGATGGCCTGTGACGCTGAACTGGGCTGTGTTTTCGACCATGAATGTTTTTCCAACGACGGCAACCCCTGTCCCGATCCGGCGGGTTGCAGTGAGGCCACGGATACGTGCGGAGGATGCGGCACGCCGACCGCCGCCACCGCGGGCTGTCGATATCTTCACGCCACGCCGGCCTCGCAGGGGTCAACCCCCGTGGCGTTGCTGGTCACCAGCGACTGCAATGGACCCAACGCCGGGTGTGTCAACCAGTATGTGCAGAGCCGATGCAGCGGGGGGGCCAACAACGGACAGGATTGCGACACGGATGCTGACTGCCCGAAGGCATGCGTCGGGGGAATAAGCGCCGGTCAGCCCTGCACCACCCTCGCCAATTGCATTGCCGGAACGGCGTGCTCGGGCTATTGCGATGCGGGCGCGCTGGGGACGACGCCGTACTACAAGCTTTCGAGCCAATGGGGCACGGCCAGGGTGCGAGGCGCCCAGATCCGGCCGGGAACGACGTATTTGGTGCAAGCGGAGTGTGATTTCGTGGGCGGGCCGGTGTTGTCCGGGGCCGCGAAGGCCGCGACCTGGCGATGGGGGGAAATCGACGGCAACGGCGTCTTTAACGCGTTGGATATTACCGGGGTTGTCAATAAGTTTAAGAGCGCTCCCGGGGCCCCGCTGTTGGAACAGGCAGACATCTGGCCATGCTTGCCCGACGACATCATCAATGCGCTCGACATCGTCAATGCCATTGATGCGTTCAAAGGCGTCGCGTTCAGTTGTCCGATCGTTTGTCCGTAGTGGAGCGTATTGGTCGCGCCCTATGCAATTCAGTCGATGGGGTGGACACAGTTCGGGCGAGTTGTCCAAGGCGTTCGGGGGAGGTGCAACCCTTACAGGGTTGGTAGTTGGATCGTCTTGTAACCCAGGGTGGCGCTTCGCGGCGTGGCCGCTCCGCTTACCCTGGGCTATGTTCTGGTTCCCCTTCGGGGAAAGGGGTCCGTAGTGACCCGCCCTTCTCGTTCCCGGGGATGCGATGGGGAGAGCCTGAGTTCGCTGAATGAGGCAAAGAGGCAGCAAGGCAACGAGGCAATAAAACATTGGGGCGCTAGGTCGCGGAGGCGCGGGGGGAAGGGATTCCCGACGGAGTGCGTGCGAGAAGGGATTCTCGCACGAGCGGGTCTTGCTAAAATCATCGGTTCGATTTGTGTTCCGCGCGACCCCTTCAGCCCCATCTTTGCATGCACTGCTCAAAGAGCAGTGGCACACCGACGACGTCGTCCCTCGTAGGCGACGCTCAAAAACCCGGCGATGGGGGCGAGCTTCGGCGATGCGCCGCCCATGAAGGGCGGCGCTACATTAGATCATCCGTCCAATTTTGCTTCGCGCGACCCCCTTATCCCCATCTGAAGAGCAGCGGCACACCGACGGCAAACGGCAGGGTGTTTCGAGAATGAGCTTCGTTGCTGTATCATGAGTGGCGATGAGGCGCGGGATGTACTTCGAAGTTGCGGCCGGGGTGCTCTGTTTTGCGGCGGCGTTCATCTCTTACAACCTGGTGTTGAAGCACGTGACGGGTAGTTCCGGTGCGGGGTGGTTTGAGGCCGGTTGTTCGGACAAACCCGCGGCGGGTGGAGCGAATTGCGCCGCGGTTCTGGCCAGTCCCTACAGCTATTTTCCGCCCAAGAGCGCCCAAGGGACCGACGGCAGGGCGCGGCTGCCGGTCGCGTTTTTGGGGTTGATGTATTACTCGGCCTTGCTCATCTGGATCGTCGGCGTGGGTCGGCCGTCTCATCACCGCCGATTTCTGCACGCGATTCCGTTGATGCTGGTAGGGATGGGGCTGGCCGCTTCGGCGTATTACATGAACGTCATGTTCCGCGTTCTGGACGAGTGGTGTCCATGGTGCGTGGTGACGCATGTTCTTAATCTTTGCATCGCGTTTTGCCTGATCTGGATGTGGCCGAGGCGGTTGAGGAAGGCGTCTCCGGTAGCAACTCCGAATATGCCCCCGACTTTTGAACAGACGGGCGTGACGCCCCCGCTGGTTCCGACCTCGCGGGCGGTGGTCATCACCGTCGTGGCGATCGTCATCGTGGTGTGGGGGGAGTTCAACATGCTGGGGCTGAAGAATTGGAGGCGTCAGGCGGCGGTCGCGGGGGATAGTTACAAGGCATGCCTGGACGCGGTGAACCGCATCAAGGGCGACTCCGCGGCGCTCCTTCGCACCTGGCAGGCGGCGACGAAGCATGAGATTGCTATCCGAGCCGATGACCCGGTGCGCAGCGGGACAGGAGCGGACTCGGCTCAACCGACGCTGGACGTGGTGGTCTTCAGTGATTTCGAGTGTCCTTCGTGCCAGCGTTTTGCGGCGTTTCTGGAAGAGCAGGCGCAGCCGTTGTTTGCGGGGTGCATCAAGACGGTGTTCAAGCACTATCCACTGGACCAGTCGTGCAATGCGCGAGTTTCGCAGACGGTCCATGCGCATGCCTGCGCGGCGATGTACATGGCCGAGGCGGCGAGAAGGCTGGGCGGCAACCGCGCCTTCTGGCAGGCCCATGACTACATCTACAGGCATCGCGACGCGCTGGCCAAGGGGAGGCTGGAGCCGGACGCCGTGGCCGCTGCATTGCAGTTGGATCCCGCCGCGTTTCATGAGGCCATGTCGTCGGACGGCATATCCGCGAGGCTGGCGGAGGATATCGAGCAGGGCAAACGATGCGACATCCGGGGGACGCCGGCGGTGTTCGTGGAGGGGAAGCTGGTGGACACGCTGGCGGTGACGGAGGTAGGCTTCTGGGACAAACTGGCGGATATGTATTGGAAGCGAATCAATCTGCCGCGACCCGAATCGACGAAGGCGAAGGCCATGCCGTGAACTGAGCACTTTGTTTCGCCCTTTCAGGGCTCATTTTCGCAATGCTCACGTTACCCAGGGCGTTGCCCTGGGCTTTCATGTTGCGGCCCGTTGGGCCTGAAATCTTCAGTTCACGGCGTTGCCCTGGGCTTTCATGTTGCGGCCCGTTGGGCCTGAAATCTTCAGTTCACGGCGTTGCTCTGGGCTTTCATGTTGCGGCCCGTTGGGCCTGAACCCTTCGGTTCACGGCGTTGAGGCGAAGGGTTCCGCGGCTACTCCAGGTAGCCCAGATCGGAAAGACGGGCTGTGACCTGTTGCAACTCCTCGGCGGAATAGACTTCTTTCTCTTCCATGGGCTGCGCGAGAAGGGATTCTCGCACGAGCGTGCCGTCCGCCACTATTCCAGGTAGCCCAAATCGGAAAGACGGGCCGTGACCTGTTGTAACTCCTCGGCGGAGTAGACTTCGTTTTTTTCCACCGGCTGTGCGAGAAGGGATTCTCGCACAAGCGTGGATTCTCGCGCGAGCGTTTCCTTTTTCGCGGACGGAGAAGCGGGGCGGGCGGATTCGTACTCCACGGTCGGCGGGCGGTCGAACAACTCGTGAATGACCCGGCCCTGCATGTCGTCGGGGACGGGTAATCCGAGCATGGTCAGGATGGTGGGGGCGCAATCGACGATGTTGGCGTGGACGTTTGAGGCGCGGGCGACGCCCGGTCCGGCGGCGATCAGGATTCCATCGGGGCGGTGCGTTCCTTCGAGGCGGTCGTAGGACAGCCAGCGCACCACTCGCCGGCCGCGAATTTTCCGCACCACGGCCAGCGAATCTTGGGGGGTGAGGATCAGGTCGGGAAGCCAGGGCTGGTCGGTTCGTGAACAGGCGTAGAGTTCCTCCGGCTTGTGCACTTCGCTGAACAGTTGGATGTCGCGTCCCTGGGGATCGCGGACTCGGCATTCGCCGCCGAGCAGTCTGGCGCGAAGCTCATCGCGGAGGGATTCATATTCCGATGGCGGCACGATGCCCGTCGGCTGGCGGCCTTGCAGATTGATGTAGAGGAAGCCGGCCATTCCCGCGTGCATGACGCACGCCCGCGTCTTGTCGAAATCGACGGCCAGATCGTGGAGCACGTTTCCCGCCCGCGCGAAGCGGCGGGTGCGCCCGCGCAGCCGGTCCCAGAGGTAGCGCGCCCGCGTTGCGCGCCGCGACGCGCCGCCTTGCAGAGTCAGGTAGCCCCAACGTTGCAGGAGCAGGTTGGGCTGGACTTTCCCTTCGAGGCAACCGTGGCCGTGGTCGGAGACGATCAGGACGGCGGCGTCGTGTTTCGCGGCGTAGTCGAGCAATTCGCCCACGGCGGCGTCGGCGTCGGTGAAGCATTTTTTCGAAAGGTCGCACCGTGTGGGGTTGCGATCCGACCAGCGGGGATCGAGGTATTTCCAGGTCTTGTGCTGCAAATTGTCCAGCAGTTTGAAGACGACCATGAGCACGTCCCAGCCGTGGTTGTCACCGAGCCACTGGGTCATTTCCGCGCCCTGGTGGAAACTGCGGGAGATGTAGTCGAGGTTTTCCTGAAAGAGGGCGTCGCCGCCGAGGGTGCGTCGCCGCCATTTGGCCTTCAGCGTCGGATCGGGCCAGCGGGCGAGGATGGCGTTTTTAAGCGACGAAGGGTAGACGAAATCAGATTGAGGTCCGGGCGTTTCGAAGCCGCTCACGAGGAAGCCGTAGACCGGCGTGGGTGGGTAGGTCATGGGGACGTTGACGCTGCCGACTTTCAGGCCGTGGTCGCCGAGGATTTGCCAGAGGCTTCGAACGTGGTCCAGGCAGCGGGTGCTGTTGAAACTGAGCTTGTTGGAGTGCACGTCGTAACGCTCGAAGTCGATGATGCCGTGGGCGCCGGGATTCTTGCCGGTGAGGAAGGTGGTCCAGGCGGCGGGAGTGATGGGGGGAACCGTGGACCGGAGGAGGCCCGAGGCGCCGGCGTTGATGGCGCTCTTCAGGCGCGGCATTCGCCCTTCGGTCATCAGGGGGTTCAATACGTCGAACGTCGCGCCGTCGAGGCCGATGATGAGCAGTCGGCGGGCGGACGTCGCAAACGGGCGACCGTTGGCGGAAGGTGGGTTGTCAAGGTCCGTATTCAAGCGTCAATCCATCGGCCGCATGGTCACGCAAGCGTGAACCATGCCACCCGCCGCCCACCACTGCTGACACAGCAGTGGCACACATACGATTAATCTCTACCACAACAGTGCCACCCAGCCCACAACCCTGACAGGGTTGTGACCGACACGACCCGATACCCAGGGTAGTCCCAACTGACGTCGGGCCAACCCTGGGCTGGAGGACGAGGCCCCGTTGGGGCCTCCAAACGCCCGCCGATTCTGTCACGGCCCCAGGTCATTTCGGCGCTGCTTCGAGCCTGGCGATGGTGGTTCCGTCGTCGATGACCAGGAGGGTGATTTCGCCGTCGGCCTTTTTCAGGCGGAGGCGTTTGAGCCAAAGTTTGTCGTTTTTTCCGTGAACAAACCAACTGCCCGTGGGCAATTCCTCCCATTCCTGCACGACGCCGACCACGCGGGTTTCAATGGATTCGTCGCGGTGTCGAGTGGTTTCCGTGACGCAGACGGGCGTGCCCGGAGGGAAGTCGGATTCGTACATGGTCCCTGTCGTCCTATCCATCGGTCCTTACCCATTCAAGTATTGTCAGTCGCAACAGGCCGCGTCCGCGAAGGAGCGGAGGTCTGGGAACTCGGCCAGTGGGCGTACGCCGGTGCGGTTGGGTTCTTTGTACCTGTTGATCCAGACGAATGCAAGGCCGAGCTCGTTGGCGGGGACGCCGTCGTGGTAGAGACTCTGGGCGACGTGAAGGGCGGAGTCGAGGCCGCCGTGCTTGTCCCTCAGGCAATGAAAATGGCCGAGGGCGGGTTTGTAGGAGCGGACATCCTCGGCGGTGACGATGAAGTCAAAGGGTACACCGAGCTGTCGGGCGGTGTCGGCGAACAAATCCTTGTCGATGTTGGAGAGCACGCCGAGGCGGAATTTTTTCTTCAGGCGGGCGAGGGCGTCCTTTGTGTCCGGGAAGGGCGCCCAACGGGGAAGCATTTCGGCGAGTCTCGCGGAGTGGTCCGGCGGAAGGGGAAGATTGAATTGTTTTGCCAGACGCGTGGTGACGAGGGCGAGGATTTCGCGGTAGGGACGGTAGGGGCCGGATTCGATTTCGGCTTCGGTGCGCACGTAGGCGTCGAACCATTCCTGCTTTCGTTCGGCGACGGAGGGTCCGAAGATTTTGGCGAAGGATCGCCACAATCCGGCGCTCCAATCAATCAGCGTGCCGTAGCAGTCGAAGGTGAGGGTGGTTGTGCGACGAAAGGCATCCTCAGTCAGGCTTGTTCCGCGCCGCTGTTGCATGGCCGGATTGTCGATTGCCGTGCGTCGATTGTCGAACGGTGGGTCGTTGTGACCGCTCGTTGGCACTCGCGGTACTGATGGGTCGTGTCGCTTCCGCTCCACGCTCGGATTGTCCGCGGGCTTGCGCCCGCGGCTCTGATTGCGCCACCCATAAAGGGTGGCGCTACGTTATGGGGAAGGCGCGCGATCGGGTGGTAGACGCTTGTCGCCGCAGCAGGATGGTGCCGGCGATGGCAATACCCAGGGCGAAGACCAGCAGCCCCCAAGAGCTCAGAGTGGGGATCAACTGCCGCGCCCGCACGGCGTTCAGCCTGATCTGGTCCACCAAAGGGTTTGATTTGAGATCAATAGGACCCAAGTAAACCGAAATCCCGCCTTCCCAGAAGTTGCGCAGAATGCCGATCGGCTGTGGATCAGGGAACATTGCGAAGGTCGCTAGCACTTTGGCGTCGGGATGGCCGGAGGTGTCGGCCACCGCCCAGCAGGGACCAAGTAAGCAGTCGATGATCTCGGTGCCCGGCGGAATGTCGCCCAGGATCGGATCGCGCACCGTTGTCACCAACTGATCGGCAACGGGGGGGGAA
>Ga0187892_10012213_pt1 | contig 10278 bp, 14 predicted proteins | sample MA1701073metaG_FD_139345 | JGI IMG/M metagenome (GOLD analysis project Ga0187892, IMG submission 139345) | Bio-ooze microbial communities from a basaltic lava cave in the Kipuka Kanohina Cave System on the Island of Hawaii, USA - MA170107-3 metaG ...
GCCAGCCGGCCCGCACACCGGCAATCCAGCCATGCGGCTTGATGACACCGGAGGTGTTCCGCTCCGCATAATCGACTAACCATTTTTCTAGCTCAAGAATAACGATTGCTGCAGGGACAACGGAGCTGCGAAAACTCGGCAACCCTCGTGGCACGCCAGCATAACCAAGTGTTCCCTTCACGATGATTTTGAACCAGCCCATCCCTGGCTCTTCGTGATACACCCAGTTCCAGGGTTTCATAATGATCGCAAAATCAGGGGCCATACCACGGTTGAGCAGATGGAATATGCCATGAGACATCCCCGCATTATCACGAAACGGAACGGTAACCGGCATTCCGCCATCGGCAAATCCGATTTGCAGATCCCCTTTCAGCGGCACCTTTGCTTCAAGCAGCGCCGTGGCGACTTCTGTCAGAGTCGACACCATGGCTTTCGGGTTTGACGATCCCAGACCAAACACCCAGTCATCGACCAGTTTTGCTTGTGGCTTCAGATCAACCGTTTGCTTCGGGCCTGCCCAGGGGAAATCGGTGTCGTCACCCTCCAAATGGGTGTCGATCGGCGCATACAACAACAACGTGGCGCCACCACCTGAGCCACGCTTTTCGCCAAGGACATTGCCTGACTGTGCCGTCATCGCGTCATAGGTTGCCTTGATGCCAACACTCTCAAAATACTGCGCCATGAATTGGCTGGCCGCGCCGGCCGCACCTGTAGGACTATGAATATCTGTGAGTTTGAATAGCAGTTGCTTCAAGCGTTCCGGATTGATCTTGGCGCAGGCTGTCTCATACCATTTTCGCTGCTCGGACGAGAAAGGTGCTTGAATAGTGGGCTCCATCGGTCAACTCCTTCACATTTCTTCGCTAGCAACAAACTGTTCGGTGAAGATGTTCTTGGGAGCAACTCCCAATCGGCACAAATGGTCATGCGCAGCAGCAATCATCGCTGGCGGACCACAGAGATACGCAACCGTTTCAGGATCGCCCACATCTTCCGCGGTTATGGCTTGCACCGGATTGCCAATCCGCACGGTAGCCGACGGCTCTCCTCTATCGATTGATATCCGCGCTTGGAGCGACGGCAACCAAAATTGCCTGAGTTCAATCTCGTCGCAAAAGAATAGGCCCTCACGCGTCGCGCAGCCAAAACTCAGGAGTATCTGAGGCTTGCCCCCTGGAGCGACACGCAGCACGTCTAACATCGACATCAGCGGAGCGAGACCGGTACCGCCGGCAATCATGACGTGAGGCGCCCTGACCTTCTCATGCAAGAAGAAGGAACCAAACGGCCCTTCTATTTCGAGCACGTCGTCGACTGCGGCACGCTCACGTAAATATGTTGACATGAGTCCATTGGGGAGTAGACGGATGAGCAGTGCAATACGCGGCAAATCTCCAGGCGAACTCGCCATAGAATAGCGCCGGACTTTACCAGTGTCGGGCACGGTGACCTGGATGAACTGTCCGGGTTTGAAGTCCAGCCAACACCCTTCGGCAAGTTCTACATCCAAGCGAACCACATCTGCTGCGAGAAAGTCTATTTTGTCGATGAACGCATGGACTTTCTGCGCTTGAACGGTGCCGACATCACTCGCATAGTCTAACGCAAACGTGCAAACGGAATGAAGGTCTGTAGAGCAGAGCAGCCGCCTTCCCTGCGCCTTTTCACTCGGCAGCAGTGACGTTGCGCGGTCTTCGCGTAGTGGCGCTGCGCCATTGAGCAATTGCGCGACACAGGTGCCGCACGTGCCACTTTTGCACTGATACAAGATCGGCACGTTCTGCGCGAGCGCGCCGTCAAGCACCGACATGCCTGGCGGTACCAGCGCTTCTCGCGCAATGCCATCGGCAAACACGAATATCGCTCGCAGATCATTCTCGCTCATACGAAGACCGGCTATTTCTTTCCGCCGCTCGAGGGACGCGCGGTATTGATATCGTCGATTTTCTCCACGAAATACCCCAGCTTCTTACCTTCTGCTAAACGCCGTATCCGTATACTTGAGGCTTTGATTGCACCATCGACGCCGCGACCAGGTCTGGCAATGCCACGGTTGTAGCGAGCGGCGAGTTTCCGCCAGGTGATCGGTGAGACGTCGGTATCGACGAGTTGCTCATTGTCCCAGCCATAGCCATCGGCATAAAAGTCTTGCATGGCTTCCCGCGCATACAGGTCGCAATCGTTGAATCCATTCAGACACATCGGACGATAGAAGGTCTCAAATCGGTCATGAAAGGACTTGCGCGTGGCCTCGGTATTGCAAACACGCACTAAAACTTCCCAATACTCGTAGGTGTCGTCAGTGATCGGCACATACCACTCATATTGCACAACGTGTTCTTCTGGCCAGTTTTCGACCATCAGCACGCCGGGGAGAAAAACGGACGTCCGATAGAAGCGACTGTTCAGCCCCTCCACCTTGAGCCCCAACGTTTTGTTTTCAAGAATCGGCTCCCATTTGTCGGTAAACAACCATTGCATCATACCCTTTGGGCCATCACCCTCGATAGGCGTGATGCAATCGGCTGCAGTCGGCCTGATACCCAGCGGTAATATCCAATCCTTGGCGTGGATGACCGGACTGTCTTTGTGGACCAGAATATGCGCGTTATCGAAGCCATTTTCGCAAGCAATGCGCCAGTTTGATTCTCCCGTTCGGTGAATCCCCAAAGCGACGGCACCCTCATCCAGCAAACTTGGCGCTGGCGGCCACAACGGATGCGGGAATTTTTCACTATTTTCCGGGAATCGGATGGGCAAATCTGCTGACAGCGGCGGAAGATCCTGGTCGGGAAACTCATCATCCCGAACAAAAACGAAGATGAGGCCCGCGACTTCTTCAACCGAATAGGTGGTAATGCCAGTTGTACCGATGAGTGGATCATCAGGATTCCCGATAATCGTCGCGAGTTTTCCCGAGGCCAGATCATAGGTGAAGCCATGATACCAACAGGAAATCGTATCCTTGGTCAGGCACGTCGGCTTGGAAGACAAGCGAACGCCGCGATGCGCGCACTGGTCCTTCAACGCAAAGATTTTTCCATCAACACGACGCAGCACGATAGGGATGCCACAAATCTGGATACCCGCGACGGCACCCTCCAGCAACTCTTCGCTGAAAAGAGCCGGATACCAATGGTTGATAAAGCCCCATTCAGCATCCTTATACGGTTGGTAGAGACTCTGGGTGCGCGCATCATTAGCCCGCTTGTCGCTGATGCGGTTGACTCGATCAGATTTGCTCCGGCGTTGAATTTTGACGCTCTCGCTCACGACTGTCTCCTTTTGCTAGTACGTAGCACCGATTTTCATCCTGAATAAGATTCTTGTCCAGAGTCCTCCGTTGCTGTCGCGCAGTTCGCTTAGTAAATCCTCACGAACTTGTCACCCTGAACGGGGATCGAGGCCGGCCATAAGCGTCGCCACAACGGCCAGAATTCGCTGACGCTGCGTACACATCAGGTCCTCGACGGCTTCAAGTAATTTTCCCCGGGTGCGGCTACTCATCCTAAAAATTCCCCTTTCTTGCTAACTCGCTGTTTGACCTCGTGCTCTCCCGTGCGGTTGATGCTCCCTACGACCCCGTTTTCTGTGTACGTGCGTATTTCCTCAGGTGTAATAGAGCGGAAAAGATTCTTGTTCATCGTCTTCCCTCCTTCTTTCGTACAGGCTCATTTTCATGAGCTGTATTCGTCGGCGAAGTCCCAGATGCGGAGCACCCCAGGCTCAATCCGAATGCATACTAGCTCACCGCCGCCCATAGCTTCGATAAGGGCGTTGCCTTGCTCGGACCCCAGGTAGAGAACGGCGCGACGGCGCATCATCTCCAACGCTCCCTCGCGCAACAGCTTGGCCTGCTCAAGCAGGTCGCCCAAATCCTTAATCTGCAAGTTTTTATGCATCTCTTATACCCTCCTTGAGCAGAATTGTTTGTGTCAGCGTTCGGCAAAGGTTCCACCGCGAGCTCGAACGCAGCGCATAGGAGTCTTTCGTGAGTGATTAGGAGGAAACCTACACCGCCTATGGCATCGTGATAGGTACGTTGGATTCACCTGAGATGATCTATCCCCTGTCGGACGTGGCGCACGGACAGGAAGCGCAGGGGCTTTTGGAAAGAGCGTTCACGGATACGAAGACGAGCTAGGTCAACATCCATACCGCCCAGTTCGGCTGTTTTCAGCGCCGCTGGCGCCGGTCTTGGTACACACCCACTACCGTGCCCAGAATCCGCGGTGCGGGAGACTGACGTGTCAGCGGGATGGGGGCGTAGGCCGCGTTAGCGGCTTCTAAAAAGAGTCGCCGGCCTTCCTTGCACAGTCGCTTGACTGTAGCTTCTTCTCCCAAAAGCACCACGACAATCTCCCCAGGGTCCGCGGTCGGTTGCTGGCGTACGATCACATAGTTGCCGTCCTGGATACCCTCCTCGATCATACTGTCCCCCTGTACCCGCAACGCGAAGTGCGTTCCTTTCCCTAGCAGTGCTGGCCCCAGACCGAGCACGCCTTCTTGATTCTCCACGGCTAACAGCGGCCGCCCGGCGGCGACTCGTCCGAGAATCGGGATACTCCCTTCTAGGGGCACAACCCGGTGTATGATTTCAAGCGCCCGGCGGCGGCCAGGGAAGCGGCGCAGATAGCCTTTGCGCTCTAACGCGGCCAAATGCCTTTTCACCCCATGCAGGGACGCAATCCCCATGGCGTGCGCCATTTCTTGGAGCGTCGGGACATAGCCGCGCTGAGTGAGAGAGTCTTCAATAATCTGCAAGAGTCGCTCTTGGCGAGCGGTCAAAAGAGAGATTGACATAACTTTCTCAATAGTGCACATAAATACACTACGTCAAGAGGCACGAGATCAGTATTCACGTCGTAAATCCCACCTCTAATTGGGATATAGAGCTTCTGCAGAAACTCCATATCGACAAATAGTTGGGCAGCGACAGGGAGGATAACATGATGGCTTCAGATTCGATCCGAGGCGGCTGCCTTTGCGGAGCTACACGATACGTGGTTCGCGGGACACCTCACGTCGTGGCGTTCTGCCATTGCTCGATGTGCAGGCGGTCGGCAGGGGCACCCGTCACCGCGTGGGCCATGTTCGACGCCGACAACTTCGAGTTCGAGAAGGGCGAGCCACACACGTACACCTCGTCACCAGGGGTGCAACGTCGTTTCTGTCCTCGTTGCGGTACCCAGCTCATCTTCATGGCAGACTTCCTTCCGGGGCTGGTCGACGTGACCGTTGGTAGTATGGATGAGCCCGACGCTCTACCGCCGCAGATGCACATCTGGGACAGTAGACGGATCGCATGGGTACAGCTCTCTACTGACCTTCCACGCCATCAGGAGCTGCCGCTCAAGGAGGATAAATCATGAAATTGAAAAGCCTTTTCCCAGTTATTGCCACCAATGCCGTTATAGAAGCACGTGATTTTTACGTGAAATATTTCGGCTTCCAGATACGAAAAGATGGGTCATGATGCGCGATGACACTCTTATTGCCAAGCATGCTCCTCCGTAATCATCAACGACCTCACAAGGCGTTCCGCACCGCCGCTAATCGTGAGACGTTGGACGTCATGCTGAGAGGAGTCCTTGGGTAGTTCCTGGAAGACTCAACCAACGTAACCAAAGGAGAGTTCAGATGCCATACGTCGATGGATTTGTCTTACCCATCCCAGAGAAAAATCTGCCGGCTTACCGCCGCATCGCGCAAAAGGCGGGCAAGATCTGGCGGGAGCACGGCGCTCTTGCCTATCGGGAATGTGTCGCCGAGGACGTCAAGGTGGGCAAGCTGACGTCTTTCCCGCGCAGCGTTAAGCTCAAGCCCGGTGAGACGGTGGTCTTCTCGTGGATCGTATTCAAGTCGCGCGCGCACCGCGACGCCGTCAACGCCAAGGTGATGGCCGACCCGCGGTTGGCGAACATGATGGACCCGAAAGCGATGCCCTTTGACGGCAAGCGCATGATCTATGGCGGGTTCACGACTCTGGTCGACCTCTAGCGCCGGGCTCAGGTTCTACTGCGCGAGAAATACCGGCGCGCCCCGCAATTTGAACGTTAGACACTCCAGCGGATGCCTTGGAAAGGAAATTCAAGATGAACACTGCGGTCACTCAAGGCGGCTGCCTCTGCGGCGCCATCCGTTACCAAGCGAATGGGCAACCGAGCAGCAGCATGGTCTGCCATTGTCGCACCTGTCGTCAGGCTGCCGGGTCTCCTCTCGTCGCGTGGTTGACATTCCCTGCGGAAAGCTTCTCGTTCGTGCGAGGTCAGCCGACAGAGTTCCGCTCCTCTGCACCGGTCACGCGAACGTTCTGCTCCTCCTGCGGCACTCCTCTCACTTACATCCATACTGAACGACCTGGAGAGATCGACGTAACCACTTCCACCCTGGACGATCCCGAAGTGTTCCCGCCATCTTATCACGCCTGGGTCAGCCACACGTTGAGCTGGCTTCACGTGAATGACGGTCTTCCGGCATACAGCCGTACGAGCAAGGAGGGATAGTGCTTCTGCGAGCGCTGTATCGCGTACGCGGCGCGAGCACAATGCTGTTGATCACATCTAGTGTCATCACTCAGTGTCGGCGACATCGCTGCGCGATCGACCAGGGACTCGGGCGGCAAGACCGGGAGCATCTCGACGGTATCAAGCGCCTCTCCTTTTGGGTACACTTGCCTGAGACGCGCGACGTTTCCTCGGCAGTGCTGGCTGTCGCCTTTTGGGACGTGGAATTGGTGATGCCTGAGCCTTGGGGGCGGTGGGCGCAATCCGGTACGCACAGCGGCGCGCACCGGCGAGAATATGGTCAATGCGAGTGACGGTTGTCTTCGCACCCAGCGCCTCGCGGAACAGCTCGAGTTCGGCGCGACACAGCCCCTGGCAGGCCGTCGCCGCCGCACAGATCGGGCAATGGTTCTCAATCAGCAGATAACCGTCACCCTACTGCAACAAAGGCGACATGTTTGAAATTGCGAGCAGCAACCTGACAAGCGTCACCCTCGACCTGATGCCTTCCCTCTGGGATGACTCGTGGCCACCTGAGGTATATCAACACTGCAATAAGTAAGGAGGTTTATTATGGCGATTGAACTCAACCATACTATCGTTCCGGCGCGCGACAAGGTCGCATCGGCAAAATTCTTCGCGAGGATTTTTGGACTGCCGTTCGAGGAGAGTGCGGTTCATTATTTCGCGCCCGTGCAAGTCAACGACGCGCTGACACTGGATTTTTCCAACAGCGAGCATATTGCGAGCCATCACTATGCGTTCAAGGTCAGCGAAGCGGAGTTCGATGAGATCTTCGCGCGCATTCAGGCAGAAGATCTCGTCTATGGCAGCGGACCGTACTCCCATGAGGATATGAAGATCAACCATCGCGGCGGCGGACGCGGCGTGTACTTTAGCGACCCCAACGGGCATCTCCTTGAACTGCTCACCGTGGAGTAGTGCAAAGCACAGTTACCGGGTTTTTTAAGCGACAGGCTGAGACAGGTCCATTGGAACTCTCAAGAATCCCGGAAACCAGGTTGAAAAATCGCACCTTTTCGTTTTGAGTCAGCCGTAAGAGGAGCTATCGTATGACCTCATCGGTCTAGCAGCTTTTGCAACAGTCTTCTTGATTGCCCTGGTGGCCATCTGTAAGGATACGGTATGCGCTCTCACTACCTACAGCATGTTCCGTTCGAAGGTCTCGGCAGCATCGAGCCGTGGCTCAGAGCGGCCGGATACGAGATAACGAATACACGCTTCTTTGAGTCGGCAAGATTACCAGACCCGCACGAGATCGACTTGGTCGTTGTGATGGGCGGCCCTATGAGCGTCAACGATGAGGACGAATTCCCCTGGCTTGTGCAAGAGAAGGAGTTCATTCGTAGCGCCATCGGGGCTGGCAAATCGGTTTTGGGGGTTTGCCTTGGCGCACAGCTTATCGCGAGCGCAATGGGTGCCCAGGTATATCAAAATCCCTTTAAGGAGATTGGTTGGTTTGCCGTGCAAGGAGTATTGCCTGTTGATAGCTTGACCTTTCGCTTCCCGCCCTCGGTGGAGGTTTTTCATTGGCACGGGGAGACCTTCGATCTGCCGCCCGGTGCAATCCACCTTGCGAGAAGTGAGGGGTGTGAAAACCAAGCGTTTCAGCTTGGGCAGTCGGTTATCGGTCTACAGTTCCATCTCGAAACCACGCCAGAGTCAGCACGAGAGATTGTCTCACACTGCCGCGCAGAATTGTCGCCATCGAACTATGTACAATCCGAAACAACCATTCTCGCAGCCGCACCTGAGAGATACCGGACGATAAACAACCTTATGGACGAAGTGCTCTCATTCCTACAAGGTACCGGTGACTAACAGACGTTACAGTGGGAGCGATGAGCCACTGCGCAAATTCCTCCAGGTGGTCTTTGAGCGGGTCCTCCGATGAGCAGAGGCGGGAATTTTTTGTCTATGTAAAATATGACCAGTCATCCTAAATAAAGAGATAAGGAGGACGTTCGTGGGCGAGAAAAGGTTGTTTGGCAGTAAAAAGAGAGACCTGTGTCGCAAAACCTCTCTCATTGTGAAGATGCTCAAGAGAGTGTTGAGCATCCTGCTAGTCAGCAGTCTCGGGTATGCGCCCGCGTGGGCCTCAGAGTCCGCGCTTCTGGCCCAATTTCACCCTTACCGTGAGGGAGCGCCCCGTATCCTCGGACTTGAGCCGGAGGTGGCGCTTTCCTCCGACAACGCACAACTCGCCAGGGAAGTGCTGCCGGCTGAAGTGTTGCGACTACTCGAAGCTGGAGACCTCTCAATAACCATTCAGGAAACGACCGACCTACCGCCGCGTCCGTCGTATCTCGACGCCACCGTCCAGTATTCTCAGAACGTGACACTGAACGGGAAGGGCACTCCGGAGAACTATCGGGCCGGCGCGCCGTTTCCGCTGCTTGATCCGGCTGACCTGCAGGCCGGGGAGAAACTCGCCTGGAACCTGCGCTACCGCGACCTGGGCGAAACGTTCGAAATGGGGGCCAACCCACGCGCGGTCAACCCTTCCGGCGGAGTCGAGTACAGCAACCGCGGGTTCATGCGCTATCGGTTTGGCATGTACCGGCCCAATACTGCGGATAACGACCCCCAATGGCAAGAGCAAGGTGTCTTCATGAAAAACTCGTTCGAGATGCTCGCTCCTTCCGACCAGGAAGGGTCCATTAACATCCGGACCACGTACGACGACGACGGCCGGGCCACTGAGCAGTGGCGGTATTCTCCGCAGAACCGACGCACTCGTAAGGATCACGTGAACTACATCACTCCTATTGGTGGCTATTACGAGATGCTGCAAGAAGAGCAGCCGCCGTTGTTCTTTCAAGGCTACTTGCGCGCCTATCAGTGGATGTTTCGCGGCGCCCGGGTCATGCTTGTACCGGGCTTTCTCAAAACCACGGCACTTCACTACGAGGGCAAGAACGGATGGTATCCGCAGGTACCCTGGGAACTGCGGCAGGTGCTCGTGTTGGAGTGCACCCCGCGTCAGTTTCACCCTTTTGGCAAACGGGTGTTTTTCCTCGATCAGCAAACCTACACCCCCCTGTTGATCCTGACCTACAACTCTGCTGGTGCATTCGTGCGTCTGACCATCACTGCGCATGCCCATCCGAGTTTTCACCCGGGCAGTAATGGGGTCCCCCTTCCCCTGATGGTTGGTGTGGCATGGATCAACTACGCCAAAGACCGCGCGACCCTTTTCGACGCCGGGGACTCGATGACCTACAACCGCCCGCTGGCCGCCCAGCGCTTCGAGCTGATGGAGATTCTGCGCAAAGGCAAGTAGGGCGTGGAGCCAGAGGCTATGAGGCGAATGTGAGAGGTACACTATGAAACTCAGTATCAATTTGCGGAATTGGGGCCCCCACTCTACCAGGGAAATGCTGCTGGAAAGTGCTCGGGCCGTGGATGAATCCGGGCTGGATACCGTGTGGATCAATGAACGTCTGGCGTTGCCGCCCAATGCGACTCCGAATACACCAACCTACTCTCCGGGCGGGCGCACGCTCGATCCACTCGCTACGCTCGCCTTTCTCGCTGCCGTGACCCAACGCATCGGTCTGGGCACGGCGGTGATCAATCTGCCGTTTCGACCGGCGCTCCCGACCGCGAAGTGGGTTGCGACTGTTCAAGACCTGTCCGGCGGTCGAGTGCGGCTCGGCGTTGGCACCGGGTGGATGGAGCTCGAATTTCAGGCGCTCGGCGTTGACCCGAAGCGACGTGGGGCGTTGACGGACGAAGCGCTCGC
>Ga0187892_10012214_pt1 | contig 10276 bp, 5 predicted proteins | sample MA1701073metaG_FD_139345 | JGI IMG/M metagenome (GOLD analysis project Ga0187892, IMG submission 139345) | Bio-ooze microbial communities from a basaltic lava cave in the Kipuka Kanohina Cave System on the Island of Hawaii, USA - MA170107-3 metaG ...
AGCGGCCCCGGTTGATCTGGGCCGCGATGTGGTCGGCGGGTACGAGCGCGCGCCCGCGCAGCACCAGCGTTCCGTCGCTCCCGACGACCCGCGAGACGGGCTCGATCTGCGCCTGGCGCGCCCCGGACACCAGCACCACCACCGCCTTGCGCTCGTCGCGCGCGAAGGCGATGCCGAGCTCGCGCAGGCCCGGGTCGCGCATCCCCCCGAGCAGGGCAAGGACCTGCGGCCGCCAGGCCTCGAGCAGAGCCGCTTCGTCGTGCTCCGGCTCGAGCGCGCCGAACAGGTAGTACGGCGCCACGGCCTCCACCACCGAGCCGCAGTGCTCGAACAGCGCGCGGCGCAGCGCGACCGCGGGGAAGGCCGCGTGCTCGACGTAGAATCGCGCGAACTCGCGCGCCGCGCAGTGCATGGCGCGAGTCGTCTCGAGCCGCTGCGGGTCGCGCGCGACGTGCTCGGCCAGCAGCTCGCCCCAGGGCGAGTCGTCGACGTAGCGCGCGCTCTCGAGCATCGGCTCCGGCGGAGCCGCGAACCTCCAGCGGTCGACGTCGACCACCGCCTCCTCGAAGGGGTTCACCGCCCCCGCGTCGCGCATCAGCGCCTCGACCTCCGCCCGGCTGGGAAACGCGGATGGAGACGTCGCCCGGGTCGCGCACGCGCTCCCGAGCAGGCCGCAGAGTAGTGTGACTGCGACTCGAAGGCGGATCACTCACCCAGACTATCAGGAAGCTCGCCCGGGCGGGTGAACTTCAGTGTGTCCGGCCGTTCACTCGCTGGGTTTGCGGTCGGCTGACTCGAACAACGGCAGCGCCTCCGGCACGGCCTCGCCGCCCGGCAGCGCCTCGACATCCCGCAGCTGGCGCTCGATCGCGCGGGTGCGCGCGCCGGTGTCCTCGATCGTGTTGCTCGCGGTCTGGAGCTGCTTCTTCACCCGGTCGAGCACCTCGCCGAACTTGCCGAACTCGGCCTTCACGCCGGCCAGGATCTTCCACACCTCGCTCGCGCGCTGCTCGATCGCGAGCGTGCGGAAGCCCATGCGCAGGCTCGAGAGCAGCGCGGCGAGGGTCATCGGTCCCGCCACGACCACGCGCTGGCTCTGCTGCAGTGACTCGACCAGGCCGGGCAGGCGCAGCGCCTCGGCGTACAGGCCTTCCGTGGGCAGGAACAGGATCGCGAAGTCGGTGGTGTGCGGAGGCGCGACGTACTTGCGCGCGATGTCCTGCGCGGACAGGCGCAGCGCGCGGCCGAGCGCCGCGCTCGCGGCGCCGATGGCCGCGGTGTCTCCGGCCTCGGCCGCCGCGAGCAGGCGCGCGTAGTCGTCCTGCGGGAACTTGGCGTCGATCGGCAGCCAGACGGTCTGCGCCCGCGTGGGATCGGCGCCGGGCAGGCGCACCGCGAACTCGACGTTCTCGCGCGAGTCGGGCCGCGGCTGCACGTTCCGCGCGTACTGGTCCGGCGTCAGGATCTGCTCCAGGATCGCGCCGAGCTGCACCTCGCCGAACGTGCCGCGCGTCTTCACGCCGGAGAGCACGCGCTTCAGGTCGCCCACGCCCGCGGCGAGGGTCTGCATGTCGCCGAGACCGCGGTGCACGGCCTCGAGCCGCTCGCTCACCAGCTTGAACGACTCGCCGAGCCGCTTCTCGAGCGTGCCCTGCAGCTTCTCGTCGACCGTGCGGCGCATCTCGTCGAGCTTGCGCTCGTTCCCTTCCTGGAGCTGCTTCAACTGGTGATCGAGCGCGCTGCGCAGCCGGTCGAGCCGGAGCTCGTTCGAGTCGGTCAGGCCCTTGAGCTGCGCGCCGACCTCCGAGCGCAGCTCGCTCGCGGCCTTGGCCGCGTCGTCGCGGCCGAGCCGCAGCTCCTCGCGCACGGCGAGCTCCGCGGCGTCGAGCGAGCGGCGCGACGACTGCGCGAGCCAGACGGCGACCGCGACGGCCGCGAGCGCAGCCCCGGCGGCGAGCACGACGAGCAGGCTCTCGAGCGCCACAACCCCTCCCGGCCAGACCCCGGGAGGGATTGTAGCCCGCTAGCGCCGATTCAGGTCGCTGCCGCCGACGACGCGCGACATGACGGAGTCGTAGTCGGCGGGCACCGCGGGCCGGAGCGGCTGCGGCACGACCTGCGCCACCGCGCGCGCGGGCAGCGCGTTCACCATGGCGGTCGCGAGCGACGCCAGGTACGGCAGGGACTGCACGCCGAGCAGGGCGATCCAGAGCAGCGCCTCGACGTCGTCGCCGCCGAAGCGGAAGTAGATCGCGAGCGCGCCGAGCGCGAGCAGGCCGAGGATGGTGCTCTCCTCGCGCGAGGCGAGCAGGCCGCGCACGAACGCGGGCTGGTCCTCGCACTTCGGCGTGCGCATGAACGGGCGGCCGTTCGTGAGCACGCCCGAGAACATCGCCTTGCCGATCGTGTGCGTGAGCGAGAGGCCGGCCAGCGCGGCCGACAGGTTCTGGCCGGCGCTCGCCTTCACGCGCGCGGCGTAGAGCCAGAGCGTCTTGCCGACCTTGAGCGCGAAGAAGCCGAGCGAAGCGCACAGGAAGAAGCGCAGCGGGAACTCGAACACCTTGGGCAGCGCGACGAGGCCCGCGGTCCAGATCAGCGCGAGCGCGGTGACCGCGGTGTTGAGCGCGTCGGCGAACCAGGGCGCCCAGCCGGCCACGAAGTGGTAGCGCTGCGCGGCGGTGAGCCTCGAAGCCTCGAGACCCGCGAGCTCGCGCCAGTGGCGCTTCAGAATCTGCACCGCGCCGTACGCCCAGCGGAAGCGCTGCTTCTGATAGGCGGTGTAGGTGTCGGGCATCAGGCCTTGGCCGTACGAGTGGTTCACGTACGCGGTTTCGTAGCCGGCCTCCATCATGCGCAGGCCGAGCTCGGCGTCCTCGCAGATGCACCACTCGGCCCAGCCGCCGAGCGCCTCGAGCGCGTCGCGGCGCACGAGCGTCATCGTGCCGTGCTGGATGATCGCGTTGCGCTCGTTGCGGTGGACCATGCCGATCTGGAAGAAGCCCGCGTACTCCCAGCGGCACATGGCCTTGAACGCGCTCTCGTGGCCGTCGCGGTAGTCCTGCGGCGCCTGCACGATGCCGATCCTGGGATCGGCGAAGTACGGCACCAGGTTCGCGAGCCAGTCGGGCCGCACGACGTAGTCGCTGTCGATCACCGCGACGATCTCGGCCGAGGGGTGCGTCAGCCCGAGCACGTAGTTCAGCGCGCCGGCCTTGAAGCCCTCGACCTTGTCGAGGTGATGGAACTGGAAGCGGTCGCCCAGGATCTGACACAGATCGGCGACGGGCTTCCACAGGCCCGGATCGGCGGTGTTGTTGTCGATCACGAGCACTTCCAGATTCGGGTAGTCGAGGGCCGCGAGCGCGGAGAGCGTCTCGCGCACCATCTCGGGCGGCTCGTTGCAGATCGGCACGTGCAGCGAGACCATCGGCAGCCGCTCGAGCGGGCGCGGCGCGACCGCGCGGAAGCGGCGCGCGAGCTTGCGATGCCAGAGCAGCTCGACCAGCTCGAACGCCTCGGTGATCCCGATCGCCAGCAGGCTCGCGAGTGCGCCGAGCAGCACGACCCACGCGGTCGCCGAGTACACGCTGTGGTACTGCGCGACCGTCAGGTAGGCGATCCACACGAACACGGACGCCGCGCCCTGCGCGAGCGCCGCGAAGAAGATCTTGCCGCGCGTGCGGAAGCGCTCGAAGCGGTTCAGGAACCAGAGCAGCGGCAGGAGCGGCACGAGCGTAGAGAGCGCGAACAGGAGCGGCCAGCTCGGCACGCCGACGATCGGCCCCTGCCAGGCGAACTTCGGATTGCGCGCCTCGTCGAAGATGCCCCAGTAGGCGCCGACGCCGCCTTCGACCGGGATCTTCCACGGCTGGTCGAAGGCCTCCATCAGGAAGTAGTCGATGCGGTTCTGCTCGGCGAGGTTCAGGAACTCGCGCAGGAACGCGGCTTCGGTCGCGAGCGACGGCACGGCGCCGCGCCGGATGCGGCCGTTCGACGGCCAGCCGACCTCGCCGATGATCACGGGCTTGCCGGGGAACTTCTCCTGCACCTCGGCCAGGCGTTCCTGGACGAACGCGATCGAGTCCTCGGCCGCGACGCCTTCCCAGTATGGGAGCAGGTGCACCGCGATGAAGTCGACGTCGCGCGCCAGCTCGGGGTGCTTCATCCACACGTGCCACGGCTCGGCGGTGCCGACCGGCACGGCGAGCTGCGCGCGCACGCGCCGCAGGTAGCCGGCGAGCTGGCGCGTCTTCAGGTCGCCGCGCAGCAGGACCTCGTTGCCGACCACCACGCGCGTCACGTTCGGGTTGGCGCGCGCGCTCGCGAGCAGGTGCTTGATCTCGCGCTCGTTCTTCTGTTTGTCGCCGTCGATCCACGCGCCGGCCGTGACGTTCAGCCCGAACTCGCGCGCCAGCTCGGGAATCGCGTCCATGCCGTCGAGCGAGGAGTAGCTGCGCACCGCGCGGGTGTGCTTCGCAAGGTGCTGCAGGTCCTCGCGGATCTCCTCGCGCGTCGGGTAGACCTTGTCGATCGGGCTCTGGCCCTCGCGGTACGGAGCGAACGAGAGGCCCGCGATCGTGCCTTCCCAGGGAGGCGGCTCCACGGGGCGATTCAGGAAGGCGAAGACGGCGAAGTTGGCGAGCGCAATCAGCAGCAGGATCGCGAGACTTGATCGACGCATAGGATTTTGAAACGGCGTTCGCCGGCTTTCGCGCGTGTCCGCCCACACGTCGAAACGGGCGTCCGCGGCCGGGAGACTCGCGTCTCGACCTGACCGGGAGCGCTCGAGACCAGGGGAGGGACTCGAACTAGGGGAGGCGAGCGTTTCTGGGCGGTCTCTTGACCAGTCCGTGAACTGGCTTGCGGAGGGAATTGGCGTCTACGGTGGGCGACCCGGTTGCACCGCGCATCCGGTTCACCAACGCCAACAAAGGCTCCACACGGGGCGCGATTATATACGCTGCCGGAGCGCTGTCTATTTGGGCCGTCACATTTCCGGGAGCGTCTTTTTGCTGCATCCGCGGGGGCTTCCGGCTGTTCATCGGTCACAAAACTGGCGGCCCGGGGGCGCGCGTGTAGGGTGTCCGCGCGCATGCCCGCCCGACGCCGGATCGCCCACGACCGCCCCGCGCTAGAGGGCGCGTTGCGCGGCGACGCGGCGCTCGCCGAGGGCCTGCGCGCGGCGCTCGCGCGCAGCGGCGCGAGCGAGCGCTACACGCACTCGTTTCACACGTACCCCGCCGGCATGCACGCCGACGCCGCGCGCGACCTGGTCGCGCTGTTCCCGGGCGACTCGGTGTTCGATCCGTTCTGCGGCGGCGGCACGGTGCTGGTCGAAGCGCGGGCGGCCGGACGGCGCGCCTTCGGCTGCGACGTGTCGCCGGTCGCGCTGCGCGTCGCGCGCGCGCGCTGCGCCGCGCCGGACGAGGCGCTCCTGACCGCGTTCCGCTCGCGCGCGCGCAAGCTCGCCGAGCTCGCGCGCCGCGCGTCGACGCGCGGCGCGCAGCCGCCCGACGCGCTCCTGCGGATCGTCGAGCGCTGGTACGCGCCGCACGTGCTGCGCGAGCTCGAGGCGCTGCGCGCGGGCATCGCGGAGTCAGACGAGGGCGTGCGCGCGCTGCTCGAGGCCGTGTTCTCCTCGATCCTGATCAAGGTCTCGTACCGCGAGTCGGACACGCGCGCCGCGCGCGCGACGCACGACCGTCCCGCGGGCACGACCGCGACCCTGTTCCACAAGAAGGCGCGCGAGCTGGCCCGCCAGCAAGCGGAGCTGCGCGAAGCGCTGCCGCCCGGAACGCCCGAGGCCGAGATCGTGCTCGGCGACGCGCGCGAAGACAGGCCGACGACCGAGGTCGCGCTCGTGCTCACCTCGCCGCCCTACCCGTCGACCTACGACTACCTGCCGATGCAGCACCTGCGCCACGTCTGGCTCGGGGAACGCCCCGACGCGTCGCTCGAGATCGGCGCGCGCCGGCTGTGGCGCGGCGGCGCGCGGCGCGCGCGCGAGACCTGGCGCCGCGACACCGATCAGTGGACGGCGAGTGCGGCGAAGGCGCTCGCCCCCGGCGGCCATCTGGTCGTGGTGATCGGCGACGGGCTCCTGCCGAGCGGCGTCGTCGACGCCGCCGGCCCCACGCTCGAGGCCGCACGCCGCGCGGGGCTCGAGCTGCTCGCCGGCGCCTCCGTCGAGCGCCCCGAACACGCCGGCCGCACGAACCGCCGCGAGCACGCGTTCAGCTTCAGGTCTCGCTGACTACGCTCGGCTTCGCCTCGCTGCGCGCGCCACCGCGGGACATCGGCCCGCGGTCCGATGTCGGGCGGCGCTTGCCGCTCCGCGCGCGGGCGGCCGCGCGCTCCGCGGTCTTGCTACCCGCGACTGCGGGAAGCCACGACGGGCGAGCGAGGGCCGCCCCGAGCGAGCCCGCAAGCCGCGCAGCGGCGCGCAGCGAGGCGAAGCCGAGCGTAGTCGATCAGTCCAGCTCCGTGTACTTCCGCGCGGAACCGCTCGCCTTGGCGACAGGGTACTTCGCGGCGTTCTTGGCGAGCTTGGCGGCGAATGCGGCGGAGAGGTCGATGCCGACCGCGTCGACCAGGAGCAGCAGCAGGTTCTGCACGTCGGCGAGCTCGTCCGCGAAGCGCTCGCGCGCGGACGCCTCGCGCAGCTCCGCTTCGAGCTGCGCGGGGTCCTTCCACAGCACGAGCTCGCACAGCTCGCCCGCCTCGGCGGCGAGCGCGAGCACGAGGTCCTTGGGGTTGTGAAACTCGCGCCAGCTGCGCTCGTCGCGAAAGCGCAGCGCCGCCGCCTTGAGCTCCGCGATCGTCTCGGTTCGGTCGCTCATTGCCGGTCCTCGCGCGCGCAGCGCCGCGCGCCCGCGCATGCTAGGGGTCCGACCCGAGACTCGCACGCCGGGCCTGGACGCGGAGTCTCGGGTCAGACTCCTAGCAGGGCCGCGGCTCAAGTCCTCGCCCGGAAAGGCCGTTTCGACTCGACATGCGACGCGCGTCGCTCGCGCTCTTGCTCCTCGCCGTGGCTGGGACCGCTCGGGCCGACCTGCGCTCCGCGCCCGCCTGGTTCGATCCGACCTGGCACTACCGCGTGCCGATCTCGATCCCGGGCAGCTCGGCGGTGAACAGCATGGTCGTCGTCGACGCGAGCTTCGCGACGCTCCTGGCGCAGCTCGGGATCAGCGGGACGTTCGACGCGAACTCGCCACGCGTGGCGCGCGCGGACGGAACCACGCTGGTCGCGTCGCAGGAGTTCACCGACGCCAGGTTCGCCAACGCCACCGACGCGACCGGCAACGCGCAGGGCGAGGTCCGCTTCATCGCGCAGGACGCGGGCGCGCAGACCTACTGGCTCTACTTCGACATCACGCAGAACGGCGCCAAGGCCGCCACGGCGCTCGCCACGCGGATCAACGCCAACTTCGAGCACTCCGCCGGCGCCACGCCCACGAACTGGACCGTCGCCACTACCGGCTCGAACGGCGGTCACGACGCGAGGGTGCTGACGAGCCCGGGCGACCCCGCGACCGTGAACCTGCCCGCCGGCTGCAACGACAACGCGACGCCCAACGTCGACAACGCTTCCAACACGGGGCTCTCGTGGTTCCTGCTCGGCTACCGCACGAACTGCGAGGACAGCCCCGGCAACACCACCGAGTTCATCCGCGTGTCGCGCAACGTCGCGGTGCCCGCCGGAGCGGCGGCCGGGAACTTCACGCTCCGGTTCCGCTACCAGGCGTTCGACTCGATGGCCAGCTCCACGCAGTACGACTACCTGATCGTCGACGTCGGTGGAACGGCGGTGAACCACACGACGCTCGGGATCGCGAACCCGCTCGCCGATCTCAACCTCCAGACCTACGGCCTCGGCCGCAACCCGACCTACGGGCCCACGCTGCTCGACGCCGGCTGGCGAACCGCCACGCTGAACCTCGCGCCCTACGCGGGCACCACCATAAACCTGCGCTTCTCGATGCGTTTCTACGGCAGCGACGATCTGTACAAGTCGTGGGTGAAGCTCGACGACGCGGAGTGGTCGCGCCAGGACGCAACCATCACCAGCACGCTCGTCCAGGCCTTCGGCGCGAACATCACCGCGCCGAACGACACCGGCGTCACGACGCCGTCGGTGTACCAGGTCTCGCAGCCGCTCACGATCCGCGCCGTCGTGCAGGCCACGACCTCGGCCGTACGCGCCGACGTGATCAACCCGGGCGGCACGGTGGTCGCCACCGGCATCGTGCTGTACGACGACGGCACGCACGGCGACGCGACGGCGGGCGATCGCATCTTCACCAACGACGGCTCGGTGCCCGCGAACCCGACCTACACGTTCGGCGCCGGCGACGCGGAGGGCGTGAGCTGGCTCGTGCGCGTGTTCGCGCGCGACGGCTCGAGCAGCACGATCGGCGCCACCAACGGCCACGTGCACCGCTCCGGGCTGCCGAACACGCCCCAGAACCAGGCGAACTTCTGGAACATCGACGAGCAGGTGTTCACGCTCGCCAAAGTGAACCTGGTGCTGCTGAAGTCGCTGCAGACGCTCTCGGATCCGATCAACGGCGCGTCGAACCCGCGCGCGATCCCGGGCGCCCTGGTCGAGTACACGGTCGTGGTCACGAACCAGGGCGCGGGCGCGTCGGATGCGAACTCGATCCAGCTCGCCGATCCGATCCCGGCGAACGCGAATCTGGTGGTCGCGAACATCGGGGGCGCGGGCAGCGGACCGGTCGCGTTCGCGCAGGGCACACCGTCGAGCACGCTCGTCTACACGTTCACGTCGCTGGCCAGCGGCGCCGACTCGCTCGAGTTCTCGAGCGACGGTGGCACGACCTGGACGTACGTGCCGACGATCGGCGGCGACGGCACGGACGCGAACGTGACTCACCTGCGCATCCGCCCGACCGGCGCGTTCGCCGCGCGCACCGGCCCGACGGGCCCGAGCTTCACGATCCGCTTCCGGATCCGCGTCGAATAGCGCCGCTCTTCCAGAACGCGAACAGCGCGGGATAGACGAGCAGCTCCAGCGCGAACGAGCTCGCGAGCCCGCCCACCATGGGCGCCGCGATGCGCTTCATCACGTCGGCGCCCGTGCCCTCGCTCCACAAGAGCGGCAGCAGCCCGAGCATCATCGTCAACACCGTCATGAGCTTCGGGCGGATGCGCCGCGCCGCGCCCTCGACGATCGCGTCCTCGAGATCCGCCGCAGAGCGCAGCGCGCCCGCGGCCGCGCGCTCGCGGTGCGCGGCCGACAGGTAGAGCAGCATCACCACGCCGGTCTGCGCGTCGAGCCCGGCGAGCGCGATGATCCCGACCCAGACCGCGACCGACAGGTGGTAGTCGAGCGCGAACAGGAGCCAGACCGCGCCGACCAGCGAGAACGGCACCGCGAGCAGGACGAGCGCCGTCTCGACGCCCGAGCGCGTGTTCAGGTAGAGCAAGAGCGCGACCAGCGCGAGCGTGAGCGGCAGCACCCAGGCGAGCCGCGCCTTGGCGCGCTCGAAGTACTCGAACTGCCCGACCCACGCGACGCGCGTGCCCGGGGGCAGGGCCACGCGTTCGGCGACCACGCGCCGCGCCTCGTCGACGTAGTCGACGATCGCGCGGCCGGCGACGTCGACGGCCACCAGCCCGACGAGCTTGCCCGCCTCGCTGCGCACCATGTCGGGCCCGGTCGTGAAGTGAAGCCGGGCGAGCTCGCGCAGCGGCACGAGCGCACCGCTCGCGGTCGCGACCAGCGTGCGCCCGATCGCCTCCGGGTCGTCGCGGAAGGCTTGCGCGTAGCGCACGTTGATCGCGTAGCGCTCGCGGCCCTCGACGGTCTGCGACACGTTCGCGCCGCCGATCGCGACCTCGAGCGCGCCGTTCAGGTCCTCGGCCGAGACGCCGTAGCGCGCCGCGCGCGCGCGGTCGATCTCGACGTCCAGGTAGAACGCGCCGGTGGCGCGCTCCGCGAACGCGTTGCGTGTGCCCGGCACGGCCTCGAGCGCCTCTGCGATCGCGATCGCCGCCTGCTCGACCGCTTGCAGGTCGTCGCCGAGCACCTTCACGCCGAGCGGGCTGCGCACGCCGGTCGCGAGCATCTCGGTGCGCGTCTGGATCGGCATCCACCACAGGTTCGGCATGCCGGGGAAGCGGACCTTCCGATCCAGCTCCTCGACGAGCGCGTCCCAGTCGAGCCCGGGGCGCCAGCGCTCGCGCGGCGCGAGCTGGATCACGGTCTCGACCATCGAGAGCGGCGCGGGATCGGTCGGCGTGTCGGCGCGCCCGA
>Ga0187892_10012216_pt1 | contig 10273 bp, 5 predicted proteins | sample MA1701073metaG_FD_139345 | JGI IMG/M metagenome (GOLD analysis project Ga0187892, IMG submission 139345) | Bio-ooze microbial communities from a basaltic lava cave in the Kipuka Kanohina Cave System on the Island of Hawaii, USA - MA170107-3 metaG ...
ACCTGCTGGGGATCGGCGACGTCTCGGGTCAGCGGGCGGTCTTCGTCGACGGGGAGGCCTACCTCCTCCTGGGGATCGTCGATGCCTTCCCGCGGTTCAGTGCCCTCGACGTCGGGATGATCCTCCCTGACGAGACAGCACGGTCCCGGTTCGGCCCACCGACGCCGGCCAGCGACGCACGCCTCCTCGTGCGCACGCGGGTGGGAGCTGCCGAGGTCGTAGCCGCCCAGCTCGCCGTGGCCGTCCGCCCCGACGACCCCGGCGCCGTCGCCGTCGTGCCGCCGGTGACCCCCCGCCGGCTCGCTGCCGAGGTTGGGGGGGACCTGCGGTTCGCCTTCCTCGGGCTGGGGCTCCTCGCCGTGGCCATGGGTGGCCTCGGCATCGCCAACGCCTGCACCGTGGCCGTGCTCGAACGCCGGGGCGAGATCGGGCTCCGCATCGCTCTCGGCGCCCGGCGACGCCAGATCGGTACCCAGTTCCTCGTGGAGGCCCTGGCCATCGGTGCCCTGGGTGGGGCGCTGGCCGCCGGCTTGGGGTCACTCGCCGTCGTCGGGATGGCGGCGGCACGCCAGTGGACGCCGGTCCTGTCGCCGCAGCTGCTCGCCGCCGCTCCCGTGGCCGGCGCCCTCGTCGGTGCCGTGGCCGGTACGGTGCCGGCGCTGCGAGCCGCCCGGCTCGACCCGGTGGCCGCCCTGCGGGCACTGCCGTAGGCCATAGCCGCCGCCGCTACGCTCGGGCGGCTATGGCCGACCTCACCGAGCTCGTCGTGAACCTCTGCAAGCGCCGGGGCTTCGTGTTCCCCTCGAGCGAGATCTACGGCGGCTTCCGGTCGACCTACGACTACGGACCCCTGGGGGTGCTGCTGAAGCGCAACGTCATGGACGCCTGGTGGCGGTCGATGGTCCAGGAGCGCCACGACATCGTGGGCCTCGACGCCGCCATCCTCATGGCCCCCAAGGTGTGGGAGGCCTCCGGCCACCTCGCCACCTTCACCGACCCCCTGGTGGACTGCCGAACCTGCAAGGAGCGCCACCGGGCCGACCAGCTCCCCGAGAGCGGTCGCTGCCCCCGGTGCGGCTCCGCCGACCTCACCGAGGCCCGGCCCTTCCACCTCATGTTCAAGACGAACGTGGGCCCGGTGGAGGACGACGCCTCGGTCGCCTACCTGCGTCCCGAGACGGCCCAGGGCATCTTCGTGAACTTCGCCAACGTGCTCCAGACCTCCCGCCGCAAGCCCCCCTTCGGCATCGCCCAGCAGGGCAAGTCGTTCCGCAACGAGATCACCCCGGGCAACTTCATCTTCCGCACCCGGGAGTTCGAGCAGATGGAGATGGAGTACTTCGTGCCCCCCGACGAGGCCAAGGGGTGGTTCGAGTACTGGTGCGAGGAGCGCCTGCGCTGGTACACCGGCCTCGGCATCCCCGCCGAGCACCTCCGCCTCCGCCACCACGACCCCGCCGAGCTGTCCCACTACTCGGCGGGCACCGCCGACGTGGAGTTCCTCTACCCCTGGGGCTGGGGCGAGCTCGAGGGCATCGCCAACCGCACCGACTACGACCTCACCCAGCACGCCGAGCACTCCGGTCAGCGCCTCGAGTACTTCGACCAGGCCACCGGGGCCCGCTACGTGCCCCACGTCATCGAGCCGGCGGCGGGGGTGGGGCGGTCGATGATGGCCTTCCTCCTCGCCGCCTACGACACCGACGAGGTGGGCGGCGAGGAGCGTACCGTGCTGCGGCTCCACCCCCGCCTGGCCCCCTACCAGGTGGCGGTGCTGCCCCTGTCGCGCAAGGACACCCTCGTCCCCACCGCCCGCGAGGTCCTCGGCCGGCTCCAGCCCCACGTCATGTGCGACTACGACGAGACCCAGGCCATCGGCCGCCGCTACCGCCGCCAGGACGAGATCGGTACCCCGTGGTGCGTCACCGTCGACTTCGACACGCTCGAGGACCGAGCCGTCACCATCCGCGAGCGCGACTCCCTGGCCCAGGAGCGGGTGCCGATCGACGAGGTCGTCGAGGCCGTCACGTCGCGGCTGGCGACCGCAGCAGCCGGTCGCTGAACCGGGTGAGCACCGGCCCGGCCACCGCCAGCAGCATCACGTAGGCGGCCGCCACCGGGCCGAGGTCGGCCTCCACCCCCGCCACCACCCCGAGCCCGGCGATGACGATGGAGAACTCGCCCCTGCTCACGAGGCTGGTGCCGGTCCTCATCCGGCCGGCGGCGCCGATCCCGGCCCGGCGGGCCGCCCACCACCCGGTGCCTACCTTCGACAGGCCGGTGACCACGGCCAGGGCCAGGGCGGCGGGCAGGGCCGGTCCCAGCAGGGAGGGGTCGATGCGCAGGCCGAAGAACACGAAGAACAGGGCGGCGAAGAGGTCCCGCAGGGGGCCCACGAGGGCCGAGGCCCGCTCGGCCACCGACTCCGAGAGGGCCAGGCCGGTGAGGAACGCCCCTACCGCCGCCGACACCCCGAGGCGCTCGGCCCCCCCGGCCACGAGGAGGGTGGCGCCGAGGACGGTGAGCAGCAGCGCCTCGTCGGAGCCGGTGGCAGCCACCCGGCTCAGGGTCTCGCCGTGGCGGATGGCGACGGTGAGGATGACGGCCACGGCCACCACCGCCACCACCACGGCCACGACGGCCTGGCCCAGGGGCTCGTCGGCCAGCAGCACGGCCACGACGGGGAGGTAGACGGCCATCGCCAGGTCCTCGAGCACGAGCAGCGACAGCAGGGTGGGCGTCTCCCGGTTGCCCAGGCGGCCGAGGTCGGAGAGGACCTTGGCGATGATCCCCGACGAGGACACGTAGGTGACGCCGCCGAGGAGGAGGGCGGCCACCGGGTCCCAGCCCAGCACGAGCCCGGCCACGACACCGGGCCCGAGGTTGGCCACCACGTCGAGGAGCCCAGCGCCGATCCCCGAGCGGAGGTTGGCCGAGAGCTCGGCCCCGGTGTACTCGAGGCCCAGGGTGAGCAGCAGCAGGACCACCCCGATCTCCGAGCCCAGCTCCACGAGCTGCTCGCTGAGGTCGATCTCCACCACCCCCCCGGTGCCGAAGGCCAGGCCGGCGAGGAGGTAGAGGGGGATGGGGGTGAGGCCCACCCGGTGGGCGAGCCGGGCCAGCACGGCGAGGCCGAGGACGAGGGCGCCGAGCTCGGTGAGGACGAGGGCGGTCTCGGCCACCCCTCAGGCGTCGTCGCCGCGCAGCAGGGCGCCGGCCCGCCCGATGCCCTCGGGCGTGCCCACCACCACCACCGTGTCACCGCTGGTGAAGGTGAAGGTCACGTCGGGGGAGGCGATGGTGGCGCCGTCGCGCACCACGGCCACCACCGAGACGCCGGTGCGGGTGCGCAGGGCGGTGTTGCCCAGGGCCTGGCCCACGTACGGCGAGCCCTCGCCCAGCACCACCCAGTCGAGCGTGATGCCCTCGACCTGCTGCATGCGGGCCACCCCCTCGCTCACGTGGGCGGCGCCGAGGAGCTCCCCCAGCACCCGGAGGTCGTCGGCGTCGAGGCGGACCACGGCCCGGCAGGCGTCGGGGTCGTTCCGGTCGTAGAGGAGGAGCTCGCGCCGGCCGCCGCGATGGGACAGCACGCCCACCCGGTCGCCCTCGTGGGTGACGAAGTCGTGGCGCACGCCGACGCCGGGGAGCTGGGTCTCCTCCACCTCGGCCACGGCGCGCTAGCTCCCCGTGGCGCCGGGCCGACCGGGGGCGCTCATCGCCGCTTCGAACCCTTGCGCTTCTTGGACCGCGGCGGGTGCCGGCGCGGCGGCGGCCGGCGGGTCGAGCCCGGCGCCTCGCCCGCACCCTGGCGGGCCTTCGTGGCCACCGCCGTGGTGCCCGTGGGGGTGGGGGCCTCCTCGGGCCCCGGCCCGGCTTCGCTCCCCCCGCTGGCGGAGGTCGAGGACCCGGCCCGGGCCGGCTCCCGGCGGCGGTCGCCCCGCACGGCCAGGGGCTGGGCCTTGCCCCCCTCGAAGACCACGGCCAGGGGGGTGGCCACGAACACCGAGGAGTACGTGCCCACGAGGATCCCCACGATGAGGGCGAGGGCGAAGTCGGTGAGGGTGTCGCCCCCGAGGAAGTAGAGGGCGAAGAGGATGAACAGGGCGCCCAGGCCGGTGTTGATGGTGCGGGGGACCGTCGACAGGCAGGCCTCGTTGGCCACCGTGGCCAGGGGCTCCCGGGCCCGGAGCCGGCGCTGCTCGCGGATGCGGTCGAAGACCACCACCGAGTCGTTGATGGAGTAGCCGATCACCGTGAGCAGGGCGGCGAGGAAGACGCCGTCGAGGGTCTTGCCGAGGAGGGCGAAGACCCCGATGAGCACGGCGAGGTCGTGGAACATGGCGAGCACGGCGGCGGTGGAGAACGTCCACCGGAAGCGGATGGCCAGGTAGGCGAGCTGGGCCACGAGGGCGATGACCAGGGCGGTGATCGCCTTGCGGCGGAGCTCGTTGCCGATGGTCGGGCCCACGAACTCGTCGCGCACCGGGTCGGCGCTCCCGCCCAGCCGGCTCACCACCTCCTCGACCTGGGCCTCCTTCTCGGCACTGAGCTCCTGGGTGCGGATGGCGATGTTGTCGGTCCCCGACTCCTGGACGATGGCCCGGGCCAGGCCGAGGTCGGCGAGCTGGGTGCGCAAGACGTCGGGGTTCACCGGGGTGGCGGTGTCGTACTCGATGAGGCGCCCGCCCGAGAAGTCCAGCCCGAAGGTGAAGCCCTTGAGGACCATGACGCCCACGGCGGCGGCCACCACCACGACGGTGAGGGTCACCCAGGTGCGGACGCGGCGCATGATGTCGAAGCGCTCGAGCCAGGTCTTCACCCGCCCCCCGATGTGCAGGCCCAGCATGCGGGGCCGATCGGCCACCGATCGCAGCCGCATCACGCCCTCCACGAGCACCCGGGTGACGACGAGGGCGGTGAACATCGAGGCCACGACGCCCACGCTCAGGGTGATCCCGAAGCCCCGCACCGCCCCCGAGGCGAAGTAGAAGAGCAGGCCGGCGGCGATGAGCGTGGTGACGTTGGAGTCGACGATGGCGCTCCAGGCCCCCTTGAACCCGCTGGAGGCGGCGCTGCGGGGGCTGCGACCGAGGGCGAACTCGTCCTTGGAGCGCTCGAACACCAGCACGTTGGCGTCCACGGCCATGCCGATGGCGAGGACGAACCCGGCGATGCCGGGGAGGGTGAGGGTGGCGTTGAAGGCGAGGAGGGCGGCGTAGGAGATGAGGCCGTAGACGAGCAGGGCCACGGCCGCCAGCAGGCCCAGGAGCCGGTAGTAGGCGATGAGGAAGGCGATGGTGAGGCCGGCGCCGATGATGGCGGCCTCCACGCTCGTGCGGATGGCTTCGTCGCCCAGCGTGGGGCCGATGGTGCGCTGCTCGACGACCTGCACCGGCACGGGCAGGGCGCCGGCCCGGATGAGCAGGGCGAGCTGCTTGGCCTCGGACTCGGTGAAGGTGCCGGTGATGCGGGTGGCCCCGCCGGTGATCCCCGTCCCGCACTCCACCCCCTCGGCGGTCGTGGGGCTGGTGATGACCTCGTCGTCGAGCACGATGGCGATGCGGCGCTGGGTGGGGTCGCTGGCGCAGGCCGCGTCGCTCGTGAGCCGGGCCCAGTCCGCCGAGCCCGTGCCCCGGAAGTCCACGGTCACCTCCCAGACCCCGAACTGGTCGAGCCGGGCCCGGGCGCTGCCCACCGCTTCCCCGGTGACCCGGGGAGGGCTGAGCTCGAGGGGAATGCCCCGCTCGTCGGGCAGCACCGTGGTCCCGGCCTCGTCCCCCCCACCCTCGGCCGGGCCCGTGGTGGGCGTGGTGGTGGCGCCGGGATCGGTCGGCGCCAGGCCCACGACCTGGTGGAAGGCGAGCTGGGCGGTGCGGCCGATGACCTCCACGGCCTGATCGGGGTCGTCGAGGCCGGGGAGCTCGACGATGACCCGGCGGTCGCCCGAGCGCTGGAGGGTGGGCTCGGAGACCCCCAGCCCGTCCACCCGGCGGCGGATGACCTCGAGGACCTGGGCGGTGACGCCGCTGTCGACGCTGACCCGGTCGGTGTCCTGGGCCTCGAGCACCACCTGGGTGCCGCCCTGGAGGTCGAGGCCGAGCTGGACGGGCCGGGTGAGGGCGAGGGCGGCGGCGCCGCCCACCACGACGAGCACCACGAGCACGCGCCAACGAAGGGTCTTCTTCAAGCCGGCCGACCTCCACCTCGCCAGCGAGCGGTTCGGACCCCCGAGGGTACCGGGCCCGGGGGAGGGCCGGCGGCCAGGAACTAGGCTCGGGACCCCGACCCCGCCCCGAGGAGCCCCGAACCGTGCCTTACGCCTTCCCGTTCGACCATGCCCACGACGAGCCCCCCATGAGCCTGAAGGGCCTGCTCGGGGGCAAGGGGGCGAACCTGGCGGAGATGACCTCGGTGCTGGGGCTGCCGGTGCCGCCGGGCTTCACCATCACCACCGACGCCTGCCGGGCGTTCATGGACGGTGGGTGGCCGGCCGGCCTCGACGCCGAGGTCGAGGACCTCCGGGCCGGGCTCGAGGCGAGGATGGGCCGGCGCCTCGGCGACCCTGCCGACCCGCTCCTCGTGAGCGTCCGCTCGGGGGCCCGGTTCTCCATGCCGGGGATGATGGACACCGTCCTCAACCTCGGCCTCAACGACCGCTCGGTGGCCGGGCTGGCCGCCGCCACCGACGAGCGCTTCGCCTACGACAGCTACCGCCGGTTCGTGGCCATGTACGGCCGCATCGTGCTCGGCATCGAAGGCGCCCGCTTCGACGAGCCCTTCGAGGCGGCCAAGGAGGCCGCCGGGGTGGCCAACGACGCCGACCTCGGGGCCGGGGACCTGGCCGGGCTCGTGACCACCTACCAGGGCATCGTGGAGGCCGAGACGGCGCGGCCCTTCCCCCAGGACCCCGCCGACCAGCTCCGGGGGGCCATCGAGGCCGTCTTCCGCTCCTGGGACGGGGCCCGGGCCCGGGCCTACCGGGTGCGCGAGCGCATCCCCCACGACCTCGGCACGGCCGTGAACGTCCAGGCCATGGTCTTCGGCAACCGCGACGACCGCTCGGGTACGGGCGTCGGCTTCACTCGCGACCCGGCCACCGGGGCGGCCGGTGCCTACGGGGACTTCCTCGTGAACGCCCAGGGCGAGGACGTCGTGGCCGGCATCCGCAACACGCTGGCCCTGGCCGAGCTCGAGGAGCGCTTTCCCGACGTCCACGCCGAGCTCCTCGAGATCTTCGACCGGCTCGAGCGCCACTACCGGGACATGTGCGACACCGAGTTCACCATCGAGCAGGGCAAGCTCTGGATGCTCCAGACCCGGGTGGGCAAGCGCACCGGGGTGGCCGCACTTCGCATGGCGGTGGACATGACCACCGACGAGCGCATCGGCCTGAGCCGGGCCGAGGCCGTGGCTCGGGTGACGGCCGAGCACCTCGAGGGGGTGCTGCACCCCCGGTTCGCCTCCGAGGACGTGGAGGTGCTGGCCACCGGCCTGGCCGCCTCCCCCGGGGCGGCGGTGGGCCGGGCCTGCTTCACCGCCGACGACGCCGCCGCCGCCGCCGAGCGGGGCGAGCGGGTGATCCTCGTCCGCACCGAGACCTCGCCCGAGGACGTCCACGGCATGATCGTGGCCGAGGGCATCCTCACCTCCCGGGGCGGCCTCGTGAGCCATGCCGCGGTGGTGGCCCGGGGATGGGGCAAGCCAGCTGTCGTGGGAGCCGAGCAGCTCCGCGTCGGCGCCGGGTCCTTCACCGTGGGCGAGGTCACCGTGGCGGAGGGCCAGTGGCTCTCCATCGACGGGACGACCGGCCGGGTGGTGGCCGGCGAGCTCGAGCTCAGCAAGTCCGAGCCGCCCGAGGAGTTCGACACCATCCTCGCCTGGGCCGACGAGATCCGGGCCGGCAGGCTCGCGGTGCGGGCCAACGCCGACACCGGCGAGGACGCCGCCGTGGCCCGCGGCTTCGGGGCCGAGGGCATCGGCCTGTGTCGCACCGAGCACATGTTCCTCGGCGACCGCCTGCCCGTGGTACGGGCCATGATCCTCGCCGACTCCCCTGACGAGGAGGCCACCGCCCTCGAGGCCCTGCGCCAGGCCCAGCGAGCCGACTTCGTCGGGGTGCTCGAGGCCATGGACGGCCTGCCCGTCACGGTGAGGCTCCTCGACCCCCCCCTGCACGAGTTCCTCCCCCGCCTCGACGAGCTCACCGTGGCGGCCGCCACCGGCGAGCTGAGCGACGAGGAGAAGCGGTGGTACCAGGCCGCCCAGGTGTGGCACGAGGCCAACCCGATGCTCGGCACCCGGGGGGTGCGCCTGGGGGTCATCAAGCCCGGGCTCTACGCCATGCAGGTGCGGGCCCTCATGGAGGCGGCGGCCGAGCGCCGGGCGGCGGGCGGCACGCCCGTCATCGAGATCATGATCCCCCTCACGGTCACCCGCCAGGAGCTGGCCCTGGCCCGCTCGTGGGTGAGCGAGGCGGTGGCCGAGGCCACGGCCGGCGACGCCTCGGGCATCGAGGTGACGGTGGGCACGATGATCGAGACCCCGCGGGCTGCCCTGCGGGCGGGCGAGATCGCCGAGGAGGCCGACTTCTTCTCCTTCGGCACGAACGACCTCACCCAGATGACCTTCGGCTTCAGCCGCGACGACGTGGAGGGACGGATGATGGCCGCCTACCTCGAGCGGGGCCTGCTTGCCCGCAACCCGTTCGAGACCATCGACGCCGACGGGGTGGGCGAGCTCGTGCGGGAGGGCGTGCGGCGGGGCCGGGCCACGAAGGCGGACCTCAAGGTCGGGGTGTGCGGCGAGCACGGCGGCGACCCCGACTCGATCCGGCTCTTCCACGAGGCGGGGCTCGACTACGTCTCCTGCTCGCCGTTCCGGGTGCCCATCGCCCGCCTGGCCGCTGCCCAGGCCGTGCTCGCCGTCGGCGGCTAGGTGAGCCGGCGGCGAGGCGTGGTCGGGGAGACCGACGCCCGGGCGCCGGCGCTGGCCGCCGGCGGCTGACGGGGCCGGCGAGGCATGTTCGACGAGGCCGCCGCCGCCGTCGAGGGGGCGCTGGCCGCCGGCGCCGCCCACGCCGACGCCCGGGGCATGGTGGTGGCCACCGAGGTGCTCCACGCCCGGGGCGGCGCCCTCGAGGCCGTGCGCCGAGGGGAGTCGGCCGGGATCGGGGTCCGGGCCCGCCTGGGCTCGGCCTGGGGCTTCTTCGCCGTGCCCGAGCCCTCGTCCGCCGAGGCCCGGGCCGCCGGGGCCGAGGCGGCGGCCATCGCCCGGGCCTCCGCCCTGGCCCCGGGGCCGCCCCTGGAGCTGGGCCCCGTGGCCCCGGTCGAGGCCAGGTGGGCCAGCGGGTTCCAGGAGCACCCCTTCGCCGTGAGCCTGGCCGAGAAGGGCGACCTCCTGTGCGGGGCCACCGCCACCATGGCCGCCGTCGCCGGCGTGGCCGTGGCCGAGGCCCACCTCGCCACCTGGGACACCCACCGGTGGCTGGTCTCCAGCGAGGGCCACCGCATCGCCCAGCACCTCGTGCAGTGCGGGGTGACGATGAGGGCCACCGCCGTGGGCGAGGGGGAGAGCCAGCGCCGGTCTCACGGGGCGGTGGGTGGCAGCTACGGCAGCCGGGGCTACGAGCTCGTGCGGGCCGCCGACCTCGGCGGCCAGGCCGAGCGGGTCGCCACCGAGGCGGTGGCCCTGCTCTCGGCCCCCGAGTGCCCGGCCACCACCACCGACCTCGTCCTGGGGCCCGAGCAGCTCGCCCTCCAGATCCACGAGTCGGTAGGCCACGCCACCGAGCTCGACCGCATCCTGGGGTGGGAGGCGGCCTTCGCCGGCACCTCGTTCCTCGACCTCGGCGGGCTCGGGTCGTTCCGCTACGGCTCCGAGGCCATGAACGTGGTGGCCGACGCCACCATCGAGGGGGCGTTGGGGACCTTCGGCTACGACGACGAGGGCACCCCGGCTCAGCGGGTGGACCTCGTGCGCGACGGCACCTGGGTCGGGGTCCTCTCGGGCCGGGACTCGGCCGCCGTCGCTGGCGTGGCCCCCGGGGGCATGGTGCGGGCCGAGAGCTGGAGCCGCCTGCCCATAGTGCGGATGACGAACGTGGGCCTCGTGCCCGGCACCTCCTCGCTCGAGGAGATGGTGGCCGCCACCGACGACGGGATCCTCATGGAGACGAACCGCTCGTGGTCCATCGACGACCGCCGCCTCAACTTCCAGTTCGGGTGCGAGGTCGGCTACGAGATCCGCCGGGGCCGGCGGGGGAGGCTGTTGC
>Ga0187892_10012217_pt1 | contig 10272 bp, 4 predicted proteins | sample MA1701073metaG_FD_139345 | JGI IMG/M metagenome (GOLD analysis project Ga0187892, IMG submission 139345) | Bio-ooze microbial communities from a basaltic lava cave in the Kipuka Kanohina Cave System on the Island of Hawaii, USA - MA170107-3 metaG ...
GGTTTACAACCCTAGGGCCTTCTTCACCCACGCGGCATGGCTGGATCAGGCTTGCGCCCATTGTCCAATATTCCCCACTGCTGCCTCCCGTAGGAGTCTGGGCCGTGTCTCAGTCCCAGTGTGGCTGGTCATCCTCTCAGACCAGCTACGGATCGTCGCCTTGGTAGGCTTTTACCCCACCAACAAGCTAATCCGACGCGGGCCGATCTTTCGGCAATGAATCTTTCCCCCGAAGGGCGTATCCGGTATTAGCCCAAGTTTCCCTGGGTTATTCCGAACCGAAAGGCACGTTCCCACGCGTTACTCACCCGTCTGCCACTTTCCACCACCCGAAGGTGGCTTCACGTTCGACTTGCATGTGTTAGGCCTGCCGCCAGCGTTCGTTCTGAGCCAGGATCAAACTCTTAGGTTGAGAATCCGATTCTGACATGTCCTTGGAGGAATCGTCCAAGGCGTCGCTGCGTTTGACGAGTTCCCAACAAACGTGGCGCGACGCCGATCCTTGAAGATCCGCGCGCAACACGCCTATTGGCTTGAAAACGCAAACGAACGTCAGAGTCTCGTCGCCGGCTCCTAAGAAGCCGGCTCGCAAGGACCCCGCCGTCTGCGTTTCCCTTTCTTCGTATCACAATGTCAAAGAGCCGTTCGAAAGCGCGGCCAAGAACCACGGTCCCGAACCCCCGATGGAAGCAAATCCCCCATCTGGAGTCAACGACAGCCGCGACTTGCCCGAGACGAACTCAGGTCTTGCTCCGCTTCTGTCCGAAGGATCGCGCGGCCGCGTCTGGTCCCGCAGGAAGTGGGAACAACCCGCGCGAAGGGGTCATTTAGGCAGCGATTCCCCTATTGTCAAGGGGCGGGTAACCGTGATGCCCTGGCCTGCATTTTTCCCGGTGATTGTGACCTTCGGGCCACATTCCTGCCCGAATGCGCCGCCACTCTTGTCTTCGTTAACGGCGAGGTAACCATACGGGGCTAGGTATGGTTCAAGGGACTCGCCGAATGGGGGACACCTTAAGGACTGAAGACCCTGAAATCGCGCGAATCGGCGCTGCGTAAATCGGCAGCGCGAACGTTCGGTTCAAGGGCTTCGTAAGGGAACAAAAACCTCCATCGGCGATCATTCCCGCCTCGCTTGAGGGACAGCAACCGCTTCGGTGATGTCCGCCCGGACGCGAGATTGAACAGGCACGTGTAAAGCGTGCGGGCGGCGGCCGATCGACGGGGGGAATGCGGATTGTTTAGACGCCGCGGTCGATTTGCGCGTCGAAAGCTCGGTCAGGCCTTGGTGCCGGCCGCGGCTTCCGGACTCCCATCCATCTTTCTCGGCGAGATGCCAAAGCCCGAGCGCAAGCTGCCGCCGGTCTATCTCTGCGAAACGGGCCCCGATGAAGCAAGCTGCCGGCTGAAATGGCTCGCGAGCACTTGCCTTGCCGGCATGGTCGGCGTGTGCCTCATCGGGGTCGCGATCTACGCCTCGCTCAACATGGACGACGGCTCCGGCATGGTGAGCTCGATCAAGCGGGCGAGCCTCGCCGCGCTCGAGCCGATGCGCACGGCCACTCTCGTCAAGGACGGGCAGAGCGCGAGCGGCCAGAAGGAAGACCGCATCCACATGACCGAAGCGGGCTTCGCCAGCCGCGACGTCATCCACGACACGGTGATCGAGCGGCAGGGCACCCGCGAATTCATCACCATCAAGCCCTACCTTCGCATCGTCGCCGGACTCGCCAGCGAACTTCCGGCCGATGCCGATCAATTGCCTCCCTTCAATCCCTTCAAGCTCTATTCCGATGCGACGCCGGTCGGCGCCGGCGGTGAGGCCCAGGACGCGACGCAGGCGGTGAGCCTCAACGTGATCGACATTCCCGGCGGGATCCTGCCGCAATCCGACGGCGTCGAGCTCAAGCCCGAGGATGTCGGCCGGCTCGTGGCCGAGGCGGCGGAGATTTTCGCTTATGCCGAGGGTGCGGCAGGCGAAACGGGCGACGGCCAGGCACGCCTCATCCGCGCGGCCTATTCGCCCGAAGGCGAACGTTCGGCGCATACGACGGTGATCCACAAATCGGCCGAAGACACTCCCGAGGAAGAAGACACCTTCGAAGACCTGTTCGCAGGCGCAGAGGTCAAGACGCTGACGGTCGGGCGCGGCGATACCTTGATGGGCCTGTTCAACAAGATCGACGCCGAGCCGGTCCAAGCCAAAGAGATCATCGACACGCTTGAACCGATCTTCTCGGCAAAGGACCTCAAGTCAGGCCAGGAAGTCCGCTTCACGCTGGTGCCCGCGCCGTCTGACACCGGACAGATGGAACCGGCCAAGGTCTCGATCTTCGCCAAGGGCAGCCATCTCGCCACCGCGCTCCGCAACCGGCAGGGCGAGTTCGTGGCCTCGGCCTCGCCGATCGGCGGCGACGACAAGCCGCAGCAAGCTTCGTCCCGCGCCACGCTCTATACGAGCTTCTATCACGCGGCGCTCGCGCAAAAGATTCCCGCCGACACCATCCTCAGGCTGCTCCGCGTCCACTCCTACGACGTCGACTTCAAGCAGAGGGTCAAGGCCGGCGACAGCTTCGAGATGTTCTTCGACGACGGCGGCAATAGCGAAAGCGAAGTGGGCGAGCTGCTCTTCACGGCCATGAGCATCGACGGACAGACCCGCAAATTCTTCCGCTTCCGCACCCCAGACGACGTGGTCGACTACTATGACGAGCACGGGAACAGCGCCAAGAAGTTCCTGATGCGCAATCCGGTCAAAGGCGGCCGCTACACGTCGGGCTTCGGCGATCGCCGCCACCCGCTGTTCAGAGTGACGCGCATGCATAACGGCGTCGATTGGGCGGCGCCGTCCGGCACCCCGATCCTCGCCGCGGGCGACGGCACGGTGGAGCGCGTCGGCCGCGAAGGCGGCTACGGCAATTACATTCGCATCCGCCACGCCAACGGCTTCGCCACAGCCTACGGCCACATGCTTCGCTTCGCCCCCGGGGTCGAGCCCGGCGTCACCGTGAAGCAGGGCCAGACCATCGGCTATGTCGGCTCGACCGGGTACTCGACCGGGCCCCATTGTCACTTCGAGGTCCTGGTCAACAACAGCTTCGTCAACCCGATGACCATTCAAGTGCCGCGCGGGCTGCAACTCACCGGACGCCAGCTCGCCGAGTTCCAGAGAGAGCGCAAGCGCGTCGAGACGCTGATGCAGCTCGACCCCGTGACGAGCCGCGTCGCCCAAGCCACCACCAACTAGCGCCTCATCACCACCTCATGCTGAGGTGCGGCCGTCAGGCCGCGTCTCGAAGCATGGTCATCCTTCGAGACGGCCGCGCTTGGCGCGGCCTCCTCAGGATGAGGGTGTCGACTCTACCCTCCCCTTGATGGGGAGGGCGGCGCGCTCTCTTAAGCGCGCCGGGTGGGGTGACAGTGCTTTCAATGCGACCGCTTCGCGTCATTCCGGCGAAAGCCGGAATCCAGAACCTCACGCACCCCACTCGTCATTCTGGATACCGGCTTGCGCCGGTATGACGAGAGTTCCCGTTCGACTCTACCCTCCCCACGAGGGAAAGGTTTGGGTTTGGCGACACTTTTTCGCCTGTCGCCCCTCGCCTTGCTTCGTCGTTGCTCGGGCAATCCCCTCTCCCCTCGTGGGAGAGGGCTTCCCGCCCGGCGCGCGAAGCCACAACGTGGCGAAGCGCGACGCATGGCGGAAGGGTGAGGGGTGGATCTTTTGACGCGGGCTTCGCCCGCTGACCCCTCACCGCGCTCGCAGTGCGAGCGCGTGCTCTCCCCCAAGGGGAGAGCGGGGGTTTAATGGCGATGACTCGGCAAGTCGCGCACGGGTGCAACCCGCACCTTTCGTCATGCCCGGACTTGATCCGGGCATCCATGCCGTTTCGTTTCAGCAAGACGAAGCGCCAACGGAATGGATTGCCGGGTCAAGCCCGGCAATGACGGGGAGCGCGAGCGGAAGCGCCCCTATTCGTTGTCCTTGATGTACCAGTCCTCGACCTTGACCACGGCGGGGTTCTCGCCGTTGGGGAACAGCCAGGAATCGACCGCATATTTCTGCCCGGTCTTCTTCTCGGTCAGCACCGCCGTGTAGTGCGGCCAGTACTTCACCGGCTTGAACTCGGCGATGGCCCTGCCGAGATCCTCCTTCGACATGGTGCCGGCCACGGTGTGGTGCTTGAGCAGCCCGTTAGACTGGAGCACGAGCAGATAGCTCGTGGTGTTGGTCGCCTCGTCGACGCAATCCTGCTGGGAGGGATCGCCGCTGGCGGTGAACTGCATGCCCGGATTGTCCTTGATGCCGAGCTTCTTGCCCACCTTCACCTCCATATGGGCGATGGCGTAGGCCACGGCGCGGCGCTCCTCGAAGGGCGTGTTGGCGCGCTTCACCTTGGTCATGACCGCCGAGATCGCGGCGACGTCCTTGGGGCGGAAGGTGAAGGCGGTCTGCTCCTTGCAGGTATAGGCGTGGCAGACGGTGACGCGGTTCCCTTGCGGCGGGCTCGCGCTGAAGTTCGTATAGTGGAGGCGCCAATCGTCGCCGCCGCCCGAGACGCAAGCCGAAAGCCCCGCGGCGAGCACTACGCAAGCCGAAAGCCCCGCGGCGCGCAATATGACCGGCAGGCGGCAACTCACGCCCTGATCCCCCTTTTTCTCGCGCTTCCGGAATCGAGGAGACAACAGAACGCGGGCGGAGGCAAGCGCCTGGGCGCCACACTGAGCCTTGTTTTGCCTGCCTCTTTTCCGTCGCAATTTGCCGCCGACCTTCCTCATCTCCCCGCGGGGGAGAAGGCTTCCCGCCCGGCGCGCGAAGCGCGGCGAATGGCGGGAAGGGTGAGGGCGCACACGTCGCCGCCGCTTCCCCGCCATGGCCGGGCTTGGCCCGGCCATCCACGTCTTTGGCGGCGCATCATATCCGGAGCCGTCATCCTGAGGTGGCCGCGAAGCGGCCCTCGAAGGATGCAGGCCGCGAGTAGCTCTTCTAGGTCGACTGCCGTTGCCTTAGTCTCAGTCGAGTCGCCGGGGCTGTACTTATGCCGATTAATCTTGTGGTTGCCGTTACGGACTACGACTGGTTTCAAGCTCTTCGCATTCGTGAGGATTGGCCCGAGGTGAACTTCTGGGCACCTTCGGCAACAAATTTTCGAGCACTCAAATCCGGCGAGCTGTTTCTGTTCAAGCTTCATTTTCCTCGAAATTTCATCGTCGGTGGCGGTGTGTTTGCACACGCAATGAACTTGCCTTGCTCTTTGGCCTGGGAAGCGTTTGGGCAGGCCAATGGCGCGGTTGATCTCACGCAGATGCGAGCTCGTATATTGCGTTATCGGTCAGGCTTGGATCCGAATGACCGAAGCGATTTCCACATCGGATGTCGCGTACTTACACAAGCGTTTTTCAAACCTGAGGAAGAATGGCTGCCGGTTCCAGCTAGCTGGTCAAGGAATATCGTTACATTCAAGACCTACTTGACAGATAGCGAGGACGGCCAGCGATTGTGGGAATGGGCACAAGGTGCGGTGAGAGGCCCGATACCGGGTTTCGCTGACGATGCGGCTCGCTTCGGTGAACCCACACTGATTCGGCCACGGTTGGGGCAAGGTGCTTTTCGGGTTCTGGTCACTGATGCTTACCAGCGAAGATGCGCTGTGACAGGCGAGCGTACTTTGCCAGCACTGGACGCGGCGCATATTCGCCCATATGCACAAGGGGGCGAACATTCGGTTTCAAATGGGCTACTGATGCGGCGAGACATTCATTGCTTGTTCGATCTTGGCAACGTGACCGTAACGCCCGATCACTATTTTGAGGTCAGCCCGCGCATACGCGAGGAGTTCGAGAACGGGCGCGACTACTATGCAATGCATGGCAAGTCGCTCCTAGTCCCGCGCCGAACCGACCTTCGTCCAGACACGGCGGTGCTAGACTGGCACAACACGCATCGGTTTTTGGGATAGATGCCCAAGCAGTCGAAACCCTTACGCCGACAGCTTAAGGTAGCCCCAGGCGCCAGTGCTAAGCTCCCAAACCCGACTGCATCCTCTCCCGTGCGAAGAGGCTCCTTCGAGACGGCCGCGCTTCGCGCGGCCTCCTCAGGATGAGGGCTATAAGGGCTAAGCTTGAACCTAAGCCGCGGCCTTGACCGCCGCGCCGTTGAACAGGAGCCCGTCCTTGCCGGCGGTGATCTTCACCGTCTCGCCGTCATGGATCTTGCCTTCGAGCACCTGCTCGGCGAGCGGGTCTTGCACATATTTCTGGATCACGCGCTTCAAGGGGCGCGCGCCATAGGCCGGGTCGTAGCCCTTCTTGCCCAGCCACTCCTTGGCGGCGTCGTCGAGGACAAGCGCGATCTTGCGGTCGGCGAGCAGCTTCTGCAGCCGCGCCATCTGGATCTCGACGATCTTGCCCATATGCTCGCGCTTCAGCCGGTGGAACAGGATGATCTCGTCGACGCGGTTCAGGAACTCGGGCCGGAAATGCGCGCGCACGGTCGCCATCACCTGGTCGCGCACGGCGTCAGAATCCTCGCCCTCGGCCTGCGCGACAAGATATTCCGAGCCGAGATTGGAGGTCATGATGATGAGCGTGTTGCGGAAATCGACGGTGCGGCCCTGGCCGTCGGTCAGCCTGCCGTCGTCGAGCACCTGCAAGAGCACGTTGAACACGTCGGGATGCGCCTTCTCGATCTCGTCGAACAGGATCACCTGATAGGGCCTGCGCCGCACGGCCTCTGTGAGCGCGCCGCCCTCCTCGTAGCCGACATAGCCCGGGGGCGCGCCGATCAGCCGGGCGACCGAGTGCTTCTCCATGTATTCCGACATGTCGATGCGGATCATGGCGTGCTCGTCGTCGAACAGGAACTCGGCGAGCGCGCGAGAGAGCTCGGTCTTGCCGACGCCGGTCGGACCTAGGAACATGAACGAGCCGATCGGCCGATTGGGGTCTTGCAGGCCGGCGCGCGATCTCCTGACCGCGGTCGAGACGGCTTTGACCGCCTCCGCCTGGCCCACCACGCGCTTTGCGATCTGCGTCTCCATCTGCAGGAGCTTCTCGCGCTCGCCTTCCAGCATCTTGTCGACCGGGATGCCGGTCCAGCGCGAGACGACCTGGGCGATCAGGTCGGGCGTCACCACTTCTTGCGCCATGGCGCCGGCTTTGCCCTCTTCCTCCTCGATGTCCTTGAGTTTTGATTCGAGATCGGGGATCACTCCGTAAGCAAGCTCGCCCGCGCGCGCGAGATCGCCCTTCCTCTGCGCCTGGTCGAGCTCGTTGCGGGCCTGGTCGAGCTGCTCCTTCAGCTTCTGGGCGCTCGCGAGCTTCGCCTTCTCCTCCTGCCAGCGGGCGGCAAGCGCGCTCGCCTGCTCCTCGAGATTGGCAAGCTCCTTGTCGAGCTTGGCGAGGCGGTCCTTGGACGCGCTGTCCGTCTCCTTCTTCAGCGCCTCGCGCTCGATCTTGAGCTGCATGATGCGACGGTCGAGCTCGTCGAGAGCCTCGGGCTTGGAGTCGACCTGCATGCGCAGCCGCGAAGCCGCCTCGTCGACGAGGTCGATGGCCTTGTCGGGAAGGAAGCGGTCGGTGATGTAGCGGTTCGACAGCGTGGCGGCGGTGACGAGCGCGGCGTCCGAGATGCGCACGCCGTGATGCAGCTCGTATTTCTCCTTCAGCCCGCGCAGGATCGAGATCGTGTCCTCGACGGTGGGCTCCGACACGTAGACCGGCTGGAACCGCCGCGCGAGCGCCGCGTCCTTCTCCACATTCTTGCGATACTCGTCGAGCGTGGTGGCGCCGACGCAATGAAGCTCGCCTCTCGCGAGCGCGGGCTTGAGCAGGTTCGAGGCGTCCATGGCGCCTTCGGCCTTGCCCGCGCCGACGAGGGTGTGCATCTCGTCGATGAAGAGGATGATCTTGCCTTCCGCCGCCTGGATCTCGTTGAGCACGGCCTTGAGCCGCTCCTCGAACTCGCCGCGATATTTGGCGCCGGCGATCAGCGCGCCCATGTCGAGGGAGAGCACCTTCTTGTCTTTCAGGCTCTCGGGCACGTCGCCCTTGACGATGCGGTGCGCGAGCCCTTCGACGATTGCCGTCTTGCCGACGCCAGGCTCGCCGATCAGCACCGGATTGTTCTTGGTGCGGCGCGACAGAACCTGGATGGTGCGCCTGATCTCCTCGTCGCGGCCGATCACCGGATCGAGCTGGCCCTTGGCCGCTGCCTCGGTGAAGTCGCGGGTGTAGCGCTTCAGCGCATCGTAGGCCTGCTCGGCGCCGGCCGAATCGGCGGTGCGGCCTTTGCGGAGGTCGTTGATGGTGGCGTTGAGGCTCTGCGGCGTCACGCCCGCATCGGCGAGGATGCGCGAAGACTCCGCCTCCTTGCTCATGGCGAGCGCCTGGAGCACGCGCTCGACCGTGACGAAGCTGTCGCCGGCCTTGGTCGCCATCTGCTCGGCCTGGTCGAGCACGCGGGCGAGTGCCGCCGCCATATTCGGCTGCGTCGCGCCGCTCCCTGAGACCTTTGGCAGCTTGGCGAGTGCTGATTCGGTCCTCTCGAGAGCCTGCTTTGGGTCGCCGCCGGCGCGCGCGATCAGGCCGCTCGCGAGCCCTTCGTTGTCGTCGAGCAGCACCTTCAGGAGATGCTCTGGCGTGATCTGCGGGTTGCCTTCGCGGACGGCAAGCGTCTGCGCCGACTGGAGGAACCCCTTGAGGCGGTCTGAGAGCTTCTCGAAATCCATTGTCTCCCTCTTGCGTCAACGAGATGAGGGGGCGGCGGACGCGCGCGGGCGAGTGCCATAGCCCAGGCACCCTTAACGGAGATATAGCGCCCCAGGCACCCCGCCAAAAGGGGCCCGTGCTTGGCGCCGCGCCGTCCCAGAGACTTGTCATTGCCCGGCTTGACCGGGCAATCCAGTAAGCGCCACGGTCTCGAGGTGAATACTGGATTCCCGCTTCCGCGGGAATGACACCGGCTGTGGACACTTCGTCACCCCGGCGAAAGCCGGGGTCCAGGACTCATTAGCGCTGTGCCCGTTGCCACTGGATTCCGGCTTCCGCCGGAATGACGCGTGGCGCGGAATGAAGCAGCCCTCGAAGGACATAGCTCCGTCATACTGAGGTGGCCGCGACCCCACGCGTGGGGAAGCGGCCCTCGAAGGATGGCCCCCTCGCCCCTTGAGGGAGAGGGCAAAATAGCCGCAGTGATGTCTCACCCTCTGCCACAAGGGAAAGGGGCGCGCTTGCATCGCTCTGTTGAGCCTTGAGCGCGAATCCCAGTTCATTGTCATTGCCCGGCTTGACCGGGCAATCCAGTAACCACCGAGAGGACGTTACGGCTAGACTCCGCCTACTGGATGCCCGCCTGTGCGGGCATGACAGTGGAGCAGGCTGGCTAAGCTTGAGCGAACCCACTCGTGCGAAGCGAAAGCTGAGCCGGGTGGGTCCAACGCGTCACCCCGGCGAAAGCCGGGGTCCAGGAGTCATAAACGCTGTGCTGGTTGCTTCTGGATTCCGGCTTTCGCCGGAATGACGGATGCCCCTGTGGCGCGAAAATCATCACGCCACCACCCCGAGCAGATGGCGAAGATTCACAACGCCAATCGTCCCGCCTTCGCCGAGAGGGGATAACCCCGCTTCACGCGCTGGTATGGCTTGGCGCGTGCGCGCAAAATAGCAAACGCCTAAGTGATTCGCGGGGGTCGCCCCCTTGCCGCCAGCTCAGACCGACTTATTCGGCGAAGCTCTCACCAAGCCTAAGGCCTGTGTCCCCGATCCGCGCCATGTGCGCAACCAGCTCGAGGAGATGCTTTGTGTCATGCGGTCCTCGGAAAGTTGGCCTTGGGAGCCTGACACTGCCGCGTTCTACTGTGAGCGCGTCTTCCCTTATCTTTGCGAGAAACTGGCAGACCCGGAAGAGGCAGCGCGCTTTCGAGCGGATATCGACGCTGAGATTGCGCGGCTCGACGCGGCGGCTGAGTGATTTCCGCAGATTGACTTAATTGCTGCCCTCTCACCCCGCCCGGCTGTCGCCGGGGCACTCTCCCACAACGGGAGAGGAACGCGCTCGCACTGCTCTTCTGAACACTGAGCGCCAATGCCATTTCATTGTCATTGCCCGGCGTGACCGGGCAATCCAGTAACCACCGAGAGGACGCTAGGCTAGGTCCTGTTGACATTAGCGGAGCCAGATCATAGCGGCGGCGAGGCAGAGCATCGAGAAGAACGAGAGCGCGGTCTTCTCGAAGCGCGTGGCGATACGCCGGTAGTGTTTGATTTTGTTGA
>Ga0187892_10012218_pt1 | contig 10271 bp, 6 predicted proteins | sample MA1701073metaG_FD_139345 | JGI IMG/M metagenome (GOLD analysis project Ga0187892, IMG submission 139345) | Bio-ooze microbial communities from a basaltic lava cave in the Kipuka Kanohina Cave System on the Island of Hawaii, USA - MA170107-3 metaG ...
CCTCGACGCCCTCGCCGCGCGCGGCACCGTCTTCGAGAACGCGTTCGCCACGTCCCCCTGGACGTTCCCCTCCCTCGCTTCCCTCTTCACCTCCCGCCACCCCTCCGAGTGCGGCGGCGGGCGCACGGGGGACGAGAAGGAGCCGATCCTCCACGAGTACTGGCGGCGGGCGCGGCTCGACACGTCCCTCCCCACCCTCGCGACGGCGCTCCGCGAGGGAGGCTACGAGACGGCCGGGGTGGTGACGAACGTCTGGCTCGGGAGACGCTTCGGGTTCCATCGGGGGTTCGATCGCTACGTCGACGCGACGCGCGCGCGGTCCTGGCACGCGTTCCGGCCGCTGCGGCTCTACCGTATCGCGCGCCGCTTCCTTCCCGGACTCGAGCGCGACGGGACGCTCGCGGGGCGCGCGACCTCGCTGGCGCTCGCGGAGCTCGACCGTCTCGGCGAGCGTCCGTTCTTCCTCTGGGTCCACTACTTCGACCCCCACCTCCCCTACTCCGCGCCCGGGGCCTCCGCGCCGACCCTCCTCGAGATCGAGGACTTCCGCGGGGGACGGTTCGTCCCCGAGGAGGTCCGGCCCAAGGTCCTCGCCTCCTACGTCGCCGAGGTCGAGTACGCGGACCGCGAGATCGGCCGCCTCCTCGACGGGCTCGAGGAGCGCGGGCTCGCGGAGCGGACGCTCGTCGTCCTCACGAGCGATCACGGCGAGGAGTTCTGGGAGCACGGCGGATTCGAGCACGGGCACACGTTCCACGGGGAGGTGACGCGAGTCCCCCTCGTCGTCGCGCGACGGGGAGGCGCAGGGGATCGCGTCGCGCATCCCGTCTCGCTCCTCGACGTCTTCCCGACCGTGATGTCGATTCTCGGGCTTCCGCTTCCGCCCGACCTCGAGGGCCGATCCCTCCTCGACCCCGAAGAGGGCCCGCGCGCGATCCGGGGCGAGAGCCTCCTCTACGGCCCCGAGCGGCGGTGGGTGCGGACCCGCGATCGACTCCTCGTCCTCGACCCGAGGAGCGGGGAGATCGAGCGGTTCGACCTCGCGGCGGATCCCGGCGAGAACGCGCGAGCGCCGGCGGGAGACGGTCCGAGCGAGCGTCTCGCCGCGGACCTGCGCGCCTGGAGCGAATCGATGCTCGCGAAAGCGCGGGCGTGGCGGGAGCGAACGGCGGCGCAGGGCGGGGACGCGCAGGAGGAGGACTGGCTCCGACAGGTCGGATACCTCCGCTAGTGTCCCGCGGACGGTGGACCCTCGTCGCGAACGCGGGACTCGGGCTCTTCGCGTCGGTCTCGGCGCTGCGGGTCGCCTGGGCCCTCCTGCGAGAGACCGACCCGGGAGAGGCCGCCTGGGTCGTCGCCGCCGACACGGTCCGGTCCGACTGGAGGGGGATGGCCCTCGTGGCCCTGCTGCTCACGCCCCTCGGGGGCGCCGCGATCGCGAGCCTTCCTCCTCTGCGGGCGCTCGGGAGATCCCGGAGCGCCCTCTCCGTCGTCCTCCTCCTCGCGGTTCTTCCCTTCGCCGCTGCGACGACACTCTCGAAGATCCACCCTCCCGCGTTCCGGGACGCGACGAGGGAGAGCGGCGCCTCCGCGCCGAGGACGCTCGGGACCGACTCGTTCGACTTCGTCGCCGCGGACTTCGACGGGGACGGGGACGCCGATCTCCTCGTGAACCACCACAACCTCCACTCGCCCGTCCTCCTCGTCCATCGAGGGGATGGCCGGTTCGAGGATGCCACGGCGGACTCGGGACTGCTCGATGCCGCCGGCGTCGGCGAGGTCCTGGGCGAGCCGCCGGTCGAGGGGGGCGCGGGAGAGTTTCGCCTCTGGCACGATCGGCCCGCGGCACCGGAGCGGCTCGGCCGCTGGCGGGTCCATTGGCGTCCGGGGGCGAGCCATCACGGTCGGATCCGGACGGACGCCAAGATCCTCCGCGTCCACTCCCTCGGCGTGGGGACGGACGCGTCGGTCGAGGAGGCGGGAGCCGTGCTGCGCTTCGCCTCGGCGGGAATCGAGAAGGGGGGGATCGAGTTCGAGACGGAGTGGCTCGAGGGCGCGTACGAGTTCGACCTCCTCGTGGGCGGAGAGCGGACGGCGCCTTCGGTGCGGATCGGGCCCGCGGGGAACGCGCCGGCATCGATCCCGTTCCGCCTCCGCCTGACGGACCGCCACGGGGGAGTCGCCGGGGATCTCGACGGAGACGGGCGGGTCGACCTCTACTTCGCGTGCGGGGCGCGGCTGGGAACGCTCGCGCCGGCCGGCGAGGGGAAGGCGGACCTCCTCTTCCGCGGCCTCGGCGGACCGCGCTTCTCGCTCGTCGAGGGCGCGCTCGGCGCGAGCGACCCCTCGGGACGCGGTCGCTCCTGCGCGTGGGTCGATCTCGACGGCGACGGAGCCGGCGAGCTCTACGTGACGGACCTCGTCGGCCCCAATCGCCTCTACCGCCGGTCGGAAGGAGGAGGGTTCGTCGAGGAGGCGGGCCGGCGAGGCCTCGCGCTCGAGGACCGAAGCGCGTTCGAGTTTCTCGACCTCGACGGCGACGGGGATCTCGATCTCCTCGCGGCACCTCCCGTGACGGTGCTCCGGAACGAGGCGGGGACCTTCACGGAGGTTCCGGGACGGATGGGGCTCCCCGCCCTCGAGCCGCCTCCGCCGGAGCGGCGAGGGGTCTTCCCGGAGCCGGCGATCGTCGCCGAGGACGTCGACGGGGACGGCGACCTCGACCTCTATCTGGGGGACCGGCTCTACCTGCGCGAGGCCTCGGGCTTCCTCGACGTCACCGAGCGCGCCGGGCTCGCGCCGGGGGGGCGAGTCGTCGCGGCGGCCTTCGGCGACTACGACAACGACGGCGACCGCGACCTCTACCTCGTCCGGGCCACCGGATCGAACCGCCTCTTCCGGAACGAGGGGGGCGTGTTCGCCGACGTCTCGCGCAAGGCGGGGATCCGCCGCGGGCGGCGATCGGGGATCACGGCGGGATGGATCGACGCGAACGGCGACGGTTCCCTCGATCTCTTCGCCCTCGACCGCGCGCTGCCCGACCTCTGGGCGAGCGCGTGCGGGACCGCCGGACCGCAGGTCCTGTTCCGCAATCGGACGAACGCGAACGGCTGGATCGCGCTCGATCTGCGTCTCCGTCGCCCGGGAGGGAGCGTCCACGGCACCCGGGTCGAGGTGCGGACGCGGACCGGGGCCCAGGTCCGCTTCGCGGGACTCTCCGAGCGCACCGTCCATTCGCGATCTCTCCTGCCCCTCCACTTCGGGCTCGGGCGCGATCGAGAGGCGCGCTCCGTCGAGATCCGATGGCCCTCGGGCCGCCTCCAGCGACTCGAGGACGTGCCTGGGGGGCGCGTCCTGCGGGCGGAGGAGAGGTAGTCACTCGATCCGGCGGCCTCCGCGGACCCGGGCGAGGAGGAGTCGCGAGCCGCTGCGGACGGAGAGCGTCCCTCTCGCCTTCTTGGGCTCGAAGAGGCTCGTCGCCGGATCCACCCTTCCCCAGACGAGGAGATCGAGGTGCCCGGCGGGCCTGTCGAGCGCGGCGGCCTGCTCTCCAAGGTAGACGCGTCCCGACCCCTTCGAGGGCGCGGAGGCCGCCGGGAAGACGAGGCGGTCCGTGCCGAGGAGCGAGGCGAGATCCTCGGGGTCCGGCCCGTCCTCGAGCAGCACCATCGCCTGGCCGAGACCGGGGAAGACCGAGAGCACGGGGCCAGACCCCTTGCGGAACTTCTCGTTGATCTTGCGGGGGGGGGAGCCGAACTCCGAGAGGCTGCCTCGGACGTTGGCCTCCATCCGGACGGGGGAGAAGGCGAGCATCTGCGGCCCGAGGAGGAGGGGCGCGAGGATCTCCTGGAGGAGCGCGCCGTCGCTGCGGAAGACGAGGATCCGCTGGGACTCGAAGGCGGCCACGTACAGGTTGCCGTCGGGGCCGAAGGCGAGGCCCGAGGGGCCGTCGAGGTTCGCGCTGGTGACGGTGCCCTCGAGCGCGCCGTCGGCGGCGAAGACGAACACCGCGTCGGAGAAGAGCGCGGTGACGTAGATGCGCGCGTCGGGCCCGACCGCCACGCCGGTGGGACCATCGAGGCCCGGGCTCTCGAGGGTCCGGACGATCCCCCCCGCGGGGAAGATCTCGTAGACGAGGTCCTGCGCGAAGGCGGCGACGAGGAGATTGCCGTTCGGCGCGAAGGCGATCCCGGCGGGCGCCGCGCCGGGAAGAGGAAGGACGTCCTCGACGAACCCCTCGGGGGAGATCACGAGGATTTCCCCCGAGCCGACGCTGCCGAGGTAGTAGCGGCCGTTCGGGCCGAAGGCGAGGGCGCCGGCCCCCACGACGTGCCCACCCGAGGAGATCGGAGGCCCGGCGAGCTGTCCTTGGGGATCGAGCGGGATGATCGCCTCGGTGCCGCTCGTCGAGACGAAGATTTCCCCCCCCGGGCCGAAGGCCACGCCTGCAGGGGCGAAGATCGGGCTCTCCAAGAGGGCGCCGAGGAACTCGCCGTTGCTCTCGAACACCATCACGTTCTTGCGCAGCACGTCCGTGACGTAGAGGCGATGGGGGACGAACTCTTCCGCGGCCGCGCGGTTCGGAGCGAGGAGAAGGGTGGCGGCAAAGCCCGCGGAGAGGGCACGAGAAGCGTTCCGGAAGGGCATTCGAAGGGTCCTCCTGAGTGGTCTCGCAACGCGCATCGGTGTTCGCGCTCCAGAGGGGGCCTTCCTATACCCAACGACTCCTCGCAGCGGAAGAGCCCAGGAGCGCCCCGCGAGGCGAGATCGAGTGCGCATATGCCGGATTGGCGGCCGGGTGGGTCTCGTCCACGATCCGGACGGACGAGGACCGCCAGGATCGACAGGCCCCTTGATCCCCGAATCCGAATCGTGTACACAAACCGAGCCCAGGCGGCGTCGGCTGTCTGTTCCCGTCGGGTTGCCGTGGGTCCCGCGGGTTCCCGCCGTCTCCCAGCCACGGATCCCCAAACTCACAGGAGTAATCGAATTGGCCCCTCCCCGGAAGCGCTCCCGCACCCCCTCCTCGTCCGCCGGCTGGATCACGGTGATCCAAGCCGCAAAGCTCGCGGGTCTGAGTCACTTCACCCTCTACAAGATGAAGTCGACGGGCAAGATCCCCGCGAAGATGAAGAAGATCGGCGGCGTCATGCACTTCAACCGGAGCGATTTCGCCTCCTGGCTGAAGAGCCGCAAGAAGGGCCCCAAGGCCGCGACGCGCACCCGTGGCCGCCGCCGCGCCGCCCGGCGCTTCACGGCGCGCCGCCGCGCCGCCCGCGCGCCCCGTCGGAGCGCGGCGACGCTCGGCGCCCGCGGCTCCGCGTTCACGCTCCCGACGAACGGCACGACGAACCTCGACTTCTGGTTCCGGATCCTCAGGTTCGTGCGCTCCCGCTCCGGGCGCGTCACGATCAAGACGGACGGGACGAAGGCGACCCTCGTCGCGGGCTAGCCCGCCGCCGCCGCCTGCGAAGCCCCGGCGGCCGGCGCCGGGGCTTCTTTTTCGTCCGCACGGAAGCCCCGAGGAGGGGGAAGAGCCGATCGGCTCGAGAATGGTCGGGGCGACTGGATTCGAACCAGCGACCTCTTGAACCCCATTCAAGCGCGCTAGCCAAGCTGCGCCACGCCCCGACCTTGGGATCCGTCGCGATTCTAGCCCTCGAGGGTTCTCCCGCAACCCTCCTTCAAACCGTCGTCTCTTCCTTCAGGTCCCGCGTCATGAGGCTCGTGACCGCCTCGCGCGGATCCTTTCTCTCGAAGAGAACTCCGTGGAGCTCCCGAACGATCGGCAGCTCCACGCCCGGGTCCTTGCCGCCGAGGGCGCGGGTCGTGAAGACGCCCTCGGGGATCATCGGGGTCGATTCGAGGATCGAGTCGATCGGCTCTCCGCGCGCGACCCGCTCCCCGACCGCTCGGTTGCGAGAGTACCTGGAATAGGCGGTCACGATCAGGTCCCCGATCCCCGAGAGGCCGAAGAAGGTCTCGCGCCGAGCGCCGAGGGCGACTCCGAGCCGGGCGATCTCGACGACGCCTCGGGTCACGAGGGCGGCCTTGGGATTGTCCCCCATCTCGAGGCCGTCGCAGATCCCCGCGGCGAGCGCGATCACGTTCTTCAAGGCTCCGCCGAGCTCGACCCCGACGGGGTCCGTGCTCCCGTAGACCCGGAAACGCTCGTTCGAGAAGACGCCCTGCACCCGCTCGCGTACCGCCTCCTCCTCGCACCCCGCGACGACGGCGGTGGGGACGCGCCTCGAGACCTCCTCGGCGTGGGAAGGGCCCGAGAGGACTCCGCAGGGGCGATCCGCCCCGAGGATCTCACGGAGGATCTGCGTGGGCCGGGCGAGGGTGCCCTGCTCCAGTCCCTTCGTCGCGGAGACGACCGGCGTCTTCGCGCGAAGGACGGGCGCGAACTTCCGAGCGACTCCCCGCAGGTAGGGCGTGGGGACGACGGACACGAGAAGGTCCGCCCCGTCGACGACCTCAGCAGGGTCCGCCGTGAGCCCGAGGCTCTCCGGCAGAGGGACACCCGGAAGGAACCGCGTGTTCTCCCTCGAACGGCGCATCGCCTCCACGTAGTCGGGGAAGGCGCCCCAGAGGCGCACGCCGTGCCCGTTCTCGTGGACGAGGATCGCGAGGGCCGTTCCCCAGCCTCCGTCTCCGATGACTCCGACGCGCACGATCACCTCCGCCCGACCCGGGGCTCGGTGCCGGCGAGGAGCCGGCGCAGGTTCGACCGGTGCCGCAGGAGGAGGAATCCGGCGAGCGCGCACCCGAGACCGAGGAGCGGGACGCGCTCGTGGAGAGCCTCTCGCGGTTCGACGACGAGGACGGCGAGGGGAAAGGCGAGGCCCATCGCGATCGAGGCGACCGAGGCGAATCGCGTGACCGCGAGGACGACGACCCACACGCCGGCCGCGATCCCGACGGCGACCGCGTCGAGCCCCAGCAGTGCGCCCGCGGCCGTCGCCGCTCCCTTGCCTCCCCGAAACCGCAGGAAAGGAGGGAAACAGTGCCCCACGACCGCCGCTGCCGCGCAAGCGACGGGGAGGGACAGATCCCCGGCCCGCCCCGCCACGAGGGCCGGGGCGAGGCGCACCGCCGCGAGGCCCTTCCCCGCGTCGAGGAGGAGGGTCGCGAGAAACCCCTTCAGACCCAGGACGCGGGCGACGTTGGTGGCGCCGATGTTCCCCGATCCGACCTTGCGGATGTCGACGCCCGCCACGGCGCGGGCGAGGAGGAGCCCGAACGGGACCGTCCCGAGGAAGAAGGCCGCGACGACTGCGGCGACCCATCCGATCCAGTCCGACATCGTCGTGGCGAGGATAGGGAGCCCGGCGCGCGCCGCAATTCTGCTCTCCGGGAGGCCCGGATGGAGGCCTGGCGGGGCTCATCCTTAACCTGCTGATTCAGGGCAGATTAGGAGAAAACGCCTCCGCAGGAAGAGTTCCCGGTCCCCACCCCTTTAATCACCCCTGAGGAGCGTTATAGGAGGAGCCGACAGGAGCCGTCGCGACACCCTCATCCTCCTTATCCTCCTTTTCCTATCACTCTCTCTCTCACTCGCGACGGCTCCTGTCTCTCCGATTGAACGGGGATAAGACCCGGGGACCCGCGCTCCCGACCACCCTTCTCCGCGGATCCCGCGCCGGCTGGGAGCGGGTGCCCCACAGCGGAGCGGGTGCCCCACAGCGGAGCGGGTGCCCCACAGCGGAGCGGGTCCACAGTGGAGCGGGTGATGGGGCTCGAACCCACGACATCAACCTTGGCAAGGTTGCGCTCTACCACTGAGCTACACCCGCTCGTCGGCCTCCTCGACTCTATCGGGGCCTGCCGCCCTGTCAATCGGCCCTTCGCGGAATCCCGCATCGACACCCGATAATCCCGGGTGAAGTCGATGTCGCGACCGATTTTCGGCGGCCCCCGGTCTCTCGGCGAACTCCTCGCGCGGAGCGCGGAGCGCTTCGGGGATCGTCCGGCCCTGCTCCGACTCGGGCCGCGCCGCGAAGGGACGGTGACGTATCGAGAGCTCGCCGAGGGCGCGGCTCGGGCGGCGAGGGGTCTCGCGGCGTTCGGGGTGCGCCCCGGAGACCGGATCGGCCTCGTCTCGGAGAACGGATACGAGTGGCTCCTCGCCGATCTCGGCTGCGCCCTTCTCGGCGCTCCCGACGTGCCTCGGGGCGGCGAGTCCCCGCCGAAGGAGATCCGTTTCGTGCTTCGCCACAGCGCGGCGAGGGCGGCCTTCTTCGACCGGGCGGAGAGGCTTCGCGAGGTCGTGGAGAATCCCAGGGACCTCCCCGACCTGCGGACGGTCGTCCTCTTCGAGAAGGGCGACGTCCCCGCGCTGCCGGGCGTCGAGGTGATGTCCCTCGAGGATCTCCTCCGCGAGGGGGCCTCGGCGAAGGAGACGGCTCCCCCTCGACCCGAAGACCTCCTCACGGTCGTCTACACCTCGGGCACGACCGCCGATCCGAAGGGGGTCATGCTCAGCCATGCGAACGTCCTCTCGAACGTGCGCGCCGTCCCGCACCTCCTCGAGGTCGGCCCGACGGACGTCTGCCTCTCCCTCCTCCCCACGTGGCACATGTTCGAGCGGACCGTCGAGTACGCCGTCCTCTCGTCGGGGGCCTCGATCCTCTACACGGACCCGAAGGGTGCCCGCTCCGATCTGCTGTCGGGCCGCCCGACCCTGTTCGCCGCGGTCCCGAAGGTGTGGGAGATGCTCTCCTGCGCCGTCGAAGAGAAGTTCCTGTCCCTGCCGGCGCCGCTCCGTGGAATGCTCCGGGCGACGCTCCGCGCTTGTGATCGGGCCCGTCGGGGAGAAACGAACGGTCTTGCGGGACTGCCGACGCGCTGGCTCGCCCGCATCGGAAGGAGATGGGTCTTGCCGCGACTCCAGCGCGCGACCGTCGGGCGCCTGCGCGCGGGCGTGAGCGGCGGAGCCACGCTCTCCCCCTCGGCCGAGCGCCTCCTCCACCTCCTCCAGCTCCCGATCGTGAACGGATACGGCCTCACGGAGACCTCACCGATCGTCTCGTGCGCTCCTCCCGGCCACCACCGCCCCGGCTCCGTCGGCTGCCCGATCCCCGGCACGGAGGTCCGCATCGTCGACGCGGACGGGAGGGACGTCGCGCCCGGGGCGATCGGGCTCGTCTGGGTGCGCGGCCCGCAGGTGACGCGCGGCTACTGGCTGAACACCGAAGCGACTCGCCGCGCCATCGACGGGGCCGGATGGTTCGACACGGGGGACCTCGGCACCCTGGACGAGGACGGGTATCTCTCGATCCGCGGCCGCGCGAAGGACACGATCGTTCTGTCCGGGGGAGAGAACGTCGAGCCGGAGGGGATCGAAGGGGCGCTGCGCTGCTCGCCGTACATCGATCAGGTCGCCGTCCTCGGGCAGGACCGCCGCAGCCTCGCCTTGCTCGTCGTGCCGCGCATGGAGCGGCTGCGGGAGGCGATTCCCGAAGTGGACCTGGGGGACGCGGAGACGATCGAGCACCCCTCGGCGCTGCGGCTGGTGCGGTCCGAGGTCGACCGCCTCCTCTCGCGCGAGGAGGGCTTCCGCCCCTTCGAGAGGCCGACCCGGATCGCGCTCCTGCGCAATCCGTTCCGTACCCTCGACGGCACTCTCACCGCGACGATGAAGTTGCGCCGCACCGTCGTCGAGCAGCGGTACGCGAGCGTCCTCGAGGACCTGTTCGGCGGAGAGACCCTTCCGCCGCTCCCCTCGCTATTCCGAAACGTCTCCGGCGGCGAATCCGAGGCGGGGCCTCCCCCCGTCCGTGGGCTCCGCCGCCCGGATCATGGCGTGGACGAGCCTCTTTCCCCCCTCGACGGCGTCGGATAGGGACTCCCCGCGCGCGAGGCGGGCGGCGATCGCCGCGGAGAGAGCGCATCCGGTGCCGCGAGGCGCCGGCCCCGCCACGCGCGGGGCCGTGAACGATCGAGCGCCGGACGGCTCGACGAGGAGATCGACCGCCTCCGGGCCGGCCGCGTGCCCCCCCTTCACGAGCACGGCGCGCGCCCCGCGATCGAGCAGCGCGTGCGCGGCGCGGAGCGGGAGGTCCCGATCCTCCGGCGAAGCGCCGGTCAGGCGCGCCGCCTCGAGGAGGTTCGGCGTGACGAGCCGCGCGCGGGGGACGAGGAGGGCGAGGAGCGCCTCGACGCCCCGGGCGTCGAGGAAGGGGAAGCCGTCGCTCGAGGCGAGAACGGGATCGACGACGAGGCTCGTCGCCCGGGGAAGCGACTCCGCGATCGCTTCGATCGTCGCG
>Ga0187892_10012219_pt1 | contig 10271 bp, 5 predicted proteins | sample MA1701073metaG_FD_139345 | JGI IMG/M metagenome (GOLD analysis project Ga0187892, IMG submission 139345) | Bio-ooze microbial communities from a basaltic lava cave in the Kipuka Kanohina Cave System on the Island of Hawaii, USA - MA170107-3 metaG ...
AGGTTGCCAAGAGAGTCATGAAGTACTTGTCCGCCATGACCGCCGCCATATACTACTTATCGGACCGCCGTGGCGGAAGCCATTAGAAAAAGTAAAAGTTATTGTTTGAAGAGCCCTTAGGCTCTGTGGCGCCGGGTACTGGCCGCACGCAACCTCGTTGATAGGGTGTCGGCCAAGGCTGGCTGCGTTGAATCGTCGTGCGGAGGCGTCAATCGGCGGCGCCGATGTCGAGCGAGAAGGCGAGCGTCACCAGCAGATTCCGCTGCTCCTGCACTTCGCCGATTTCGTCGACCAGGAAGCGGATGCGCCGCTGGACGTCCTCGATGATCACGCGCTCGCCGAGCTTCAAGCTGCTGACGCTGCGGTGCAGATCGTCGGCCAGGCGCACGATCTGGGCGTATTCGTTCTCGACCCGCTCGGCTTCACGGCTCAGCGTGGGGCGCCGATCGGTGACTTCCGAAAGGAAGCCGCCGCCGGCGGCCTGCAGGGCCATCTCCTTGTGGATGTGAGCGCGGAAGCGGGTGAACTCGTCGCGCAGCGTCGTCAGCCAGGTTTCGTTCTGCTCCGAAGTCAGGGCGCGGGCGGCCCGTGAGAGCTGCGTCAGGAGTTCCTGCAGGATGCCGCTCTCGCGGCGGATGGCCTCGGCGATCTGGCTACTGGTCATAGCTGGCCTCCCTGAATGCCATGCGGCACGCAAGTGTGCCGGGCATTGGGCGTGCCGTCAAAGCCCAAAAGGACCGATATCCGCGAACATCCGCCCTTGAATAGGAATGTCGTATTCCGCGTCAGTAGGGTGTGCCGGCCATGAGGGTCGGCTCTGACGGGAGGTAATGAACCATGAACGGTGCTGGTATGAATCGGTGGCTGGGACGGACGGTGGCGGCGATGGGCGTGGCGGCCGCAGGCGGGCTTGCGATGCCGGCGACGGCCTTGGCGGATCACGGCGGCGTGCGGGTCGGCGTGTCGATCGGGCGGCGCGAGCGGATCGCCGAGCGAGTGTGGGTTCCGCCGGTTTACGAGGATCGGCAGCGAATTGTGCACGTGCCGGCAGTCTACGAAGCCCGCGAACGACAGGTGTGGTGCCCGCCGGAGTTCGAGGACCGGTACGTGACCGTCGATGTCCCGCCGGTGGTTGAGCGCTGCCGGGTGACGCGCTACGACCGTCGCGGCCGGCCGTGCGGGTACGAGTGGGTTGAAAAGGTCGTGCGGCCGGGCCATCGCGAGACACGACGCGAGCGTGTGCTGGTCCGCGAGCGGTTCTACAAGACCGTGGTCGAGCAGGTGCTGGTCAGCCCGGCCTGCGAGAAGGTCGTCACCGAACGCGTGCTGGTGCGGGAAGGCCACTGGGCCGAGCGGCGCTATCACGACAGACCGCGAGGCGCCTTCGCGTTCGCCCTGGATCTCTTCGGTCGGTAGAGCTGACGTTGGTTGGAGTCGGCGGCCCTCAAGCGTGGGGGCCGCCGACGTTGGGCTGCCAGCGGCTCGGGCAGACTACAACCCGCGCAGCAGCATCTCCGTTTCCTCCTTGTGCTGAGTCTCGTCCGAAATGACCGTTTGCAGGTCATTGGCCAGGCCGTAGTCGCCGTACTCCTCGGCCAGCTTCATGCGGCGCTTGTAGCGCTCGATGGTGTCGCTCTCGGCCTTGAGCACGTTCTGGAGCATGGCCCGCAGGTCGCGGGCCTCGGGCACGGCCGCTGGCCGTGTCGTTGGTGTGCCGCCCAAGGCCGCGATCTTGTTGGCCAGCAGCTTGGCATGCTCGAGCTCGCCGGTGATCTCGGCTGTGAAAAACTCCTTGAGCGATTCGCGGTGCGGGCCGCTCACCGAGGCCGCATACGTGTTGTACATGATGATCGCCTGGTACTCGGCCGCCAGGTCCTCGTTCAGCCCGTTCAACAGCTCTTCGCGTGTAGCCATCAGCGTCCTCACTTTCTTTGCAAGTTCGCGCCCCAATGCGCCATTGTACGCACCAAATGAACCACAGAGAACGAAAGGAACAGGGAGAACAAGCGCAAAGCGACTGCATCAGCGTCGTTTTCGACTTGCATCCCTGTCTCCCTGTGCCCTCGGTGGTTGAACCTCTTTGTCCGCACCGCCATGTGCGTCGAACCACGCCAGTATGCGCCGCAGCCGCTCGGCCCGGTTCTGCGGACGGCCGCAGCGCGACAGGCCGTGCGATTCGCCCATGAAGCGGACGAACTCGACCTCGCGCCCCAGGTACTTGAGCGTCAGGAACAGCTCCTCGGCCTGGCCGATCGGGCAGCGCAGGTCCTGCTCGCTGTGCACGATCAGCAGCGGTGTCTTGATGTTCGTGGCGGCCGTCAGCGGCGACAGCTTGCGGTACGCGGCCGGCGCCTCCCACGGCATCCCGCCGAAGTCGAACGAGAGGTCGTGGCCGTAGTCGCTGGCCATCATCGAGGTCAGGTTCACGACGCTGCGGTCGGTCACGGCCGCGCGGAAGCGGTGGGTCTTGCCGATGATCCCGTTGGTCATGAAGCCGCCGTACGAGCCGCCGGTGACGAACATCCGTTTGGCGTCGATGTAGCCCTGCTTGAGCAGGTCATCGACGCACGCCATCAGGTCAGTGTAGTCGGGCACGCCCCACCGCGCGTGCAGCGCTTTCAGATGATCGAGCCCGTAGCCGACGCTGCCGCGCGGGTTGGTGAAGAGCACGACGTAGCCGCGGGCCGCGTGCCACTGCATCTCGTGCATGAATGTGTAGCCGTACTGCGTGTGTGGGCCGCCGTGAATCTGAAGGATGAGCGGGTACTTTCGGCCGGCTTTGAAGCCTGGCGGCTTGAGTACCCAGCCTTCGATCACCGTGCGGCCGCGCCGGCTGCGGAACGGTTCGGGCGTCGAGCAGCGGACCTTCGACAGCAAGCTTCCGTTCACGTCGGTGATAGGTTGCGATCTGGCCGGCGCGTCGTCGAGGTCGAGTGTGTACACGTTGGTCGGGTCTGTGGCGCTCGTGACCACCAGCGCGACGCGATTGGAATGGGCGGCGCGCGAGACGGCCGCTACGCACACATCGCCCGCCACTCGACGGCGCACGCCGGGGTAGGGCGCTTCGCCGTCGGCCGCGGCCTTCCTGCGCCCGCGCTCGACGTCGGTCTCGTACAGGTGGCACGCGCCCCGATCGCTGACCGTGAAGTACAGGCGCGTTCCGTCGTGCGACCAGACCGGCGCTGCGCCATCGAACTTGATCTCGCTCACATCGCTGAGCGTCAGGTTGAAACAATGGTTGTCGACGTGTGGCGTCAGGTTCCGCGGCGTGCCGCCTTTGGCCGGGATGACCCAGACGTGCAGGTTGTGCAGATTGGACTGGCCGCGGCCGCCGTGGTGGCCCAGGTACGCAATCGACTTGCCGTCCGGCGACCAGGCGAAGCCCGTCATCGGACCATATTTCTGCGTCACCTGCCGGGCGCGGCCGCCTTGGGCCGGCACCACGAAGATATCCATGTTGTCGATGTCGAGGTCCGGGTTCGCGCGGCGGTTGCAGCGGAACGCCACGGACGCGCCGTCAGGCGCGTAGCGCGGCATCAGGTGATCGTATCCCTCGTGCGTAAGCTGCGTGGGCCGGCCGCCGCCGATGCCGACCGTGTAGATCTGCTGATGGTGACCGTTCCAGAAACCGACGCCGTCGAGCTTGTGGAACAGCCGGTGGATGTGTACGAACTCGGGGCCGCGGGCGATTTCGTCGCGCTTGTCGTCGCGCTCGAGCTTCTGCCGATCGCTCTTGGGCCGATAAGCGTAGGCGACGCGCTGGCCGTCCGGCGAGATCGAGAAATCGGCCACGTCGCCATCGCGGTCGGTCAGCCGCACGGGCTCGCCACCTTCCATTGAAAGCACGTACAGGCAGCAGGCTTTCTCGCGCGTCGAGGTGAACACGATGGCGCGTCCGTCCGGCGTCCAGCGTGGCAGCCGATCGACGTGATCGCCGAACGTCAGTTGCCGCAGCGGCCCGCCGTCGGCGCTGACCAGGAACAGGTGCGCGAAGTTCTTGTTTTTGGCCTGGTCCGGCCGGCCGATGGCGAGCACGACCTGTTGACCGTCCGGAGAAATCTCGGCCTCGTGAACGACGTTGATTCGGAACAGGTCGTCCAGCTCGATCAGCCGTTGTTTTCGCGGCACGCCACGGGTCCTTTCTCGCGCCCTGTCTTGCGGCGCGGCGTGCGGATCATAACGGTCCCGAGCGCTCGCTCCAACGGGCCGCGGCTGATAAACACGAGCCTCTTATACGGATGCAGCGCTACGCGGACAATTCCTCGCCCCGGTTTTTGCCGCGCGTGAGTTATATCTTAGGTTCATTCCTGCCAGGAATTTCCAGGTTCACGATCGCCGTGAAAGGGACACGACGGCCATGGGGCTCACGATCACCAACACCAACAGTCTCACACTGTTGAGCATCATCAACCGCACGTCGGCCAACCAGTCGAACGTGCTGCAACAGCTCACCACGGGCCGGCGCATCAACTCTGCGTCGGATGATCCGGCCGGCCTGATCGCGCTCGAAAACCTGTCGGCCGAGCTGACCGCGACCAACGCCGCGTTGGACAACAACGCCCGCACCGACGCGCTGCTCAAGACGGCCGACGGCGGCATCGGCGAGATCAGCTCGCTGCTGTCCGAGATCGAGAAACTGGCGGTCGCTTCGGCCAACACGGCCGGCATCACGGCCGCTGAGCTGGCCGCCAACCAGGCCCAGATCGACAACGCGCTCAGCTCGATCGACCGCATCGTGCGGACCACCCAGTTCAACGGCAAACGTCTGCTCGACGGCACGCTGGCGATCGACACGACCGGCATCACCACGACCGAGGTGACCGGCCTGCGCGTGTTCTCGCGCGGCAATCAGGCTTCGGACACGGCCTTTGCAGTGAACGTGACCGCGTCGGCCAAGCACGCCTCGGCGACCTATGCGTTTGCCGGCACAGCGGCCACCACAAGCGGCGCGACGACCGTCACGATCGCGGGCACGCTGGGCACGGCGACGATTACGATTGCCAGCGGCCAGACGCAGGCCCAGGTCGTCACCGCCATCAACCAGGCCAAGGCCCAGACCGGCGTCAGTGCCATCGGCAACAGCAGCGGTATCGAACTCAACACGACCGGCTACGGGTCGGACGAATTCGTCAGCGTTTCGGTGCTTTCCGGGGGATATTTTGCGGGTGGCAGCACGACCAACGACGTGCAGGTCTCGACCAAGCAGTATGGCCGCAATGCGTCGGTCAACATCAACGGCCAGACCGCGCTGGTCGACGGGCTGGACGTGAGCTTCAACAGCAACGGCGTCAGCCTGGCCTTCAGCCTGACCGAGACGTTCGGGGCCGGCCTGACGACCGACACGACCTCGTCGTTCACCGTCAAGGGTACGGGCGGCGCGACGTTCCAGCTCGGCGCTGACTCGACCACGCGGGCCACGATCGGTGTCGACTCGCTGTCGAGCTTCAAGCTGGGCGGCGGCGACAGCGGCGGGTTCCTGAACGAGCTCGTCTCGGGCGGCGCGGCATCGCTGACGGCCGATCCGGGCAAGGCGCTGAAGATCGTCCGTAAGGCGATCAGCGACGTGGCGTCGGCGCAGGGCCGCCTGGGCGGGTTCTCGAAGTTCCAGGTCCAGACCAGCGTCAACAGCCTGACGGCCGCCAAGACCGCCCTGACCGCGGCCCGCAGCGCGATCGGTGACACCGACTTCGCCGCAGCCACGGCCGAGCTGAATCGTCAGAACGTGCTGCTCAGCTCGGGCATCTCGCTGCTCGGCATCGCCAACCAGCAGACCGCCCAGCTCCTGTCGCTGCTGCAGTAGGAGCGCGAGCGTCCCGCCCGCGACGAACCGTGCAGGAGCGCGGGCGTCCTCGCCCGCGAAGAACCCTGCAGGAGCGGTCTCCGACCGCGACGACAGTGCCGCGGTCGTCCCCGCCCGCGTGTACCGCAGACCTCCTGGTCTGCGCGTGCGACGCGGAAGGCCGAAATCAACTGAATACCGAATCTCCTTCGTGGGGTCCTTCGCGGGCCGGTGAGGCAGACTCACCGGCCCGCCGCATTGGATACGCAGCGCCGGCTACGGCCCGGTCAATGGCAACTGCGCGGCATGGTCGCTCAAATCGACGTCGGCATCACAGTCGGCATTGAGCGGCGCGCAAGCCCGGCCGACCGTGAAGCTGCCCGCTCCGGTGAAGCAGGTCTGAAGCGCAGCCACGTCGCGCAGATCGCGATCCTCGTCGCCATCGGCGTCACCCGATGCGACGCAGCCAACCGAATCGCCGTTGACGATGATCGATATCGGCAGGGCCAGGTTGCCGGCGGTTAGTGCGATAGCGCTGACCGTCGGCGTCACGGGCGGCGTCATCGACCAGACGGCGTCAGCCGGTATCTGTGTGAGCGTGGACGTTGTGAAGATCGGACCGGCCATGCCGTTCACAATGAACGGCGGGGCACCATACGGGTGATCCACGGCGAAGCGTGGAGAGGTGTAGCCGGTCAGCCAGAGCGTGTCGCTCGCCCCGTCGATGGCCATCGACGTGATCGCCGCGGTGCAGCCGAGTCCGCCATCCTCGCAGGCGGGCTGCGCGACGTCGACGACGCCGGCGAATTGCGGCACGCCGCTGCCGCTCACGTTGAGTCGGAACACGCGCGTGCGGCCATCGGGCAGGTCCGGCACGCCAGCGGTCAAGTATGCGTACTCGCCATCGCCGGCTTGCCCGATGGCCATGGCCTGCGGGGCCTTCAGCGGCATCGACGCGGGTACGATCGCGCTCAGCCGAAGCTGGTGCAGAATGGCACCGCCCGTTGTGTCAAAGACCAGCAACCAATCGTTGTCGTTGAACGCTTGGGCCGACGTGACGAACAGCCGTGCCCCGTTCGGGCTGAGCTCGATCTCGCGAAGGTGCGTGAGGTCCGGCTCGGGGATCGCGCCGCAGCCGACCACCGACGACCCGGCCGGTGGGGCATACAGTTGCTCGATGGTGTAATCACCGTTGCCATCGAGCATCAAGCGGGCCGCCGCCCGATACGCCTGACACACACCGCCGCCCGGCGGCGTGACGACCACGGGCACAACGTAGACGCGGCTCGGATCGTCCGGATCGAACGCGGCGTCGGCGATCGGCAGGCCGGCGAACCCGCCGAATCCGTCGTTCAGCGGCGTCACGCCCACGTGCACCGTGCTGCCGCCGACCGACTGCTCGCTCGGCGCGACGACCACGCTGGCGTCGCTCAATCGGATCAGACCTTGGGCTGCATGAATCTGAAACAGCTCGCCCGCTGCGTCACGCACCAGCCGCCCGTTGCCACGCTGCTGACCGGCCGGGCCGGCGGCGCTGGCGGGTGGCTGCACCGGTCCGACGAGCGCACCCGACTCGGTGATCGGATACAGGGCGTCATTCTGCATGGCCGCCACATTCGGTTTGCCTGACAGCACGAGCGAGTTGGCCGGCAGATCGACTCCGGGCGGCGTGGATCCGCTCGTGGCCAGATTCAGCCCGCAGGCGTTCAGGGCGTTGGTGTTGTTCAGCTGCGTGTCCCAGCCCAGGATGTCGAGAATGTCGACGTACTTGTCGCCGCCCAGAACGCTGTCGAGACAGAAGACATTCTGCTGGCCGTCGGGCGGACTCGTCGTGTCCAGGCCCAGGGTGCCGGCCAGCACGAGGAAATCGGTCAGCTCGACGCCCGCGTTGCCGTTCAGGTCGGCGCAAGCCAGGCATTCGATCTGCGGGTCCCAGTTGTCGATAAGGACCCTCGCTGGGACCGGAATCCCTTCCGGTCCCGCACGCAGCTCCAACTCAACGTACGTGCCGCGGTGGAAGTCCAAATCGCCGCGTGGGAACTCGCCGTAGAACGTAGCGAATGCGTTGCTGCCAATCGAGCCGGCCGAACCCGAGGCCGGCACGAACACATGGGCGACCTCGACCAGATTATCGCCGACATCGGGGTCGTCACTCAAGTACACCACGATCTCGGCGGCCGGGTTGGCCATGAACAAGTAGTCGAAGGCGATGACGATCTCGTCTTCGCCGGCCCGGGCAAATGCGCCTTTGGCGGCGATTGATGTGACCGGCTGCGCCCCGTCGGCCTGAGTGCGCATGTCCATGACGCCGTTGGCCGGATCGAGCGGATCGAGCCCATCCTCGCGCGTGATCGACCCCTCGAGCGGCGGCGCCGGTGGTGGCGGCTGCACGTCGATCGGGTCGGTCAGCCGTTTCTGGACCCGCACCGAGAACTCGGTGTCGTCTTCCATGGCGATGATCTTCAGCGAGAAGCCAAGCACCGGGATGTCAACGATCTTGGCCGAGAACCCCTCAACGCCATTCGTGTATTCGCCTGGCTCGTTCGGAATGGGCACCAGCGGCGTACCGGCCACGTCGGTGAGGTACTGGTAGTACAACCGCTGAAGGCCGGTGTTCAGCACGGTGCCGTCGGCCAGCATGAGGTTAGTGACATACAGCGCTTCGGGAACGCTGATGGCCGGCGTAAAGTCGAAACCCTGGCGGTTCGTGAGGTTTACCTTGGCGTTCGGCTCGACCAATAAGGTGTGCAGCGCCCAGGTATCGCCGTAGCCATCCTCGTAACCGGGACTGTCGGGCAGCAGGTAGGCGCCGGAGAACCCGTCGCCTATGTTGTCGATGTCCAAGTCGGGACTGCGCAGCTCGAGCAGTTCGCCCTGATCGCTGCCGGTGCCCTGCTTGATGGTGATGAAGAACTTGTTGCCGGTCGTGCCGGAGCCGATCATGGGCACGATCCCGTCGTCCGGGTCAGGATCGAGGTCGAGGTAGCGGTCGCCGTCGGCGTGGATGATGTTGCACTGGATCAGCGACATTCCCGAGACGAAGAACTCACCCCCGAATCCGGCCCCGACCTCCAGCAGGCTGATGTCGTTGTTGTAGATTTCGGCCCCGTCGCCGAGCGTGGCCTGGGTCACATCCACGTTGGTGTTTTGGACCGTGGCGTTGACCACAAGAAGTGTCCCGTCGGCGATAATTGTGCCCCAACTCGCCGACTGGTCCGGTTCAGCGCAGCCCGTGACTGTTTCCGACAGGTCGATGACCGGCTGGAACCCGCCCACCTCGCCGCGGACGGTGAGCTGCTGCCCGAGCGCAATGCGGATGTCGCCTCGGCCGGTGACATGCGTCCGCAGGATCGACGGATCGAACGACGGCGACTCGGTCACGTGCAGGATCGTGTGCTGGCCGAGGTCGAGCTTGCCGTTCGACTGCGGCGCGGTCTCGATCTCGGTCGAGCGCAGCTCCAGCACATTGGCCAGCTCCGGCGTCCCGCCGGCAACCTTCAACGGCTCCACTAGGCTGAGACGGTCCTGTTCGAGGACGCCAACGAGGCTCGCCGGCGCGTCGGCCACCATCGTCGGGCAGTCGTTGTCGTCGATGACAAGGCCATTCGGCCCCGCAAACTGCGCCCGGCTGCCTCCGCTCCAAACGCCGCCGCCTTCGAGTGTCGAGCGGTTGCCCGCCAGATACAGGTTAGTCAGCGTCGCCTGGCTGTTGGGCAGGTACAGTCCCGCCCCGCGGTCGTTCGGCGCCGTGCCATCCGCGTTGCCATCGCTGATGGTGAACCCATCCAGGACCTCCGCCGGACTGGCGCCAACGCTCGTGACCACGTGGTAGCAGTTGTCGCCTACATTGCTGCCATTGGGCGCATCGTCGGCATTCAAGTCTCCACTCAGGGTAGAAGAAAACGGCGTGCCAGCTATCGGCAACACGCGCTCGGCCAGCGTGGCCTCCGTCCCCGCGAAGCTGCCATACACCGCCAGATTATCGAGCAGTTGGAACGTCGTCTCGCGCGATCCACGGGTCCCCGTCGGCCGATACACGCCATCCGCCACCCATAGCTCCTGCACGATGGCTCCCGCGGCCAATGCTGTCGTCAATGCTACTTGCAAATCGGTGAAGGCATCCGCCCACCCCGTGCCGATGCCCGTTCCAACCGCGTCGTCATTCACGTACAAGCGGACCGGAACGGGCGAGGCTCCATGCTCATACGCCCCAATATCGACGATCGGCCGATTTCCAGCGCCACTGTCTGCGGTTTGCGCAACGTCTGAGCGCCGCAGCCTCCTGTCCAGGTCGACTCCTAGGACAGGCTGTCCACGCGGCAGATTAGTGCCGGCGTCGATGCACGCGGACGTAAGCGTCAAGCGTAGATCACCGTAGTTATCATCCGGCGTTCCCCACAATTCGTCAGGGCCCGCTGACGGGGATTGCGTGAACATGGGGTCAACCTGAATGTTGCCGCCGGTGTCAACGCCAAACGAGGGCGGGTTACCG
>Ga0187892_10012220_pt1 | contig 10271 bp, 10 predicted proteins | sample MA1701073metaG_FD_139345 | JGI IMG/M metagenome (GOLD analysis project Ga0187892, IMG submission 139345) | Bio-ooze microbial communities from a basaltic lava cave in the Kipuka Kanohina Cave System on the Island of Hawaii, USA - MA170107-3 metaG ...
CGCTGGGCGCATCGGCAACCCGTTCCGGGTTCCTGTTCATGCTCGTGCCGCTCGGTACGGCGCTCGGCGGGCTCGTGAGCGGAGTGCTCATCGGGCGACTGTCGCCCTGGCTGTTGATCGTGCTCGGGCTGGGCCTCGAGACGGTGGGCCTATCCCTTCTGAGCGGCACCTCGGCGGCAGGCTCCGAAAGCCGCACAGCGCTGGCCTTCGGCCTCGCGGGGTTGGGACTGGGAACCTTCCAGGTTCCCAACATGGCGAGCGTCATGTCGCTGGTGCCATCGGCGAGCCAGGGCTTCGGAGGGGGCATGATCGCAACGACGCGCACCTTGGGGATCGTCGCGGGCGCGATCGTGTCGCCCTGGCTCTTCGAGTCACGGCTCGCCCTGCATTCAGGTTTCCCGAGCGGATCGAGCGCCACCGGACGCAGCGCCAGCGAGGCGGCGGCCTTCGCCGATGTGCTCTGGGACGCCACCGTCGTGGCGGGCGCTGCGTTGGGCCTGGCGTCGACACGCGCGATCGGCCCACGCCGCCGCCGATCTGTGGACCAGCGGTGACACGGCTACCGGCTATAGGACAGCGTGAGCATCCGACGGCGATGCGTCTCGGCGTCGAGGAATTGCGCGACGACCGGCCTGAAGACCGCGGGTCATGATCGCGCGCCATCCCCGGGTGATTCGGCGTGCGATTGTGCGTCGCTCCCGGTCGCCGCGAGCTCTTGATGTCCCACTGTTCGACCGTGGCCGAGGTAGGCCTCGATGACCAGCGGATTGTCTCGCACCTCCACGAATGTTCCCTCGGCAATCTTGGCCCCATGATCGAACGCGACGACCCGTTGCGTGACTCCCTGGATCAGCGTCATGTCGTGTTCGATGACCAGAATGGTGCGCCCCATCTGATGAATGCGCTTGATGTCGTGCATCAGCTCGGCGGTCTCGGACGGGTTCATGCCGGCGGCGGGCTCGTCGAGCAGGATCATCTCGGCCCGGCTGGCCAGGACCCGCGCGATCTCCAGGCGTCGTCGATTCGCGTAGGACAGCATGAACGCCGGCTCGTTGCACATGCTGAGCAGCCGGTGGCCGAAGAAGGATAGCGTCTCGAGCGCCTCTGATTCCGCTCGTCGCTCCTCCTCGCGGAATCTCCGTGTCCGGCCGAGCGCCTTCCAGTAACCCGATTGCAACCGTCGATTCATTCCGACCAGCACGTTCTCCAGCACCGTGAGGTTCAGGAACAGGCGCAAGGTCTGAAACGTCCGTGCGATGCCTTCGGCCGCGATTTCATGAGGCGCCAGCCCGCGGAGGCTTCGGGGGGGATCGCCGAATCGAACATCACCTGAATCGGGAGAGTAGAGGCTGGTCACGACGTTGAAGAGCGTCGTCTTGCCCGACCCGTTCGGTCCGATGATCCCGACGATCTCACCGCGATCGGCCGCCAGATCGACGGAACTGAGCGCTTCGACGCCGCCGAATCGTTTCGTGAGCCCGACCGTCTCGAAGAACATGGCCCCGGGATCAGCCCGACGGGTCGGATCGGGCCGCGGCCAGTCCCGGCCTGTCGGCTTCAGGCTGGCGTCCGGTCGCCCCCGTGGCCGGGTCGCGGCCCAGCTCGAGCCGGCGCCGCACGCTCGGAAAGATGCCCGAGGGACGAAAGCGCATGAGCAGGAGCAGACTCACGCCGAAGAGCAACAGGCGTAACTTCTCGAACTCCCGCAGACGCTCGGGCACGAAGACGTAGAACACCGCACCCGTGATGACTCCCCCGACGTTGCCCATGCCGCCGGCCACCACCATGCACAGCACGCCCATCGAGACCGGGAAGTTGAAGTTGTCCGGATGAATGAAGCTGATGGCGTGCGCGAACACGGCCCCGGCCAGACCCGCGAAGAACGACCCGGTCGTGAATGCCTTCAGCTTGTGACGGATCAGGTCGATGCCGAAGCAGGCGGCGGCCGTTTCATCCTCCCGGATCGCTTCCCACGACCGCCCGACTCTCGAATTCTTCAGCCGGAGCGTGGCCACGACCCCGAGGCCGACCAGCGCGACGGTGAGGTAATAGAAATTCGCCTGGAACGGCAGCGTCACCGGCCCGAGCCTCAGAGGATCCAGGAATGAAAATCCCCCGAGACTGGGAGGGGGAATGTTGAGGATACCGTCAGTGCCGCCGGTGATCGGGCGCAGGTTGCGAGCCAGCAGCTCCACGATCGCCCCGAAGCCCAGCGTGACCAGGGCCAGGTACCGATCGTGCACCCTGAGACATGGCCACGCCACGACGAAGCCAAAGCCGGCGGCGACGAGACCCGCCAGCGGCAATGTCAGCCAGAACGACAGTCCCCACACGGTGGACAGGAGCGCGCTCGTATACGCGCCCGCCGCGAAGTAGGCGGCATACCCCAGATCCAGTAGTCCAGCGAAGCCGAGCGTGAAGTTCAACCCGACGGCCATCAGAGCGAACACGCCGGCGAGGAACGCCACGTGAATGAGGTACGGATTGCCTCGAAGCACGATCGGGTAGGCCAGGATCGCGACGATCACGCACAGCCGGGCGAACCCAGCCTCCTGCGCCAGCAGGGCCGCCGCCCGGGTGCGGAGGACGGGCACTCGCGTCCACCCGTAGACACCCGCCCCCATGACGCATGCGAACAGGACGAAGTGGAGTGTCTGGTCTAGGGACAGGCCGAACAGCACGAGCCCGTACAGCATCGCGGTGCCGATCAGGATCACGGCCCTGGCCGCGGTCACCCGGCCCGCCGACCCGCGTCCGGGGACAGTGGCCTGCTTCGCGGCGTAGTCGACCTCGGCCATGTGGGCTCAGCCTGCCCGCCGCCCGGCCGCCGGCCCGAGCAATCCGGATGGCCGGAAGACCAGGGCCAGGATGAGGACCACGAACGTGATCACATCCTTGTACTGCCCGCCCTTGGGCACGAGGTCCACGACGAACACCTCGAGAAACCCGAGCACGAATCCTCCCACCATGGCGCCGTAGATGTTGCCCAGACCGCCGATCACCGCCGAGGTGAACCCCTTGATGGAGGCCGTCCACCCCATGTCGAACTTCACGGACCCGTAGTTCAGCCCGTTCATCACACCGGCGCACGCGCCCAGCGCGGAGCCGACGAAGAAGGCCTGACGCACGGTGCGATCGACGTCGACGCCCATCATCATGGCCGCCTCGCGGTCCTCGGCCGTCGCGCGCATCGATCGGCCGAACCATGTGCGGCTCACGAGCAGATAGAGCGTCACGATCAGCCCCGCGGTGAGGCCCATCAGGATCAGGGCCTCATAGGTCACGATCACCGGGCCGATCCGGAGGACGCTCAACCCGAACGGCGAGAGATAGCGCTGGGGATTCGAGCCGTTTGGAAAGAACTCCTTCAGGCCTTCCCGCACGATGATCGAGACGGCCAGCGATGTGATGAGGACGATGAGCACCGGCATGCGGCGCAGCGGTCTGAACGCCACCCGCTCGATCGCCACGCCCAGGCCGCCGCACACCGCCATCGCCCCGACGAACATCAGCACCACGACGGCCGCCGTCGGCAGGCTGGGGCCGGTCGCCCAGAAGATGACGAGGCCCGTGAACGCGCCGAGCATGTACACCTCGCCGTGGGCGAAATTGATCAGGCCCATCACGCCGAAGAACAGCGTGAAGCCGATCCCGACCAGGGTGTACATGCTCCCGATGGTCAGCGCGTTCACGATCTGCTGGGCGACCGTGTCCATGCGCAGCCGTCGCTCGGTCCGCCGCTATGACACCTTCTCGAACTTGGTGGCCTTCCGGTCGGTCCGGTAGAGGATCTTCCACTGCCCCTTCTCCACGCGATAGACGGCGATGTTCAGGATGTCGAGCATGCCGTTCTCGTCGAAGCGGAACTTTCCGAGAACCGTGTCGAACTCCTGGCTCTCGAGATTCTTCAGGATCTTCTGACGGTCGCAGCCCTCGCCCTTGATCGCCTGGGCGAAGACCTGTCCGGCCGCGTACGCCATCGGCCCGAAGCTCTCGTAGGGCTCCTTGAACCCGGCGGCCTTGTAGTCGCGATCGAACTTCACCCCGCGGCCCTCCGGATAGTACTCGAGCGGCAGGCCCCAGAACGTGGCCAGACTTCCCTCGGCGGCGGGACCCGCAACCTGAATGTAGGTGTCCGAGAACACGCCGCCCGAGCTCATCAGGGGCGCCGTGAAGCCCAGCTTCACCATCTGCTGCCGGATGAGGCTGGCCTCCACCACCCGCCCGCCCAGATAGAGCAGATCCAGGTTCAATGGCTTGATCTTGGTGAGGATCGGGGTGAAATCCTTCTCGTTGGGCGTGATCGAATCCCGCCCGAGGATGATCTTGTCCCCGCCCAGCTGCTTGGCGACCTTCTCGAACTCATCCACCTGTGTCCGGCCGAACGGAGTCGTGTCGTCGAGCAGGTACAGGCGCTTGAACTTCGCGACATCGACCGCGTACACGGCCGCCATCTTCATGTTGATCAGGTCGTAGGGAGAGTTCCGGAAGACGACCTTGCTCTGATGGAACGGGCGCGAGCTCCGGTGATCGTTGGAGCCACCCAGGATCACCGGTAGACCGTACCGGTTGTACACGGAATGCGTGGCGACGCCGATACCGCTCGCCCAGCAGCAGAACGCGCCGACGACATCCGGGTCCTGACCGGCCTTGGTCGCGAGGGCCACGCCCTGGGCCGTATCCCCGGTGTTGTCGCCGCGGGTCACTTCCACCTTGATGTCCTTCAACTCGCCGGCCGCGGTGGCCTGGTCGACCGCGAGCTTGAACGAGTTGAACATGCCTACCCCGAACGGCGCCCAGCCTCCGGTCAGCACCAGATTGGCCGCCAGCTTGCAACTCTTGGGCGCGGCTTCTGTCTGCTCTCTGGCGGCCAGGAGGAGGCCTCCCGTGAGGACGGCGCCCAGGACGACCGCGATCACGCATGCGCATAGTGCCCGACGAGTCATGGTGTTCTCCTCTTTCGGCCGTGCCGGCCGAACGGGTCTAGGGTCTGCCTGCTACACCTCTCCGAGATATGCCCGCCGCACCTTCTCGCTCCGGAGCAAGCTCTGCGCGGTGTCATGGATGACGATCGCGCCGTTTTGCAGCACGTAGCCGCGATGAGCGATCGACAGCGCCACCGTGGCGTTCTGCTCCACCACGAAGATGGCGGTGCCCTGCCGGTTGATGGTCTGGATGATCTCGAACACCTTGTCCACGAGCACCGGAGCCAGCCCCATCGACGGCTCATCCATCAGCACCAGCTTGGGGTTGGCCATGAGCGCCCTTCCGATGGCCAGCATCTGCTGCTCGCCCCCGCTCAGCGTCCCCCCGGCCTGGGCTCGCCGTTCAGCCAGCCGGGGAAACAGGGCGAAGACGCGTTCCATCTCCTGCTGGAGCGTCGCTTCGCCCAGGCGCCGGCGCGTGAACGCGCCCATCAGCAGGTTCTCGCGCACGCTCATCGTCGGAAAGATGCGGCGCGCTTCCGGCACGGGCGCGATGCCGAGCTCGATGATGCGTCCGGTCGGAAGCCCGTCGATGCGCTGCCCGTCGAACTCGACGCGGCCCTCCGTCGGACGCACCAGCCCGAGGATCGTCTTCATGGTCGTGCTCTTGCCGGAGGCGTTCCCGCCCAGCAGGCAGACGATCTCTCCCCGCCCGACCGTCACGTCGATTCCCTTGAGGATCCTGATGGGGCCGTAGTGCGTCACGACACCATGCAGGCTCATCAGCGGTTGATGACGTGGATCGGAGCCGGCGGCGACAGCCAGGGACGGCTCGACCTCGGACCGGGACACCTCAGCCCTACCCGGCGTAGAGCCGCTTCAGGTCGACCTTGAGGAGCTCCTCGACCAGCTCGGCCAGGTAGTGGGCCGCCGCCTCGATCGCCGCCCGGCCCCGCTCGGCCGAGGTCCCGTCGAGCGTGCCGGTGCTGCCGGTGTCACTGGCCTCCTTCGTGCTGATCCACGTCTGGAGCACGGCGCCGTTGAACCCGAGCCGATCCCAGGAGACGACACTCAGGCGATCGGTGAGTGCCTTCGGCGTGAAGGGAATCGCGTCGGCCATCCGCACCGCCGAGGGCTCGATGGCCATCATCGCCGACGCCTCCATGTAGTCGCCGTGGCCCGTCGGCGTGAACTCCGGGCTCAGGGAACCGACCAGCTGCCACCAGTTCGCGATGCAGCCGATCGACTCCAGGCTCCGGAGGCGATCGCAGACCTCCTGGAGCAGCGCCGTGTTGCCGCTGTGCCCGTTGATGAACAGGAACCGGCGCACGCCGTACATGTGCAGCGAGGCGCAGATGTCGTCCATCACCGCGCGAAACGACTCCGGGCGCAGCGACACGGTTCCCGTGAAATCGGCGTGGTTGGAGGAATACCCGTACGGCAGCACCGGCAGCAGGATGGCATTCGCCTGCTCGGCCGTCCGCCGGGCGATCTCCTCCGCGACCATGAAGTCCGCGCCGGTCCCGAGATGGGGCCCGTGGCTCTCGACACTCCCGGTCGGCACGATGGCCAGGTCCGTCTGCTGCAACGCCGCCTTGGCCTGCTTCGATGTCAGATGGGGAAGGTAAAACATGGTCCGCTGACTCCTTTGCCTCACGAGCCGCTCGGGCTCTTGAGATACGCGTCGCGAAAGGTGGGCCCTGTCAGTCCACGTCGTAGCGCCTCGAGTGGCAGGACCTCGTGGGGCCAGATGTTGCCCAGGTTCACGTCCCGGCCGAACTGCAGCACCAGGTGCTCTTGCTGGCGTCGAAGGGGCGCCTCCCAGATGAGCTGATCGACCGAGCTGACCGCGGACGCGATCGCGTCGATCTCGTCCGCTCGAGGCCGACCTTCCTCATCGAAGATGCCGACGCCCTTGCCCGCGTCCATCGCCTCGATGATCACCTTGAACGCGCCCGCCCCCAGGTCGGCGCGGATCTGATCGCACATCTCCTCCCGCGCCGGCGGCGAGGACCACTCCTTGCGGCCGACCTCGGTCAACACGATCATGCCTGCCTCACGCGCCTGCCGGATCAACCGCGCGCGCTGGGCCACGTCCATCGTGATCGTCCCATCGGAGATCTCCAGCGCGTTCACCCCGAGGGCGAGCGCCCGCTCCAGGAACTTGTCGAAGACGTCCTGCCAGACGCAGACCTCCGTGAACGTCCCCCCGATCTGCACGTCGATCCCGGCCGCCCGCATGAGTTCGACTTTCCGCCGCAGTATCTGCACGTCGGTCACCGCCGAGGTGCCCGAGGTCAGCTTCATGATGTCGATGTGCTCACCCGCCAGCTCCACCAGGTCCTCGATGCCGCGCAGGCCGATCCCGTGATCGATCACCACGCTGAGGCCGTTGACGCGGGGTTTTCCGCTACGCCCCGGAAGCGGATCTCCCGCCACACCGGCCCACGGCCGAGGCATCAGAAGAGCTCCCGGCAGCCGCGCGGCGAGGACAGGAGGGTTTCCGCACGCTCCAGCCGCATCGTCTCCAGCAGTCGGCCCATGGCTTCGAATCGGTTCCGGGCCAGCCCGGGCGAGTCGAACCCGGACACCGGGACGGATTCGTACAGCAGAAAGCTCGTCCCGACCTTCTCGGACGCGTTGTCATACAGCGCTTTCTGCAGGCTCACCCGCGTCGTGATCGGGCTCAGGATCGGCCGGTCCCACCCGGCCTCGATGCGTGGGAACACGATGCGAACATTCGGGCTCACGAGTCGATCGGGCTTGGCTTCCGCCGCGCTGAGATCCACGCAGAACTTGGTGGCCCAGACATCGCTCGTCCGGGGCAGGGGCACGCCCAGTTGCGCGTGGACGGCCGGGAAGTCCTCGCTCAGGTTTCCAACCCTCACGTTGTCGTACATCCCGCCCTTGTAGAACACGCACTGGCCGCCCTCGATCGCCACGTGCGTCAGCTCGGTGCTGAACACCTTCCACCCGCGCTCGATTCCCGACAGGAGGACCGGGGTCTTGCCCGCCCCCGCCCCGCCCATCGAGATCACGAGCGTGTTCGAGGCCTCGTCGTAGAGGGCGTTCGAGTGAAAGCTGTAGATGCTCTTGCGGCGCTCCAGGACATACAGGATGAACCGGTAGAGGTAGCCCTGGGTGCCCAGGAGCGCGAAACGACGATCCTTGGCCTGCCGTTCGAGCGCGCGGATGGGTCCCGCGATGACGGCCAGATCGTCCTGCACGACGACCTCGAGCGCCGGACGATCGCAGTCGTAGATGAGGAGCTCGCCGTCGAGCGGCGTGTCGTCGGGGAGCGGCAGGAACTCGTAGTAGTCGTTGCGCAGACACTCCCACGTCACATCGCGGAAGTATTTCGGGTCATCGACCAGCGTGTCCTCGTTCGAGGTGAGCCCGATGGCGGTCGTGACCACCCGATAGCGACGCTGCCTCATACGGGACGCTCCATATTGCCGTCGGATCGGCTAGCCAATCGGAGGGAACCTCGACGGCCCCCTCCGCGCCTCCCCCAAGAACCGGATTGCGCCGGCAAAGCCGGCGCTCGATCTTGGGAGGGGGCCTCGGCGGCCCCCTCCCATACCCACCCCCAACGAATCGGTTGCGCCGGCAAAGCCGGCGCTCGAACGCGGCGTCATGTCACGCCAGCTTCGTCGAGCATGATGAGCCGATTTCTTCACCGTCTCGAAGCCGGCGCTCGCTCGGAAGGGGCGCTCATTGTCCGACAGGCTCCTAGCGGATGAGGTGCAGGCTGCGCCGGACGGCCTCGATGTGGTGTCGCATCGCGAGCTGAGCGCCCTCGGCGTCGCGGCCCCGGAGCGCATCCAGAATGGCCCGGTGCTCACGCAGACTGTCGTGATACCGGGTGGGCGTCAGCGCGAACCGAAGACGGTTGATCATGTCGTTCAATCGAGACATGATCACGATCAGCTCCTGATTTCCGGCCGCGTCCAGGATCAGCTGATGGAACTCCCGGTCGACGCGGCTGGCCCGGTGGACCGTTTCCGCGGTCGGGGTCGGCACGTCGAGGACCGCGAACTCCTCCTCGAACTTGTCGAGGTCCTGCGAACTGATCTTGTCGGCCGCCGTCCGGGCGGCGTAGCCTTCCAGCAGTCCTCGGATCTCACAGATTTCGAGGAACTCGCCGACGGAGACTTCGCTGACGAGCACGGCGCGTTGACCGATGCGCCGCGCCAGATGTTCGTGCTCGAGCCGCTTGACGCCCTCCCGGACCGGCGTTCGGCTCATCTGTAGCCGGTCGGCCCACTCCTGCTCGAGAATCACCGCGTTCGGGACGAGCTTGCCGGAGATGATGTCTTCCTTGATCGCCTCGTAGGCGGCGTCAGCCAACGAGGTCGGGTTCGGGGGCCTGCTCGACCGATTCCTTCGGTGCACGCTGCGTATTCATAGGTTATACGCGCGGGCTTGTCAAGGCTATGCGTGGAGCCATGCGTCGAGCTTGAGGAGGCGGGCGTCATGGTCCCAGAGGAACTTCCGCCGGGTCTCGGGTTTCAGCGGGAGGGCGGCGGCCTCGGCCACACAGCGGTCGTACGGCAGCAACGGATAGGAGGTGCCGAACATGATCTTGTCCTGGAGCACGGAATCCATGTAGCGCACGAGCTCGGGGTCGAGCTGCCGAGGCGAGAAGCCGGACGTATCCAAATAGACGTTGGGATGACGCCAGGCGACCGCGATCATCACCGGGATCCACGGCCAGCCGGCATGGCGGGCCACGAAGTTCACGCCGGGAAACCGCCCGGCCGCCTCGTCGAGGTGCCGAGGATCGCCTTAGTCGAGCGGCGTGACGGTGTCGAAGTGCGAGGACGTGTGGATGCTGACCGGCACCCCGAGCTCGGCCGCCTTGGCGTAACGGTGCGTGGGAACGCGTGAAGGTCGATGATCACCGGGAGAGGCGGCCGACCGTGCTCAGCCGCGGCCAGATCTCCCGGGCCACGCGCTCGTTGGTCTCGCGCATCTGCGCGATATCGTCGGCGGGCGTCTGCAACACGACGCCGCGTACCCCCAGGTCCGCGTACCGCTCGAGATCGGCCGCGATCTGGTCCGGCTTCCCCTCCAGCGGCGGGCGGGGTTCGGGGCGGTTGTCGTTGAAGCTGATGACCGCACGCAGCGTCACCGTGATGTCCTCCGGCCGGCGCCCCACGCCCAGACATTCCGCCCGAAGGACCTCGAGCCCTGCCTCGATCTGCGCGGGCGAGGCGAACGCGGGATGCCAGCCGTCCCCGAGCTCGGCCGCCCGGCGCAACGCCCGTGGGCTGTCGCCGCCGATCCAGATCGGGATGCGCCGGGCCACCGGTTGGGGGAAACAGGCGATCTCCCGGACGTCGA
>Ga0187892_10012221_pt1 | contig 10270 bp, 9 predicted proteins | sample MA1701073metaG_FD_139345 | JGI IMG/M metagenome (GOLD analysis project Ga0187892, IMG submission 139345) | Bio-ooze microbial communities from a basaltic lava cave in the Kipuka Kanohina Cave System on the Island of Hawaii, USA - MA170107-3 metaG ...
CCCTGCTTAGCGGCTCTCTCTTGTGGCTCATCGCAAGGACCCTTCTGCTTGCAACCCTCTCCACGATCTGGGCTTTGATCCTCGGGCTGCCCCCGGCGTGGATCCTCACCCGGACCGACCTTCCGGGGCGCCGCCTCTTCCGCATCCTGGGGGTCCTTCCCCTGGCCATCCCACCCTATATCGGCGCCTTCACGTATATCACGCTCCTTGGCCCCGTCGGCTTGGTGAACAAAGCCTATCAAGCCATGGGAGGAAGCGGCCAGATCGTTAACATCTACGGCATGTGGGGGGGCGTCCTGGTCCTCGGGCTCTTCACCTACCCGTACATCCTCCTCTTCGCCTCCAGCGCTCTGGAGGGGTTTGACTCGGCGCTCGAGGAGGCGGCCAGGGCCGCCGGGTACGGTCCACTCGAGATCTTCCTGAGGGTCACCCTTCCCTTGCTCCGGCCCAGCCTGCTTGCCGGGAGCCTGCTGGTCTTCCTGTACGCCCTCTCGGACTTCGGGGCCGTCTCGTTCCTCCGCCTCAGCACCTTCACGACCGAGATCTACCAGCAGCTCAACACCCGGCTCGACCAGGTGAGCGCCGCAGCCCTCTCCAACGTCCTGGTCCTCCTCACGATCGTCGTCCTGCTCGCCCAGCGCAAGAGCCTCGGCGGCCGAGGCTTCGTCCAGCGGCGCGGCGGCGCCAAGCCGCCCACGTTGAACCCCCTCGGCCGCTTCAAGATCCCGGCCCTCCTGGGCACCCTCCTCGTCCTCGGAGGTTCGATCTTCCTTCCGGTCGGCCTGCTCGTGTACCAAGTCGGTGCTCCCTCGACACTGCTCCCCGGCCTGCTCGCAAACCGCGGTCATCTGTGGCACAGCCTCTGGACAGCGGGCATCGCCGCAACGGCCGCCTCCGGGGTCGGCCTGTTTGCGTCGTACTGGGCGAGGCGTTGGGGCGGGCCGGCGAGCCTGCTGCTGACGGCCGCCACGCAGCTCGGCTATGCGATCCCCGGCACGGTCCTCGGCCTCAGCCTGATCCTGCTCTACAACAGCTATCTGCCGTGGATCTACGGGACCTCGGCGATGGTCGTCCTCGGCTACCTCCTGCGATACCTTCCGCAGGCGGTCCAGGGGAGCGCGGCCGCGCTGACGCAGGTCGATCCGGACCTGGAGGACGCGGCACGGGGCCTCGGCCGCTCCGGTTGGCAGGCGCTTCGGGAGGTCACTCTTCCCCTCATCCGACCGGGGATGGCGGCGGGATGGACGTTGGTGTTCATCTCCTCGATGAAGGAGCTGGCGGCTACACTCCTCCTGCGGCCGCCGGGATTCGATACGCTCCCGGTGCGGATCTGGATCGCCACCATCGAGGCCGATTACGCGGGAGCTGCGGCCGTCTCTCTGGTGCTGATCGCGACGACGGCCGTCCCCCTCTTCCTGATCGCGAGGCTCGACACCGGGATATCGCCGCTGGACTGAACAGACGAGATCGGGAGAAGAGTAGCAGGGAAGAGCGAGGCCCGACGCGATGGAGCTCATCCGACTGGAACGGGTCAGCAAGCGGTACGGGCACGGTACCGTCATTGCTGTTGAGGAGATCTCCTTCTCCGTCAACAGGGGGGAGATCGTGGCCCTCCTGGGTCCCAGCGGATGCGGGAAGACAACGACGCTTCGGCTGATCGCCGGATTCGAAACCCCCGACACCGGGTCGATCGAGATCGGCGGCCGGATGGTCGCTCGGGAGGGGATCTTCTTGCCGCCTGAGCGTCGCGGCGTGGGGATGGTCTTCCAGGACTACGCGCTCTTCCCGCACCTGACGGTTCGTGAGAACGTCGCCTTCGGTCTGCGCCAGTGGAATGGAGACCTCAGGCGGAAGCGAATCGGGGAGGCGCTGGAGCTGGTGGGCCTCTCGGAGCTTGAGGCGCGATACCCTCACGAGCTCTCAGGCGGGCAGCAGCAGCGGGTGGCGCTGGCCCGCGCGCTCGCCCCAAGCCCACAGGTGGTCCTCCTGGACGAGCCGTTCAGCAACCTGGACGCCGACATGCGCGCCCAGATGCGACAGGAGGTCCACCAGATCCTCCGCCAGGCCAGCACCACGGCCATCTTCGTAACCCACGACCAGGAGGAGGCTTTCATGATCGCCGACCGGGTCGGCGTGCTGAATGAGGGGCGGCTGGAGCAGATCGATCAGCCGGACGTGATTTACCACACTCCGGCCACCCGGTTCGTCGCCCGCTTCGTTGGCTCGGCCGACTTCATCCCCGGGCTCGTTACCGACGAGGGGGTCGCGACGGAGCTCGGCACCTTCACGAACCAGCAGGGGCTCACGCCTGGGCTCGCAGTGGAGGTGATGATCCGGCCCGATGACATCGATCTCGCGCTCGATCCGGATGGGGAGGCGACAGTGGTCACGCGGCACTTCCGCGGTTCGGACAACCTGTACTGCCTGCGGCTGTCGTCCGGCCGAACCATCCATAGCAGCCAGACCTCCACAAAGATCGTCGAGCCCGGCGCCGCCGTCGCCGTCAAGGCCGACCTCACTCATGTGGTCTGCTTCACCATCGATGAACCGGCACGCTGAGTTGACCCGTCACATGCGGGTCCCCACTCGGCCCTGCGCGCTGACGAGGCGCGCCGCACGCCTGCTTTCCGCGTCGGGCCTCCTCGTCGCGCTGGCCATCGGGGTCACCTGCGAATCGATGGCGGCGGAGGTGGTGATTGGCGCGCCGAGGGAACGACACGGGGTCCGGATCGAGGCGGTCTACACCAAGCCTGTCTCGATGGACGAGTACTGGGGTGGTGAGCCGCCCGAACTGGCCGACATCCATCTCGAGGCCGACGTACATGCCATCAAAGGGAACCGGTACGGATTCCGCGCCGATGAATGGATCCCGTACCTCTCCATCACCTATACCCTGGAGCTGCTCGGGGCCGACAATAAGAAGATCGACGGCCAACTGTGGCAGATGATGGCGACAGATGGCCCTCATTACGGCGTCAATATCAAGATGTTGGGCCCCGGACGCTACCGGTTGACCTACCGGATCGGGTCGCCCACCGAATGGGGCCTCGCCAGGCACACCGATGTGAAGACCGGCGTCGCCCCCTGGTGGGAGCCGTTCGAGGTGGAGTGGACGTTTGACTATCCTGCGAAGCGACGGAGGTGATGATCGCGAGAGGGTGAAGCTGATCAAGAGCCGCTGAAGGGTTCGAGGGCAAGACCACATAAAAGAAGGCGACCCCATCGCTCCTGCTTGGCCGCCGGGCCGATGGAGCCGCCTGCTGCCTCGGAGGGCCACTTTTCACTCGTCCCCGTTGGGCCTCGTTTTTTCTGGCCTCCCTGGCAGCGCCATTCTAACAACCTCGACAGGGCAAGTCTAGGAAAAAGGCCGGGTACGGCGGAGCGAGCAGACCGGCCAAGTCAGCCACCGAGAAGGAAGGAGCGGGAGAACACGATGGCCGTGACAAGACTACTTGGAGACCTCATGGGGGTTGGCTGGTGATCTGGCAGCCCCTGTTCGCCATCGACGATTTTGGAATGACCCGACGACGGTTCCTTGGCGCGATCGCAGGCGCGGCCGGGGGGGCGTTGTTGGGGGCGTTCGCGCCCGGGGGTACGCGGGGGAACTCGCGGATGCCCACACTCACCCTCGGCCGCCTCTTGATGGGCACGGCTGTTGAGAGCGAAGTGAACCATCGCGACCTGTCGATCTCGAAATCAGCGCTAGAGGACAGCCTTGAGCGGATGGTTGAGGTGGATCGCCTGATGAGCATCTTTCGACCGGGCAGCGAGATCAGCCTGGTCAACCGCGTCGCGGCCGCGCGTCCCGTTCACGTGGGCGAGCAGACCTTCCGCGTGCTTCAAGAGGCCGAGGCGATATCGCAGAGAAGCAACGGTGTGTTCGACGTGACCGTTTACCCGTTGATGCAGCTCTGGCGAGCGTCGAGAGCCGAGCGGCGACTGCCATCACCCCGGCAGATGGATGCCGCGATTGCCAGGGTGGCCTGGAGCAACCTCTCACTCAACCCCGAGGGCCGACACGTCCGATTTCGACGGTCCGAGATGGGGATCGACCTGGGAGGGATCGCCAAGGGGTATGCGGTGGACGCCGCCGCGAACTCCCTCGCTGAGGCGGGCGTGGAGAGCGGGTTGGTCAACGCCGGCGGCGACCTTCGCGCCATCGGCCGGAATCGAGACGGGCGCAGTTGGAGGATCGGCCTCCGCCATCCGCTGGCCCCCTCGCGGATCCTGCTCTCGGTCTTCGTCGAGGACGAGGCCGTGGCCACGTCGGGGAACTATTTCCAGTATTTCATGATCGGCGGGCGCCGGTATGGCCACTTGCTCAACCCCCTGACCGGGATGTCCGCCGATGTTCCCCTGAGCGCGACGGTCATCGCCGAGAGCGCCATGCGCGCCGACGGCTTGGCCACCGCCGCCATGCTCCACGGAACAGAGGCGCTGACCTTCATCCAGGGTGTGGCGGGCGCCGAGGGGATCGTTGTCAACCCACGACCCCAGGATCCAAGGAGGGTCTCTGTTCAGATCACGCCGGCGCTACGCGGCCGGGTGGTTCTCCTGGATGGGTCGGCAGAGCTCGAACGTTGATCCAGCGACCTACACAGGCAACACACAACCCGAAAGGAGAAGGGCATGAAGTTATTGCGATGTTTCATGGCTGCGTTGATGGTCTGGATGGCCTCGCCGAACATGGCGCTCGCCGCGCCATTGGAGCAACTGGAACGGCAGCTCAGGGACATTCAGGCGCAGATCGAACGCCTGAAGCTAGAGAAGCAAGAGCAGGATCGACGAATGAGGGAGATCGAGGCCGCCCAGAAGGAAAAGGCGGCAAAGGAAGCCGAGGCGCAACGAGAACAGGAGCGAAAGACCGGCGTCCTGGCCGACGAGCTGGAGACGCTCAAGAGCAAGTTCGTCCTGCCGGAGAAGGTCGAGTACAAGAGCCTCTACGGCCTTGGGCCGGCGGCCTCAAAGGTCTACCAGATGCCGAGGGGTCTCTCGCTCGGCGGCTACGGCGAGGTCAACGCCAACTTCTTCGTCGGCGACAACGAGGGACCGAGTAAGCGGAGCGATGTCGGCGACCTCGTCCGCTTCGTCACGTACATCGGGTACAAGTTTACCGACCGGATCATCATGAACTCCGAGATCGAGTTCGAGCATGCGACGACCAGCTCGACCCAGAGCTCCTCAGGGGGTTCAGTGTCAGTCGAATTCGCGACGCTGGACTTCCTCCTGACGGAACCGGCGAACGTGCGGGCAGGTCTGCTCCTGATCCCGATGGGGTTCCTCAACGAGATTCACGAGGCCCCTTTCTATTTCGGTAACCTCCGTCCGGAGGTTGAGCAACGGATTATCCCGACAACCTGGCGGGAGCTCGGCGTGGGACTCCACGGGACGCTATTGCCGGGGCTGACCTACCGAACGTACGCCGTAAACAGCCTGAATGCAAAGGGCTTCACGAACACGAACATTCGGGGAACCAGACAATCCGGCAACCGAGCCCTAGTCGAAGACCTGGCTTGGACCGGCCGCCTCGATTACGCCCCGATCCTGGGCCTCCAGGTAGGGGGCTCACTCTTCTGGGGCAACACCGGACAGGATCAGCTCTTCGCGGCCAAGAAGATCGATGCGACCTTCACGCTCTACGAGGGCCATGCCCAGTATCAGTATCGGGGGCTTCAGCTCCGCGCGCTCTTCACGCAGGGCCACATCGGCAACGCCGATGTCTTGAGCCAGGACCTGATCAATCGGGGGCAAGCGGCAAACGGACCGATCAGCAGCCGCCTCATAGGAGGGTACGTTGAGGCCGGCTACGATGTCCTGCCGGTCCTGTTTCCCGGCACCGAGATGTCTCTCTCACCGTTCATCCGGTTCGAGCGGCTCAACACCCAGGCCGATGTCCCGGCCGGCTTCGTCGCCGATGGAAGCAAGGACATCGCCGTGATCAACCTCGGACTGAGCTATAAACCGATCCCGAACGTGGTGATCAAGCTGGACTACCGGAACCTCGACCCGAAGGCGGGCCAGATCGCCGATGAGGTCAACATCGGCTTCGGCTTCATCTTCTAGCCGGCAGGAGGCCACCGTGCGCGTTTTCACCCTCTTGATGCTCATCGTGTTGCTGCATCTCGTGTCAGCGGGCAGCCCGCTCGCCAAGGTCTTTTACGCCAAGGACGAGGCCCTGCGGGCGGCCTTCCCGGAAGCGGACGCCATCGACAAGCAGACGTTCTTCCTGAGGGACGACCAGAAGAGACAGGTGGAGACGCTCGCCCGCACGCGCCTCGATTCCAAGCTCGTAACCCTCTATTCGGGGAAGCGGGGCCAGAAGCTGATCGGCTATGCGATGATTGACGCCCACACCGTCCGCACCCTGCCGGAGGCGATCATGGTCGTCCTCTCCCCCGAGGGGCGGGTGACGTCCACTCTCGTCCTGGCCTTCTACGAGCCGCTCGAGTATCTACCGCCGGAGCACTGGCTGAGGCAGTTTGACGGGCAGACACTCGCGCCGGATCTGCGAGTCGGCGGGAGGATTGACGGGATCGCAGGGGCGACCTTGACCGCTCGGGGGGTGACCGAGGCGGTGCGCAAGGTGCTGGCCCTGTACCAGATTCTAATCGCAAAAGGAGGGCGGTGATGCGCTTCGTCGTCACGGGGGAGTGGGATCGAAACCGCCTCCTCCGGTCCGTCATTTCTTGGTTTCTCGTCTACAGCGCAGGGCTCTGGCTCACCAACGCATTGCTCTTCTTTCACCAGACGGGACTCAACTATGAGTCGATCGTCACCTACTATCGGGGATCGGACGCCCACTTCCTCCTGCCTCGCAGCTACAAGGTCTTGCTGGAGATCAGCCACTTCCACCTGCTGGCCATGGGCATCTTCATCCTCACGCTGAGTCACCTGGTGCTGTTCGTGCCCCTACCGCCATGGGTGAAGTTCTGGCTGATCCACCTGACCTTCCTCGCCGCCATTGCCGATGAGGCCGCCGGCTGGCTCATCCGATTTGTCCACCCCGGCTTCGCGTACATGAAGATCGCCGCGTTCCTGCTCCTGCAAACCACGATGGCCAGTCTGATCGTGGCGATCGCGGCGGCGATCGGGCTCAAGGCGCGTAACGCCTATGCGGATGATCTTCGAAGCGTGTGACTGATGGTGGAGTCGCGGTGAGCGCGGTCAGCGATCCTCGGACAGGATGGCCTGGTCCCTTGCGCTCAACGTGCAGGCCTCCTGCGGGGGGCAGGCCTCGGCCTCGAGTTGAATGGTCGTATGGGCGATCCCGAATCGCTCCCTGAGCATCCGGCTGATCCGCTCGAGCAGCACGGTCCCTTGGCTGACCGGCAAGTCCGCCACCTGCAGGTGGCAGCTCAGGGCGTAGACGCGGGAGCTGAGGCTCCAGAGATGCAGATCGTGCGCATCCTTGACCTCCGGGAAGCTGCGGACGGCGTCCCTGACCCGATCGAGATCCAGCCCGCGCGGGACGCCCTCCATCAACACGTTCAGCGTCTCCGACACGATGTCCCAGACTCCGACCAGGATTAGCGACCCGATCACGAAACTCAGGAGCGAGTCGATCAGGCCCCAGCCCGTCAGCAGGATGATGACGCCCGCGGCGACCACGCCGAGGGAGACGAGTGCATCGACCATCAGGTGCAGGTACGCGCTGCGGATGTTGACGTCCCCGATCGCGCGTTTCAACGAGAGCGCGACCGCCAGATTCAGCACGAAGCCGATCCCCGCAACGGCCATCATGACGGTCCCTTCCGGCAGGTCGGGTCGCCAGAGCCGCTGGATCGCCTCGTAGAACAGCCAGAGCGTGATGCCTGCCAGGGCGAGCCCGTTGCCGAGCGCCGCCAGGATCGTGGCCCGGTGATAGCCGAACGTCTTGCGTCCCGTGGCAGGGCGCTCCACATGCTGGAGCGCCACCCATGAGAGGGCCAGGCCGATGACGTCGCCGAAATTGTGCCACGCGTCGCTCATGAGGGACAGGCTGCCGGCAGCCATGCCCGCGATCATCTCGGCAAGGGCGAACACGAGGTTCAGTACGATCCCAATGCGCAGCCGGCGGTCGATGGACCACCGATCGACCCGAACGCCAGCGGGGATCATGAGTTGGCCATCTCACCGCGCCGCCGCGGGCTCGCGATCGCCCGCCAAGGGGAGATTCTGGATGACCCGGCCCCGACCTCCTGCGAGGGTGACCGGCTTACCGTTCAGGTAGAGCGCGATCCCTTCGGCATCGCCGATGCTGACAACGAAGCCGTGTCTGGCCGACCACTGCGCTGTGCCTCCCGGCTGCAGCGTGACCTCCTGTTTGGTCGAGCCGTCCACCGAAACCGCGATCCAGGTTGCCTTCCTCGCCTCGGCCCGAAGCGTGTGACGCGAAGGCTTGGCTTGCGGCATCTGCGCAGCGGGCGCGGTTGCGGATCGCATGGCCCTGGCGGGCGACGGGCGATCCGCTTCGGCAGGCACCTCCCGGGCGACGGTCGGCGCGACGACCGGGGCCTGCGGAGGCTGGGTGACAGCCTCCTGTGCCGCAGGAGGCTGCGGCTCCCGAGCCGGCGGCGGCTCAGCCGGCCGCCCGGCGAACAGGGAGAGGATGACAAAAATCAAAGGGGTGGCGGCGGCCGCTGACAGCAGGTAGAGGATCAGGCGGCGCATTCCGATTCTGGATCGCAGTGATGCGACCGGCTGAAGCGGAGCGCTCGATCCGGGCGGGTGAATCTGCCGGCGAAACTGCGTCTCGACCTGCTTGCGATCGAGCCCGAGGAATTCCGAGTACTCCAGGAGAAACCGGATGATGTAGACCGGATCGGGCACCAGATGGAACTGCTGCTCCTCCATCAGCCGGATCAAGTGCGATGAGATCTTGCTCGAGGAGGCCGCCGCCTCGATCGTGAGGCCCTTCGCCGACCTGGCCTCCTTCAGAAGCTGGCCGATCGTCCCTTGTGTGGTGCCCGAGCCGCTCTCCACGGCACCTTCTCCTCAACGGGATTATCCGGCAGGCGGACCCTCAACTCTCGGGATCCGGGTCGGGGAGCGCCCTGTCGCTGACCTCCGGTGGAGACAGGACCACCGCCCCATGTCTGGCTCTCGATAGCTGAGTCCGCAACTCGCTCCGGCTGTTTTCAAGCTGCGTGAGCGATTTGGCCAACCGACCCTCGACCTCCCCCTCCATCCGCTCCAGGGCATCGGCGATCGTCTTCAGAGCCGAACTGAGCCTCGCCTGGTCTATCTTCGCCGAGAACCGGTGGACCACCTGAAGGAGCGAAAGGAGATACGGAAGGGCCTGGCTGTAGCTCACGATCACGATCCCCAGCTTGTAAGCCTCGACGTGCGCTTCGAAGCAGAGGTCAAAGACCGCGTCGGGGACGACGACGACCCCAAGCTGGATCGTCCGTTCCGGATCCAGATACTTCACCGCCTCTCTGACCTTTCGCTTCACCTCCCCCTGGATCTCCTCGATCAGGGAGCGGCGTGAGTCGGGATCGTCGGTGTCGGCCAGCTTCTCCAGCGCCGCCACGCTGGGCCACTTGCTATCGATGGGGAGCAGCTTGTTATTCGGCAGGCGGAGGGCGAACTCGACGACTTTGTTCTGGATCGTGAGATTCATCTCGCGGAGCTCCGGTGGCAACTGGGCCAGGATCCCGCCAAGGATATTCTCACCAGCCGATCCACGACTCTTCGTCCCGGCGATCACATGCTCCAGGCGTTTCAACGACTGCAGGGCCTGCCGCATCGCGGTCTCCCGGATCTCCTCCGCCGACTTCACTTGAGCCAGGAGTTCTCGAGTCTGGGTGATCTCCTGGCGGAGGCTGCTCTGCGCCGATGCGAGATTCGCCTGCAGGACGCGCTCGGTCTCTTGCGTCTGCCCTCGAAGGCTCTCCTGCTGCCGGGCGATGAACTGAGCCTCGGCCGAGAGGAGGCTCAGTCTCTCAGCCAGTTCACCCAGACTTTTCTGAAACCCGGCTGCCAGTCCCTCGACCAGGCGATCCTGACCCCGTACGCCCCGAAGCGACACAAGGAGCGCCACGCCGAGCAAGAGCGACAGGGCCCCCAAGACAATCACCAGCCAGGGCGCCGCCATCATGGCAACCCCCTCCCGGGTAGTGGGTCAGCTTGCCAGAGATCCTTCACTTCGTTCAGGATGACAGGTCGTGCTAGTGTGATGACATAAAAGTTCCTTTACATTTATTTGTAGGCGTGGTAGTCTCTCCTGCTGAGAGGAGGGACACGCCGATGAGAGCGAGGAGGAACGCGCTGGTGGTGACGGCTCCCCATC
>Ga0187892_10012222_pt1 | contig 10270 bp, 6 predicted proteins | sample MA1701073metaG_FD_139345 | JGI IMG/M metagenome (GOLD analysis project Ga0187892, IMG submission 139345) | Bio-ooze microbial communities from a basaltic lava cave in the Kipuka Kanohina Cave System on the Island of Hawaii, USA - MA170107-3 metaG ...
ACGGCCATCCAGGTGAAGGCGGCGCCACTCGTGAACCGGACGAGGGCATCGACCCAGTTCAACCGCCGCCCGTCCGCCGTCTCCAGACGAATCCGCCAGGCCTTCATGCCGAGCGTCTGGCCGCCCCGGGTCCAGCAAAGGCAGAAATACGCGAACAGGAGCGCGACGAGCAGCGCGTGATAAAGATGCCCAGCGAGTCCCTGCGACGAGGTCAGGATCGCTTCGCCGTCCGTCAGCGGCAGCAGCGCGAAGGTCGCGACGAATGCGAGCGCAATCACGAGCAGGGCGTCATAGAACATGGCCGCGAGGCGGCGTAGGAGCCCGGCAGGGGCGCCCGTCAGGGATTCTTCATCCATGCGGGCGCGGATTTTAATGTGTCAGTGCTTGTCTTGCTGAGCCATGCGCTGTTCGATGGCGTTCTTGCTGCCCCGCAGAATCTGACGCACCTGCTGCACACTCGGCCGGCCGGCAATCCGAGCGATGGCTTCCGGCAGCTCGTGCCAATCGCGGCCCCAGCTCAGGAGCCGCGCCGCGTCCTTCACCACCGCGGTGACAGTCGTGTCGTTGAACTGCTTGGTCGCCCTGACAGCCGCTTTCGGCTTGCCGGCGGCGGCCCGCGCCGGTTTCAGCGCGGGAGCGGGCTTCAGCACGGTCGAACTCGAAGTGGCACCCGACGTCTTCGACGGGCGCGGCTTGTCGAGCTGGCGCTCGCGCTCGGGCTCCGCGATCGGCACGAAGCGCTCGACATGCTGCGAGCCGACCAGGTTCGTCAGGAAAGACATCAGCTCGAGCGCCTCGGACAATGACGGATCGGCCGCGGCGAGCCGCGTCTTCACGATGTTCTGAAGATCGGCCAGCCGCTGACGCGCCAGATCCACGACCCATTTCGTCGGGCGTTGGTGATTCGGCCAGGGCTGCACGAGCCAGTATTGATCCTCCGGCAGATCCGCGTAGCGGGCGTGCAGGTCGAGGCTCTTCTGCCACTTCTGCAGCAATTGCAGCACGCGGTCGTCGGCCGGGGTCATGGGAGTCAACATAAATCACGGCCGCCGCTGCCGCAGCCATTTCACGGCAGATCTTGACGCCCGTCACAGTGAGGAAGAGCGTTGCTTCAGGAGCGGTCGCAGTTTTCGATGATCTGTGGCGGCGCCGCGAGCGCGGCTGCTGGAACGGGGCCCAGCGCGACGAGCCAGGAGCCATACATCGGATTCGGAATCATGAACCACTGCCGACCCCAGCGCGCTCCGTTCGCGCAACGCGCCCGCTCGCGTTCCGACACGCTCTGGCGACGCACGGCCGGCAGGAAATCGCCGAGATCGTCGCCGACGTTCAGCACGATGCGGTGACTTCTTGCGATCTCGAGTCGGCGCGAGAGTTTTTCGCTGGTCCAGTCGGGGCGCTCACCCTTGACCATCAGATCATCCATGAGCGTCGGCGCATCGAGCCCGAGCGCGCGCAGATTGGCCGCCGTGTCATCCTGTTGCGGACACGCCGTATCGTCGCCTGCACGACGATTGCATTCGCGGTTCGTGACGAAGAAAACTCGTGCCGGCCGGCCCTGGTGATCCTTCATGTCGCGCGCGGCCCGAATGAACTCGGCGGCGCCCGGAACTGCAGGCGCCGAGCGCTCGGCGATCCACGCGTCCCAGACGGTGCCGAACTCCGCTAGGCAGGTCTCGTCCAGCAGCATGCGCGCCTGCGGCGCCGAGTTGTCGAGCACCGTTTCGTCGATGTCCATGACGACGGCCGGCGGCAGCGCCGAAAGATCGCCGATTTGCGCGGGCTCGGCGGTCCATGCCGGATCGACGAGTCCATCCGCCAGCGAAGCGATCGCGGCCCGATAGATGGTCTCGCTCGCTGCGCGGAATTCAGAAGAGGTCCGGATCCAAAGCGTCGCGCGCTCGCCGCCTTCCGCAAAAGCCGGCGCGGGGCTGCAGCGGCTGGGCGCCGATGCGGGCGCGGGCGCCTGCGTCGCGCAAGCGCCCGCTGTGATTGCGAACGCCAGCACGAGCAATCTGCTCAGTACGGGCCGGGGAATCGCCATTCAGTCGAGCACGCGCGTGCCGCCTGTCGCGGTGCGCTCGGCATACAGCGCGGAGAGGCGTCGCGTCATCGCGCCGATTTGACCGTCGCCGATCGTGCGGCCGTCCACGCGCGTGACGCCAGCGAGTTCGCCCATGGTGCCCGTGCAGAATGCCTCGTCCGCGCGATAAAGCTCGGCGAGAGACAGGTCGCCGATCTGGTGCGCGATCTTCTGCGCGCGGCAGATGTCGAGGACCGTCGCCCGGGTTATTCCCTCGGGGCAGGCGGCGAGCGTCGGAGTGCATACGACGCCACCCCGCACGAGGAAAAGATGCGTCGCATTCGTCTCGGCAATGAAGCCGCGCATGTCCAGCATGATTGCATCGTCCGCGCCCGCGGCATTCGCCTGGATCTTCGCGAGAATGGAGGAGAGCAGATTTGCATGATGAATCTTGCTGTCGAGGCAATCGGGCGGCGAGCGACGCTGGCTGCTCGTGATCAGGCTGAGGCCCTGCTTCGAGTACACGGGCGGCTTGTGCTCGGCGAGAACGATCAGAGTCGGCCCGGCGCGATTCAGTCGGGGATCCATGCCGGAAGTGATCTTCACGCCGCGCGTCAGCGTGAGACGGATGTGCACGCCGTCCTTCATGCGGTTGGCTTCGAGTGTGCGGCGGATTTCCCTCACGATCGCTTCGTCGGTGGGGATCCCCGCGAACGCAAGCGCGAGCGCCGAGAAGCGCAGCCGCGCGAGATGCTCCTCGAGCGCGAAGATGCGGCCGTCATAAAGGCGCAGTCCCTCCCAGACCGCATCGCCTCCCTGCACGGCACTGTCGAACGGGCTGACGCCAGCCCGGTCGCGATGAACGAGTTCGCCGTTGATGTTGACGATCAGGTCGCGATTGCGCTCGTCGAACTGCTGCAGCATCGCCGTTCCTCAGGCCCGCAGGCGCAAGGCGTACAGCTTCTCATACCAGGGCCGGCACTCGTCCAACAACGGTTCGAGTGCGGCGGGCAGCACGACCCGCTGCGGCCGATAGGGTTCGAAGCCGGTCGAGGCTTCGACCACGGCGTACCAATGTGGTGCCCAGGCGCCGTCCGTCGCGCGCGGCCCGGGAGCCCAGTCGAGCATTTCAGACTGGTACGGAATGCACAGTGCCTCGCAGAGCGCCGTCAGCAGTTCGCGGGGATTCTTCAGGATGTCGCTCGCAAGCACGACAGGCGGCGCGCGACCGAGCCGGTCTGCGACGCGGTCGAAGATCTCGCATTGCTGTTCAAGTCCCGTATCCGCGAAGCCCGCGCCAGGAAAGGTCTTCACGAGCGAGGCGATCATGGCGTCCGGCTCGCGGATCAGGAACGCATGTGTCAGGCCGTCGAGCCAATCGCGGCGGATCATCGGCAGCAGGTGATGCGCCATGTGCTTCTGGTACCAGATCACGCGGCCATTCGGCACCGGACCGGTCAGCGTCGCTGCGACTTTCTCCCAGTCGGATTCATGGGCGGCGAGCACCTGCTCGCGGCCGGGATGTGCGACGCCGGTCACCTTCAGATAATGCGCGTAGAGAGGCTCGTCGATGACGGCCGTGTCGGGCCGACTGCCGAATGCGCGCATCATCGCGGTCGAGATGTTGCGCGGCCCGGACCACATGGCGACCCTGGTCATGCTAAAGCATAGTCGGACACCGCTGACGTCGGGGCGCAGTCGCGTACGATCCGCGCGGCGAGTCAACTTGCGGGCGCGGCAGGCGTTCGCGCATCCGCGAGCAGTGCCGCACAGTCAGTATCTTCCGCGAGGCCCGGGTCGACGAACGCGAGCGCCGCGGCGATCGGACCCAGCAGCGCCCCAGCGCCACAAGCCCAAGTTGTTGGATTTCACCCATTCATCTTAGTCAGCGGCCTGGAAGGTCGGATGTCGTCCGGGCGGAAGATATCTTGTAGTCCTGCAGTGGAAACGTTCGTCGAGATGGCGCCGCCGCAGGTCTACCTGCTTCACTCGACCGCTCAACGCAGCGGTTACGCCGGCACGTTCGAAATCCCGCTCAAATGCGACCAGCCCGCGACGGCGTGACGGGGCGCACTGGTCACGGATTGATTTGTCAGGGAAACGCCCGGAAATGCGACGGACGGCTCAAGAATTGAGGGGAAAAGAACGCAAGATCAAGGCGCTATGAGCGCAACCGGCCCATTGATCTGCGCCCTATTTGCCGTTGCTATCGGTGCCGCCGTGCTCGCGGGGTGGCTGTTCGACGTGCCGCTGCTGAAATCCCTGCTGCCTGGATTCGTCACCATGAAGGCGAATACGGCGCTAGCGTTTGTGCTGGCCGGCGGGTCGCTGCTGCTGCTATCGCCGTCGACCGTGTCGCCGGCACGGGCACGGGCCGGCCAGGCGCTCGCGCTGGTCGTCACGCTGATCGGCGCGCTGACACTTGGCGAATACGTCTTCGGCTGGCAACTGGGGATCGACGAACTGCTGTTCAAGGAGCACGACACGGCCCCGGTCTGGACGTCGGCTCCCGGCCGCATGGCCGCGTCCACCGCCGCCGCGTTTTTCTTACTTGGTCTGGCACTGCTCGCAATCGAGTGGGAGCCGCGGCGCGGCTTGCGGCCCGCCGAGCTGCTGGCGCTGCTGGTCATCGCATTGAGTTCGATCGCCGCCATCGAATACGCGTTCGGGCATGCGATCGCCTACCCGTACTTCCAGCATACGCGCATGGCGCTGCATACTTTCATCACTTTCGTTGCACTTGGCGTCGGCGTAATAGGGGCACAGCCGGCCCAGGGCGTCCTCGGCGCGATCCGGGCGCACATCAGGAGCCCGCTGGAGCGCAGGGTCTATTTCGCGCTGGCGCTCGGCCTCGTCGCCTTGCTGGCGACAAGCGCGGCGGCGTACTTCAGCAGCAGGGACTCGATCACACGCGCCATCGTCAAGGACCATGCACAGGAAGTGCGAGTGCAGCTCGTGCATCTTCTTTCGTCGCACCAGGATATACAGACTGGCCAAAGGGGCTACGCGATCACGGGCGACGAAAACTTTCTGCAACCCTACAAGCGGGGGCTCGCGGAAGCGGATCGCAACTTCAGGCGCCTTGCCGGCCTGGTGCAGGACAACCCGCTGCAGGCCGCGCGCGTTTCATCGCTCGAAGCGCTGCACTGGCAGCGGATCGAGTTTGCGGCGCGGGTCGTGGACGCCCGCCGGCGCGACGGCGCCGAGGCGGCACAGCAGATCATCGCGAGCGGCGAAGGCAAGCGCTTGATGGACGACCTGCGCGCCGTCATCGCGATGATGAGCGCGGACCAAATGCGGCTTCTCTCCCAGCATGAGGAGGAGGAGCGCGCCAGCGTCGCGCGGCTGAACTGGACGCTGCTTGCGAGCACTCTGGTGCAGTTGCTGGTGGTGGTTTTCGCCATCGTCGTCATGCACCGCGATTTGGGCCGGCGCCATCGCGCGGAAGCGGCGCTGCGCGCAAGCGAGGAAAGCCTTACCATCACGCTGCACTCGATCGGCGACGCGGTGCTGGCGACCGACACCGAAGGGCGCATCACCCGGCTGAACCCGGTGGCGGAGCGGCTTACCGGCTGGCCTATCGCCGAGGCGCGGGGCCGGTCTGTCGACGAGGTGTTCCGAATCGTCAACGAGCAGACGCGCGCACCCGCCGCCGTGCCGGTGGCGAAAGTGCTCGAAACAGGGGAAATCCAGGGTCTCGCCAACCACACGGTGCTCATCGGACGCGACGGCACCGAGCACCCGATCGCCGACAGCGCGTCGCCGATCCGTGACTCGACGGGCGCAATCGCAGGCGTCGTGCTGATATTCCGCGACGTCTCTGAGGAACGCGTGGCGGCACGGGCTCTGCAGGCAAGCGAGGCGCGCTACCGCCAGTTCATCGAGCTCGCGCCTTACGGTGTTTTTGTGCAGTCGGGTGGTCGATTCGTATTCGCAAATCCGAAAGCCCTGTCGATACTCGGAGCCAGCTCGCCCGTGGACCTGTTGGGCAAGCGCGTGATCGATATCGTGCACCCCGACTATCAGGACGCGGTGCGCGACCGCGTCCGCCGAATCACCGAACAGGGAATAGCGGTGCCGCCGCTCGAGCAAAAGTGGTTGCGTCTCGATGGCAGGGTAATTGACGGCGAAGGCGTCGCCGTACCGTATATACATGAAGGCAAGCCCGCCGCGCTGGTGTTGATCCAGGACATCACGGCCCGGAAAGCGGCCGAAGCCCAGCGAGACCGATTCTTCAACCTGCCAGTGGACATGATCTGCATCGCGGGCATGGACGGCCGATTCAAGCGCCTCAACCCAGCTTTCAGCGCGACGCTCGGCTGGACGATCGAGGAGCTGCTGGCGCGCCCGTTCATCGATTTCGTGCACCCGGATGACCGCGTTAAAACGATGGCCGAGGTCGAGAAACTCGGCTTCGGCATTCCGACGCTGAGCTTCGAGAACCGGTACCAGTGCAAGGACGGCTCCTGGAGATGGCTGTCGTGGATGACCCAGCCATTCCCCGAGGAAGGCCTGCTCTATGCGACAGCTCGCGACGTGACCGAAAACAAGTTGGCAGAGGAGGTGGGGCAGCGCCTGACGACCGAGCTCGAGCATGCCAAGCGCGATGCCGAACAGGCCAACCTCGCCAAGTCGCAGTTCCTCGCCACAATGAGCCACGAGATCCGCACGCCGATGAACGGCGTGATCGGCATGGTCGACGTGCTGCACCAGACCAGCCTGCGCGGATATCAGGTCGAAATGGTCGACCTCATTCGGGAATCCGCCTACTCGCTGCTCGCGATCATCGAAGACATCCTCGATTTCTCGAAGATCGAAGCCGGTAGGCTCGAGATCGACAACACGCCGATCGAGGTCGCGGCGGTCGTCAAAGCGACCTGCGGCATGCTCGTGCACGTGGCCGCGCGGAAGCGCGTGGAGCTGACTCTCTTTGTCGATCCGCAGATTCCAGTGGCGCTGCTTGGCGACGCGATGCGGCTGCGACAGGTGCTGGTTAATCTCGCGAGCAATGCGATCAAGTTCTCGAGCAGCGACGAACGACAGGGGCGCGTATCGGTGCGAGCCTTGCTGTTCGAACAGGAATCAGAGCAGGTTACCGTCGAGTTTCGCGTTACTGACAACGGCATCGGCATGAGCGACACCATCCTATCGAAGCTGTTCACGCCATTCACCCAGGCCGATGCGTCGACGACGCGCCAATATGGCGGCACCGGCCTCGGCCTCACGATCGCACGCCATCTGGTCGGCCTTATGGGGGGCGAAATCATCGTGGAAAGCGAACCGGGCCAGGGGTCGACGTTCTGCGCGCGGATTCCGATGCAGCGCACACAACAGGAGCACGCGCAGCCGGAGGAGGCGTCCCCGGTTGCCGGTTTGCACTGCATCGTCGTCGGCGGCGCTCAGGGCATGGCGGACGACATGGCGAGCTACCTGGCGCACGCGGGCGCCGACGTCAGGCGCGAGCAGGATCTCGCATCCGCACGCGCCGCAGCTGACGCCCGCCCGCTAGGTTCGACGGTATGGGTCGTCGACACCCAAGGCCAGGCTCCGCCGCCCGAGGAATTGCGTGCCGCTGCGCGTCCGGACGCGGGAGACTGCATCCTGATGATCGGGCGCGGTCAGCAGCGGAGGCCGCGGACCGTGGCGCCGGACCTCGTCACGATTGACGGCGACGCGTTGACGCGGCGCACCTTCCTCAACACGGTGGCACTGGCCGCCGGGCGGATGGATCTGGACGCCACGCTGATTAGCGTCGGCAAAGGTGAGAGCGAGTTCCATCCGCCAGATCGTTCGCAGGCCGCACGCACGGGCAAGCTGATCCTCGTGGCGGAAGACAACGAGACGAACCAGCAGGTGATCCTGCGCCAGCTCGCGGTGCTGGGATTCGCCGCGGACATCGTCAGCGACGGCCGCGAGGCTCTGGAACGCTGGGAGTTGGGGAGTTACGCCCTGGTGTTGACCGACCTGCACATGCCGCGCATGGACGGCTATGACCTTACCCGAGCGATACGGTTGGGCGAAGCGGGCCGGCCGCGCATACCGATCATTGCGTTGACCGCTAACGCGCTGTGCGGCGAGGCAGATCGCTGTCGCGCGGCCGGAATGGACGATTACTTGAGCAAGCCCGCGCCACTTTCGGAACTCAAAGCGGCGCTGGAGAAATGGCTGCCTGCGTCCGGCGACACGCAGCCGCGGCAGCAGGCGCTGCCCGAGGCGACGGCCGATTCCGAGGTGCCGATCGATCCCGGCGTCCTGGCCGGTTTGGTCGGCGACGACCCGGCCGCGCAACAGAGAATCCTCGACATATTCCGCGGCAGCTTGCCGGCGACGGCGGCGGAGCTGCGCAACGCCTGCAAAGACGGAGACGCTAGACGCGCGGGAGCAGCCGCGCACAAGCTGAAGTCCTCGGCCCGCTCGATCGGGGCGCTTCGACTCGGCAACCTGTGTACGGAGCTGGAAACGGTGAGCCGGGATGGCGATGCCGCGAAGGTGGCGGAGTTGCTGTCACGTTTCGAGGCGGAGGTGATAGCCGTGCAGGCGCATCTCGATGCGGGATCGGGAGGACAAGGATGACCAATCGGTCCGCAATCTGGGTTCTGGTGCTCGACGACGATCCGGTCATGCTGGAGATCAGCCGCAGCATGCTATCCAATCTTGGATTTAGCGACGTAACGACCTGCGACAGTGGCCGGCAGGCGCTCGAGCGCCTAGACGGACAGGGCGCCGACCCCGACCTGATCCTGCTGGATCTCAACATGCCGGGGATGGACGGCGTAGAGTTTCTGCGCAAACTTGTCGATCGCCACTATGCGGGCGGCGTGATCCTCGCGAGCGGCGAAGACGCGCGGATCCTGCAGTCAGCCGAGACCCTCGTGCGCGCGCATGGCATCACGGCGCTCGGTCACCTGCAAAAACCCGTACAGCCGGACGCACTCGCGGCCCTGATCGACAAATGGCGGCCGGGAGTGCGCCGTGCGGTGCGCGGCGCGGCGAAGACCTACGCTGCAGGCGAGTTGCGCCGTGCGATTGCGAACCGCGAACTCGTGAACGCCTACCAGCCGAAAGTGGCCATCGCTACCGGCAATGTCGTCGGCGTGGAGACACTCGTGCGCTGGCGCCATCCGGACGACGGCCTCGTGTTCCCGGATCAGTTCATCGGGATCGCCGAGGAACACGGCCTGATCGACTACCTGACCCATGTCGTGATCGGCGACGCGCTAGCCCAGGCCAGACATTGGCTCGAAGCAGGCCTCGCACTGCACATCGCTGTCAATGTCTCGATGGAAAACCTGTCGTCGATCAACTTCCCGGATATCGTCTCGAAACAAGCGGCAGCGGCGGGCGTTCCCACGACGAACGTCGTGCTTGAGGTCACCGAAAGCCGGCTGATGCCGGAACTCGTCACCGCCCTCGACGTGCTGACGCGCCTGCGAATGAAGCGCTTCCGCCTGTCGATCGACGACTTCGGCACGGGTCATTCATCGCTCGCGCAACTGCGCGACATGCCGTTCGACGAACTGAAAGTGGACCGCGGATTTGTGCACGGCGCGGCGAACAATGAAAAAAAGCGCGCGATTTGCGATGCGAGCTTGGGGCTCGCAAGGCAGCTCGGCATCGCGGTCGTCGCCGAGGGCGTCGAGGATGAGGACGACTGGCGGTTCCTGCGCGACAGGGGCTGCGACTTCGCGCAGGGTTACTTCATCGCGAAGCCCATGCCCGGCGCCGACGTGCCGGCGTGGATCGAGGGCTGGGCGGCGAGGGTGCACAACGGAGTGTAGACTCTGGCCTGCGCGTCGAGCTGCGGGCGCCAAGTCGACTGCATGCGATCATGAATGAGTCACGTGCCCGTCAGTCGCAGTGTCAGGCAAAGCTTGGCTTCCCCCGATTTTCCTGACTGTAACTGCGGTCATCCGTTCTTCCGTACGGATATCGCAATCTCCGTACCGCATTTAATCTGACTCATTGAATCAATGGCGCTCCCAGAGGGATTCGAACCCTCGTACCAGCCTTGAGAGGGCTGTGTCCTTGGCCTCTAGACGATGGGAGCGAAGCGCCTTTGCATCAGGCCGGGGCCCGCTAGGGGGCTGGTATTATATCGGCCCATCATTCGACCTCAAGCGGACCCGAATTCCTTGGATCAGCAGATGAACCGCGCGCCGGCGCCGGTGATCGTCGCACGCGCGGACCATCCGGTCTCGCGCTCGAAGATTTCCGGCAATGCGCTCAAGGTGCTTTATCGCCTGAGGG
>Ga0187892_10012223_pt1 | contig 10267 bp, 8 predicted proteins | sample MA1701073metaG_FD_139345 | JGI IMG/M metagenome (GOLD analysis project Ga0187892, IMG submission 139345) | Bio-ooze microbial communities from a basaltic lava cave in the Kipuka Kanohina Cave System on the Island of Hawaii, USA - MA170107-3 metaG ...
AATAGGTTTCCAGTCGCTCCACCGCGCGCGGGCTGAGAATGATGACGCCATGGGCGCCCTCGCCGCCAAGCACTTTTTGCCAGGAGAAAGTCACCGCATCGAGCTTGGCGAAATCGAGATTCTGCGCAAAGGCAGCAGAGGTGGCATCGCAGATGGTAAGCCCGGCCCGATCGGCGGCGATCCATGCGGCGTCGGGAACGCGCACGCCGGATGTCGTCCCATTCCAGGTAAACACCACATCGCGATTGAAATCGACGGCGGCAAGATCCGGCAGTTCGCCATAGGGCGCCTTCAGAACACGCGCATCCTTGAGCTTGAGTTGTTTGACGGCATCGCCAACCCAGCCTTCGCCAAAGCTTTCCCAGGAAAGGAGATCGACGCCGCGTGCGCCGAGCAATGACCACATGGCCATCTCCACGGCGCCCGTATCGGAGGCGGGAACGATGCCGATACGATGTGAGGCAGGAACTTCGAGCACCTCACGGGTCAGCGCGATTGCGCGCTTGAGCCGCGTCTTGCCCTCAACCGAACGGTGTGAGCGGCCTAAAAAAGCGGTTTCGAGAAGTTTGGAAGACCAGCCTGGAATTTTGGCGCACGGGCCGGAAGAAAAGTGCGGGATTGCCGGGCGCACCGCCGGTTTCGCTTTGGTCATCGATTGCTCCATCCTTGCAGATGGACCGGTCCTCGGTGGGGAGGGCTAGCCCGAGGGTGCGTATGCCGGAATTCGGGGCAGGGATCAATAAACTTTAATCTAACTCCCAACTCATCATGGCCGTGCTCGACACGGCCATCGTCACAAAGAAGATGCCCGCGTCAAGCGCGGGCATGATGAGAAGTGTTGGGGTTTGAAGACCTCAGAATTCGAAGCGAAGTCCCGTCAGTATCTGGTGCTCCGTGGGATCGGAACCCGACATCATGACATCGCGGAACCGGTAACCCACATCGACCGCCACGCTATTCGTCAGGTCAACGCCCACGCCCGCCATCAGCCCAAACGCTAGGCCGTCCTTGTCCTTGGCGTTATCGATCGAAGCCCAGCCGTAACCCAGGCCCGCACCCACATAAGGCGTGAAAGCGGTGTCGGTTGGAATATCGAAATAGAGATTGCCAAGCACGGTTGAGACGCTCATGTCGGCGCCCGGCGCCACCTTGTATTCACCCGCGTAGTCGAGGCGCACATCGGCACGCATGTTGTCATTGAACCGGTAACCTACGCCTCCGCCCACGGCGAACGCGCTGTCATCGTCACCGCCGGCCCATTCCAGAAAGGACCAGCCCGCATCGGCGCGAAGATAAAGCCCCATGGCCTCATAAGTATCCGCCGGCACAGTCTCCGGATCGGCCGCCTGCGCCAACCCGCCCGCCAGGGCCATCATCGTGCCCGCTAGCAAAAATTTCCGGTACGCCTTCATCACTTGCTCCTTGCAATTCAGTCAGTTGGATGAGGCTAACTAGGAAGCCCAAGTGACCCAACCCGGGCATCAATGCGGCAAAGCCAAGATGGTTCCAGTCTGTTGCATTTTTGCAACGGATTTTGTGCCGAAATGGCATGGATGATTGACGCGATGGCCACCATAACGGCGCGCAAAAAGAAACGGCGGCGCAAACCGCCGCCGTCTTAAATCTGGAAAGGCGCCTCAGAATTCGAAGCGCAACCCGGCAAGAACTTCGTGAGACATCACATCCGGGCCGGAATCCATGAGCTCGCGAAACCGGTAGCCCACATCGAGAGTGAGGCTATCCGAGAGATCGAACCCGACGCCCGCCATCAGGGCAAAAGCGAAGCCGTCCAGATCGGGGCCATTTTGAACCGATGCCCAGCCATAGCCAGCGCCTGCGCCAAGATAAGGCGTGAAAGCGCTGCCGGTGTCGAAATCGAAATAGAGATTTCCAAGGACTGAGTCGATGCCATCAAAATCGGCCCGGATATCGGCCCGCAGCATGTCGTTGAAGTGGTAACCAATGCCGGCGCCCGCGACGATTCCGTCTTTTTCGCTGCCGCCCGACCAGTCGAGAAATGACCAGCCGATATCGGCACGAAGGTAAAATCCCGCATCGTCGTGAGTTACTACGGGATCAAGATCGGTCGCTTGGGCCGCGGTTCCAGCAAAGGCCAGCATGGCCGCCGCGACTACGGATTTCGTGAAGGTTTTCATGGAGGCTCCTGCAACTTACATTTGTCATTACGCGAGCCCCCCGGCCCCGTCTTTCCGAGGCTGCCTTCTAAAGGCCCGCAGGCTCCAATACAACCCCAAGCCATTGAGATAAGCACCGCAGGGGGCATTATTCGTTTCATCTGTGGCCCATTTACAACGGTGTTCGCGCGGACGTTTTGCAGTTGACGCAGCGCTTGAGATATCGATAGGCGTCCACCCGTGACGCAGAAAACCCACTCCCTTGATTGGTTGATTCTTTCAGCCCTTGTGATCACCTGGGGCTCTTCATTCGCAATGACCAAGGTCGCGGTGACCCATCTCGATGCCGCGTGGGTGATGGCCTTGCGGCTCACAATCGCTGCGCTGGTTCTCGCGCCTTACGCGATCTTCAGTGGCCTGACGCTTGCGGCTTCCCCCGCAACCTGGGGAAAATTCATTTGGCTCGGATTGATCGGCCATGCCGCGCCGTTTTTCCTGATCACTTGGGGCATGCATTTCGTAAGCTCCGGCGTGGCGGGATTGCTGATGGGAGCAATCCCCCTCTTTCTCGTTGTGCTCGCTCATTTCTTTCTTGTCGACGAGCGCTTGACGGCACCGAAAAGCCTGGGCTTCCTGATGGGTTTTGCCGGCATCGTCGTTCTCGTCGGGCCCGGCAAGCTCATCAATTTCTCGATGTCCGGCGAGGCCCTTTGGGGTGAGCTTGCCATCCTCGCCGGAGGCCTGTGTTACGCAATCCACGGCGTAACCGCCAAACGGCTCGGTTTTGATCATCCCATCAAGCAGTCGGCCTGCGTATGCATCGCCGCCGCTGTCATGGGGTTGGCCTTTGCGCTCTTCGTGAATGCGGATGGACTTTACGGCAAGCCGCAAATTGCCTTCTGGGCGGTGGCGGGGCTCGGCCTTCTGTCCACTGCTCTCGCAACCCTGTTGATGTACCGGTTGATGGAACGGATCGGCCCAAGTTTTGTGGCCTATTCGAATTATCTTGTGCCGGTGTATGCGGTCTTGCTCGGCGCGGCGGCACTCGGAGAACAGCTCGGCTGGAACGTGTTCGCGGCCCTGCTTCTCATTCTCACCGGCATCGCCGTGAGCCGCATGGCGTCTCTCAGGCCGCGGCTTTCGCAATGACGCCGCAGAGGTCATCGACGATACGGCGAACCAGGCGCTCGTCGTCCCCTTCCGCCATCACCCGGATCACGGGCTCCGTGCCAGAAGGGCGGATGACCAGCCGGCCGGAATTTCCAAGCTGCGCCGCGGCGTCGGCCACGGCCGATTTCACATGAACATCTTCCAGCGGCTTGCCGCTCTTGAATTTCACGTTCTTGAGAATCTGCGGCACCGGTGTGAACAAATTGCAGGTCTCGCTCACCGGCCTGCCGGAGCGCACCACTTCGGCCAGCACCTGAAAAGCCGCCAGCAACCCGTCGCCTGTCGTTGAAAAATCCGAGAGGATGATGTGGCCCGATTGTTCGCCGCCCACGTTGTAGCCATGCGCCCGCATGTGCTCGACGACATAACGGTCGCCAACTTTGGTGCGGGCCAGCGTTAGTTTTTTTTCGGCGAGGAACCGTTCCAGCCCGAGGTTCGACATGACCGTCGAAACGATGCCGCCGCCTCGCAATTCTCCTCGCTTGTTCCACGAGGATGCAATGAGCGCCATCAGCTGATCGCCGTCGATGACCTGGCCCCGTTCGTCGGCGATGATCACCCTGTCGGCATCGCCATCGAGCGCGATACCGATATTGGCGCGAAGCTCGCGCACTTTTTCGCACATGGCTTCGGGCGCGGTCGATCCGCACTTCTCGTTGATATTTAGGCCATTGGGTTCATGGCCGATCTGAATGGTTTCCGCGCCAAGCTCCCAGAGCGCGGTTGCCGCGACCCTGTAGGCTGCGCCATGGGCCGTATCGATTACCACTCGCAGGCCATCGAGATTGAGTTCCTTCGGAAAGGTTCGCTTGGCGAACTCGATGTAGCGGGCCTGTGCGTCTTCGATGCGCTTGGCCCGCCCGATCTCATCAGGCGCTGCGAACTCGAGGCTTGCAGGTTCATCGAGCAGCCGTTCGATCTGCTGCTCCTGTTCATCCGACAGTTTGTAACCGTCGGGACCGAAAATCTTGATGCCATTGTCCTGAAACGGATTATGCGAGGCCGAGATCATGACCCCCAGATCGGCGCGCATGGAGCGCGTAAGCATTGCAACCGCGGGCGTTGGAACCGGGCCAAACAAAAACACATCCATGCCGGCGGCCAGCAATCCCGCGGTCAGCGCCTGCTCGATCATGTAACCGGAAAGCCTTGTATCCTTGCCGATCACCACCCGGTGGCGATGATTACCCCGCTTGTAGAGATTGCCGGCCGCCATGCCGATCTTCAAAACCATGTCGGCGGTCATGCCGCCGCTGTTGGCGGTTCCCCTGACCCCATCGGTTCCGAAATATTTTCGTGGCATGGTTTTCTTCCCGTTAAAGCCCGCTGGAGCCGGGGTCCGCCGCGGCAAGCGCCACGGCCAGGGCGGCAACCGTGGCTTTCACATCATGCACCCGGAGGATTTGCGCTCCGTTAAGCGCGGCGTGGACAGCGCCGCCAACCGAGCCATGAACGCGCTGGCCAGCAACCTTTTCGCCGGTGAGGGCTCCCACAAATCCCTTGCGCGACAGGCCCACAAGCAAAGGCACGCCAAGACCGTGGAATAAGGCAAGTTGGTTGAGCACATCGAGATTGTGCCGGAATGTCTTGCCAAAGCCAATGCCGGGGTCGACAAGGATCTTGCTGCGGGAAATACCAGCCGTGACACACGCCCTGATCCGCGCCGCCAGTGCGTCAAAGACATCGAGCGCCACATCTTCGTAGGAGGGGCTCAGCTGCATGGTCTTGGGATCGCCTTGCGCGTGCATGAGCACCACTGGGCAATCCAATTCAGCGATCGTAGCGGCACCCGCTGGATCGTGCTGAAGGGCTGAAACATCGTTGATCATGGCAGCACCCGCTGCGACCGCCGCGCGCATCACGCCGGCTTTGCGCGTATCGCAGGATATCATTTGGCCCGCAGCGGCCAGGCGCTCGATCACTGGCAGCACACGGCGAAGCTCCTCATCCTTCGCAACGCCTTCGGAGCCGGGCCGGGTCGACTCACCGCCCACGTCCAGGACATGGGCTCCCTCCCCGGCCAGCCTAAGGCCATGGGCGACTGCCTCTTCAGCCTGGGCGTTGAGGCCGCCGTCGGAAAAACTGTCCGGCGTGACATTGACGATGCCCATCACCACGGGCCCGTCGACTGCCAGCCCTTCAACAGGCGCGCGCGGAGCCTCAAAGGCGGCTAGATTTTCGTCGCGCGGCAGATCGCCATAGGCCGCGAATTGCCGGGAAATCTTGGAGCCCTCCCGCACAATAATTTCCGTTTGATGAAAGCAAATCCACGAAGACCCCCCGAGCCGCCCTGCCCGCCCTTCCGCAATGGCTTTCCTCGCGTCGCACCCATAGGCGAGGGCGAAAGGCCGGAGATATTTCTTTCGTATCAAAATTCGGACCGCGTTCGCATTGTGGTGTAAATGTTTCCCTTCTCTCCATCACCGGCCTTGCCTGTTCTCGGGCTCGACCCGAGAAAGCCGGTGATCCAGACTGGATGGCCGCCTCGATGGGCGGCCATGGAGAGAAATTTGGATCAGGTTTGTGGCTGCGGTTCCATGTCGGAGGCGCCGCCGCGCTTGACGCTCCCGGTGCTGGGAACGGAGGCTTGGGACTTGCTCGTCGTCTTGCCGCTGTCGCCGCCATCGTCGCGCTTCGGCGCAATGCCCTTGAGCAGGTTGGTGATTTCATCGCCGGACAATGTCTCGAATTCGAGCAAGCCCTTCGCCAGTATCTCAAGATCCTTGTTCTTCTTGGTCAGGATTTTGCGCGCCAGGGCGTGCCCTTCGCTGACGATGCGTTTCACTTCGTCGTCAATCTTCTGGGCCGTGGCTTCAGACACATTCTGAGTGCGCGACACAGAATGCCCAAGGAAGACTTCTTCCTGGTTTTCGCCATAGGACACCGTGCCAAGCTCTTCGGAATAGCCCCAGCGAGTCACCATGGCGCGCGCCAGCCGCGTGGCTTGCTCGATGTCGGATTGCGCCCCGGAGGTCACATTGTCCCGGCCGAAAGTGATTTCCTCGGCGATGCGCCCGCCCATCATGATGGCCAGTCTCGACGTCATCTGGGTGAAGCTCATGGAAAGCCTGTCGCCTTCGGGGAGTTGCATCACCATGCCAAGCGCCCGTCCCCGCGGGATGATCGTGGCCTTGTGCACAGGATCGGATTTCGGAACATTGATCGCAACGAGCGCATGTCCCGCCTCGTGATAGGCGGTGAGACGCTTTTCATCCTCGGTCATCACCAGCGAGCGGCGCTCCGCTCCCATCATCACCTTGTCCTTCGCCTCTTCAAACTCGGCCTGGGTGACCATCCGTTTGTTGCGCCGCGCCGCCAGCAGCGCGGCTTCATTCACTAGGTTGGCAAGGTCGGCGCCGGAGAAACCGGGCGTGCCCCTCGCAATGACTTTGGTTTCGATGCCCGGCGCCAATGGCACGTTCCGCATATGAACCTTGAGGATTTTCTCGCGCCCCGTCACATCCGGGTTCGGCACCACGATCTGCCGGTCGAAGCGGCCCGGGCGCAACAGCGCGGGATCGAGCACGTCCGGGCGGTTGGTGGCCGCGATCAGGATCACGCCCTCGTTGGCTTCGAAACCGTCCATCTCGACCAGTAGCTGGTTCAGCGTCTGCTCGCGCTCGTCATTGCCACCGCCAAGGCCCGCACCCCGATGCCGGCCGACAGCGTCGATTTCATCGATGAAAATGATGCAAGGCGCGTTCTTCTTGGCCTGTTCGAACATATCACGCACCCGCGAAGCGCCGACACCTACGAACATTTCAACGAAATCGGAACCCGAGATCGTAAAGAACGGAACGTTGGCCTCACCCGCGATGGCGCGTGCGAGAAGGGTTTTGCCGGTGCCCGGCGGGCCAATCAGCAGTGCGCCTTTCGGAATTTTGCCCCCTAGCCTCTGGAACTTGTGTGGATCCTTGAGGAAGTCGACGATCTCCACAAGATCGTCCTTTGCTTCATCGACCCCTGCCACGTCCTCAAAGGTGACCCGGCCATGGCGCTCGGTCAGCAGCTTGGCCTTGGATTTCCCGAAACCCATGGCTTTGCCGGAGCCGCTCTGCATTTGGCGGATGAAAAATATCCACACCCCGACCAGCAGCACCATGGGTAGCCAGTAGACGAGTGCGTTGGACAGGAAAGATTCCGTCTGGGCCCGCTGGAAGGAAATCTGGATATTCTTGGCCCGGAGGTCCTTGATCTGGTCTTCATACAGATACAGTGGCCCGGTGGTCTGCACGCTCGATCCGTCGGATAGCTTGCCGGTGATCGCCTCACCGCTGATCGTAATCGACTGGATGGCTCCGGTATTGGCCCTGTCGATGAATTCCGAATAACTGATTTCGCCCGGAGCCCTTTGGCCGACTTGCCCCTGGAACAGGCTGAAGAGCGCAAAGAGCAGGAGCGCGATGACGATCCAGACAGCAAAATTCCGGAATTGATTCACTGATTCCTCAAATCTGCTGGACTTGGCTTTTGCGGCCCAGCGTCGTTGCCCAAACTTTGCAGTCTAACATAGGGCGCTCCTGGCGCCTTTCCAAGCAGGACAATAGTGTAAACGAGGTGTTAGCGCGGAAAGCGCGGCCGGAACACCGCTTCCGGGCCGGCGCCCATGCACAAATGCGGCACCGAGATCATTTCGTTGCCTCTGGTGATTGCCGGAAGTCCCGCTTGCACGAACCATGGAAGGTTCTGGCAACGTGGCAACATATTGACGCAAATTACTGGAATGACATGATTTCCCGCATCTGCGTGAATCTCGAAGCGGCCATCCCACAAAACCACGCCTGCTGGCGGAACAGCCACGGGGGTGGGGTCGATGCGGCGCGGTTCCCGCCCGATGAGCAGATGATCCTTGCGGCGCGCAATAATGGCACCGCCCAGCGTGCGGCGGCTGCCATTCGTTGCGACCCAGGCCGAAAGAAGTTTGAGCTCCCCGGGCTCGGGCATTTTGCCTGATCCATACCGGCTTAGCAGCAAACCGAGAATGCGGCTCTTGAGCGCTTCGGTCTGATCTGTGAACGCTTCAAGGGGGATTATGCAATGACCGGTTTCAAATTCCTGCACATGAAGCTTCACCCAATCCTCTGTCGCGCCCCACAGCCCCTGGACCGCCTCGTTTGCCCGCCAGGCCAACTCAGCCAGGCCTTCAGCCGTGATGCCGATATCGCGCAGGCCGTCCATCGCCTTGCGGACGCGAACTCGCTCGAAACGCTCATCCTCATTGCTTGGATCGTCAATCCAGGCCTGGCCGAGAGACGCGAGGTAGGCCCTTAAATCCTGCCGCTTTTCACCCAGTAGCGGACGGAACAGTTCCGTGCCGTTCCAGCGGTTGAAGCGATAAATACCCGCAAGGCTGTCGAGGCTTGTGGTCCGCGCCAGCCGCATCAGAACCGTCTCGGCCTGATCGTCCAGCGTATGCGCGGTGACCAACACCGGTGCATCGTTTTGGCGGCACCATTCGGACATAAGATCATGGCGCGCCGCGCGGGCCTTGGCTTGAATGCCGGTTTTAGGCTTTGCCGATTGCCATTGCAGGGTGACATGCGTCAATCCCGCCTGCGTCGACCATTCGGCCACTTGGCGCGCCTCCTGCGCCGATTCAACTCGCAGTCCGTGGTCCACTGTCAGGACCGTCACGCGCGGCCGGGCTTGCCACCGGGCGGCAAGCCGCAGCAAAGCCATGGAGTCGGAGCCGCCCGAAACGGCGAGCGCTACGTGGCCTCGCGAAGCGATAGGTTGAAAAAGCCGGCCTGGATCAGGCGGCGCAGCCGGCACGCTTGGCTTCGGCCTGGGCCCGCTTCCTGGCTTCGACCGCCTTTGGATACTCGCTGCTGACCGCATCGTAGGACGCGCAGGCCTGTTGCTTCTGGCCGAGCCGGTTCAACGAAATGCCAAGTTTCAGCAAGCTGTCCGCCGCCCGGCGGCTCTTGGGATACTGCTTGTAGCCCTGAAGAAAAGCTTGCGCCGCCTGGCGGAAATCGCTCTGGGCGTAATAGGTCTCGCCCAGCCAGTATTGCGCGCTGCCTGCCAGGCTATGATCGGGAAATTTTTCAATGAAGGTGCGGAAGCCTGCTTCTGCTTCGCCGAACTGGCGGCGCAACAGGCTTTCATTCGACCGTTCATAGAGCGACTCGGGCGAGTCGGGGCTTAGCGAAACGGTTTCGATCGCGCTGTTTTGGCCCACGCCGGCATCATCACTGGATTCCTGTTGTGCGGGGGCCACCAGAACCTGTCCCTGGAAACCGCCATCGTCAGGATCGCTCGCGGCGCTGGAGAGCGTTCCCAGAATCTTGGGGCCAGGAGCCGTTTTGGTGACAATTTGGTCCCCGCCCTCCTCGCCAACCACCGGCTTCATGTAGGTCTGGTCGTTGGAAGACTGGCCCAGCGGCTGGTCCTCGATTTGCTCGATCCCCTGCTCGTTGGGGGCATTTTGAAGAGCCAGCTGCTCGGTCTTGGCGGCAGGCTGCTGCGGTGCGTTTTCAAGGGCGCCGGTTTCGCTCTCGCCCCCTTGACCCCTCAGTTGCTTGACCTGGAACGTAAGCTCTTCAACCTGGCCCACGAGCTGGCGCATCTGCTCTTCCATTTGGGAAACGCGCACCGCCAGTTCGGATGCCGATTGAGCCAAGGAAGGGCTGGCCAGGCCGCCCATAAGCATTGCCGCGAGGACTGAGGTTCGTAGGTAATTCAACATATCCGACACCATTTTCTCATCGGCCCGGTTGCCTGCGTCATGGACGCGCAGATGAGCCGCAAAGGCGGTAAAATTGAGGCTGGGAGGGAGGCGGAGCGACAAAGCCGGCGACTGTGGCTACTTTGCACCACCTGTAATGACGGTAACCGCGCGCCGGTTCTGCGACCAGCATTGTTCGGCATCGCACTGGGCCACGGGACGCTCCTTGCCATAGGCGATCGAAGATATCCGGCTGCCGTCAACCCCCTGGGCAATGAGGAATTCCCGCGTCGCC
>Ga0187892_10012224_pt1 | contig 10265 bp, 9 predicted proteins | sample MA1701073metaG_FD_139345 | JGI IMG/M metagenome (GOLD analysis project Ga0187892, IMG submission 139345) | Bio-ooze microbial communities from a basaltic lava cave in the Kipuka Kanohina Cave System on the Island of Hawaii, USA - MA170107-3 metaG ...
GACGGGCGCGGGCTGGCCGGCTCCTGGAGCGCGTGGGCGAGATAGTCCACCATCTCCTGGTCGCCCATGTCGGCCCGCTCGAGCAGGGCCAGCACGTCGTCCATGCGCACGCCCGGGAAGTCCTTCGTCTGGATGCTCTTGAGATCGGAGCCGCTCCCCTTCACGCGCAGCACGCGCGTCGGCCGGCTCCGGTGGTCCCGCTCGTCCCGCTTGACGGAGGTATTGCCCCCGCCCCACACCACGAGGGTGGTCTCGGCGCCGATCAGCCGGGACGCGTAGACGAGGAGATCGAGATCGTTCTTGCCCTGCGCGTCGGTATCGCTCCAGCGGGAGTTCATCGCGCCCTCACCATACCCGAATCTTCCCGCCAAATCACCTGGCGACGTTGACACCCCGGGAGCGTCGCTCCTATCGTATGCGCGTGACCGCGTGGACGCGGCGGGGCCTCGCGCTGGGCACGGCCCTGGCGCTGACCTGCGTCGGCGAGCTCGCCCCTTCTCCCGGCCCGCGGGCCGCCCGTGGCGACGGGATCATGCTCATCCAGGCCGGCGCGTTCTGGATGGGGAGCGACGACGACGGCCCCGAGGAGCGGCCGCTCCACCGCGTCTTCGTGCGCGCCTTCTGGCTGGACCGCCACAAGGCCACGAACCGGGAGGTCGCGCTCTTCCTCGAAGCACGCGGGCTCCGCAGCGCTGAGGGCATGGACTACTTCGACGCCGCCGATCCCGACGCCCGCATCCATCGCCGCGACGGCCGCCTCCGCGCCGATCCCGGCTTCGAGGACCACCCCGCGGTGGAGGTCTCCTGGTATGGCGCCCGTGACTACTGCCTCTGGCGCGGCAAGCGGCTGCCCACCGAGGCCGAGTGGGAGAAGGCGGCCCGGGGGACGGACAAGCGCCGCTACCCCTGGGGCGACGCCCCGCCCGGGCCCGAGCACGCGGTGTTCGGACGCCCCTACAATGCCACCGAGCGCGGCGACCAGCGCCCGGCGGGCGCCGGGCCCACCGGGATCCTGGACCTGCTCGGCAACCTCCGGGAGTGGACGGGCTCCGAGTACCGCCCCTACCCCTACCGACCGGGCGACGGGCGCGAGGCGGCGGGCCCCCGTGCCGCGCGCGTGGTACGGGGGGCCAGCCACGACGATCCCCCGGAGACGTTGCGGGTGACGATCCGGCGCTTCTACTCGTATGATGGATCCCATCGCGGCCTGGCCCGTGGCCATCACCACGTCGGGTTTCGCTGCGCGACTTCGGAGGACCTCGGAGGATATTGACGCGATGAGAGGCCTGATGATGGACTACCCGCTCACCCTCACCCAGTTCTTCGAGCGCACGCGCCGGCTCTTCCACCGGAAGACCATGGCCACGCGGGTGCCCGGGGTGGGGCTGCAGCGATATACCTACGGCGACTACGCGGACCGCGTCTGCCGCCTGGCCGGCGCGCTGCGGGGCCTCGGTCTGGGCAAGGGCGCACGGGTCGGGACCTTCGCGTGGAACTCGCACCGGCACATGGAGGTGTACTTCGCGGCCCCCCTCATGGGCATGGTGCTGCACACCGTCAATATCCGGCTCTCGGCCCAGGACATCACCTACATCGTCAATCACGCGGGCGACGAGGTGCTGATCGTCGACGCGAGCCTCTGGCACATCCTTGAACCCATTCGTCAGGAGCTCGCGACCGTCAAGCACGTGATCATCATGAAGGACACCCCGGGGGCGGAGCTGCCGCCGGGCGCGCTGGACTACGAGCAGCTCGTGGCGGGCACGCCGCCGGTCACCGAATGGCCGCGCCTCGAGGAGACGGACGCGGCCGGCATCTGCTACACCTCCGGCACCACCGGACACCCGAAGGGGGTCGTCTACTCCCATCGCGCGATCTACCTCCATTGCTTCGCCTCGTCCACCGTCGACGTGCTCGGCATCTCCGAGCGCGACGTGATCCTGCACATCGTGCCGATGTTCCACGCCAACGCCTGGTGCGTGCCCTTCGCGGGGGTCATGAACGGGGCCACCCAGATCTTCGGCGGGCCCAATCCGCAGCCTCGAGACATCATCGAGATCGTCCACCACGAGAAGGTGACCCTCGTGGGCGCGGTGCCGACGGTATGGATCGCCATCCAGGGCATCCTCGAGAAGGAGCCCCAGTGGGACATCTCCTCGATCCGCTGCATCCCCATCGGCGGATCGGCCGCGCCGCGGACGCTGATCGAGCTGTTCGACAAGAAGTACGGAGCCTACATGCTCCACGCCTGGGGCATGACCGAGATGACCCCGCTCGGGAGCGTATGCCGGCCGCGCTCCTACATGGACGCGCTCCCCGAGGACGAGCGCTACGCGGTGCGGGCCAAGCAGGGGGCGCCGGTCGCCGGTGTCGATATGAGAATAGTCGACGACAACGGCACCGTGCTCCCGTGGGACGGGAAGAGCGCGGGCGAGATCCAGGTGCGCGGACCGTGGGTGACCAGCGGCTACTACAACAACCCCGAAGGCGCCGCCCAGTTCACCGAGGACGGCTGGTTCCGCACCGGTGACGTGGCCTCGCTCGATCCCGACGGCTACATCCAGATCACCGACCGCACCAAGGACCTCATCAAGTCGGGGGGCGAGTGGATCTCGAGCGTGGACATGGAGACCACCATCATGGGCCACCCCAAGGTGCTGGAGGCCGCGGTGATCGCGGTGCCGCACGAGCGCTGGGTGGAGCGGCCGCTGGCCTGCATCGTGCCCAAGCCCGAGTGGAGGGACGCGCTGACCGCCGCCGAGATCATGGACTATCTCAAGCCGCGGGTGGCCAAGTGGTGGCTCCCCGACGACGTCGTCTTCATCGACGCGGTCCCCAAGACCAGCGTCGGCAAGTTCGACAAGAAGGTCCTCCGCGAGCGCTTCAAGACCTGGACCCCCAAGACCTAGATTGGGGTCAGGTCTTACATTCCGACATTCGTGGACGGCAGAGACGGCTGGGCCCGTGGAAATGTCGGAATGTAAGACCTGACCCCGGCCGAGAGCGCCCGGCCTAGCAGCGCTTGATGAGGGCCGACCAGTCTTCGCCGGGCAGCACGGGCTCGGGGGGGCCGGTCCGGGCGGCGGCCAAGGCCTTGAGGCGGGCGATGCGCTCGGCGGGCATCGGGTGCGAGGAGAGATACGTGAGGGCCTTGGGCTGGGCACCCTCCTCCTTCTGCAGCTTCGCGAAGAAGGCGATCATGCCGGCGGGGTCGACGCGGGCCGCGAGCAGCATCTTCATGCCTTCGAGGTCGGCTTCCTCCTCGGCGCGCCGCGAGTAGCGTAGCTCACCCAGCGCGCGGGCGGTCTCGAGCCCATAGGCGAGCGGGCCGGTCATGTCCCCGGTCAGCGCCACGAGCAGGAGGCCGGTGCCCACGCCCTGGATCACCGCGCGGGTCGTGTGGCGCCGCAGGATGTGCTGGAGCTCGTGGGCCATCACGCCCGCCAGCTCCTCCGGCGTGCTCGTCCGTTCGAGCAGGCCGTGGAAGATCACCACGTGGCCCCCAGGCGCGGCCAGCGCGTTCACCACCGGCCGGTTCACCACGTAGACCCGCATCGTGTAGGGTGACGGCGGGCCCGCGGCCTGGAGCCGCGCCACGATCGCGTCCATCGCCGCGCCCAGAGCCGGGTCGGCGCAGCGCCGCTCAGGCGGCGCCAGGTAGGACGTCGCGGACCGGCCCAGGCTCTCCTCCCAGGTCACCGGCACGTGTGGGGTGACGAGCGCGGCGAGCAGGGGAATGCCCCACAGGTAGATCGCCACGGTGGCCCCGAGCACGCCGCCCGCCGCCACGATCGTCCACCGCACGCGCGCGGAGCGCCGGCGCGGGTCGTGGAAGCGGAGGCCCACGTGGGGCGCCGCCTCGTGCAGGCTCTGGAGGAACGCGGCGTCCGGAATCAGCAGCGCCTCGGGCAGCTCCCCGCCCCGCTCGAGCCGCACCTGTTCACCCACGTAGGAGCCTTGCGTCTGGCGCAGCTCGCGGTAGGGCCAGAGGCGCGTCCCGCCCGCCTCGGTGGTGATCTCGAGGCCTTCCCGCATGAGCCGGATGGTGGCGGGCTGTCGCGCCGCGGTTCGCCCGTCCAGATAGCTTCCCGACCAGTCGCTGCGCATCAGGGTGGACGCGGCACCCGCGTCAGGCGAGATCGAAGCCGGAGTCGAAGAAGCCGGAGAGCCCCTCGCCGAGTGCCGAGACACGCTGCGCTTCCTGCTGGATGCGCGCCAGGTCGAGCGGGCCCACCAAAGCCAGGTTACGGAAGGCGAAGTGGATGTTCCGCACGCGCACCCAGGGCCAGGCGATGCCGAGCGTGCACACGAGCAGGAGCACGTTCACGACCCAGAGACCCAGCAGGGTGGCGCCGGTCACGGTGCAGGCAAAGCGCGCGGTGCCGAAGGCGGTGTGGTCCCAGAAGTACCGGCGCTTGCGCGCGATGTACCACACCCAGCTCAGGCCGAGCGTCGGCAGCGTCAGCAGGACCGCCACCACGTAGGGCCAGAAGAGATCCCGTCCGCGGCCCGCGAAGTCAAACCGCTCGCCCCCGAAGTACGAATGCGACACCATGAAGGTCTGCCGCGCCACCAGGAAGTACGGGTAGTAGAGCCCGAACGTGAGCCCGGTGAAGAAGCTGCCCACGATGAAGATCTTGACCAGCTCCCACACCCGCCCCCGGAACGAGAAGCGGATGCCGCGCCACGACGTCCGGCTGAGCCGGTAGCGCCGCGCCCCCACCATCGCGACCGGGAAGAGCACGAAGAGCAGGCTGCCCGAGAGCACCCCGGCCCCGACCTTGACGAGCACCGGCACGTCCAGCACGTCGCGAATGAGGTTGAGCAGGAAGATCGGCACGCCGAAGACGACGACCGCCTTGAGCGTGCCCAGGAGCAGCTCCCGGCCCGTGCCGTGATAGGCGAACCGGTCCCCCTCGATCTCGGTCTGGCTGAAGAGGTACTGGCGCAGGCGGGTCTTGGCCCAGAAGTAGTAGAAGCCGAGGGTCACCAGGGTCAGCAGGGTGTTGACGATGTGAATGCCGAAGAGCGTGCCGCCCGTGCCGTGGAACAGCGGGCGGTGCAGCGGGCCCGAGCCGGGGGCATCCGGGGGCGGGCCGCCCGGCGGCGTGGGCAGGCTCTCGGGAGGCCGCGGCGGTGCGGGCGGCGCCGGAGGGAGCGGCACGGCCGGCGGCGCGGGAGGCGGGGGCGCGATCGGCGGGCGGGGCGTGGGACTCCCGGCGGGCGCGGGCTTGCGGAAGAACGACGGCCGGCCCGCGGGATCCTGCCCGTCTGCCATACGCCCCGACTATGGGCGGAACCGGCGCGACGAGTCAACTTTTGCGGGTCAGGCGTCTCCGCCCTGGACGGCCGCGAAGCGCTCCAGGTGATGCTCGGCGTCGCCGAAGAGTTGGCCGATCATGGTGAGCCGCCGGAACGTGTGGCTGATCTTCAGCTCCTCGGTCATCCCCATGCCGCCGTGGAGCTGGACCGCCTCCTGGCTGACGTGCCGGCAGGCGTCCGCCACCTTGATCTTGGCCGCGGAGACCGCGCGGGTGCGCTCGGCGGGCGGGGCGCTGTCCACCTTCACGCACGCCAGACAGGCCATGGACCGCGCCTGCTCGTAGCTGATCACCATGTCTACCATGCGGTGCTGCAGGGCCTGGAAGCTGCCGATCGGCACCCCGAACTGCCGGCGCGTCTTGAGGTACTCGAGCGTGGCCTCGTTGGCGTAGCGGATGGCGCCCACCGCCTCCGCGCAGAGCAGGGCGGTGGCGTAGTCGGCGGCGTCCTCGATCAGAGAAAGGGCGCGGCCCTCCTCGCCCAGCAGGGCGTCTCCCGGCACCGCCACGTCGGTGAGCCAGACGTCGGCGGCCCGCAGCTCGTCGATCGTACGGTACTCCTTGAGGGTCACGCCCTTCGCGCCGCGATCCACCAGGAACAGGCTGATGCCGGCGGCATCGGTGTCGGTGCCCGCGGTGCGGGCGGAGACGATGAGGGTGTCGGCGGAGCCGCCGTGGAGCACCGCGCGCTTCTCGCCGTTCAGCGTGAACCCGGCAGCGCTCCGCTTGGCCCGCGCGCCTACCCGGCTCAGATCGTAGCGGGCCGTGCGCTCGGTGTGGGCGAAGGCCAGGCGGTGCTTGCCCTGGATCAGGGCCGGCAGGATGCCCTTCTGCTGGGCTACCGAGCCGCCGCGGGCGATCAGGCGCCCGGCCAGACCCACGTTGACCCAGTAGGGCTCGACCACGAGGCCCTCGCCGAGGGCCTCCATGACCAGCATCACGTCCACCGCGGTGCCGCCGAAGCCGCCGTGCTCCTCCGCGAACGGCACGCCCAGCAGCCCCATCTCGGCGAAGGCCGCCCACACCGTCTCGCTCCAGCCGGCGGGCGAATCCACGATCTTGGCCCGCGCGTCGATCGAGTACTCGTTGGCCAGGTACCGCTTGAGGCTGTCGGCCAGGAGCTGCTGCTCCTCGGTCAGATCGAAGTTCATAGCCCCAGCGTCGCCTTCGCGATGATATTGCGCTGGATCTCGTTGGAGCCCGCGTAGATCGTGGCTTTTCTAAGGTTGCAGTACCTGGGCGCAAGGCGGGCGGTGAAGTGGTCGAAGTCCATCGCGTCCACCGGCCGGAAGGCCTGGGCCAGCGGGCCCGCGGCCTGCATCATCAGCTCGGTGATGGCCTGCTGGATCTCGGTCCCCTTGATCTTGAGCATCGAGACGTCGGCGCCCGGAGGCTTGCCGCTGCGCCGCATCTGGTCGAGGAAGCGCAGGTTGGTGATCTCGAGCGCCATCAGCTCGACCTCGACGCGCGTGAGCCGGTCGCGGAATCTCGGATCCTCCATGAGCGGGCGTCCGTCCTTCATCTGCTCGGCGGCCAGCTCCTTCAGCTTGCCCAGCTCGCGCTTGGAGGCCCCGATTCGGCCGGTGCCCATGCGCTCGTAGCCCAGCAGGTACTTGGCCACCGTCCAGCCCTTGCCCTCCTCGTGCACGAGGTTCTCGACCGGCACCTTGACCTCGTCGAAGAAGACCTCGTTGACCTCCTTGCTGCCGTCCAGCAGCACGATCGGCCGCACCGTGATGCCCGGCGTCTTCATGTCGATCAGGAGGAACGAGATGCCGTCCTGGCGCTTGCCGGTGCCGTCGGTCCGCACCAGGCAGAAGATCCAGTCGGCGTGCTGGGCCATGGTGGTCCAGATCTTCTGGCCGGTGACCACGTAGTGGTCGCCCTGCCGCACCGCGCGCGTCTTGAGCGAGGCCAGGTCCGAGCCCGAGCCCGGCTCCGAGTATCCCTGGCACCAAAAGTCTTCGCCCTGGTAGATGCGCGGGAGAAACTTCTTCTTCTGGGCGTCGGTGCCGAACTGCAGGAGCACCGGGGCGCACATGCGCACCCCGAAGGGCACGACCATCGGAGTCGCCGCGAAGCCGCACTCCTCCTCCCAGATGTAGCGCTGCACCACGTTCCAGTCGGTGCCGCCCCACTCCTTCGGCCAGTCGGGCGCGACCCAGCCCTTCTTGGCCAGGATCTTGTGCCAGCGCAGGAGCTCGTCCTTGGACAGCTCCTGGTAGCTTTCCATCTTGGCGCGCAGGTCGTCCGGCAGGTTGCTCCGCAGCCAGCCGCGCACCTCGTCGCGGAAGGCCGTCTCGTCGGGCGAGTAGTTCAGATCCATGTCAGGGCTCCTGTCGAATCGTCGTTGATCTCGCGGCTGGACCGATGCTATCGCAGGGCGCGAATCAGGTCCAGCAGCCGGCCGAGCGTGGCGAGCCGGGCCTCGAGCCCCTCGCCTCCGGGCTCGACCCGCAGCGTGGTGATGCCGGCGCGCCGGTAGGCCTCGAGGCGGGCGCGCACCATCGAGTCGGTCCCGAGCAGGTTGGTCTGGAGCACCAGCTCGTCGGGTACGCGGGCCGTCGCCTCCTCACGCCGGCCGTCCAGCCAGAGCCTCTGCACTTCCGTGGCCGCGTCGGTGTAGCCGGCCCGGCGGTAGGCGTCGTTGTAGAAGTTGTGCTGGCGCGAGCCCATGGCCCCCAGGCTGAAGGCCAGCCCGGGCTTGCGCGGCGGGATCAGCCGCTCCACGTCGTCGCCGAAGGCGACGAACCCGCCCGCCTGCAGATCGAGCTGGGCGAGCGACCGGCCCGCGCGAGCCGCCCCCGCGGCCAGCGAATCGGTGAAGACGTTGGCGTGCTCGGGCATGAACGAGGTGCCGAGCCAGCCGTCGGCGAGCTCGCCCGTCATCTCGAGGCTCCGGGGCGAGAGGGTGGCCAGGTAGACCGGCACGCCCGGCTGGGGCGGCGCGGCGGAGCGGAGGGCCTTCCCCTCGCCGCCGGGGAGCGGCAGCTCGTAGACCTTACCCCGGTACTCGAGCCGCTCACCCTTCACCGCGCGCCGCACGATCTCGACGGTCTCGCGCATTCGCTGGACCGGCCGGTCGAAGCGGATGCCGTGCCAGCCTTCGATGACCTGCGGTCCGCTCACCCCCAGGCCGAGCACGAAGCGGCCGTTGGACATGGCCTGCAGGCTCATCGCGGTCATCGCCAACAGCGCGGGGGTGCGGGTGCCGGCCTGCAAGATGCCGGTGCCGAGGCGGATGCGCGAGGTGCGCGCGGCCATGAAGGCCAGCGGGGTGACCCCGTCGTGGCCCCAGGCCTCCGCGGACCAGACGTCGTCGACCCCCAGGCGCTCGGCCTCGGTCACGTAGGCGCTCGCCTCGGCCCAGTCGGTCTGGGCGAGCCGCAGCGAGATCGAGACGCGCATCAGGCCGGCTGCGAGGCCGCGAAGGCCCTCGCGATCTTCTGGAGCTGGCCGGTGTGATCGAGATCGTGCAGACAGGAGAAGAGCAGGGCCTCCCGCCAGGTGAGCGGCCCGAACATGGGATGCTCGATGCGCTGATCGGGAGCGGCCGCGGGGTCGGCGGCCAGCACCGCCGCGAAGACAGCCTCGCGCTGCTGCGCGAGCGCCCGGTACCACGCTTCTGCCGGGAGCAGCGGCGCGCCCTCGACGCCCCGCCCGCCGGAGCGCGGCGGGGGCGGCTGGCCCGCGAGCAGGCGCTGGATGCCGCCGCCGAAATACCCGTCGGCGGCGACCACGTGGGCCATCACCTCGTTGCCGCTCCACTCCTCGGGCGCCGGCCGCTCGCCGAAGCGCGCCGGGGGCACCGCCGCGGCCGCCGCCTTCAGGGCCGCCATCGCCGCCCGCACCTTGTCGACGAGGGCCGCCGGCGTGAGCTTCGCCCCCTGGGCGACCAGATAGCTCCGGATGCGCGCCTGCTCTTCGTTCATGGCGGCTTGGACTCTATCCCGCCCCCGCCCGCCAGGCAACCGGCCGGCCTAGAGGCCGATGTGGTCGAGGAAGGTGGCGATGACCGCCTGGACCTCGGCGCGGTGGGTGCGGTTCGGGAAGTGGGGGCCGCCCTCCACGACGTGGAGACGGGCGCCGGGGATGGCCTCGGCGACGCGGCGGGACATGGCCACGGTGGGGAAGCTGTCCTCCGAGCCCGCGATCACCTGCACCGGGCAGCGGATGCGGCGGCAGTCGTCCAGCCACTCGACGCGGCTGTAGGTCTCGTCGAGCAGCGCGAGGAGCGAGGCCACCGAGTGCCGGCGGAGCGCGCCGGTCAGCTCCGCGTAGCGGTCCGGGCGCGCCTTGACCCGCGCCAGCGCTTCCTCGCCCATGCGCAAGCGCACGTTGGCGTCGAAGTACTCCTCGAAACGGCCCGCTTCCACCAGCGGCCGCTGTCGGGCCCACCAGCGCTTGTCCTCGTCGCTCGGCACGAAGGGCGGCCCGCTGATGGAGATGACCGCGCGCGCACGCTCCGGGGCGTGCGCCGCGATCCACAGCGAGAGCGCGCCGCCCATGGACGCCCCGCCCCACACCGCCTCGCGGACGCCGAGGCCGTCGAGCCAGGCCAGCAGATCCTCGGCCTTGCGCGCGTACGTGTAGTCCTCCACGCGCTCGAAGCGGGAGGAGAGCCCGTGCCCGCGCGTGTCGGGGAAGAGGGCGTGCACGCGACCGAAGAAGGGCTCGAGATCGGCCACCATCACCGAGGAGTCCTCGACCGAGCCGCCGTGGATCCAGACGATGACCGGAGTGGAAGCGGGCGGACCCGAGGCGAGGCCGGCCTCCCGCCAGTGCAGGCGGACGCCGGTGGGCAGGACGACTTCAGGCAGGGCCGATCCTCTTCTCCAGGTAGCGCGCGTAGCGGGACATGGAGTAGGTGCAGACCCAGTAGACCACCGCGATGAAGAGATAGATCGGGAACGGGCGGATCTCGCGGTTGTTCACCACCTGGGC
>Ga0187892_10012225_pt1 | contig 10265 bp, 9 predicted proteins | sample MA1701073metaG_FD_139345 | JGI IMG/M metagenome (GOLD analysis project Ga0187892, IMG submission 139345) | Bio-ooze microbial communities from a basaltic lava cave in the Kipuka Kanohina Cave System on the Island of Hawaii, USA - MA170107-3 metaG ...
ATGACGTCATGGGCCCGCACCATCCGGCCGATGACGGGCTCGGTGATGAGGTGCTCGGGGAACGTGAGGCGCACCCGGGCGCCGCGGGGGGTCACGACCTCAGCGTAGGGGACCAGTGCCCACCCAGGGGAGACCGAAGGGCGCGGGCGCGGGTCCGCGAGCCCGCACCACTCGTGTCGCTCGCGACCATGGTGGTCCCAGGGTGGCGGCGGCGTGGCCGTCGAATCGGGAGCGCCCATACCGGGGAGTAGGACGCCATCCTCGGCTTCGGGCCCCGCGCTGGGCCGAGCAGCCCCGCCTACCGGTTGAGGTTGCCGGAGCGGAACCCCTCGAGGTCGAGGGTGACGTAGCGGTAGCCGGCCCCGGCCACCGCCGCCACGACCTCGCCGCGCCGGGCCACGGCCCGGGCCAGGTCGGCCTCCTCCACCTCTACCCGGGCCAGCTCCCCGTAGTGGCGCACCCGGACCTGGGCGAAGCCGAGGGCCCGCAGGCCGCTCTCGGCCCGGGCTACCTGGTCGAGGCGACCCACGGTGACCGGGGTGCCGTAGGGCAGGCGGGAGGCCAGGCAGGCGGCGGCCGGCTTGTCCCAGGTGCGCAGCCCCAGCGCCCGGGAGGTGGCCCGGACGTCGGCCTTGGTGAAACCGGCCTCCACGAGGGGGAAGGCCGCTCCCCGGGCGGCGGCGGCCCCCTGGCCCGGCCGGTGGTCGCCGAGGTCGTCGACGTTGACCCCCAGCACCACCGTGGCCCGCCCCCCGGCCAGGGGGACCAGGGCGTCCATGAGCTCAGCCTTGCAGTGGGCGCATCGGTCGCGGTCGTTGGCCACGTAGGCGGGCCGGGAGAGCTCGTCGGTGGCCACCGCCTGCCACCGCAGCGACCACTCGGCGGCGAGGGCGGCGCAGTCGTCGCGCTCGGCCCCCCCCAGCGACGGGGACACGGCGGTGACCGCCCGGCACCGGTCCGAGCCCAGGGTGTCGTGGGCCACCCAGGCCAGCAGCGAGGAGTCGGCCCCGCCGGAGAAGGCCACGACCACCTCTCCGAGATCGCGCAGGCGGTCCCGAAGGAGGTCGAGGTCGGCCACCCCGGGGCTCAGCGGGCGCCGAGGCGGGCGAGGACCTCGTCGACGCCGGCCACGAGGCCGAGGTAGAAGGGGCCGAACTCGGCGTAGACGGCCGAGGCCTCGTCGAAGCGCATCTCGTGGACGCAGGCCTTGATGGCGTCGGGGTCGACCCCGAAGAGGGTGACGCCCCACTCCCAGTCGTCGAGGCCGGTGGAGCCGGTGATGAGCTGGACGACCCGCCCGGCGAACTCCCGCCCCTTACGGCCGTGGCCGAACATGAGCCGCTCCCGCTCCTCGTAGGCCAGGGCGTACCAGTTGCCGGTGGCGTCCCGGCGCTTGGACATCGGGTAGAAGCACAGCACGGGCATGCCCTCGGGAGGGAGCCGGGGGTGGAGCCGGGGCTCGAGCCGCTCGGCAGGCATGCCCCGGGCGTACTCGGACACCTCGGTGAGGGAGAGGTAGGACCACACCGCCTCGACCCCGGCCGCGGCCAGCTCGGCCTCGAGCTGCTGGAGCCGCCACAGGTCGGGCCCCAGGGCCAGGACGCCGAGGTCGGCCTTGTGGCCGAGCACGGCGCAGGTGACGACCTGGTGGCCGTCGCCCTGGCAGGACTTCACCGCCCCGGCCACGGCCTGGGCATCGGTGGCGGGGGTGAGCCGGCAGAAGAGGTGGAGGACCCCCCAGCCCTCGGTGGCGTGGACGTCGTCGATCCCCCGATCCTAGGGTCTGGCCTCGGGTCTGGGCACCGGGCCTGGACGGGCAGCCCGCCCGCCACCCGACCCGGTCGCCCTACTCGGGGAAGCAGCCCGCGAGGCCGTAGGTCTCGGCTGCCCGGCGGGTGCCGTCGGTGGCGGCCTCCACGTCCTCCACCCGGCGGCTGACGCTGGCCTCGTCGCCGTCGCCCAGGGCCCGCTCCAGGGCGTCGAAGGACTGGGCCAGGTTGTCGACGTTCACGAGGAAGAGCCGCCACTGCTCGAACTCGGCCCGGGGGGGGTCGAGGCCCCGCACCTCGGTGCGGAAGCCGTCGAGGACCTGGGCACCCTCGGCCACCCCGGCGGCATCGGTGAGGTCGAGGTCGGCGAGCTGGGCATCGGCCTGGGCGCAGAGCTCGTCGACCCGGTCGATGAACCCGGCTCGCTCCCCGCCGACCTCGGACTCGCCGCAGGCGGCGAGGATGAGCAGGCCGGCGAAGGCCATGGCGATCGTCTTCACGGTCCGTGCGGTCATCGTCATGGCAACGAGGTTCGCCCCCGCCCCACGGGATTCCTCCCGACGGGCGGGGGCGAACCGGCTGGGGGCTAGAAGTCGTCCATCCCGCCCATGCCGCCCATGCCCCCGCCGCCGGCCCCGGCACCGGACTTCTCCTCGGGCTTCTCCACGATGACGGCCTCGGTGGTGAGGAAGAGGCCGGCGATGGAGGCGGCGTTCTGGAGGGCCGAGCGGGTGACCTTGGCGGCGTCGATGACCCCGGCCTTCACGAGGTCCTCGTAGTCGCCGGTGGCGGCGTTGAGGCCGGTAGGCCCGTCGAGGCCCCGGACCCGTTCGACGATGACCCCGCCCTCCATGCCGGCGTTCACCGCGATCTGCTTCAGGGGCTCCTCCAGGGCCCGGGCCACGAGTCGCACGCCGGTGGCCTCGTCGCCCTCCAGGGCGTTGGCCGACTCGTAGACCTTGGCCTGGGCCCGGAGCAGGGCCACGCCCCCGCCGGGGACCACGCCCTCCTCCACCGCCGCCTTCGTGGTGCTCACGGCGTCCTCGATGCGGTGCTTCTTCTCCCGCAGCTCCACCTCGGTGGCCGCCCCCACCTTGATGACGGCCACGCCGCCGGAGAGCTTGGCCAGGCGCTCCTGGAGCTTCTCCCGGTCGTAGTCGGAGTCGCTGTTCTCGATCTCGGCCTTGATCTGGGCGATGCGGCCCCGGATGTCGGCCTCGTCGCCGGCGCCCTCCACGAAGGTGGTCTCGTCCTTGGTGACGGTGACCTTGCGGGCCCGGCCCAGCATGTCGAGGGTGACGTTCTCGAGCTTGAGCCCGACCTCCTCGGAGATCACCTGGCCGCCGGTGAGCACGGCGAGGTCCTGGAGCATGGCCTTGCGCCGCTCGCCGAAGCCCGGGGCCTTGATCGACACCGACTTGAACGTGCCCCGGATCTTGTTCACCACCAGGGTGGCGAGGGCCTCGCCCTCCACGTCCTCGGCCACGATGATGAGGGCCCGGCCCGACTGCATGATCTTCTCGAGCACCGGGAGCAGGTCGCGCACGGCGGAGATCTTCGAGCTCACGAGGAGCACGTAGGGGTCCTCGAGGACGGCCTCCATGCGCTCGGGGTCGGTGACGAAGTACGGCGAGATGTAGCCCTTGTCGAGGCGCATGCCCTCGACGAGGTCCATCTCCATGCCGAAGGTCTGGGACTCCTCGACGGTGATGACCCCGTCCTTGCCCACCTTGTCGATGGCCTGGGAGATGAGGTCGCCGATCTCGGTGTCGGCGGCGGAGATGGCGGCCACCTGGGACACCTGCTCCTTGGACTCCACCTCCACGGCGATGTCGCGGATGGCCTCGGTGGCCGTCGTCATGGCCTGCTCTATGCCCCGCTTCAGGGACATGGGGTTGGCCCCGGCGGCGACGTTGCGCAGGCCCTCGCGGACCATGGCCCAGGCGAGCACGGTGGCCGTGGTGGTGCCGTCGCCGGCGACGTCGTCGGTCTTCTTCGCCACCTCCTTCACGAGCTCGGCGCCGATGCGCTCGAAGGGGTCCTCGAGCTCGATCTCCTTGGCGATGGACACGCCGTCGTTCGTGATGGTGGGCGCCGCCCACTTCTTGTCGAGGACCACGTTGCGGCCTCGGGGGCCGAGCGTGACCCGGACGGCGTCGGCCAGCTGGTTCATGCCGCTCTCGAGGGACCGGCGGGCCGACTCGTCGAAGGCGATGATCTTCGCAGGCATGGTGGGGCTCCTCCCCTACGTTGGGACTGTCTCTGCTGGGACTGTCTCTGTTGGGACTGTCTCTCTGGGACCGATCGCTTCAGGGCCCGATGGCCGGGCCGGTGGCCCGGGCCGGTGGGTCGGGGGCTCCTGGGTCGCCCCGGGCGGGCTCGACCCGTTAGCACTCTCTCCTGTCGAGTGCTAACGATAGCAACTCCGCCGCCGACCGCAAGCGAGCCCCCGGGCGGGTCCTAGCCCCCGGCGACGGCGGGGATGATGGAGATGACGTGGCCGTCGGGCACGGGGGTGCCCAGCCCCTGGAGGAAGCGGACGTCCTCGTCGGCCACGAACACGTTCACGAAGCGCCGGAGCTTGCCCTCGTCGTCGAAGAGCCGGGACCGGAAGCCGGGGTGGGCGGACTCGAGGCCGGCCAGGGCCTCGCCCACGGTGCCCCCCTCCACGGTGACCTCGGCGGCGCCTCCCGAGAGGGAGCGGAGCTGGGTGGGGATGCGGACGGTGGCGGTCATCGGGCTCCTCCCGGGGGGCTGGTCATGCGGTCGTGGCCCCCTCGTCCTCGAGCCGGGCGCCGAGAGCCTCGGCGAAGGCGTCGAGGGTGGGGGCGATGGTGGCGGTGGGCCGGGCCCGGGGGGCCACGGCCTCGATGGTCTTGAGCCCGGCCCCGGTGACGAGGGCCACCACCCGCTCGTCGGAGCGCACCACGCCCTGGGCCGCGAGCTTGGCCAGGCTGGCGATGGTCACCCCGCCGGCGGTCTCGGCGAAGATGCCCTCGGTACGGGCCAGCAGCCCGATGGCCTCGACGAGCTCCTCGTCGGTCACCGCCGCGATCGACCCCCCGCTGGCCCGCACGGCGTCGATGGCGTAGGGCCCGTCGGCCGGGTTGCCGATGGCCAGCGACTTGGCCACGGTGTCGGGGCGGACGGGGCGGACGATGTCGTGGCCCTCGGCGAAGGCGGTGGCCACCGGCGAGCACCCCTGGGCCTGGGCCCCCGACACCCGCACCTCGGGTACCTCGTCGAGCAGGCCCACCGTGCCGAGCTCGGCGAAGCCCTTGGCCACCTTGGTGAGCTGGGAGCCCGAGGCGATGGGCACGACGACGTGGTCGGGGGCCTGCCACCCGAGCTGCTCGGCCGTCTCGAAGGCCAGGGTCTTCGAGCCCTCGGCGTAGTACGTGCGGAGGTTCACGTTGACGAACGCCCAGGTCTCGTGCTCGGAGGCGAGCTCGGCGCAGAGCCGGTTCACGTCGTCGTAGGTGCCGTCCACGGCCACGAGGTGGGGGCCGTACACGGCGGTGGTCACCACCTTGCCGGCCTCGAGGTCGGCGGGCACGAAGACCACGTGGCGCATGCCGGCCCGGGCGGCGTGGGCCGCCACCGAGTTGGCGAGGTTGCCGGTGGAGGCGCAGGCCGCGACCTTGAAGCCGAGCTGGCGGGCCCGGGCCAGGGCCACCGAGACCACCCGGTCCTTGAACGAGCCCGTGGGGTTCAGGGTGTCGTTCTTGATCCACAGCTCGCCCAGGCCGAGCTCGGCGGCCAGGCGGTCGGCCCGCACCAGGGGGGTGAACCCGGCCCCGAGGTCCACGGCCCCGTCGGCCTCGGCCGGGAGCAGGTCGGCGTAGCGCCACATGGTGGTGGGACCGGCCTCGATGGCGGCCCGGGAGGTGTGGGCGGCGATGGCGTCGTAGTCGTAGGTGACCTCGAGCGGCCCGAAGCACAGCTCGCACACGTGGAGCGCCTCGGCCGGGTAGGTGTGGTGGCACTCACGACACCGAAGGTCCTGAACGAATGGCATCGTTCCTCCTCATCGATCGGGCATTGGCACCTGGGCTCCTGGCCTGGTGAGGCTCGGTGACCTGGTTGCCGCGGCGTCGTCGGGCCCGTCCCTCGACCGCTCTGGATGATGTGCTGTAAGAAGCATGATGGCCGAGGACGCCCTGCCCGTCAAAGCAGCTCCCGGCTGCTCGGGTCCGGTCCCGGGGCCTGTCGCCGGGAGTCGGGCCGGGAGTCGGGCCCGGGTCGGGGCCGGGGGCGGGACGTGCTGAAGCTGCGGGGCCGCACCCTCGAGCTCGCCGTGCCCGCGGTGGCCGGCATCGTGAACCTCAACGCCGACTCCTTCTCCGACCCCGGACCCCGCACCGACGCCACCGTGGAGGCCCGCCTGGCCGCGGTGGTAGCCGAGGGTGCCGACCTCGTGGAGCTCGGCGCCCAGTCGGCCATCACCGACCGGCCCCCGGTGGACGCCGCGGTGGAGGCCGAGCTCGTGGCCCGGGCCCTGGCCACCGCCCGCCGGCGCCACCCCGAGGTGCTCCTCGCCGTGGACACCTACAAGCTCGAGGTGGTGGAGGCCGCCCTGGCCGGTGGCTGCCACCTCGTGAACGACGTCTCCGGCCTCGCCGACCTCGGCGTCGCCGAGGCGTGCGGCCGGGCCGGCGCCGGCCTCGTCGTCACCCACACCCCCGTGGGGCCCCTCGCCGCCCTCCAGGACGAGAGCGCCTACGGCGACGTGGCCGGGGAGGTGGCTGCCTGGCTGGCCCGGGCCCTGGCGCGGGCCGAGGGCGCCGGTGCCGACCGGCGCAGCCTCGTGGTGGACCCCGGGGTCGACCTGGCCAAGACGCCGAGCCAGACCCTCGCCCTGCTGCGCGACCTCCATCGCATCGCCGCCCTGGGCCGGCCCATCCTCCTCGCCGTGTCCCGCAAGGACTTCGTGGGTGCCCTCACCCGCCGGTCCCCGGCCGGGCGGGGACCGGGGACCCTGGGCGCGGTGGCCGCCCTGCGGGGGGTGGGCCGCCAGATCCTCCGGGTCCACGACGTGGCCGCTACCCGCGACCTCCTGGCCGTCTACGACGCCCTCCGGGGCCCACCACCGCCGGGGCCCCTCGCCGTCCCCCATGAGCTGCGCCACGAGCCCCAACCCCGGGTCTCCTCGGGCCCCGCGCCGCCGGTCGGGCCCGGGGGCGGTGACCGCTAGCCTCACGCCATCGCCAGCGCCGCCCCCCTCGTCGTGGTCTCCAACCGGGGGCCGGTCTCGTTCTCCCACGGCCCCGGGGGCGAGCTCGTCCCCCGGCGGGGGGCGGGGGGGCTCGTGTCGAGCATCGGCCCCCTCCTCCGGGACACCGGCGCCACCTGGATGGCGGCGGCCATGACCGACGCCGACCGGGAGGCGGCCGGGGCCGGCGTGGTCGAGGCCGAGGGGTTCCGCTTCCGGTCCCTGGACCTCGACCCCGTGAGCTTCGCCCAGTACTACGACGTCGTGGCCAACGCCACCCTGTGGTTCCTCTACCACGGCCTGGCCGACGCCGCCCGCCGGCCCCGCTACGACCACCGCTGGCACGAGGCGTGGGACGGCTACCGGCGGGTGAACGAGGCCTTTGCCCGGGCCGTGGTCGAGGAGGCCCCCGACGGGGCGGTGGTGCTCGTGCAGGACTACCACCTCGTGCTCGTGGGCCGGTGGCTGGCCGCCGAGCGACCCGACCTGCGGGCCGTCCACTTCCACCACACCCCGTTCTGCGACCCCGTGGCCCTGCGGGCCCTGCCCGACGCCGTGGCCGACGAGCTGCTGGCGGCGGCCTCGGCCTACACCGCCTGCGGGTTCCACGCCCGCCGGTGGGCCGACCGCTTCGCCGCCTGCGCCGAGGCCCGCCTGGGCGGGGCTCCCCCCACCTTCGTCGCCCCCATCGCCCCCGACCCCGACGACCTCGCCGAGGTGGCCGCCTCGGGGGCGTGCGCCGAGGCCCTGGCCCGCCTCGAGCGCTCCCTCGACGGTCGCCGCCTCATCCTGCGGGTGGACCGCCTCGAGCTCTCGAAGAACCTCCTTCGGGGCTTCTGGGCCTTCGACGAGCTCCTCGAGCACCATCCCGACCTGCGGGGCGAGGTCACCTTCGTGGCCCTGTGCTACCCGTCCCGGGAGTCCCTGGCCGAGTACCAGGCCTACCGCCTGGAGGTGGAGGCGGTGGCCGACCTCGTGAACCGGCGGTGGGGCCGGCCGGGGTGGACGCCCCTCGTCCTCGACACCGCCGACGACTTCGCCTCGTCGGTGGCAGCCCTGCGCCGCTACGACGTCCTGCTCGTGAACCCCGTGCGCGACGGGCTCAACCTCGTGGCCAAGGAGGGGGCGATGCTCAACGAGCACCAGGGGGCGGTGGTGCTCAGCACCGAGGCCGGCGTGTTCGACGAGCTCGGCGGGGCCGCCCTGGCCGTGAACCCCTACGACGTGAGCGCCACGGCCGAGGCCCTGGCCGATGCCCTCGCCCTCGGGCCCGCCGAGCGGGCGCGGCGGGCCGAGGCCCTCCGGGCGGCGGCCGGGGCCCGTACGCCCCGGGACTGGCTCGAGGACCAGCTCCGGGCGGCCGGGCTGAGCACCTCGGCCGTCACCTGAGCCCCCGGCCGGGAGGCGGGCGCCCGAGGGGGCCGGCCGGGCCGTTGCTATCGTGGCCCGTGGGCTACCGCATCCCCCTGTCGCTGGCCGACGTGGGCCCCGAGGAGCGCGACCTCGTCCTCGAGGCCCTGGCCTCGGGGTGGGTGGGGCCCGTGGGCCCCCACATCGCCGCCTTCGAGGAGGAGGTGGCCGCGGCGGTGGGCGCGGCCCACGCCGTGGCCACCTCGAGCGGGACGGCCGCCCTCCACCTCGCCCTCCTGCTCGCCGGGGTGGGACCCGGCGACGACGTGCTCGTGCCCACGGCCACCTTCGTGGCCACGGCCAACGCCGTCACCTACGTGGGGGCCAAACCCGTCTTCCTCGACAGCGAGCCCTCGAGCTGGAACGTCGATCCCCAGCTCGTCGACGAGGTGGTGCGGGCCCGGGCCCGCCGGGGCCGGCTGCCGGCGGCGATGGTCACCGTGGACCTCTACGGCCAGTGCGCCGACTACGACCCCATCCTCGCCACCTGCCGGGCCCACGGGGTCCCCGTGGTCCAGGACGCGGCCGAGGCCCTGGGGGCCACCTACCGGGGCGGCGGCGCCGGGACCCAGGGCGATCTTGGCGTCCTCTCCTTCAACGGGAACAAGATCATCACCTCGAGCACCGGGGGCATGCTCCTCACCACCTCGGCCCCGGTGGCCGAGCGGGCCCGGTTCCTCGCCACCCAGGCGCGCGACCCCGCCGTCCACTACGAGCACTCCCAGGTCGGCTTCAACTACCGGATGAGCAACCTCCTGGCCGCCCTCGGCCGGGGCCAGCTCCGCACCCTCGATGCCCGGGTGGGGCGCCGGCGGGCGGTGAACGCCCTCTACCGCCAGGCGCTGGCCGGCTGCCCGGGGGTCGAGCTCATGCCCGTGGCCGACCACGGCGTGCCCAGCCACTGGCTCACCTGCATCACCGTCGACCCCGTGGTGACGGGAGCCTCCCGAGACGAGATCATCCAGGCCCTGCGAGCCCGGGGCATCGAGGCCCGTCCCACCTGGAAGCCCCTGCACCTCCAGCCCCTCTTCGCCGGGGCCGAGGTGCACGGCGGCGCCGTCTCCGAGGGCACCTTCGCCACGGGCCTCTGCCTGCCCAGCGGCACCGGCCTCACCGACGACGAGGTGGCCGAGGTCGCCTCGGTGGTCACCGGCGCCCTGGCCCCCCGGGCCTCCACCGGCGGCCGGGCTCCCGGGGCCCGCGCAGGGACGAGGCCGGGGGCGACGCCCTAGCAGGGCAACCGGCGCCGGACCGGCTGGAGGCACGGATGGAGATCATCGCCCTCACCGGCTCCTTCGCCGCCGCCGCCGCCCTCCTGCGCGCCGACGGCGATCGCCTGGCCGCCACCGGTGCCCGTGCCGTGGCCGCCGTCGCCCTCCTCGCCGCCCTCGGAGCCGCGGCCTGGGCACCGGGGGCGCCCACGGGGTGGGGCCCCCTCGACGTCCTCCTGCGGGCTGGCCTCGCCGGAGCCGTCGTCGTGGCCGCGGCTCGGACCCGGCCCGGGTGGATGCTCGCCGGGGCGGCCGCGGCGGGAGCGGTCGCCGTGGCCACCGCCTCGCCGCTCGCCTCCCTCCCCCTCGCCGCCACCGGGGCCATCGCCGCCGTGATGGCGTCGGGCCTCGCCGCCCCCGTCCTCGTGGCGGTGGGGGCGGCCCTGACCACCCCGGCGCTGCTGCGCCTGGCCGGCCCGGCACCCACGGGGGCCACGGCGGCGATCGCCGCCGCTTGCCTCGCTCCCGTCCTCGGGGCCTGGGTGGGGGGCCTGGCGCCCCGCCAGCGGCGGGCCCTGACCTGGTCGCTCGCCGGGGTGGTAGCTGCCGCCTCGCTCGCCGCCGGGGGCGGGGCGCTCGCCGCCCTCCAGGCCCAGGGCTCCC
>Ga0187892_10012226_pt1 | contig 10265 bp, 6 predicted proteins | sample MA1701073metaG_FD_139345 | JGI IMG/M metagenome (GOLD analysis project Ga0187892, IMG submission 139345) | Bio-ooze microbial communities from a basaltic lava cave in the Kipuka Kanohina Cave System on the Island of Hawaii, USA - MA170107-3 metaG ...
GAGAAGATCGTCAAGAAGTGGCGGCTCCAGCCGGGCAAGATGTTCCTCGTCGACCTCGAGAAGGGCCGCATCATCGACGACAAGGAGCTGAAGGACACGCTCGCCTCGCAGAAGCCGTACGCCGAGTGGATCGAACGCATCCGGGTCAAGCTCGACGACCTCCCCGCGCCGGCGGAGAAGCGCGAGCCCTCGCGCGAGCGCCTGCTCGACCGCCAGCAGGCGTTCGGCTACACGCAGGAAGACGTGAAATTCATCATGTCGCCGATGGCGATCAACGGCGAGGAGCCCGTCGGCTCGATGGGCAACGACTCGCCGCTCGCCGTCCTCTCGGGCAAGAACAAGACGCTCTACCACTACTTCAAGCAGCTCTTCGCCCAGGTCACCAACCCCGCGATCGACCCGATCCGCGAGGAGCTGGTGATGTCGGTGGTGTCGTTCATCGGCCCGAAGCCGAACCTGCTCGGCATCGACGAGCGCAACCCGCCGCTCCGCCTCGAGGTGAGCCAGCCGGTGCTCGACTTCGACCAGATGGAGACCATCCGCCACGTCGGGAAGTACACCGACGGCAAGTTCGAGAGCTTCGAGCTCGACCTCACCTATCCGGTGGCGTGGGGACAGCAGGCGATCGAGGCGCGGCTCGCGAGCCTCTGCGCACAGGCCGAAGACGCGGTGCGCTCGGGCTACTCGATCCTCGTCCTCTCCGACCGCAGGCAGGACCGTGCGCGGGTCGCGATCCCGGCGCTGCTCGCGCTCTCGGCGGTCCACCAGCATCTCACCGGCAAGGGCCTGCGCACCTCGACCGGCCTCGTGGTCGAGACGGGATCGGCGCGGGAGACGCACCACTTCGCGCTGCTCGGCGGCTACGGCGCCGAAGCCGTGCACCCGTACCTCGCCTTCGAGACGCTGCTCGACCTGAAGGGCCTGCTGGCGGGCGAGATCGACGGCAGGAAAGCGGTCAAGAACTACATCAAGGCGATCGGCAAAGGCCTGAAGAAGGTCATGTCGAAAATGGGCGTGTCGACCTACATGTCGTACACCGGCGCCCAGCTCTTCGAGGCGGTCGGCCTGCAGAAGGGCTTCGTCGACAAGTACTTCACCGGCACGGCCTCCAACGTCGAGGGGATCGGCGTCTTCGAGGTGGCGGAGGAGGCGATCCGCATCCACCGCGCCGCGTTCGACGAGCAGGACCCGGTGCTGCGGGGCGCGCTCGACGCCGGCGGCGAGTACGCCTGGCGGGTGCGCGGCGAAGAGCACATGTGGACGCCGGACGCGATCGCGAAGCTCCAGCACTCGACGCGCGCGAACTCGTACGCGACCTACAAAGAGTACGCCGGGATCATCAACGACCAGTCGCGCCGCCACATGACGCTGCGCGGACTGTTCGCGTTCCGGTTCGACCCGGCGCGAACTGTTCCCATCGCCGAGGTCGAGCCGGCGGCCGCGATCGTGAAGCGCTTCTCGACCGGCGCGATGTCGCTCGGCTCGATCTCGACCGAGGCGCACACCAACCTCGCGATCGCGATGAACCGCATCGGCGGCAAATCGAACACCGGCGAGGGCGGCGAGGACCGCAACCGCTACGCACCGGTCAAGGCCGGCGAGACGCTGCAGTCGCGCCTCGGCAAGACCCGGGTCGAGCGCGACGTCGAGCTGAAGGAGGGCGACCTCCTCAAGTCGAGGATCAAGCAGGTCGCCTCGGGGCGCTTCGGCGTGACCGCCGAATATCTCGCCTCGGCCGAGCAGCTGCAGATCAAGATCGCGCAGGGCGCGAAGCCGGGCGAAGGCGGGCAGCTCCCCGGGCGCAAGGTGTCGGAGTACATCGCGGAGCTGCGCTTCGCGACCCCGGGCGTGGAGCTGATCAGCCCGCCGCCGCACCACGACATCTACTCGATCGAGGACCTCGCGCAGCTGATCCACGATCTGAAGAACGCGAATCGCAACGCGTCGATCAGCGTGAAGCTCGTGTCCGAGATCGGCGTCGGCACGATCGCCGCCGGCGTCTCGAAGGCGAAGGCCGACCACGTCACGATCGCCGGCCACGACGGCGGCACCGGCGCGAGCCCCTGGTCGTCGATCAAGCACGCCGGCACGCCCTGGGAGCTCGGCCTCGCCGAAACCCAGCAGACGCTGGTGCTGAACCGCCTCCGCGGCCGGATCGCGGTGCAGGTCGACGGCCAGATGAAGACCGGCCGCGACGTCGCGATCGGCGCGATCCTCGGCGCGGACGAGTTCGGGTTCGCCACCGCGCCGCTCGTGGTGTCCGGCTGCATCATGATGCGCAAGTGCCACCTCAACACCTGCCCGGTGGGGGTTGCGACGCAGGACCCGGTGCTGCGGCGCAAGTTCCGCGGCCAGCCGGAGCACGTCATCAATTACTTCTTCTTCGTCGCCGAGGAGCTGCGCGAGATCATGGCCGAGCTCGGCGTGCGCAGGCTCGACGACCTCGTCGGCCGCACCGACCTCCTCGACATGCGCGAGGGCATCGCGCACTGGAAGGCGCGCGGGCTCGACTTCGCGAAGATCTTCTACATGCCGCAGATGCCGGCCGAGGTCGCGGTGTACCACCGCGAGCGGCAGGACCACGGCCTCGAGCGCGCGCTCGACAACCGGCTGATCGAGCTCGCAGGCCCTGCGCTCGAGCGCGGCGAGAAGGTCACGATCGAGATGCCGATCCGCAACATCAACCGCACGGTCGGCACGATGCTGTCGCACGAGATCGCCCGCCGCTACGGCCACGACGGCCTGCCCGACGAGACGATCCACGTGCGGTTCGCCGGCTCGGCGGGGCAGAGCTTCGGCGCGTTCCTCGCCCGCGGCGTGTGGCTCGACCACATCGGCGACACCAACGACTACTGCGGCAAGGGCCTCTCGGGCGGGCGGATCAGCGTCCAGCCGAGCCCGAAGTTCCGCGGCGAGCCGACCGAGAACATCATCACCGGCAACGTCGTGCTCTACGGGGCGATCTGCGGCGAGGCGTACTTCCGCGGCGTCGCCGGCGAGCGGTTCGCGGTGCGCAACTCGGGCGCGGAGGCGGTCGTCGAGGGCGTGGGCGACCACGGCTGCGAGTACATGACCGGCGGCACCGTCGCCGTGCTCGGCACCACCGGCCGGAACTTCGCCGCCGGCATGTCGGGCGGAATCGCCTACGTCTACGATCTCGACGGCAGCTTCGCGAAGCGCTGCAACCCGGCGATGGTCGACCTCGAGCCGGTCATGGCCGAATCCGAGCAGCAGGGCAGGGTGGCGCACGATCTGTGGCACCTCGGCACCGCCGACGAAGTCCTGCTGAAGCGGCTGGTCGAGCGCCAGGCGAAGTACACCGACAGCGCGCGGGCGAAGGAGATCCTCGCCGACTGGGCAGGGCACCGGACGAAGTTCGTGAAGGTGTTTCCGAAGGAGTACCGGCGGGCGCTCACCGAGAATGCCGCCGCGGCGCGGAAGGCGGTCGCCTGATGGGCGGGCCGCGGGTAGAGCGCGATGGGTAAGGCGCGATGGGTAAAGCGCGATGGGTAAGGCGCGATGGGTAAAGCGCGATGGGTAAAGTGACGGGTTTCCTCGAGTACCAGCGCCTCCAGGAGGCATACGAGGCGCCGGAGGCGCGCAGGAAGCACTGGCGCGAGTTCGTCGCCGCGCTCGGCGACGAGGACGCGAAAGTCCAGGGCGCGCGCTGCATGGACTGCGGCATCCCGTTCTGCATGAGCGGCTGCCCGGTCAACAACATCATCCCGGACTTCAACGACCTCGTGTACCGCGCCGACTGGAAGCGCGCGATCGAGACCCTGCACTCGACCAACAACTTCCCCGAGTTCACCGGCCGGATCTGCCCCGCGCCGTGCGAGGAAGCGTGCACGCTGCGCATCAACAGCGACGCGGTCGGCATCAAGTCGATCGAGCACGCGATCATCGACAAGGCGTGGCACGAGGGCTGGGTCAAACCGCAGCCCGCGTCGCACCGCACCGGCAAGAAGGTCGCGGTGGTCGGCTCGGGTCCGGCGGGGCTCGCCTGTGCCCAGCAGCTCGCGCGCGCAGGGCACGCGGTCACGGTGTTCGAGAAGAACGACCGGATCGGCGGGCTGCTCCGCTACGGCATTCCCGACTTCAAGATGGAGAAGTGGCTGATCGACCGACGGGTCGAGCAGATGCGAGGCGAAGGCGTCGAGTTCCGGCCGGGCGTGCTCGTCGGCGCGCAGGCGCCGGGCTCGGGCATCGCGAACGACGCGCGGACCACGGTCGCGCCCGGCGAGATCCTGACCGAGTTCGACGCGGTCGTGCTGGCGGGCGGCGCCGAGCAGCCGCGCGAACTGCCGGTGCCGGGGCGCGAGCTCGCCGGCGTCCACTTTGCGATGGAGTTCCTGCCGCTGCAGAACCGCCGCGTCGCCGGCGACAAAGGCATCCGCGACCTGTGGGCGACCGACAAGCACGTGGTGGTCATCGGCGGCGGCGACACCGGCTCCGACTGCGTCGGCACGTCCAACCGGCACGGCGCGAAGTCGGTGACCCAGTTCGAACTGCTGCCGATGCCGCCGGACCTCGACCGCAACCCGGTGTGGCCGTACTGGCCGTCGCGGCTGCGCACCTCGTCCTCCCACGAGGAGGGCTGCGAGCGCGACTGGGCGGTGGCGACGAAGCACTTCCGCGGCGAGAACGGTGCGGTCAAGGGGCTCGTCGCGGTGCGGGTCCAGTGGGCGAAGGACCCTGCGAGCGGCCAGATGAGGATGGTCGAGGTCCCCGGGACCGAGTTCGAGCTGCCCGCCGACCTCGTGCTGCTGGCGATGGGCTTCGTGTCGCCCGTCCAGAACGTGCTCGAGGCGTTCGGCGTGGCGAAGGACGCGCGCGGCAACGCCCGCGCGACCACCGACGGGGAGGGCTGCTACGCCACGTCGGTGCCGAAGGTGTTCGCGGCCGGCGACATGCGCCGCGGGCAATCGCTCGTCGTCTGGGGCATTCGCGAAGGCCGGCAGTGCGCCCGCGCGGTCGAGGAGTTCCTGCTGGGGCGCTCCGAGCTCCCGCGCTGAAGCGACGCATTTCCCGGCGCGAGTGCCGGGGGAGGCTACTGCCGCGGCGTCGGCCGAGGCGGTCGCGGCCCGGCGTACGGCTGGGGATCCTCGGGGACCGGCCGGTACTGGGCCCCCACGCCGCCCGTGCCGGGGACGATCACGACGCCCCCGGGCGGCGCAGTGCCGTACGTGGCGCCGACCCCGCCTGTCCCCGGCTGCACGACCACGCCGCTCGGTGGAGGCTTGAGGTAGGGACCCACGGCGCCGCCGCCCCCCACCGCGACGTCCGGCGTCGGACGGAACTGGCCGGGCCCGGGCCGCTGCGGCACGACCGCCCCGCCACCCGGGCGATACGGCACGAAGTAGCCGGGGTCGTTCAGCGTGGGATTGGGGTTGTCGCAATCGGTCCGGCGTTCGGCGATGCAGCGCTCGCGCCACTGCCGATAGGCCTCGGCCGATCCGGCGTCCTGCGCCGCGGCGCTCTGGCGGTTGCGGCTCGCGTCCTGCTCGAGCCGATCGACGCGGTCCTGGAGCGCCCGTTCGCGGCGCGCCGTTTCCGCCTTCGGGTAATCGGGCGCCTCGATCGTGCTGACCCGGCCCTTGTCCTCGTCGACGACCTGGCTCTTGCGGTTGCCGGGCGGGGTGCTCGAGTAGTTGATGACGCCCTTGTCGTCGACCCACTTGTAGACCTGCCCGAGGGCGGCAGGCGCGAGCGCGGCGAGCGCGGCCGCGAGGATCGAGACGGCGACCGATGCCATGAGCGATTTACGCACGACCCTGCCTCCCGGATGACCGGCCGGACCGTCGGGTCCGGCCGGAGGAACCGCCGACGGATTCCCGTCAACGGCGCGTTCACGCCTCGATTCGCTTGCCGGAGACGGCATCGAACCAGTGCACGTTCCCGGGATCGTAGCGCAGCGCGAGCCTGCCGACTTCGGCCCGGTGAGTCGCGGGCAGCCGGGCCGCCACGCGCGCGCCTTCGCTGCCGGCGACGCGCCCGTAGACGAGCGTGTCGGCGCCGAGGGGTTCGACCAGGTCCACTTCCACGATGATCGCCGCCGCGGACTCTGCGCAGGGCTCGAGATGCTCGGGACGGATGCCGAGCAGCCGGCCCTCGCGCGGGATCAGGTTCATCGGCGGCGAGCCGATGAACCCGGCGACGAAGGTGGTGGCGGGCCGCGCGTAGATCTCGAGCGGCGCGCCGATCTGCTCCGCGCGTCCCGCGTTCATGACGATCATGCGCTGCGCGAGCGTCATCGCCTCGACCTGGTCGTGGGTGACGAAGAGGCTCGTCGTGCCGAGCCGCCGGTGCAGCGCCTGCAGCTCGCCGCGCATCTGCACCCGGAGCTTCGCGTCCAGGTTCGACAGCGGCTCGTCGAACAGGAACACCTGCGGCTCGCGCACGATGGCGCGCCCCATCGCGACGCGCTGGCGCTGGCCGCCGGACATCTCGCGCGGCTTGCGGGCGAGCAGTCCCGTCAGCTCGAGGATTCCGGCCGCCTTCTGCACGCGGGCGTCGATTTCGCTCTGCGCGAGGCCGCGGATGCGCAGGCCGTAGGCCATGTTGTCGTACACGCTCATGTGCGGATAGAGCGCGTAGTTCTGGAACACCATGGCGATGTCGCGGTCCTTCGGCTCGAGCTCGTTCACCACGCGCCCGCCGATCGCGATCTCGCCGGCGGTGATGCGCTCCAGCCCCGCCACCATGCGCAGCAGCGTGGACTTGCCGCAGCCCGACGGCCCGAGGATGACGACGAACTCGCCGTCGGCGATCTCCATCGAGACGCCGTGGATGACCGGGACGTCGGCGACGTAGCTCTTGCGCACGTCCCTGAGCGATACGGCGGCCATTACTTCTCGGTCTCCACGAGGCCCTTGACGAACCATTTCTGCATCAGCACCACCACCAGCGCCGGCGGCAGCAGCGCGAGCATCGCGGTCGCCATGATCAGGTTCCACTCGTTCGCCGCGTCGCCGCCCACCAGCATCCGGCTGATCCCGATCACCGTCGTGTACATCGACTCCTCGCTCGTGATCAGCAGCGGCCAGAGGTACTGGTTCCAGCCGTAGATGAACTGGATCACGAAGAGGGCCGCCATGCTGGTCTTCGAGAGCGGCACGACCACGTCCCAGAAGAAGCGCATCGGGCCGGCGCCGTCCACGCGCGCGGCCTCGGCGAGCTCGTCCGGGATGGTGAGGAAGAACTGGCGGAACAGGAACGTGGCGGTCGCCGAGGCGATGAGCGGCACCGTGAGGCCGGCGTAGGAGTTGAGCATCCCCAGGTCGGCGACGACCTTGAACGTCGGGATGATGCGCACCTCGACCGGCAGCATCAGGGTGACGAAGATCATCCAGAAGAAGAAGTTCCGCAACGGGAAGCGGAAGTACACGATCGCGAACGCGGCGAGGATCGAGACCGTGATCTTCCCGAGCGGGATGACGAGCGCCATCACCGTGCTGTTGAAGAGCATCGTCGACACCGCCGCCTTCGAGCCCTTGGTCGAGCCCGCCGCCAGCACCTGCGAGTAGTTCTCCAGGAACTGGGTGCCGGGCACGAGCGGCATCGGCACCGTCATGATCTGCTCGAGCGTGAGCGTCGACGCCACGAACGTGACGTACAGCGGGAAGGCGACCGCGAGGACGCCGAGGATCAGCACGGCGTGCGAAAACGCCGTGAGCAGGGGCCTGTTCTCGATCATCGGTCGATCATCGGCCGGGGTGCACCATCAGTAGTTCACCTTGCGCTCGATGAACCGGAACTGCGCGACGGTCAGCGCGATCACGATGATCATCAGCACCACCGATTGCGCCGAGGACCCGCCGAGATCGGCCGCCTTGACGCCGTCGTGGTAGACCTTGTAGACGAGGATGTTGGTCGCGCCGGCCGGCCCGCCCTGCGTGGTCGCGTCGATGACGCCGAACGTGTCGAAGAACGCGTACACGATGTTCACCACCAGCAGGAAGAAGGTGACGGGCGAGAGCAGGGGAAAGACGATCGTCCAGAACCGCCGCCCCGGCCCGGCACCGTCGATCGCGGCCGCCTCGATGAGCGATCGCGGAATCGACTGCAGCCCGGCGAGGAAGAAGAGGAAGTTGTAGCTGATCTGCTTCCACACCGAGGCCATCACCACGAGCAGCATCGCCTGGTTGCCGTGGATGATCCAGTTCCAGTCGATGCCCCAGCCCTTCAGCACGTGGGTGACGATGCCGATCGAGGGCGCGAACAGGAACGCCCACAGCACGCCGGCGACCGCCGGGGCCACCGCGTAGGGCCAGATGAGCAGCGTCTTGTACGCGAGCGCGCCGCGCAGCACCCGGTCCGCCATCGTCGCGATCACGAGCGAGATCGCGATCCCCGAGAACGCGACCAGGATGCTGAACACGGCGGTGGTCCGGATCGCGGCGAGGTAGTTCGAATCGCCGAACAGCCTGGCGAAGTTGGCCAGCCCCACGAACTGCGTCTTCAGCCCGAACGCGTCCTGCAGCTGGAACGAGTACCAGACCGCCTGCGCGGCCGGCCAGAAGAAGAAGACGATCGTGATCGCGAGCTGCGGCGCGACGAGCGCGTACGGCAGCCACGCCGAGCGGAAGACGACGCGCTTTTCCACGGCAGGGAAAGGGCGCTGGGGCGCCCTGCTTCCCGGGCGGCTGCCGGCCTGGCCGCGCGGCTACTTGTTGGCCGCCTCGAACTGGCGCAGGATCTCGTTGCCGCGCTTGACCGCGTCGTCGAGCGCGGTCTTCGCGTCCTTCTTGCCCGCGAACACGGCCTCCATCTCCTCCTCGATCACCGTGCGCCCCTGCACGAAGTTGCCGAAGCGCAGGCCCTTGGAGTTCGCGGTGGGCGGCTTGTTGGTCAGCTGCTTTACCGCCAGTTCGGCCCCGGGGTCGGTGTTGTAGAAGCCCGACTTGCGGGTCATGTCGTAGGCCGCCTGGGTGATCGGCACGTAGCCGGTCCCGGTGTGCCATTCCATCTGGATTTCGGGGCGGGACAGGAAGGCCATGAACTTCGCGACGCCCTTGTAGTCCTCGGGCTTCTTGCCGGCCATCACCCAGATCGAGGCGCCGCCGATGATCGAGTTCTGCGGCGCGCCCGCGACGTCGTCGTGGTAGGGGATGAAGTTGATCGACCAGTCGAACTTCGCCGCCTGCCGGATGCCCGCCTGCGCGCCGGTGCTGCCGCTGAACATCGCGCACTCGCCGCTGGAGAACTTCGCGTCGCCCTGGTTGGTGCGGCCGGCGTAGGTGAACTGGCCCTTCTTGGCCATCTCCCCGAGCATGGTGAGGTGGCGGACGTGCAGCGGGGAATTGATCGTGAACGCCGTGTCGAAGCCGCCGAAGCCGTTCTCCCTGGTGCCGATCGGCACGTTGTGCCAGGCGCTGAAGTTCTCGATGTGCATCCAGGAGGGCCAGCTCGTGGTGTAGACGCAGTCCTGACCCGCGGCCTTCAGCTTGTCCGCGGCGGCGAGCACTTCCTTCCACGTCTTCGGCGGCTTGTCGGGGTCCAGGCCGGCCTTCTTGAAGGCGTCCTTGTTGACGTAGAACATCACCGTCGAGCTGTTGAAGGGGAACGACAGCATGTTGCCCTTCTGGTCGGTGTAGTAGCCCGTCACCGTCGGCAGATACGCTTTCGGCTCGAACGGCTCCTTCGCGTTCGTCATCACGGTGGCGATCGGCACGATCGCGCCCTTGGCCGCCATCATGGTCGCGGTGCCGACCTCGAACACCTGCAGCATGTGCGGCGCGTTGCCGGCGCGGAACGCGGCGATCGCGGCGGTCATCGACACCGGGTAGGTGCCCTTGAAAACCGGGACGACCTTGTAGTCCTTCTGGCTCGCGTTGAACTTTTCGGCGAGCGCGTTGAGCTTCTCGCCGAGCGCGCCTCCCATCGAGTGCCACCACTGGATTTCGGTCTGCGCATGGACGGGCGCGGCGAACGTGCCCGCGGCGACTGCCGCGACCAGGATCTTGGTCGTACGCATGAAGCTCCTCCTCCTTGATTGGGTGCGGCGATCCTCGCGGCGCCGCACGACGGAAATACTAACGGGTGAGGGGGCGCATGTCAGCGCGTGTCAGCGCGTGTCAGCGCGTGTCAGGGTGTCAGGCGGCGGTGTCAGGCGGCGCATGGCTTCCCCCTCCGGGATTCGAGGCGGGCGAGTCTAGCCCAAAGCGGTGTTCGGGCAAGGCGCTCTCGAAGGGGAGCGATGCGGGGCGGCCCGGCGTCCGGCCCGGCGGTTCGCCGCCCCCGTGAGGAGGCGCGATTGTGACGAA
>Ga0187892_10012227_pt1 | contig 10265 bp, 13 predicted proteins | sample MA1701073metaG_FD_139345 | JGI IMG/M metagenome (GOLD analysis project Ga0187892, IMG submission 139345) | Bio-ooze microbial communities from a basaltic lava cave in the Kipuka Kanohina Cave System on the Island of Hawaii, USA - MA170107-3 metaG ...
GCGCGCCTTCGATCTGCTCGGGGTCTCCCTCACCCTGTAGCCAGAACGTCCGGGTACCGAGACATGCCTTCATCAAGAAAATCAACGCCATACCCTCTTGGGGGAGGGGGAACTTCGGACTAGCGGGACGAGGCGGAGGTCAGGCGGCGGGCGGCGAACGCGAAGCGAGCGGGCTGACGGATCGCCGGCTCGGGACAGCAGGAGCCTGCGCCAGGACCAGTGTCCGGCCCTGGGGCAACGACGCCGCGGCCACGGAGGACCCGACGGCCTCGAGGGATTCGGCGAGCGGCTTCGACGGCGGCGCGGGCGCCAAGTCTGCGCGCGGGCAGGTGATCTGCTGCGGACACGCGGGCCCGAAGCAGTCCATCCCGGACGTCGTCCCCATGGCGGCGTGCGCGAAGCTGGCCAGGCACGCCAGCGCGGCCAAGGCGAGGATGATCACGGCAACCGGGCTCGTCTGTACCGGGAAGAGCCGCAAGGCACGAGCCATGGCGCCACTATATGCGGGCGCATCGAGGGATGCAAGCAAATCGCCTTTGCCGCCGTCCGATGCGGCCCCTCACCCGAGGGCTTCGAGCTCTGAGCTACCCGCCATTCATCGGTCGGCGGGGGCGGGGCGCCACCGGGCACCGATGGAACGGAGTTCGTCCCGCGTAATCCCTTCGCGCCAGAGGAAGACCAGGCCGAGGAGCATGGCGCTGCCGTGAGCAACCACCTCGACGACGAGCGCAATTGCCAGCGCGACCTCCTTCGTCACGCCGTAGAAGCCAAGGGCGACGATCATCCCGGCCTGGTAGGTTCCACCCCGCGGTTCTCAGGGCCGCCTGAAGGGGGGCCGTGGCCGGCGGGAGATCGGCGACACCGAGCACCACCCCGAGCAATCCCAGAAAAGCGACGCCATCCACGAGCCGGTCGGTCACGGTCGTCGCCAGCACGGCGCTCACGCTCACGCGCTCGCGCCGCGCAACCACGTAGGCCCGGACGAGGCCACCCACCGGGAGCTGGACGAGGCCGTGCGCCAGGGCGCCGATGAGCTGGGCCGCGACCAGCCTGACGGGCCCGACCCACGCGACGCAGCCACGGACGAACCGCCACTGCAGGGCGCCGATGATCCACAACACCGCAGTCGTCAGCACCAGGAGGCCGACGTAGCGGTACCGCGCCCCGGCGAGGGCGAGGCCGAGCGCGCGGAGGTCGAGACGGTACAGGACGAAGCCCAGGACCCCGAGCGTCAGGACGGCGCTCGCCAGCGTGGCGACAGCGCCTCCCCGAAGCGGCACGACCGCGCCATCCCGGCGTTCGCCGCTTCCCCCGCCCGTCACTGGACCGTTCCCGCGGCGATCACCCGCGCCGGCCCGAGCGCGGAGCGTCCGGCGCGACCTTCGGGCTCAGGTCGGGCGCAGAACGCGGAAGGCCTCCGCCATCGGCACGCCGACATACACTCCGTTCTCCCGGGCGATCCTCTCCATGACTTGGTCGTTGGCCGCGGTGTCCCGGCCCTGCGTCCGGTGCCGCCGGATCGCCTCCCGCTTGATCTCCCACGTCGAGGCGATGGGCATGAAGAGATCGGCGCGCTGACTCATGATGAGGTGCAGGACGTCTGGCTTGTGCGGAGCCAGCCCTTCCCGCAGGGTCTCGGGATAGAAGAGCGGCCCGGGCGCGCAGACGTAGGCGGCCTCGAAGACGACCCGCCCCACCGTGAGATGGTCGGGGTAGATGGCACAGCTATCCGCCCCGCCGTCCCCGGGATACGGATCGTGGGTGATGACCGTGGTCGGCCGCACCGCCCGGATCAGCCTCACCGCCGCCTCGCGCAGCGAGGCCACGGAGAACTGCAGATCCCCGTCGTCGTACGGCAGAAAGCGCACGTCCTTCAGACCGAGGGTGGCCGCCGCTACCAATTGCTCCTCTCGGCGCCGCGCCCCGAGGTCATCCGCCATGACGGCGGGATCGGACGTTCCGCGGTTCCCGCTCGTGCACAGCACGCACACGACGTGCCGGCCGGCCGCCACCAGCTGAGCGAGCGTGCCGCCGCAGTGCACCTCGATGTCGTCCGGGTGCGCCGTCACGACCAGGAGGGGGTCCGGGAAGTCGTCGAGCGTCGCGAGGCGTCGCGGATGGGTCATGGCTGCGCCGCTCCCCGCGGATGTGAGGGCCCGGCATCAGCCCGGCGCTCGTCTGCCAGATCGACCGAGACGGCCACCACCGTGGCGGCCCAGGGCAGCGTGACGGCGTGGAGCCGAAACGCGTGGCCGGCGGGGGCCATGCCTCGGTCCCGGAGCCGCTTGGCCATGGCCTGGGCCCGGGCACGGGCCGTGTCCTCGTCATGGGCGACCACGAAGAACCGTCCGCAACAGCAGGGCGCCTCAGCGAGGCGCGCCTCGTGCCACTCGTACCGGGGGTCGTCCCGGTAGACGGTGGCCGTGGGATGACACCCGCCGCATCCACACGACATCGCGAGCTGCGCTTCCTCGGTGACCCGCTCCACGACGACCCGCATGGTGTCCATGAGCCTCCGTCCTCTTGGTCAGCCCGTCCCGTCGGGCACTGACCGCGGTGAGCCCCCTTTGCCCCCTTCCGAACTCGCCCGCCTGGAGGTCCAGCCCGAGGCGAGATGAGCGAGCCGTCTGTGAGGCAGCGGCAGTACCCTTGCCCGTGATCGCTCGGGGCCTGGCGCACGAGCCCTCGGCGCCGGCGCACGAGTTCCTTCCTCAGGCGCGCCAGGGGTTCGATCTGGCGCGCCGTCTGGCGAATCCGGTCGTCCAGGACGCCGAGCAGGCGCGGACGTGTCATCGAGCAGCTCTGCGCGCGTGCGACCGCCATGAGGTCGCGAATCTGCTCCAGCCCGAGCCCGAGCGCCTTCGCCTGCCGGATGAAGCTCAGCCGATGAAGGTCCTCCTCGCCGTAGAGGCGATAGCCGCTCGGGCTACGTCCCGCTGGGGGCAACAGTCGGCGTCTCTCGTAGTAGCGCAGCGCCCTGATGGTGAACCCGGAGCGCCGGGCGGCCTCGCCGATCATCAGCAGCCTGGCCGGCGTGCTCCGATCCGACTCACGCGCGGCTGATCGGGAGCGCACGGCCGCACCGGGACTCCGGTCGCCGCCGCGGCCAGTCGTTACAGCGGTGGCCAAGATCGGGAGCGTCCTGTCGAGAGCCTTCCGGGCCGACGTGGCCCGGGCGAGGCTTGTCATGGCGGCCTCCGTTCGCGCGGTGCGACAAGGCGCACCAGCCCTGTTGCCGCTAAGGGTAAACCCTCTCCTCCAGGAGAGAGTCAAGACCCAGATCTCCAGCTCGTCCATCTCGCCGCTGACCTCGATCGCGTGGAGCACCCGCCCGTCTCAGCTCCCGTCCCCGGCCTCCACGCCGAGCAGCCTCGCCCGGAACCCGAGCCGATCGATGGCCGCGACCAGCTTGTCAGACGAGGTTTTCGCCCCGTCGAACTGCACGCGCGCCTGGGCCTTCTCGAGGCTCACCTCAGCGCGCAGAACCCCCGGCAGCCTCTCCAAGGCTGCGGCCACGGAGATGGGTCAGGCGCTACAGACCATCCCCTTCACCTCGATCACCGCGACGTTCGGCGCGGGTTGCCCGCCGGGGGCGCTCACGAGGAGCAGGATCAGCAGCGGGGAGACGGCGACGAGCGTGATGGGCCGGGCCATGGATGCCTCCCGTGGAACCGCCTTACATGCCGGCGGCGATGTAGTAGTAGCCGAGGTACAGCCCGGCCAGGATGAGGACCACGCCGCTGGCGCGCTTGATTCCTGCCGTCGAGCGCTGCAGCCGGCGCACCAGGTCCCGCTTGGCCAATCCCACGAGCAGCGTCGTCGCCAGCATGAGCAGGGCCATGGCGGCGGCGAACGCAGCGAACGTGACGAGGGCCGCCCCGGTGAAGCCGCTCGTCAGCGGCAGCACCGTGATGGACACGTAGAGCGGCAGGGTGCACCCGGTGGAGGCGAGCGCGTAGCCGAAGCCGTAGAGGAAGACGGCGGCGGCGGGGGGAAGGCCGCGGCGAAGCGCCAGGGCGCGCGGCGTGGCCACCGATGGCAGGCGCAGGTCCAGGAGCTGCACCACGCCCAGGCCGATCATGGCCAGCGCCACCACGGGCTTCGTCGCCACCAGGTAGGGCCCGACACCGCCCCCGGCGACGGTGACGATGGTCCCCACCACGGCGAAGAACAGGACGGCGCCGGCCGCACAGGAGAACCCCAGTCCCAGCGCGCGCGGCACCCCGCCGTCCTCGCCGGACATGGTGAGGTAGTAGGACACGTAGCCGGGGAACAGCGCGAAGGCGCACGGGGCGAAGAAGGCCCCGGCGCCGGCGAGGAAGCCCAGCGTGGCCATCGCCAGCGGGGCATCGAACTCGACCCAGCGCAGGCCGACCAGCGCGCCCTGACGCCAGGCGATCACGCCGAGCAGCGCCAAGAGCGCCGTGCCCGCGAGGGCACCGGGCGCGCCCCACCGCCGGCCTACCGTCCCACCTGCTCGCTCAGCGGCAGCTCGGAGCTCTGTCCCTTGTCCGCGATGCGCACCGTCAGTTCCCACTGTCCCTCCATGGTGTAGAGCACGCGCCCCTCGTACACCCCCGGCTCGCCCGCCGGTCTCAAGGGCGCCAGGACCGTCATGCCGTCGGCCATGCGGCCGCCGAGCGTGAGCTTGAGGCCGGTCGCCGGCCGCCCGTCGGCGCGGACGACCCGCGCCCGGTAGACCGTCGCGGCGCCGGTCGTCGGCCGTACCGGGACGCTGGTCAGCTCGAGCCGCAGACCGCCCGGATCGGCCGTCAGGCCGCCACCGGGCGCCGCGGCGGGCGCCCACGCCGCCAGGATCGTCAACCCCGCCGCCACGGCGAACCTCACGGCCTGGCCGTCACTACCTCGATGGACGTCGCCACGCGCTCGCCCTTGTCCTGCACATGGGTGATCACGACGGCCTGCCCCTTGAGTCCGGGCAGGAAGAGGTGGTCGTTGCCCCGCTTGATCGGGGTGCCCTTGGGGACCTTGACAGTCACCTGCTCGGGCTTGCCCCCCGCGCGCCTCTCGAGGGTCAGCGTCCCCTCGCAGGTGCCCGGCTTGAAGTCGCAGGCCGTGAGCTTCGCCCCCGTGACGGTCCCCTCGAGCTGGCCTTGCGCCTGGGCTGGCGCCGCTGCGCCGAGCACGCACAGCGCCACCGCGAGGCTCACCGCCTGTTGCCCAGCCCCTCTCATGCGCATCCCTCCTCCCATCTGCCTGGCGCCGCCGGCATCATCCTGGGCCCTCGCCAAGTGCAGCTCGACCAGCGTCCGCACCCGGGCGTCGAGCTTGGCGATCTCCTGGCGGCTCGCGGCAGCTGCCTGCATCATCACCGCCCAGAACCCCGTCACGAGCGCCAGCAAGCCGACGACAAGCGCCGCGCGCACCCGGCTCCGGAAGGGATTCCGCAGTCCGCGGCCGAGCGCAGCGGCCGTCATCCCCGTTCGGGCAGCGCGGCGGCAGCGCGCAGGCGCGCGCGCAAGGCGTCCGCGCGTGGCACGCCGGTGAACTCGAGCCGCCCATTGACGGCGATTGCGGGCGTCGCCATGACCCCGTACGTCACGGCGATCTCCGGGTGCTCGGAGATATCGACCTCCTCGAGCTGTACGCCGTCGAGCTCTGCGCTCGCCTCCTGGATGAGCGTGGCGACCAACGCCTTGGTCGTCCGGCACTTGGTTCAGCCGGGAGCGGTCAGCAGCTCGACCCGGATCACCGACGGCCCCCTGGCCACGTCACCAGCGGCATGTTCACGACGACGCCGGGGCGCTCGATGATGACCTCACCGGCTTGCTCGGCCGCTGCCACCTCACCCGCCGACCTGAGCACGCGCGCGGCCTGCGCGTTCTTCCATGTCACGAGGGCCAGGGTCCGGAGTGGGCGGTAGCCCTCGGTGCCGGGCGGGTGGTCGAACACGTCGGGCTGGTACTTGAAGGGCCCGTCGCCCCGCACGCCGTTCTTGAAGACGAAGACGCTGGCCAGGAGGCTCGGCGGGGACTGGGCCAGCGCCGGCACCACCAGGACCGGTGAACTCACCATCTCGGTGAGCAGCTCGGCCACCTTCGGATCGGAGACCTCCGTGTGCTGGAAGAGGATCTCCTGTCCCTCGAGATAGCCCGTGATGTTCGGCACGGCTGGCCGCAGCGTGTACGCGACAGCGTAGCCCGTGACCAGCGACGCGGCGATCACCGCCACCCAGACCGCCTTCTTCATGACCGGTGCCCTCCTGTCGACCGACCGCCCCCGGCCGCGGCGCGCCCAGGACCGCAGCGGCACGGCGAACACACGCTCACGTCCATCTCACTGCTCCGTCACGACGTGACCGAGGCGGGTGATGGTGTCCTCGATCGCCGAACGTGTCCCGTCGCCGTCGCGCACCGTGACAACGAGCTGCCGCGTCGACGGGTCCCCGTCCGCCGCCACCACGGCGGGCAGCTTGACCAGCTCGTCCCGGATCGTGGTCACGCAGCCCTGGCAGTGGATACTCGGCACGCTGAGGGTGAGGCGCCGGAGCTCGGGCGCGGCGCGGCGCCGCCGGGGGACGAGCCGGCCGCCGAAGGAGTTCAGGAGCACCGTGCTCACGCTGGCCGCCATGGCGACCATCGCCCAGACCGGCATGACCAGCCCGGTGGTGGCCAGGGGCACGCCGATCCCGTTGAACGCGAACGCCAGGGACAGGTTCTGAACGGTCTTGCCGTGGGTGCGCCGGGCGATGTGATAGGCGTCCACGGCGGCGGTGAGCCGCTCGCCGACCAGCACGACGTCGGCCGCCTCGATGGCGATGTCCGTCCCCGCGCCGATGGCCAGCCCGACGTCGGCCTGCATCAGCGCCGGCGCGTCGTTGATCCCGTCGCCGATCATCGCGACGCGCCGGCCCTGGCGCTGCAGCTCGCGGACCCGGGCGACCTTCTCTTGCGGCAGCATCTGGGCCAGCACCTCGCGGATGCCGACCTGCTCGGCCACCGCGCGGGCCGTGCGCGCGTTGTCGCCCGTGACCATCACGGGCTCGATGCCGGCGTCGCGGAAGCGGCGCACCGCCTCCGCCGCGTCCGGCTTCACCGCGTCGGCGAGGCCGAGGACGCCGACGGCGCGACCACTGTCGGCCACGGCGATGACGGTCTGCGCGCGCGCCTCGCGGGCCGCCGTGGCGGCGGTGAGGGCGTCGGTCGACACGCCGGACTCTGCGAGGAACCGGAGGGTGCCGACCAAGACCGGGCGGCCCGCGACCGTCGCGCGCACGCCCTTGCCGGCCACCGCCTCGAAGTGCTCCGCTCGCTCGAGGTCGAGCCCCTTGGCCTTGGCCTCCTTGACGACCGCCTGGCCAAGGGGGTGCTCGGACAGCGCCTCGACCGAGGCGGCGAGCGCGAGCAGGTCATCGGCGCTGCGGAGGTCCACCGGCACGACGCTCACCACGCGGGGCTCGCCATGAGTGATCGTGCCGGTCTTGTCCATCGCCACCACCGACACGTCCTTGAAGGTCTGGAACGCCGCCGCGCTCCGCATGAGGATGCCCTGACGCGCGGCCTCGCCGCCGCCGCGGATCATCGCCAGCGGCGTCGCCATCCCGAGGGCGCACGGGTAGCCCATCACGAGCACGGCGAGGGCGGCGAGGACTCCGCGCTCCCAGTCCGGCGCGCCCCAGAGCCCCCAGGCGCCGAGCGTCCAGAACGCGAGCGTCGCCAGCCCGACCGCCAGGACGCCGGGCACGAAGTACATGAGGATCCGGTCGAGCAGGAGCAGCACCCCCGGCTTGAGCGCCCGGGCCTCCTGGATGTGGCGCGCCACCTGCTCGAGGAAGCTCTCCTCGCCCACCCGCGTGACCCGGACGAGGAGGCTTCCGGTCTGGTTCAGCGAGCCGCCGATCACCTCGTGCCCCGCGCGCTTCTCGCGCGGCAGCGGCTCGCCGGTGACCAGGCTCTCGTTGACCGCGGAGGCGCCCTCGACCACGACGCCGTCCACCGGCACCTGCTCGCCTGGCCGGATGCGGACGTGGTCGCCCTTTCGCACGTCGGCGATCGGGATCTCCGCCTCCGCGCCGTCTCTCACAACCCTCGCCGTGGGAGGCCGGAGCGAGAGGAGCTTCTTCACGGCCTGCGAGGCGCGGGTGCGGACGAGGAGCGAGGTGTAGCCGCCGAGGATGTGGTAGGCGGTGACGAACACGGCCACGCCGAAGAACTCGAAGCTCCGGAAGACCGGGTTCACAAGGCCGATCGCCCCGCCCGCCAGGCCCCCGAAGGCGGAGATCTCCATGAGGACGTGCTGGTTCAGGATGCGGCGGCGCGCCGCGGCCCAGGCCATCTGAAGGATGTACAGGCCGGGGCCGAAGACCATCACGAGGGCGAGCGCGGCCATGAACGAGGGAACGAGGGGATGGTAGCGCCCCACCCACATGAGAAGCATCACCATGAACCCAGCCCAGGCCGCCGCGCCCGCGATGACGAGCCGGTCCCGCTCGTGCCCGAGCTCGGCCTCCTCCTCCTCGAACGTCCGGACCCGGCTCGGGTCCCGGACGGTGTAGCCGAGGCTCCGGAGGGTGCCGGTCAGCTCGGCCGGCGTGACCTTCGCGCGGTCATAGGCGATGAGCGCCTCCTCGTGCGCGAGGCTCACGTTGACCTCGGCCACGCCGGCCGTGCGGCCGAGACCCTTCTTGATCGTCTCGACGCAGAACGAGCACGCCATGCCGCCGATCTTCACCTGGAGCTTCTCGAGCGTCACGGCTATCTCCCTTTGCCCCGCGGGGCCCCGCCCGGGTGAATCTGGCCCTCGATGTGCGGGCAGACGGCCGCCCGCGTCAGGGGCGCGCGCTTCCAGGCCGACAGGCTCTGGCGCACCCGCCGACGCACCTCAAGACGTCGCTCAGTCTCCGATCGAGCTCGAGCGCCATCTCAGTCAGCAGCCGATGCACGTGCGCGCATGGTGGCCGCCCGCCTTGCCGAATGGTGATGATGCCCTTGACCTCGGCCAGGGTGAGGCCGAGACCCGTGGCCCGCTTGACGAACACGAGCGTCTCGACAGCGTCCTTCCCGTAGAGGCGATAGCCGTTGCCCCCCGCGGGGGAGGCGGCAGCACCCCGACCCGTTCGTAGAACTGGATGGCTTGGCCGTCACGCCGGCGCTCTCGGCCGCTTCGCCGATCTTCAGACTCTCGTGCATGGCGTGCCTCCTGGCCCACAGCCTGCACCTTTCCCCTCAGGGGAATGTCAAGGGGTATTCTTGCGGCACTCGACGCGGCGCCGGCGAGGATCGCCCCCGGGACGGCCCTACGGCCTGGGCGACACGAACAGGCCGAAGTACAGGGACCAGAGCCCGAACACGACGAGCGGCAATCCGATCCAGGTCGGCACCCTGGCCGACAGGCTCGCCAGCCGGTCGAGCAGGCGCCGTGCCCGCGACGACGCGACCACCAGCACGAGGGGCATCGAGAGGGCGAGGCCGAACACCGCCAGGGAGACGAACCCTTTCCCGACCGTGACACGCCGCTGGCCCCACTGACCGTGGCCGACCCGAGGACGGCAAACAGCAGAGGGGCCGCACAGGCGGGAACGTTCAGCCTGAAGAGCACCGCGAGGCCGATTGCGCCGCGGGTCCCGGACAAACGATCCAATCGCGGGCCCATGCGCCGCTTGAGGCTCGCGGCCTTCCCGGTCGCGTACATCACTCCGATGGCGACATAAACGGCTCCCAGGAACAGCCAGCCAGCCTTCTGGATGCCGAGGACTGCGGCCCGATGAGGGCCGCCATCGCGCCGAGGCCTCCCATGAAGGTGGCGCGCGTGAGCGTGAACAGGAGGGGGAGGGTGTGCGCCACCCGCTCGACGGCCTCACGGCCTTCAAACGTATTTCAGGAACAGGAGACTGGCGCCGACCGAGCACGGCTCGATGAAGCCCAGGAGCCCCAGGGCGAACGGCAACAGAGCGAGCGAGATCAGGTCAGGCGGAGTCACTGGCTCTCCTAAATTGGCCGCGCACAGGTCCCAGCCAGCCTCCGGCGTTGCCAGCTGGCGGCAGGATCCCCACCACCTCGGCGAGCCTGCGCGGACTCTCGGCTCACCCCGCTCCGTGCCGCGATCTCTCCGATCAGGAGAGCGTCTGCGCCCACGCTCCGAGTCTAGAGCTTGTCCCCCGGGGGGAAGGTCAAGTGGGATAGGGCGCATAGTCGACATCAACGCCCTCCGCGCCCTCGCGCCCCTTCCCCGCGCCCCCGTTCCCAGGCCATCACGCCCCCAGCCCCGCACCCCACAGCCCCGCTGGAGCCGCAGGCACAGGCCCC
>Ga0187892_10012229_pt1 | contig 10264 bp, 12 predicted proteins | sample MA1701073metaG_FD_139345 | JGI IMG/M metagenome (GOLD analysis project Ga0187892, IMG submission 139345) | Bio-ooze microbial communities from a basaltic lava cave in the Kipuka Kanohina Cave System on the Island of Hawaii, USA - MA170107-3 metaG ...
CAGTAGGCCGAGCGCGTGGTACATGTGGTAGCGCGCCGCCGTCTCGAAGACCTCGACGAGATCGGGCGTCAGACGGCCGCGCAGCCCGTGCGCGCCGAACGCTCCCGCGGCCACGGCGAGGGCGGCGAGCGCTGCACCCAGTGCGGCGAACGTCCGGTCCATCGCCGGACCATAGCAGAGTCGCCGCCCGCCCCCTACCCGCTCGCCAGTAGCCCGCGCGCACGGTATCGTCACGCTTTACCCATGGCGCGTCTCATCTTCCACAACTTCTGGTCGTTCATCTCGCTCGGTGCGGCGGTGAGCGAGTGGGCGCTGTGGTGCTGGCTCGCGCGCGCGACGCCGTCGTTCGCGACGCACGTGGCCGCCGTCCTGGCGCTCACCGTGGTCAATCGTCTAGCCGCAGCCGCGCTCGAGCAGGAGCATCATCGTCACCCCTTGCTGCGCGCCCTCGGCATGGGCTGCCTCGGCATCGGCTTCGGCTCGCTCGTCGTGGCCCTCTCGGTGGCCGGCCTCGCCGTTCTGTGGTCGGTGGCCGAAGCGGTACTGGCCGGACCCGCCGAAGCGCGCGGGATCGGCGCCGGGGCGCTCACCGAGCCCGCGTTCCGACTGTTTGGCGCGGCGGGCGCCGGTACTGCGGCGCTCGTCATGCTGCACGGCTATCTCCGCGGCCACCGCCGCCTCGCCCTCGAGCGGCGCACCCTGCCGTTACGGACGTTGCCCGCGGGCCTCGATGGGTTGCGGATCGTGCACGTGAGCGATCTGCACGTGGGCCCGCTCGCCGACCGTGCCGCGCTCGCGCGCGCCATTGCCCGGATCGACGAGCTGGCACCCGACCTCGTCTGCCTCACCGGCGACGTCGTCGACTCGGACCAGACGGAGATCGACGCGTGGCTGCCGATGCTCTCGCAGCTGCGCGCGCGGCTCGGCGTCTTCGCCATCCTCGGCAACCACGATCGCGACGCCGGTCTGGAGGCCGTCGCGGCCGCGATCCGCCGTGGAACCGGCTGGCACCTGCTCCGCGACGAAGCGGCGATCGTGGACGTCGGCGCGGCGCAACTGCACGTGCTCGGTCTCGAGGACCGCCGCCCGCCGCACGTGACCGATCGTCTTGCGTCGCTGCTCGCACAGGTTCCCGCCGGGGCGTTCTCCGTGCTCCTCTGTCATCACCCCGACGGCTTCGACGATGCGGCGGCCGCGGCGATCCCGCTCACGCTCTCCGGGCACACGCACGGCGGGCAGCTCGCCGTCCCCGGATTCCCGCAGCTGAACGTCGCGCGCCTGCTGATCACGCGCCGCAGCGTCGGCTGGTTCCGGCAGGACGGCCAGTACCTGCACGTGAGCGCCGGCCTCGGTGTGAGCGGCCAGCGCGTTCGCGTCGCGATGCCGGCGGAGATCACCGAGATCACGCTGACCCGGGCCACGGACGAGCCGATCTAGCCCGCGCGCTTCGACGTCGTCAGTAGCCAGCGTGTGGATCGACGATGCCGGCGAGCGGTTGGCCGTCGCGCCAGCGCCGCAGGTTGTCGATGAAGCGGTCGACCAGCTCGTCGAGCGCGCTCGGGGCGCTCCACGACACGTGCGGGCTCAGACGCACGCGCGGGTGCGTGTACATCCAGTGGCCTGCCGGCAGCGGCTCGGGATCCACCGCGTCGAGCGACGCCAGTGCCACGCGGCCGTCGTCGAGCGCCGCACGTAGCGCATCCTGGTCGACCAGCGCACCGCGCGCGATGTTGACCAGGTGCACGCCGCGCTTCATCGCCGCGAGCACCTCGCCATCGACGAAGTGCCGCGTGTCGGGAGTCGCCGGTGCGGCCAGGACGACGTGATCGGCATCCGCGACGAGCTCGCGCAGCGAGCCGGCCATGGCCACGCCGGGGATCGGGGACGGCGCGGCAGTCCGGCGGCTGGCTCGCACGTGCATGTCGAAGGCGAGCGCCCGGCGCGCCACGGCGAGACCGATGCCGCCGAGGCCGACGAGCCCGAGCGTCTTGCCGGCCAGCGTCCCGAGCGCGTCGGGCATCGGCCGCGCCACCGGCTCGTGGATCCACATGGCCGGCAGGTGCTTCTCGAACGCCAGGATCGTAGCCAGCACCCACTCCGCGATCGGCACGGCGCTGCCGCCCCGCGAGCAGGTGAGCACGCGATCCCCGAGGGCGGCCAGCGGAAAGCGGTCGACCCCGGTGCCGAGCACGTGCACCCAGCGCACGCCGCGCGCCAGCACCCCGGGCAGGTTGTGCGTCCCCCATGGCAGCGTCAGCAGCGCCTCGCCGCGGACGTCGGCCGGCACGGTGTCCTTGGTGGACACGACCACGACGTCGACCTCCGGTACCGCCGCCGAGACACGTGCGGCGACGTCGCCACCGAGATGCAGCAGCACGCGCTTCCGCGAGGTCATGACGTCACCATACACCAGCGGTGATGCGTCTTGCCGCATAGGGATGCGTCCGCTAGAAGGTCCGCTCTTCGCGCGAAAGTGGCGGAATGGCAGACGCGCACGGCTCAGGACCGTGTGGGGTAAAACCCGTGGGGGTTCAAATCCCCCCTTTCGCACTTCACCCGCCCGGCAAGCGCCGTCAGGGAGCGCCGACGACCTTGAAGAGATCTTCCCGGTTCGTCGATGCGACCGGGTGCCGGGTCTCCCAGCACTCGCCGGCCTCGCTCTGTAGCTGCACCATCACGGGAAGCGTCACGTCGAGCGGCGTCGGCAGCGTGAGGTTGCTGCCCTTCCCCTTCACCAGGATCTTCGCCTTCTTGTCCGCACCGGGCACCAGCCGCACGGCGTTCACTCCGTCGGGCAGCAGCAGTCCGCCATCACGGTAGCGAAAGCCACGGCTACCCGGGGGCGTACCGAGCGCCGACCAGCACGGCACCCCGCTCGGCCCGAACGGACACGTACCGCCCGCCGGCGCGGAAACGGTGGCGAGCAGGCCGGGTGTCGCGCTCGTGGCGTTCTCGAACAAGCAGAGCGTGTAGTCGTCCATGGTCAGCGGATCGCCGAAGTCGGCGGCGGCGGTGGACTCCCCGATGCGCCACTTCCAGACGAGCTTGTCGCCCGTGTCGGGATCGCGGTTCTTCAGCAGGAGGAGCGACCGCTGCGGCGACAGCGAGGTCCGGCAGCCGGAGCGTGGTCCAACCTGACACCCGCCCGTGGGGTTGCAGCGCTCGCACGCGGCACACGCGAGCGGCGCGCCGCTTCCGCACGTTCCCGCCGCGGTGCACGCGTCGCCCACCGTGCATTGGTCGTCGTCGCTGCACGTCGCGCCCGGCGTCACGATGGTCTGACAGCCGAGCACGGGGTCGCAAGGGTTGGACGTACAGACGTTGCCGTCCTGACAGTTGACGGGTGCGCCGACGCACGTAGTGACCTGACAAGTGTCGCCCGTCGTGCATACCGTCCCGTCGTCACAGGACGTGGCCGACGGGACAGGGACATGCGTGCAAGTCGGGCTGCCAGCACACGTGACGTCTCCGCAGCCGTCCGTCGTGCACGGGTTCCCATCGTCGCACGCACCGCACGCTCGAATGCCCTGGAAGGCACAGCTGTCCAGCGCCGGCACGATCGACACGGCGAGGCACGTGTCGGTCGCGGTTGCGGTGAGCAGCGCAGGAAATCCACCGAACACGCAGCCGGAGCCGGACATGGCGCCCGTGAGCGGGTCGACGGTCCCTGTGATGACGCAGGGAAAGCCGAGGAGCTGCGTGAAATCGAGCGTGAACTGATCATCGGCGGACACGAGCGTGCCGGCAAGACCAAGCGTTAAGACACACGAGGCGGTGACCGCCCACGTGCCCGTGATGTCGACGGCCGTGGCCCGGAGCGGCGCCCAGAGCACCATCCCGGCCAGCGCCGCCGCGAAGATGGCTCGCCGCCCAGACGTCATGGTTGCCGCCGAGGACTTTACCACCAGGCGGGACGATCGGGTCAAGGCGAATTCCGGCGCTCTACGCGCCGTGCGGCCGCCTCGACCAGAGACCGCCGCGTGCGACGCCCTCGGGACCGGGGCGCCGCGCGATGGCTACCTCACACGCCGATCGTCACTTCCCGTGGAGGGCGAACGCGGCGCCCTGCGGGTCGATGCAATGCCCGATGCGCGTGCCGCCGGGAACTTCCTGCGGGCCCATGGCGACCGTGCCACCGCCGCGCCGCACGCGGCCGAGCGCGGCGTCGAGATCGTCGACCCAGACGTAGTGCAGCCAGCGCGGTGCACCCGGGTCGTCCTTGGCCTTGGACATCATCCCGCCATACGCACGGCCGCCCTGACCGTATATCTGGTAGGTGCCCATCGGCCCCATGTCGACGGCATCGAGCTTCTCCCAGCCGAGCAGCGCCTCGTAGAACCGAAACTCCGACTGCCAATCGTTGGCCGTGAGCTGGTTCCACGAATGACGGCCGTGCACCGGGTCGGCCGGCGGCGGCATTCCCGGCCCCTTGAACAGCGCGAGGGTGGCGCCTTGCGGGTCGTGGATGACGCTGAAACGTCCCACCGTGGGAATGTCCATCGGCGGCACGCAGGTCGTGGCACCGAGGGACGTGGCCTTCCTGGTGGCCGCGTCGACGTCGTCGACCGACACGTACGCGCACCAGTGCGGCGGCACGCCCCTCTTCTTGGCGTCGGGCGGCGGCGCCAGCACGCCACCGATCCCGCCCTCGGACGTCGTCCATACCGTGTAGGGCGCGTCGCCCCCGGTAAACGACTGCGTGCCCCACCCGACCACGTCGCCGTAGAACTTGACCGCGCGGTCGACGTCGGGCGTCATCAGCTCGTACCACACGAAGCTTCCCTGTCGTTGGGTCATGTCGGTTCTCCTTTCTACAGATCGACGAGGACCTTGAAGCCACCGTACAACATGCGCTTCGGATCGAACGGCATCGAGGTCGGGTCCATGTCCATGCGCGGATCCTTCATCACCTTGGCGTTCACGCGATCGCGGTGCATGCGCGACTTGAACACGATGAACGAGAAGAAGACCGTTTCGCCGGCCTTCAGCCGAACACGGCTCGGAAAGGGCGTCACGCCCTTCACCTTGAGATCGTCTCCGACGCACTCGAGGAACTCGACCGCGCCGTGCTCGCGCCAGATCTTCCCGGCCTTGTGCGCCATCCGACGGTACGCCTCGACGCTCTTTTTGGGAACCGGGAGCACGAAACCATCCACGTATCGGGCCATGTGATCCTCCTATCGTGCGGCCTTCGCCCGCAGCTTTTGAGCCAACGCCTGCTCGCGCGCGGCCTCGTCGGGCGGCAGGACCTCCGCCGGAAAGTCGGCCGTCTCGAACACCTGGCGAACCTCGACCTCGCCGTCTTCGAACGGAATGCGCAGCGCCCAGTCGAGCGCCTCCTGCTTCGAGGCCACCTCGATCACCCAGTAGCCGGCGATGAGCTCCTTGGCCTCGGCGAACGGCCCGTCCGTCACGACGCGCTTCGTGCCCGCATACGCGACGCGGGCACCCAGGCTGCTCGGCTGTAGCCCGTCGCCCGCGAGCATCACGCCCGCGTCGACCATCGATTCGTTGAATCGTCCCATCGCGGCGACCAGCTCCTTGGTCGGCAGCACGCCGGCCTCCGACTCCTTGCTCGCCTTCACGATCATCATGAATCGCATCCTCTCGCCTCCCTCATGATTTCTCGACCATCGCCTTCATCGCGGCCAGCCCGGTCTCGAAGTCGCTGCCGATCATCGCATCCATGTCGATCATCAGCCCCATGGCCTTGGCCACGAGATTGTTCTGCCCGGCCAGGCTCCACGTGACGGCGGTCGCATCGCCCTGCGGTTGGAAGGTGAAGTCGGCGGTGCTGGTGGCCGCGAACGGCCGTAGGAACTCGAGCTTCACGCGGATCAGCTCGTTCGGGCGACTCTCGACGATCGTGGCGCGCCCTTCACCGACCTCGCTGTTGCCGTTCCACGCGTAGACGGCGCCGACGCCCGCGGGCGCGCCCGTGTAGGTCTTCTGCATCGCGGGATCGCGCTTCACGTACGGCGACCACGCCTCCCACCGACGCAGGTCGTTCACTTCCGCGAACACCACCGGAGCGGGCGCGTCGATCAGCGCTGTGCGAGCGACGCGAAACTCCGATGGCTGCATGGCAGCCACGCCCAGGAACACCGCCACGAGGACGACTACGGCAACGAGTAGCTTCTTCAACATATGATGCCTCTCCCTTCCGTAGAGACGAACGAGCGGCTGACGATTCGACCGGCGACCGCGCTCAGCCGCCGGCCATTGCTCCGAGGATCAGGAACGGTTCCACCCCGGCCGCCACCGCTTCGGGCAACGGGGTGTCCGGGGAATCGTGCGAGCGATCCTCCTCGCAGGCGAAGAAGCGCACCAGCGGCCGGCGCTGCCAGGTGGTCTGATCCCGGATCGTACCGCGCAACGCGGGGTAGCGCGCCTCGAGCGTGTCGAGGACCGTGCGTTGCGTGACCACGCCCTCGACCTCGAGCTGCACCTCACCGTCGACGTGGGCGAGCTTGCGCAGATGCGCCGGGAGCACGACGCGGATCATCGCAGGGTCTGGACCTCCACGGAGAGCACGGGCGGGAGGTCGCGGACGATCGGCGCCCAGGTGTCCCCTGCGTTCGACGACGCGTACACCTGTCCGCCCGTGGTCCCGAAATAGACACCGCAGTCGTCGAGCGCGTCCACGGCCATCGCGTCACGGAGCACGTTCACGTAGCAGTCGCGCTGCGGCAGCCCCTCGGTGAGCGGCTCCCACTCGTTCCCGCCGGTGCGGCTGCGGTAGACGCGTAGCTTGCCCTCGGGCGGATAGTGCTCGGAGTCGCTGAAGATGGGCACGACGTAGATGGTGTCGGGGTCGTGCGCGTGCACGTCGATCGGGAACCCGAAGTCGCTCGGGAGGTTGCCGCTGACTTCGCGCCACGACTCGCCGGCGTCGTCGCTGCGCATGACGTCCCAGTGCTTCTGCATGAACAAGACGTTCGGGCGCGCGCGGTGCATCGCCATGCGGTGGACGCAGTGGCCGACTTCGGCCGTCGGATCGGGAATCTGCTCAGAGCGGAGCCCCCGGTTGATGGGCTTCCACGTGGCGCCGGCGTCGTCGCTGCGAAAAGCCCCCGCGGACGAGATGGCGACGTAGAGACGCGCCGGGTTCTGCGGGTCGAGCAGAATCGTGTGCAGGCAGAGCCCGCCGGCGCCGGGCTGCCAGCCCGACGCCGATTCGTGGCGTCGCAGTCCGGGCAGCTCGTGCCAGCTCTGCCCGCCGTCGGTCGAGCGAAAGAGACCGGCGTCCTCCACCCCGGCGTAGACCGTGTCCGGGTCGGTGAGCGACGGCTCGAGGTGCCAGACCCGCGCGAAGTCCCACGGGTGGGGCGTGCCGTCGTACCAGAGGTGCGTCCCGGTCCCGCCTTCGTAGATGAACTGGTTACCGACGGGCTCCCAGCTTCGGCCGCCGTCGTTCGAGCGCTGGATCAGCTGTCCGAACCAGCTCGTCCCTTGCGACACGTAGACGCGGTTCGGGTCGGCAGGCGAGCCCTTCATGTGGAAGATCTCCCAGCCCCCGAAGTGTGGACCGCTCACGTCCCACCGTGTGCGCTTGCCGTCCGCCTGGAGGACGAACGCCCCTTTCCGCGTTCCGACCAAGACCCGTACGCCACTCATCGCTGGCTCCCTTCCTGCACCCGTTTCCCCTGGTTGTCGATCCGCACAGGCCATTTTCGACAGGAGAATGGAGGGCGTGGTCATGCAATACCTGCTGATGATCTTCGAGGATCCCGCCGAGCTGGAGCGCATGACCGATGCGGAGCGGCGCGGGCTGTTCGAAGCCTATCGGACGTTCACCAGCCGCATCGTACAGGCCGGCAACTTCCGCGCCGGAGACAAGCTCGAGCCGGTGACCACGGCCACGACCATCCGGCTCCGCAGCGGCAAGCGGCTCGTGGTCGACGGACCGTTCGCGGAGACGAAGGAGCACCTCGTCGGCTACTATCTCATCGACGCGAAGGACCTCGACGAGGCGCTCTCCATTGCCGGACGCATTCCGTCAGCCTCCATCGGTGCGGTCGAGGTGCGCCCGGTGCACCGATTCGAGCGCTGACGCGCTACGCGTAACAGGGACCGAGCTCGCGGACCTCGATGGCCGCCCACTCCGTGGCGGGGCACTCGCCGGCAATGGCAATCGCCTCTGCCTGGCTCGCACAGTCGAGCAGGAAGAAGCCCCCCACCATTTCCTTCGCCTCCGCGAACGGCCCGTCGACGACGATACGCTCGCCCCCGCGCACCTCGACCCGTACCCCCTCGGTCTTGAGCGACTCCGTGGCCTGCAGCACCCCGCGCGCCTTCAAGACCTCGGAGTAGCGCACCATGTCGTCGTACGCTTTGCGCCCTACGTCCTTCGGACGATTGCGTCGGTCCTCCGGCTTCTCGATGATCAACATCAGATACCGCATCACGTCTCCCTTCGGGGCAAGCCCCGTCCTATAGTCGAACGAGATCCGTGCCAATCGACGCTCCGAGACCCATGACCCGAGCGGACATCGACGCGCTCTACCGGCGCGAGTCGGGGACCATCCTCGCCACGTTGATCCGGCGCACGGGAGACTTCGACCTCGCCGAAGAGGTGGTGCAGGAGGCGTTCGCCGCGGCCATCGACCAATGGCCCAGCGAGGGCGCGCCGGAGCAGCCCGTCGCGTGGCTCGTCCAGACCGCGAAGAACAAGGCGATCGACCGCATGCGCCGGGGAAGCCTGTATGCCGAGAAGCTCGGCGCCGTGGCCGACCTGGCCGAGATCGAGCGATCGACCACGACGGCGGAGGACGACCACGCGGTGCGCGACGACCTGCTCCGCCTGCTCTTCACGTGCTGCCATCCCGCCCTCGCGATCGACGCGCAGGTGGCCCTGGCGCTGCGCACGCTGGGTGGGCTCACGACGGAAGAGGTGGCCCGCGCCTTCCTGGTCCCGGTACCGACCCTCGCGCAGCGCCTGGTCCGCGCGAAGAAGAAGATTCGCGACGCCGCGATCCCCTACGCCATTCCCGACGCCACGGAGTTGCCGCAGCGGCTCGAGGCCGTCATGGCCGTCATCTATCTGATCTTCTCCGAGGGACATTCGGCAACCTACGGCGACGCCCCCATCCGTGGGGACCTCTGCGCCGAGGCGATCCGATTGGCGCGCCTGCTGGTGCAGCTGTTCGACGACTCGAGCGAGGCCAGCGGCTTGCTCGCCCTCCTGCTGCTCACGGATGCCCGACGTGCGTCACGTCTCGATGCCGCGGGCGACATCGTCCCGCTCGAAGAGCAGGATCGATCGCGCTGGGACCGTGCCAAGATCGCCGACGGATTCGATCGGCTCGACGTGGTGCTCCGAGGTGGTACGCTCGGACCCTACGCGTTGCAGGCCGCGATCGCGGCCGTCCACGCCCGGGCCGCACGCGCGGAGGACACGGCGTGGGGGGAGATCGCCGCCCTCTACTCGCTGCTGGCGCGGGTCACCCCGTCACCCGTCGTGGAGCTGAACCGCGCCATCGCCGTCGCCATGGCCGACGGGGTCGACTCCGGCCTCCAGCTGCTGGACGCCCTGGAAGCGCGCCGTGAGCTCGCCGACTATCACCTCCTCGCCGCGTCGCGCGCGGATCTTCTGCGACGCGCCGGCCGCGGCGCCGAGGCCGCGGCCAGCTACCGCCGCGCCATCACGCTCACCGAGAACGGTGCGGAACGACGCTTCCTCGAGCGGCGGCTGCGCGAGGTCGGCGAAGCGTGAGCTCCGCACGCGTCCCCTTCGACGTCGCCGCCGCGATCCGGAGCCTGTCCGAGCGCGACGGGACGCTCGGCCGTCTGATCGCCGAGGCGCCGCCGTTCGACCTCGCGCTCACGTCGATGCGCTCGCCCTACGAAGCGCTCCTGCAGGCGATCGCCTACCAGTCGATCTCGGGGAAGGCCGCGGCCACGATCTTCGCCCGCGTGACGGCGCTCGGCGGCAACGGACGTCCGCCGGGCCCCGAGCAGATGCTGAAGGTCCGCACCGCAGCACTCCGCAAGGCGGGACTCTCCGGGGCGAAGGTCCTCGCAATGAAGGATCTGGCGCGCAAGACGCTGGCGGGCGTCGTGCCCACGCTCGCCCAGGCGCGGCGCCTGTCCGACGACGAGTTGGTCGAGCGCCTGGTCTCCGTGCGCGGCATCGGCGTCTGGTCCGTCGAGATGTTCCTCATCTTCCGGCTGGGCCGCCCGGACGTGCTCCCCGTGCACGACCTCGGCGTGCGCAAAGGCTGGTCGGTCGCCTACGGGAAGCCGCACATGCCGACGGCACGCG
>Ga0187892_10012231_pt1 | contig 10261 bp, 7 predicted proteins | sample MA1701073metaG_FD_139345 | JGI IMG/M metagenome (GOLD analysis project Ga0187892, IMG submission 139345) | Bio-ooze microbial communities from a basaltic lava cave in the Kipuka Kanohina Cave System on the Island of Hawaii, USA - MA170107-3 metaG ...
AGCAGAAGGCGATCGGCACGCCGGTGGACGCGACCGCCTCCGCGAGGTTCGTCATCCCGCCGCGCCGCTCGCGCACGGCGTCCGGTCCGAACGCGGCTCCCGCGCCGCCGCGCGCGATCACGTGGGACGCGAAGTCCGCCTCCGAGGCGCCGAGGATGAAGAACTCGACGTTGAAGTCGTCGCGGAAGACCTTGACCGCGTTCTCGATCGCCGGGAGGTCGCGCGCGACGCAGATCGCGGGGATCTCGCGCCGGAGGAGCCCGCGGTACGGCTCCAGCGCGTCCTCCTTGCGCGGCCCCTTCTGTGCGGCCGCGGGCGCGGCGCCCGGAGTGGACGAGGTGCGCGTCATCGAGACCGTCCCGTTGATCGTCTGCCCCTGGAAGTTGGCGGTGAACGTGCCGTCGAGCATGTCGGGGCCGGAGACCTTGAGCGTGATGCTCGCTTCGGCGCCCATCTGCCGCATGGAGAACTTCAGCTCGTCCTTCTCGAACGTCCCCTGGATCTCCTGCGACTGCGAGCGGCCCCCGGCGCTGCCGGTCATCGTGCCGGTGACCTCGGTGCCGTTGAGCTTGAGGTCGGCGGTGAACTTCTGGCTCATCGGCTGGCCGCCGAAGGTCAGGACGATCGTGCCGTCCCACGCGCCGGTGATCGGGTCGGGCTTCTCGGGCGTGCCGCCGGCGGACGGCTTCGGCGGCTCCTTCTGCTCCTTCTGCGCCTTCTCCCACGCCTCCCACTCCTCGTGGTAGCGCTTGCCGCGCTCGACCTGCTCCTTCAGCTGGCGGTAGGCGAGCGTGCCGCCCTGCACCTGGAGCTTGAGCGCGGCTACCGGCCGGACGACGGACGCGCCCTTCGGGCCGCCGCCGAGCTTCACGAGGCTGCACGTCCCCGACTGCTCCGGCGCCAGCAGGATCGTCGTGACGCCCGCGCCCGCAACCTGCGCGAACTCCGGGTCGTTGAGGCGGATGAGGTCGCTGAGAGGGCCCGCGGCCTGCGACGGCACGGCGCCGCGCTGCCGGTAGCGCGCCGCCAGCTCGTTCTGGTCGAGGTGGAGCCCCAGGTGGCTCTGCACGTCGATGAGCCCCGGCGCCGCGGTGAGGCCCGTCGCGTCGATGAGCTTCGCGCCCTTCGGCAGCGGACGGGGCCGTCCGACGTACGCGATCTTCCCGTCCTCGGCCAGGATCAGCCCGTCGGGGATCACTCCGCCGGTGACGGTCAGGATGCGCGCCCCGCGGATCGCCAGGATTTCCCTCGACTTGGAGGCTTCCGCCGTCAGCGCGCGGTACGTGGAGACGTCCCCCTCGTTGCGCTCGTACGCCAGCGCTCCGTCCACGAGCACCTTCTGGACGACGGCCGTTCCGGTCAGCGGCTCCATGTTGAGCAGCACGAGGTCGGCGTCCTTGCCCTTCTCGATCGAGCCGACGCGCTCGGCGACGCCGAGGATCTCCGCGGGCGTGAGCGTGATGGCGCGAAGCGCCGCATCCTCAGGGAGCCCCCAGCGGACCGCGTAGGCCGCGATGAGGAGCAGCTCGCGCATGTCGTCGTCCTCGGGGCTGTGCAGGGCGACGCGGATTCCCGCCTTCGCCAGCGCGCCGGCCGTGGTGACGCTGCGGCGGCTCTCGCCCGTCGGGCGCGCGTCGTCGCCGGGGTGGGCCTGCCCCGGCGAGATGCCCGCGTCGAGGAGGACCGGCAGCTTGTGCTCCGCGAGGAGGTCGGCGACTTCGCCGGCCTCGTCCGCGTTCACGAGCACGAGCCGGAGGCCGAACTCGCCCGAGAATCGGATCGCCTTGATGAGGTCGTCCGCCGCCCGCGCGCTCACGAGCAGGGGCCTGCGGCCGTCGAGCGCTTCGCGCGTGACGTCGACCGCCTCACGCGGCAGAGGCGACCGGCCGTTCGCGAGCTTCTTGACGTGGTCGAAGTGGGCGCGCAGCGCGGCGAACTCGCCCATGCGCGTCGCCGGATACTGCCGCTGCATCGGCTTGATCGGGTTCTCGGACGAGGGCGGGATCGGCGGCTTGAAGAGTCCCGGCGGGTTCTTCGGCGCCTCGCCGAGCGTCACGCGCAGGCCGTAGGACGCCCGGAGGACGCGCGCCTCGTGCGACGCGCCGGCCGCCTTGACGATCGCCCCCTGGCCGGACAGCAGCCGCGCCGAGCCGGGGGTGACGTGCGTGGTCGTGACGCCGCCGGCCAGCGTGCGGCGCCGGTCGGCGAACATGTCGTAGCCGTCGATCGCGCGCACGTCGGCGGCGATCGACTCCTCCGCGTCCGCGGTCCCCGCCTCGGTGCTGAACGCGTCCACGAGCCCCGGCACGACGACCGCCGCGTCGATGACCCGCGCGCCGTCCGGCACGCGCGTGCCCGGCATAACCCCGACGATCTTGCCGTCCTCGATGAGGATGACGCCGGGGGAGATGATGCCGCCGCTCACCGTGTAGACCTTGCCGGCCCTGATGGCGAGGGTCTCGCGCGGGAGTCCGGGATCCGGGATCCGGGATCCGGCGGCGATCAGCGCCGCGAGCACGAGATAACGCATCACTTCCCCGCCTTGAGTTCCATGACCCGCTCCAGCTTCTCGTCCTTCTCGCGCTCGTAGACGACGGCGCCCTCGAGGATCACGCGGTCGACCCAGGTCTGCGCGTCGAGCGGATCGCCCGTCAGCACGACGAGATTGGCGAGCTTGCCCTTCTCGATCGACCCGAACCGGTCGGCCAGGTCGAGCACCTCCGCGGCGTGCAGCGTCCCTGACTTGATCGCGACGTCGCGCGGCACGCCGTGCTTCACCGCCGTCGCCGCCTGGTACCACTGGTAGCTGGTGCCGAGCGACGACGAGTCGGTCTGCATCGCGAACTTCACGCCGGCCTTGTGGAAGATCGCCGGGAGCACGCGCAGGATCTCCTGGTGCTTCTCCTCGTCGGTCTCCCAGTAGACCATCTCGGCCGGGAGGACGACCTCCAGCTTCTCCTTCGCGATCGCGTCCGCCGCCTTCCAGCACTCGCGGCCGACGACGAGCTTCATGCGGAACTTGTACTTCTTCGAGAGCTCGATCGCCTTGAGCACGTCGGCCGGCTCCGGGCAGTACACATAGCCCGTGAGCTTGCCCCCCAAGAAGCGGGCCATGGTCTCCTTCTTGATGTCCATCTCCGGCGGCGGCTGCTTCTGGCCGCCGGCGGCCGTCGGCACCTCGCGCTTCTTCTCCTCGAGATCCTGGAGGTACTGCAGCATCTCGTCGAACTCCCGCCGGATCGCGGCCAGATGCGCCATGCGGCTCATGCCGCCGCGCGGCTGCAGCGAGAGCTTGAGCGCGTGGTTCTTCACGACCGTCATCTGCTCCGTCGTGAGCCCGTGGGGCCGCAGCACGCACCCCTGGCCGCCGATCATCGTCTGGTGGCCGGGCAGGACGAACAGCGACGTGACGCCCTGGCGCAGCGCATCCTCGAAGTACGGGTCCACAGGGTTGATCGAGTCGAACGTCGACACGAACGGCACGCTCTGAACCTGCTCGTTCGGGCGGTCGACGCCGCGCGACGTGTGCGCCTCGATCCAGCCCGGCATGACCACCATCTTCGAGGCGTCGAGGACCTTCGCGTCCCAGGGGATCTCGATCTCCTTCTCCTTGCCGACCGCCTCGATCTTGCCGCCCTTGATGAGGATCGCCCCCCCTTCGATGTCAGGGCCCGACACCGTGACGATGCGGCCCGCCTTGACGACGACCACGTCGTCGCGCGTCCAGCCCGCCTGCGCCAGGATGACCGAGAGCGCCGCCCCGATGACGATTCGCATGCTAGTGCTCCACAATCTTCCGACCCGCGGCCACCTTGCCGCCGACCATGACGCGCTCGATCCGGCTCGTGACGTCGAGCGGATCGCCGCTGAGGAACAGGAGGTCCGCGTCCTTCCCCGCCTCGAGGGACCCCACGCGCTCCGCCACGCCGAGCAGCTCCGCCGGCGTGAGCGTGATCGCGCGGAGCGCCTGCGCGCGGGTGGCGCCGTACTTGACCGCGAAGGCCGCCATCGCGAGCGCGCCCTCCCCTTCGACGCCCGTCTGCGCCAGGAGCGCGGTCGGAACGCCTGCCGCGAGGAGCGCCGTGAACGTCGTGAAGCGCACCTCGCTGCCCTCGGCGCCGTAGAGCGTAGACGTCTGATAAGTCGGCCGCAGGAAGACGGCGACCCTCTTCTTCGCGAGCAGCTCCGCGTGGCGGTACGCCTCCTGCGCCTCCTCGATCGAAATCGCCAGCCCGAACTCGTCGGCGAGCCTCACGGCGGTTTCGATGTCGCCCGCCCGGCTGGCGGCGACGCGCACCGGAACCTTGCGTTCGAGCGCCTTGACGAGCACCTCGCGCGCGGGATCCTTGCGCGCCGGCGCCTCCTCCTTGTACGCGCGCGCCTCGAAGAACGCCTTGCGGAATTCCCACACGACGCCCATCCGCGTGGTCGGGCGGCGCGCGTAGAACGACGTCGGCGGCATGCCGCGCGGCGGGAAGTTGCCCCACGACGGCCCCGAGCCCATCGCCGCCTTGAGCGCGACGTCCTCGCGCACGACCGCCTCCTGCAGGCTCCGCCCCGACGTCTTCACCACCGACCCCAGGCCGCCGATCACGCTGCGGTTGCCCGGCCCGACATAAGCCGTCGTCACGCCCCCCTGGAGCGCGCGCTGCAGGGCCGGCTGGCGCAGATTGAGCGAGTCGAGGATGCGCACGTGCGGGACGATCTCGTCCGTCTCCTCGTTCGAGCTCCCCTCGACGCCGAGATCGGTGCTGCCGTCGACGATCCCGGGCATCACGACCTGCGCCGACGCGTCGATGATCTGCGCGCCCGCCGGGATCTCCAGGCCCGCGCCGACCTTCGTGATCTTGCCGTCCTCGATGAGGATGACGCCGTCCTTGATCTCCTCGCCGCTGACCGTGATGACGCGCCCGGCCTTGACGGCGATCACATCGCCGCGCGGCCCGCCCTCCGAAGCCTGACCGTCGACGGAAGAGTGAAGAGCAAGGACTCCCGCAAGCAGCGCCAGCGCGCGCACGTTCCCTCCCTTATCTCTTCGGCTTTCGGTGGACGATTCTACCCTCGACGACGACGAGTTCGACCGGGCTCGCGAGCGACAGCGGATCGCCGCCGTAGACGACGACGTCCGCCTCGCGCCCCTCCTCGAGGCTCCCGAAGCGGTCGCCTACCCCGAGCAGCGCGGCCGCGTCGAGCGTCAGCGCCCGGAGGGCCGCCTTCGGGTCGAGGCCGTACTTGACGGCGATCGCCGCCGTGACCCGCAGCTGGTCCTCCGCGCTCGCGGGCGCATCGGTGCAGAACGCGAGCCGCACGCCGGCCGCCGCCAGCTTCGCCGGCGTCTCCAGCTTCGCCCGCTTGTCGCTCACCGTGAGCGGCCCGAAGATGACGGAGACGTCGCCGTTGCGGATGCGCTCCAGGACCTGCGTCGCCTCGTCCGCATGCACGAGCGCCGCCTTGAGGTTGAAGGTCTCCTTCAGCTCGACGGCGCGCGTGATGTCGGCGGCGAGGCGCGCGTGGATGATCGCGGGCTCTCGCCGGTCGATGAGCGACTTCGAGATCTCCCCCCGCGGGTCCCGGAGGGCGTCCCGCAGCATCCGCAGGGCTCCCGTGCGGGACGTCGGCTCGCGGTCGCGCCTCAGCGCCTCGTCCCCGAGCGACAACTTGAGCGCCGCGCTGTCGGACACGATCATGCGATCGAGCCGCCTTCCGTTGATGCGGACGAGCCCGACGCGCCCGGCGACGAGGTTTCCGTTCCCCGGGGCGAGCGCGACGAGCGTCACGCCGGACGCGGTCGCGCGGCGGACGTCCGCATGCGTCGAACTGAAGCCTTCGACCGCGCGGACCTGCGGGGTCAGCGACTCCGTCGATTCGTCGATCTCGAAGACGCTGGCCAGGTGCGAGTGCGCGTCGATGAAGCCGGGCACGGCGACGGAGCCCTTGGGAAGCTCGATCGTCTCGGCGCCCGCGGGGATCTCGAGGCCCCTCCCGATCGCCTTGATCCTGCCGTCGGCGATCAGGATCGTCCCGTCCTCGATGTCGCCCTTGGACACGGTGACGATGCGCGCGCCCTTGAGCGCGATGACGCCGTCCTTGGCGGCGTCCTGGACGGATCCCGGAGCTGCAGGAACCGGGAATCCGGGGGCCGGGATCAGCAGGAGCGTGATGACGCCGAGCAGTGTCCTCATCAGTCGCTCTTTCGCTCGTATACGACCTCGCCGGCCAGGATCACGCGATCGACGCGAGCGGCGCTGTCGAAGGGCTCGGCTGTGAGGATGACGAGGTCGGCCGCCTTGTTCGGCTCGAGGCTTCCGACGGCGCGGTCGACGCCCGCGAGCTTGGCCGCGTCGAGGGTCACGGCGCGCAGGGCCCGCTCGGGCGCCACGCCGTGAGCGACCGCGCACGCGGCCGCCTCCAGCAGGAATCGCGACGCGCCGCTGCCGGAGTGCCCGGCCGCGGGATTCGGGAACGAGCCGATGGCGAACTCGACGTTCGCCTGCGCAAGCACGGCCGCGCAGTCCATCGCGTGGTTCACGTAGTCGACCTTCGGGATGCCGTAGCGGAAGACGGGGCCGAGGATGACGGCGACCTTCGCCTTGGCGATCGCCTCCGCGACGAGATGCGCCTCGGTCGCCCCCTCGAGCACGATCTTGAGCTTGAACTCCGCGGCCAGCGCGAGCGCGTGCTCGATGGAGTCGGCCGCGTGCGCCTCGATGTGGACAGTCAGCTGCCCGTCCAGGGCGCGCACCAGGACCTCGCTGCGCGGGTCGACTCGAGGCTTCGCCGGCTTCTTCGGCTCCTCCTTAAGCGGCTCCGGCGCCGCGGGCTTGGACGGGTCCGGCTTGGGAGGGTCGGCCTTCGGCGGATCAGCCTTCGGGGGATCGGCCTTGGGCGGCGTCTTTTTCTGCTGCTCGTCCCACTGCTTCTTCTTCTGCTCGTACTCCGCCAGGTCCTTGCGGTACTTGTCCCATGTCTCCTTGTAGGCCTTCGCCCCCTCGAACGACTGCCGTGCGGCCAGCAGATCCTGCTGCCGCTGCTGGGCGGTCGAGGTATCCGCGCCGGAGAAGCCGAGCGTCATCTTGAGCGCGGCGGCGCGCCGGAGATAGAACCTCTGCGGGTCCCGGTTGGGCAGCAGCCGGAGGACCGCCTCGAGTCCGTTGAACTGCCCGCGCGCCAGCGGCCGCACCAGCGCCGTCGTGACGCCGCTCTGCAGGACCTCCTTGTCCTCCTCGCTGAACGTGTCGACGCCGTCCGCGACATCGTGCTCCGCCGATCCGCTCGTCCCCGAGTCTCCGCGGGGCACGAGCACCGACGAGCCGGCGTCCACGAGCCCCGGGATGATCACCCTGCCTGTGGCGTCGATGACCGTCGCGTCGCCCGGGATCTGGACGTCCTTGCCGATCGCCTTGATGCGGGTCCCGTCGAGGAGGATGACCGCCCCCTCGATCGGCGGGGCGCTGACCGGGTAGACCTTCGCTCCCTTGATGGCGAGCGGCTTGCGTGCGGGACGCACGGGCGGGTCCTGCCTGCCGTGAGCGGCGCCGAACGGGGCGAGAAGGGTGGAGCCCACGATGAGCAGCAGAGCGCACGCGGACCGCATCGACCCTCCCGCTGTCCCCCGGCTCCCCACCAGATGTGGACGGCTACTCTAAACGAGCGTGTCCGATCTTGCAACACATGCTACACGGACCGCAGCGCGATCGTGGGGATCGTCTTCTCGTCGAGCGGGCGTCCGTCGAGCGCCGGCGCGCAGCACGCCGCCATCGCCGCAAGGAACGCGTCGACGTCGAGCCCCTCGTACGACGGCCGGAACATGTCGAGGTTGTTGCGCATGCGCGCGTAGAGCGAGCGCGCGCCGGCGAAGTTCGCACGACCCGCGTGGTGCAGCGCCACGGCCGCCTGAATGAGCCCGTGGTAGAAGCCCTTGCGCTCGTCGTTCACCTCGATCCACAGGTCCTCCCACACCTCGTGCGCCTCGAAGAACTCGCGGCGGTTGAACCGGTCGATGCCCTGCATGTAGCGCGGATCGTACGTCACGGCTTCCGCGCCGCCGACGCCGCCAGGAGCGCGAGCCCGACCAGGATGTTCGCGGCGACGAGCCGCACCGACCACGCGTGGAGCCGGTCGAACCGGCTCCGCGCGGCGCGCTCGGCGTCCGACGCAGGCTCGCGGTCGAACGATCCGCACTGCGGCCGCAGCTCGGCGATCGCCGGATTCGTGCCGAACGAGTACGCCGCGAGCAGGCAGAGCATGATCGCGAGCATGCCGCCGCGGGCCCAGTCCGTGCGGCCGGACGGATGCGAGAGGGCGAAGCAGGCGGCGGCGGCGGCCGCGAGACCGAGCTCGATCCAGCCGAACGTCCTCAGCACGCTTCCGAAGATCGTCCCCGCCAGGTGCCGGGAGCCCGCCGTCCGGAAGACGATCGGCGCTACCGCGAGAGAGAGCGCCGCAAGCCCGCCCACCCACAGGCCGATCGCCGTGACGAGCCCGGCGTTCGCCCATCTGGCCATGGCGGGATCATAACTTTTCCTTCAATGGCGGGCGAATCGACGGTTGTATAAGCACGAGATGGTGGTGCGCGGGCTTCTTGTTCTGGCGTTGTCGGCGGCGTGCCTGGCGCCGGGCTGCAGCAAGAAGAGCAGCAGCGGCGGCGGCGGCGCGCCCTTCGTCGACTACTACGCCTACTTCGTGCGCAACGGGGATCTCGCCCGGGCGTTCGTGTACAACGGCGACTGGAACAGCGGCGAGTATCTCGATTCCCTCCTGACTCAGTGGCAGTACGTCCCGCACAAGACGCTTGCCGGCTCCCAGGTTACGTACGGCTACGGCATCCGGTTCCTGGTCTACCGCAAACTCAACGGCCTCTGGATGTTCGACACGGCCGCGCCGCATGCGCCCGGGAACCCGCGGCAGATCTCAAACGACGCCAATGTCGGCAGCATCGTGGCCGTCGTCGACGCCCATCAGAGCGACACCGCGGGCACCTCGACGTACGTGTTCTTCACCACCGTGCCCGACTCGGTCACGAGCACCTTCAGTTTCCGCGTGGCCCGCTGCGACGGCGTCTCGACGAGTCCGTCCGCGGCGCTGGAGACGGCGGTGCCGGACACCAACGCATTCACGGTCGCAGTGCCGCGGAAGGCCACCGACTTCGCGTTCTATCTCATGGACGGCGGGACCAACGCGCTCCGCCGCGTGTCGCTCGCCGCCTTCCCGGCCGTCGCCGTGGACGACATGGCCGGGGCGGACGATCCGCAGCAGTTCCTCGCGGTGAGCCAGACCCGCGTGGTCTATCGCAGCGCGGCCGGCACCATCCGCAAGTCGGACATCGCGGCTCCGCCCGTCGCCACGCTCTACACGCCGGGAGGCAGCGAGACCGTTCAGCTCGCCGACAAGATCGATCTCGGCATGGACAGCGAGATCTTCTGGACGTCGATCGTGACGGGCGCGCCGAACCAGCTCAGCCTGCGCCGCAAGATGTACTCGGACGTCGCGGCAACGGCGCCGACGGTGTTCGATACAGGGACGTACACGACCGGCGTGACGGTGAACCGCGTGGCCTTCACCGCGACGCGCGTCGTCTGGGCCCACGTGCGCGACACGACGAGCTACATCCGCTCGTTCGTGCGCGCGACCCCCGCGACGAGCACCGACCTGCTGACGGGCGGGCGCGCGCTGACGGCGGCCGCGATTCACGTTTTCAACGACGCCGGAGCGTGGCGCGTCCTCTTCGGTGAGAGCGCGGGCGCCACGAACTTCCGCGTGTGCAAGGCCGAGACCGGAGCCCTGATCAACACGTACACGTTCCTGGGCGCCGTCGGTCCGGACGCGCTCAATCACATGGGCACCAGCTTCTTCGACATCGCGCTCGACCTGCCCGCGGCCGGGGGGACCGCGCGGCTGATGTTCTCGGACGGCCTCAACCTGCAGACGATCCTGTTGACGCTCCTTCCGGCGTCGCTCGTGCCGAATGGCGCGTGGCCGGCCGACATCACGGTCATGACGCCGCAGACGTCCTTCCGCCCGCAGACGTGCTTCTCAGGGACTTCGACCGCGCCCGCTCAGACCGAGATCTTCTACCTCTACGCCGGAGCACCCGGCTATCTGCGGCAGACGTACTCGCCCTCGAGCGAGTTCTCGATCGCGGCCCACTAGGGGCGCGTCGGGCGAACGGGCTGACGCGCGGTCTCACGTATCAAGGACCACGTTTCACGTCGTCGACTCCGGCGCCGCCCCACATGAAACGTCATACCTGCAACGTGAAACC
>Ga0187892_10012232_pt1 | contig 10261 bp, 8 predicted proteins | sample MA1701073metaG_FD_139345 | JGI IMG/M metagenome (GOLD analysis project Ga0187892, IMG submission 139345) | Bio-ooze microbial communities from a basaltic lava cave in the Kipuka Kanohina Cave System on the Island of Hawaii, USA - MA170107-3 metaG ...
CGCGACGTAGCAGCGGATGCGCTCGGAGCGGACCGGCGTCTCGGAGACGAAGGCGAGCCGCACGCGCTCGCGCCGCTTCCCGTCCGGTCCCCCGAGGCGGGCGGCCTCGACGACGTAGGCGCGGTCGCCGTCCCCCTCGGGGGTCCAGTCGGGGAGCGCTCCGTCCTCGAGCGTCACCCGCAGCCGGTCGCGGCCGCCGAAGCGCCGCACGATCACGAGGGGGCCCTCGAGCGGACCCCAGCGCGAGCGGGCCAGCGCCACGTCGAAGGCCTCGCGTCCGGTCACCGTGCGCCCCGGGCGGGGAGCGCCCGGCGGCGACGAGGTCCCCTCGATCCGGTACCGGTGCGTCGACTCGGCGGTCGTGTCCCCCACGTCGAGGGCGTCCGAGAGCACCCAGTCGGCGTCCTGGTGCTGGGCCGCCGCGAGCGAGGCGCAGACGACGACGGAAAGCTGGATGGCGGGGCGTCCCATACCTGGGGAGGATAGCGGCGGATCCACCGGAGGGAACGGCGCTGAGGCCCTTGACGGTCTCCGGCGGGAAGGTGACGATACCGCCGATTTCAGGGCTCAGGCTCACCCGGGTCCGCGGGGAGGGACCCGGAGCGGGACCGCGAGGCCGCTTTCCTGCGCGGAGTTCCGAACCATGAAGCTGGTCGGCCTGGTCAGCTCCCTCCTGAAGCACAAGGGCTCCCAGATCTGGGGGCTCGCCCCGACCGCCACCGTCTACGACGCGGTCGAGATGATGTCCGACCGGCACGTCGGAGCGCTGCTCGTGCTCGAGGACGGGAAGCTCGCAGGCGTGATCTCCGAGCGCGACTACGCCCGCAAGGTCATCCTCAAGGGGAAGTCCTCGAAGGAGACGCCGGTCCGCGAGATCATGACCACCCCGGTGATCACCGTCGCGCCGGGCGAGACGGTCGAGCACTGCATGCAGCTCATGACGGACCATCGCATCCGGCACCTCCCGGTGGTCGAGGAGGGGAAGGTCGTCGGGGTCCTCTCCATCGGGGACCTCGTGAAATGGACGATCTCGGCGCAGGAGGAGCTCCTCCAGCAGCTCGAGAACTACATCACCGGAAAGTACGCCTGAGCCCCGCCCGGGAGCACGCTACTTCAGCGCGGCGAAGAGCTTCGTGAGGCTCTCCTTCGCGTCCCCGAAGAGCATCATGCACTTCTCGTTGTAGTAGAGTTCGTTGTCCACGCCCGCGAAGCCCGGGCGCATGCTCCGCTTGAGGACGATGATGGACTTGGCCCGATCGACCTCGATGATGGGCATGCCGTAGAGCGGGCTGGACCGGTTGGTCCGGGCCGCCGGATTGGTGACGTCGTTGGCCCCCACCACCAGCGCCAGGTCCGCCTCGGGGAAGTAGGGGTTGATCTGCTCCATCTCGTAGAGCTGGTCGTAGGGGACGTTCGCCTCCGCGAGGAGCACGTTCATGTGCCCGGGCATCCGGCCCGCCACGGGGTGGATGGCGTACTTCACGTCGATCCCCCGCTTCATCAGGACCTTCGCGAGCTCGGCGACGCCGTGCTGGGCCTGTGCCACCGCCATCCCGTAGCCCGGGACGATGATGACGGACCGGGCCCCGTCGAGCAGGGAGGGGACCTCGTCGGCCGTCAGGCTGCGGACGCTCCCCTTCGTCTCCGTCTCGGGGCCCTCCGCCCCCTTCTCGATCTTGCCGAACGCCCCGAAGAGGACGTTGGCCGCGGACCGGTTCATGGCCCGGCACATGAGGATCGAGAGGAGGAAGCCCGAGGTCCCGTCCAGCGACCCGGTGATGATCTGGATCTTGTTCATGAGCACGAAGCCCATGGCCGCGTCGGCGAGCCCGGCGTAGGAGTTGAGCAGCGAGATGACCACGGGCATGTCGGCCGCGCCGATGGGGACCACGAGCAGGAACCCGAAGAGGAGGGCCAGCGCGACCAGGACGCCGAAGAGCACGCCGGTGGACGGCGCGATGATCAGCGTGATGAGGCTCGCGACCATCGCCCCCAGGAGCACGAGGTTGGACGCGTTCTGCCCCCGATACGTGATCGGAGCGCCCGGGAGCACGCCCTGGAGCTTCCCGGCCGCCATGAGGCTCCCCGTGAAGGTGAGGCCGCCGATCAGCACCTCGAACCCGATCGCCGTCATCATGACCCGGCCCAGGTCGCCGTGGTGACGGCAGTACTCCGAGATCCCGATCATCGTGGCCGCGAGCGCCCCCAGCGAGTGGGAGAACGCGGTCCGCTGGGGGACCGCCGTCATCGGGATCCAGTACCCCATGCCCCCCCCGGCGACGGAGCCCACGACGAGCCCGAGGACGATGAACCCGTAGTTGACGATCTCCGGGTGGAAGAGTGTGCCCACCACCGCCAGGGCCATCCCGATCTCGGCGAGGAACATCCCCTTCCGGGCCCACCGAGGCGAGCTCAGCCCCTTGAGCCCCAGGATGAAGAGGGCGGCCGAGAGGATGTAGCAGAAGCTGAGGGCTTCCCCGGCCAGCGTCGTGCGAAAGACCCCCCGGGACCCCGGGAGGAGGAGGATCGCGAGACCGCCCACGAGCGCCAGCCCGAGCGCGACCGGCACGAGCCGCGCGCGCCGGCCGCGGCCGGCCTGGTCCTGGCCGCTCTTCTTGAACATCCGGAGCATCCGGTCGGTGATGAGGAAGCCGCCGACCACGTTGGTCGAGGAGCAGGCGACCGCGAGGAAGCCGAGCGTGGTGCTGAGCGGGCCGTAGTCGGCTCCGGCGACCATGAGCGATCCCACCAGCGAGATGCCCGACATCGCGTTGGTCGCGGACATCAGGGGGGTGTGGAGGAGCGGCGGGACGCGCGAGATGACGTGGTACCCCAGGAAGCCGGCGAGCATGAAGATGTAGAGCCCGATCTCCAGCTCGGTGGTCATGGGCGGGGCTTCTCTTCCTCGACCGTCTCAGCGGCCAGCGTGGCCCGGGCCACCTCGTGATCGATCGTTCCCTCGTGGGTCACGAGCGGGCCGCGGGTCAGCTCGTCGCCGAGGTCCAGGTCGAGCTTCCCGTCCTTCAGCAGGTGCAGGAGGTAGCTCGCGACGGTCCTCGCGTACATCTGGCTCGCGTGGAACGGGAGGGTGCTCGCGATGTTCGTCGGGCCCAGCAGGGTGACCCCGTGGCGCACCACCTCCCGGCCCGGTTCGGTCAGGACGCAGTTCCCTCCCTGGTCGGCCGCCAGGTCGACGATCACGGAGCCCGGGCGGAGGGCCCGGACCATCTCCTCCGAGATCAGGATCGGCGCCCGTTTCCCGGGGACGAGGGCGGTCGTGATGATGACGTCGGCGCCCGCGAGCCAGCGCGCCATCATCTCCTGCTGGCGGCGGTAGAACTCCTCCGACTGGGCCTTGGCGTACCCGCCCCGGTCCTCGGCGTCCTTCGTCTCGAGGGCCAGCTCCACGAACCGGGCCCCCAGGCTCTCGACCTGCTCCTTCACGGCCGGGCGCGTGTCGTAGGCCTCGACGACCGCGCCGAGCCGCCGCGCCGTGCCGATGGCCTGGAGCCCGGCGACCCCGGCGCCGATGATGAAGACGCGGGCGGGGGTCACGGTCCCCGCCGCGGTCATCAGGAGCGGGAAGAACTTCGGGAGCCGGGTCGCGGCGAGGAGGACCGCCTTGTACCCCGCGGCGGTGCTCATCGCGCTCAGCGCGTCCATGGGCTGGGCGCGCGTGATCCGGGGCATGAGCTCCATGGCGAAGGCCGTGATCCTCCGCGCGGCCAGCGCCCGGATCTCCGCGGCGCTCGAGTAGGGCTGGAGGAAGCCGATGATCGTGGCGCCTTCGCGGATCCTCCCGATCTCCGGCACCGTCGGTGGCTGGACCTTGAGGAGGATCACCGCCCCCGCGAAGGCGTCCGGCACGATGCGGGCGCCCTTTTCTTCGTAGGCGGAGTCCCGGAATCCGGCCCCCGTTCCGGCCTCCGACTCGACGGTCACGTCGAGGCCGGCCTTCGCGAGCTTCGGGACCAGGTCGGGGACCAGGGCAACCCTCTGTTCGCCCGAGCGGGTCTCCTTGGGGATGCCTAGGATCATTGGGCTCAGATGAGCGCGGGATTCTATCGTCGGCGGCGCTCCGGGCAACGTCGGTCTGTCGAGGAGGTCGAGGAGCCCTCCCCCCTTTGCACGGTCCCCGCCAGGCTCCACCATGCTGCTTCGCTCGCCGCGCGCCTCCCCCTCCCGAGCGCGGTCGAGCCGGGCGGTGGTCGTAGCTCTCCCGAGGACGCCCATGATCCGCCCTGAGCCATGAGCGGCCTTCGGGCCAAGGGAGGGTGTGGATGCGGTCACGTCGGTTCCTCTGGGCCGCTGCGTTCTCGGTCGGCCTCTTCACCGGACCGGCCGCGGTGAGCCGGGAGCGGATTCCCGGTCCGGCGATCTTCGGCGACAGCACGAGCCGGCAGATCGTGTTCCCGGCCGACTTCTCGTTTCCGTTCGGCGGGGTCCGTTACAAGAGCTGCTTCGTCACCTCCAACGGCCTCATCTGCTTCCACGCCGCCACCACGACGGCGCCGACCACGGCGAGCACGCCGCTCACGTTCCTGGGGGAGCGCCCGCGGATCGCACCCCTCTGGGTGGACCTGAACCCGGGCTCGGGGGGCTCGTCACCGCCGGCCGGACCGGGCCGAGCACGTTCGAGATCCGCTGGACGGACGTGCCGGTGGCGGGGAACGCGTCCCGCCGGAACACGTTCGGCTGCATCCTGCACAGCGACGGGACCTTCGATTTCCTCTACGGCGCGCTCGATCCCAACCCCGGGTCGGCGAGCCCCGCCTGCTTCGTCGGCTTCTCGACCGGCAACACGAACACGCGCGGCGCCGGGCTGTTCTCCGACTTCACCACGGCGCCCCAGTGTCCGTCGCGCTCGCGAACCGCTGCCTGCGCTTCATGCCGGACGATGAGCGACGACGACTTCGTGGAGATCGCGATCGACGGCTGGACCTTCCGGAACCGCTACACGTCGGTGATGGTCTGCTCCAACGGAAGCCTCGAGTTCGTCTATCGCGACACGGAGTTCGCCTCGAGCCCGGTCCGCTTCACGCAGCGCGGCGGCCGGATCGCGCCCGCCTGGACCGACATCAACCCGGGGGAGGCGGGGCTCGGGCTCTCGGGGACCGTGCTGGTGGTGCAGACTCCGACCGACCTGACGGTGGCGTGGCTCGGGATCCCCTACTACGGGCTTCCGGCCTCGTCGAACACGTTCGCGGTGACGATCCGGAACGACGGCGTCCGCCTTCGTGTACGGCGGGCTCGGCCGGACGCCGCCCACGACGCACGGGAGCATCCTGGTCGGCCAGACCGGCGGGTATCCGATGACCACCGGCGCCGAGGCGGCCGCGCCGCTCTCCGCGGGCGTGAACTCCACGGCGCGCGGGGCGGTCTTCGACTTCACCACGATCGCGTCCTTCCCGTGGGCGGGGACCTGGCTGCTCTGGGACAACGCGCACGTGGGGAACTCCTCCGCGGTGCCGCTCGGGAACAACGAGGTCTACGAGCTGCCGCTCCTGGGGCCGCCGGTCGGGTTCGCGGGCATCCGGTACGCCTCGCTGTTCGTCCATTCCGACGGCTGCCTGACCTTCGGGGGCGCGGACGTGGACGGCGCGGAGAGCGCGGTGAAGCTGCTCTCGTTCTTCCCGCGGATCGCGGCGGCGTGGGACGACCTGAACGCGTCGCCGGCCTCGACGGCGGGGGCGCCCGAGGGCGCGGTTCGGGCGGTCGCGGTGCCGGGGGGAGGCGCGAGCGTCTCGTGGAACGGCGTGTTCGAGAGCCAGACGACGGGCTCGAACACGTTCTCGGTCGCGCTCCAGGAGTCGGGCGCGTTCGCGATCACGTATGGGCCGATGACGCTGCTGGACGGCGTGGTGGGCTGGGCGGCGGGCGGGGACCGGACGACCGGGGCTGAGGCCGGGGTGAATCTCTCGAGCCGGCTGTCATGGGGGGCGGGGATCGAGACCGCGCTCTACGAGGTCTTCACGCCGTCGTCCACGTTCGACCTGGCGCAGAGCACGCGGAGCTTTTCGGGCGCCGGGCCGATCCTGCTCCAGGCGGCGCCGGCGAGTCCGGGGCAGTCGCCGGTGGCGTTCGGGGCGGGGCCGGGCGACGGCGGGAAGACCTACGCGTTCGCGCTGGCGCCGGCTCACCGGCTCGGTGCTCGACCGCGAGGGCGCGCCGGTCGCGGTCGCGAGCGTCCGCTGGCTCGGGCTCCTCTCCGGTGCGCGACGCCGAGAGCGGCGCGCCGCTCCCCGGCGCGCGTATCGTCCTCTGGTGGTGCGAGGGACGCCCGGGCTTCCGGCGCCCCGGCGGGCTCGTACTCGAGAACCCCTGGAGCCCGCGCCCGCTCGCCGAGGCCGCCGCGGGCCCCGACGGGGCGTTCCGGTTCGAGAGCGTCCCCGCGTCCGGTTTCCACGAGACGGTGACCGAGGTCCATGGACGGAGCGGCCGCGTGATCGCCGGCCTCGGCGCGATCGGCCCGGCGCATGCGACAACCGTCGCCGAGGTCCCGCTGCTCGAGGACGGCGCCTCGTGGGAGACCGACCTTCTTCTCTGGCCCAGAGGAGGGCTCCGCGGGCGCGTGCTCGAGCCGTCCGGCCGGCCGGCCGTGGGCGCCGAGGTCGCCGCAGCCGGGAGCGGACGCCCGGAGGAAGGGGACCTCCCCCTCCTCTACCAGGGGGTGCCCCGCTCGTGGGGGCGGACCGGACCGGACGGCTCCTACGAGCTCGAATCGGTCCCGGTCCCCTCCGGCCACGCTGCGACGGTCCGCGTGCGCGCGCGGCTTCCCGGCTCCGACGAGCACGCGGTCGTCGAGGTCCCGCTCCGCGCGGGCGAGGCCGCGGCCGTGCCCGACCTCGTGGCCCCGGCCCCGGCGCGGGCCGTGCTCCGCGTCGTGGACGAGGCCGACCGTCCGGTCTGGGGGGCGTACCCCGGCTACCAGGTCACGGACCCCCTCATCGACGAACAGCGGACCGGACCGGACGGCCGGCTCACGCTCCGGTTCCCGAGCGACGCGACCACGTGGATCGCGGGCCGCGTGCTCCAGCCTGCGCGTGCCCGCCGGCTCCGACGCGCTCGTGCTCGTGCTCCCGCCCGCCCCCGCCCCGCCGCCCACGGCGGCCGTGGAGGGAAGCGTGCTCGACGCGGAGACCGGCCTCCCGCTGCTCGACTTCCGGGTTGCGCTCGAGGCGGGCGGCGAGCACGTGGGAGCGCGTCGCGTCCGGCCGGGCCGGTTCCGGATCGAGCGGGCGCCGCTCGGGACGTGGACGCTCCGGGCCGCCGCGAGCGGCTACCTCCCGGCCGTGCGCCCAGGGGTCGTGGTCGAGCGGAGCGACGCGCTCGAGCCGCTCGTGGTAGCGCTCGAGCGGGGGACGTGCGTCCACGGCGTGATCCGCGCCGCGCCCGGTCTCGACCTGGCCGGGGCGGTCGTGGTCTTCGTCGGCTGGGACAGCGACTCTGGACGGACCTCGGTCCGAACCCGGGCGCTCTGCCCGAAGGCGCGTATTCCGTGGCGACGGGCCCCGGCGTTGTGACCTTCCAGTGGTCGTCGGTGCCGCTGCTCGGCCACCTCGGCGCGAACACCTTCTCGGTCTCGCTCGGCGCGGGCGGCGCGATCACCACCACCCACGGGCCGGTCGTGACGCTCGACGCGATCGTCGGCGTGAGCGCCGGAGGCTCGAAGGCGCTCGGCTCAGAGCCCCCGGTGAACCTCTCGGCGCTCCCGCTCCCGATCGGGTCGGGGCGCGGGACCGCGGTCTATGAGTTCTTCACGCTCGCGAGCCCGGTCGATCTCACGGGGCTCACGTTGCCGTGGACGGGGCCCGGGCCCGTCCTCTACCAGGACGCGCCCGCGAGCCCGGGGAGCGTGCGGGTGGCGCTCGGGGCGGGCGCGGCCGAGGCGGGGCGGCCCTACGTGGTGGCCCTCTCGCTCAGGAGCGTTCCCGGGATCGCGCTCCCGGGCTGCGGCCGTCCGATCCCACTCGGGCCCGACCCGGTGCTCCTGCTCTCGCTGACGGGCCTGATCGGCGGCGGCGCCGGCGCGCTCGACGGCCGCGGCCAGCGGGATGGCTGGCCGGCCGCGCCGCCTTCGAGCCCGGTCGTGATCCAGGTCCCGTCCGGGCTCGCCGGGCGCGGCGTGACCGTGTGGCTCGCGTTCGTGACCGTGGCTCCGGGGGGTGGGTGTCCCTTTCCGTCCACTCGCCGGCGATTCCGTTCGCGATTCCGTGAAAAAAAAGGGGGCGGGTCCCTCGGAGGGACCTGACCCCTTCAAGGGGTCGGGCCGGCTCCTCCATGTTGGAGGAGCCTCACCCACCCGAGGCCTGACCCCTTTTTCCTCCCCCGGGGATTCCGCATGCGGGTCGTGCAAGTCATCGGCTCATCGCAAGGAGGTTCCATGAGGCTCGTGCTCACCGCTGTCCTGCTGCTCGCGTCCGTCCTCCCGGCCCAGGTCATCCGGGTCGATCCACCCAGCTACGCCGAGGTGCTCGGGCCCGGCCATCCGCTCCCACCCGAGGGGCCGGGCGGCCTGCCGAGCCAGCTCGGACTCGGCCTCTGCCCCGGCTCGGCCGCCCACCTGGGTCTCTCGTTCGAGATCCCCTGGGGAGGGAGCGGCTTCGTCATCGCATCGCCGGTTGCGCTGCCGGTCCCGGCTCCGATCGGCCCTCCGATCCTCGTCTCGAGGGGCTTCCTCTACCCGGTGCCCGACCTCCTGATCCCCGTGGGAGGCCCGATCCCCGGAATCATGTCGGGTCTTGCGATCGATCTTCCCGAGCGGCTGCTCGGGTCCGGCGTCCAGATCGTCCTCCAGGGATTCGCATTCGACGAGGACTTGAGACTGGGTCGCGCGACCGACGGCTATCGGCTGACTCTCTGACCGGGTCTCCGGCTCCCAACGAAGCTCCCCCGCGGAAGCAGCGCTCCGCGGGGGAGCTCTTCGTCTCGAGAGGCCCGGCGCCCTACCCGTCCCGGTAGGACTTGTGGCACGTGTTGCAGTTCGCGCCCACGGCCTTGAAGGCCTTGGTGGCCCGGGCGCGCGTCTCAGGCGTTCCCTGCTCCTTCACCGCCTGGATCGCGTCCCGGAGCTTCCCGGTCAGCTCGGTGCTCTGCTTCATCCACTGCTGGAAGTCGTCCGGCCAGCTCTTCACGTCCTCTGCGGGCGGATGGGTGAAGGCCAGCGCGAGCTGATCGGCCTCGTGCATCGGATCGAGATCGGGATGCTCGGGGTCGATCGCCCACTCGCGGCCCAGGAGGTCCCTCAGGTTGTCGAAGCCCCGGGAGGCCTGGACCATCATCCCGCGGAGCCCGGCGGCCGAGTGCTTCGCCGGGAAGCTCCAGACGAGCGCCCGGGTGTCGGCGTCGGTCGGAAGCGGGCCCGTTGCCACGACGCGGTAGAGCCCCTCGTACTTGGGAGAGGTCCCGCACCACTGCCGCATCTCGGCGATCGCCTGCTCCCGCGAGGCGCCGTCGAGCACCACGCGCCCGACCGCGGCGGCCGCCGGGCCCCGGTGCTTCCCGTGGTAGCAGTGGACGTAGAAGGGCCCCTCGAGCTCGCGGAAGGTCTTGGCGATCCGCGCCGTCTCCTCGGGGTTGATCGTCTTGTACTGGATGGGCACGTGGACGTAGCACATCCCCAGCTTCGCGGCCGTCTCCTGGTCCGGCGCCTTGCCGTCCACCGAGAGGATCGTCTTCACGCCCATCGCGGCGATCGACTCCAGCCCGTCCTCGCCATGCGGCTCGCTCCCCGAGATGATGTTCCCGCTCAGCCGGTAGACGTTGTGCAGGCCCTTGGGCTCGGTGGGCACGACCTTGTCCAGCTTCACCTGGTTGGCAGTCTCGTAGGCGACCTGCACCCCCTGGAGCGGGGGCGGAGGGCTCTTCGAGAGCGGCGCCGGCTCCCGGGAGAAGCAGCCGAGAACCGCGGCGGCCAGCGCGACGGGGAGCAGCGGTCGGAGGGGCGGTCGCATGACCGCCTCCATGGCAAGCCGAGTGCCGGACGCGCGCGATGGCCGGAAGTCCTTGCAACGCCACGAGGCCCGACAGGCACGGGCCCTCGGACCCTGCTCCCGGCTCACGCCACCGGGAGGTAACGCCTGTTTCCCGGCCGGACACGTCGCTCCAGCCGTGTGGACAAAGGTCCGGACCGCGGGCACCATGCCCCGCCATGCGTCCTTCCCCGCGCCGGCTGCTCGTCCTGCTCACGCTCGCCGCCTGCCACCGCGCCGACGAGCCGCTCATCGCCTCCGGGCCGGTGGTCGGGCACGTGACCGCCGAC
>Ga0187892_10012234_pt1 | contig 10260 bp, 11 predicted proteins | sample MA1701073metaG_FD_139345 | JGI IMG/M metagenome (GOLD analysis project Ga0187892, IMG submission 139345) | Bio-ooze microbial communities from a basaltic lava cave in the Kipuka Kanohina Cave System on the Island of Hawaii, USA - MA170107-3 metaG ...
AGTCGATCAAGGACGTGACGCCGATCCCGCACAACGGCTGCCGGCCGCCGAAGCGCCGGCGGGTCTGAGGAACTACACAGGTGGCACGCTATACCGAAGCCGTCTGCCGGCACTGCCGGCGCGAGGGGCTGAAGCTCTTCCTCAAGGGAGAGCGCTGCTACACGGACAAGTGCGCGATCGAGCGCCGCAACTATCCGCCCGGCGAGCATGGACAGGCGCGTCCGAAGTTCTCCGAGTACTCCATCCAGTTGCGCGAGAAGCAGAAGCTGCGTCGTATTTACGGCGTGCTGGAGGGGCAGTTCCGACGTTACTTCGAGGTCGCCGACCGCACTCGCGGGGTGACGGGCGAGACGCTCCTGCAGCTGCTCGAGCGCCGGCTGGACAACGTCGTCTACCGCCTCGGCTTCGCGACCTCTCGGGCGGAAGCTCGACAGCTCGTACGGCACGGGCACTTTCGCGTAAACGGCCGCAAGGTGGACGTCCCTTCGTTCTCCGTGCGGACGGGCGATGCGGTCACGGTGCGTGAGCGCAGCCGCAAGGTCACCCGCATTCAAGAGTCGCTCGAGCTCGCGCAGCGACGTGGCGTACCCGAGTGGCTCGATATCCAACCGGAGACCTTCACGGGCACGGTGAAGGCGCTGCCCACGCGCGCCGATCTGACGATGCCCATCAACGAGAAACTCGTGGTGGAGCTGTATTCGAAGTGAGCCCAGCGTTTCTCACGACACGCTGCTTGGAGGTTTTCATATGTTGCCGCAACGCAATTGGCGCGATCTGATCAAGCCGAAGAAGCTCGAGCCAGATGACAAGTCGCTTTCCGTCGGGTACGGGAAGTTCGTCGGTGAACCGTTCGAACGCGGCTTTGGCGTCACGATCGGCAATTCTCTGCGGCGGATTCTCTTGTCGTCGTTGCAGGGCGCGGCGATCACCGCCGTGAAGATCAAGGGTGTCCTTCACGAGTTCTCAACGATCACGGGCGTGCGGGAAGACGTCGCCGACATCATTCTCAATCTGAAAGAGGTGCGCCTGCGCCTGCTCGAGGGAACACAGGAGACCGCACGCATCGAGGCAAAGGGCGAGAGCGTCATTCGGGCACGTGACATCAAGGCCGGCCCGAATGTCGAGATTTTGAATCCAGATCAACACGTCGCGACGTTGTCGAAGGAGGGGAAGCTCGACATCGAGCTCACGCTGAAGGTCGGTCGCGGCTACGTGCCCGCGGAGCGCAACAAGGACGAGGAAGCGCCCGTCGGCACGATTCCGATCGACGCTATCTTCTCGCCGGTTCGTAAGGTCAACTACACGGTGACCAATGCGCGCGTGGGTCAACGGACCGACTACGACCGCCTGAGCATGGAAATCTGGACCGACGGCGGTGTACGCCCGGACGACGCAGTGGCGTATGCGGCGCGCATTCTCCAGGACCAGCTTGCCATCTTCGTCAACTTTGAAGAGACGCCCGAATCGACCGAGCTGCCGGAAGAAAAGCACCCGTCGCTCAACGAAAATCTCTTTCGGAGCGTGGCCGAGCTGGAGCTGTCGGTGCGATCGGCGAACTGCCTACAAAATGCCGGGATCAAGTACATCGGCGAGCTGGTGCAGAAGTCCGAGGCCGAGATGCTCAAGACGAAGAACTTCGGCCGCAAGTCGCTCAATGAGATCAAGGAGATTCTCCACGAAATGGGGCTCGATTTCGGCATGAAGCTGGAGAGCTTCCCGTCTCGTGCCGATCTCGACGCGCGCTGGGCGCGCGAAAAGGAAAGCGCATAAGCACTTTGTTCACATCGGAAGCGCGCGGTGGTGTGCTGCTCGAGCCGCACTGACGCTTCCCAACCCGTTTGTCGCGAAGCGCATCATGAGACACCTGAAAGCCGGAAGAAAGCTCAATCGATCCAGTTCCCACCGCAAGGCGCTGCTGCGTAACCTGGTGACGTCCCTCTTCGAGCACGAGCAAATCCGCACGACGGACGCGAAGGCCAAAGAGCTCCGGCGCGTGGCTGATCGCATGGTGACGCTCGCAAAGCGCGGCTCGTTGCATGCCCGCCGCCAAGCACTCTCGTTCATCCGCAGCCGCCAAGTGGTCGGCAAGCTCTTTGCCGACGTGGCCGAACGGTTTCGCGATCGCTCCGGAGGCTATACGCGTGTCGTCAAGCTTGGACCGCGGCGCGGCGACGCGGCGCCGATGTCGATCATCGAGCTGACGGATCGAGGAGATGCGGCGCGGGCGGAAGCCGAGAAGAAGCGCCAACGCCGGCGGCGGCGCGCGGAGAAGAAGGACTCGCAGCCGGCAGCGGCTGCTCCGCACTAGGCTGTTGTCCCGCTCTACGGCCGCGATGACGGTGCGGTAGGGGGCGGCGCTGCATCCTCTGTCAGATCGTCAGATCGTCTCCAGGATCGTGGCTGCACCCTGGCCCATACCGCCACAGATCGTCGCCAAGCCATAGCGCGCACCGCGGCGCTGCATCTCGAGCGCCAGCGTTCCGACCAACCGCGCGCCCGACGCGCCTACTGGGTGGCCGATCGCGCATGCGCCACCGTTGACATTGATCGTTTCCGCAGCCCGGTCTGGCATCTCGAATTCGCGCATGAGCGCGATCGGTGCACACGCAAACGCCTCGTTGATCTCGACCAGGTCGATGTCCTGCATCCGTAACCCGGCGCGCTCCAGAGCCTTGTGCGTGGCCGGAATCGCCGAGTAGATCAGGTCCCTGGGATCGCAGGCGCCGACACCGAGCGTGTGGATCCGCGCCAGTGGTGTCACGCCACGGCGTGCGGCGGTGTCAGACGACATGATCATGCAGACGGCTGCACCGTCTGCCTGGCCGGAGGCACTTGCCGCGGTGATGCGGCCGTCGGGGCGGTAAATCGGTGCGAGAGATCCAATTTTATCGAGCGATGTGTCCCGCCGCGGTCCCTGATCGTGGCGGATCAGTGCCGCAGTGCCATCTGGCTGAAGGCCCTCGACGGCCTCGATCTCAGCATCAAAGCGACCGGCATCCTGGGCAGCGATTGCTCGTTGGTGGCTCAGAAATGCCCATTGGTCCAGATCGGCGCGGCTGATGGCGAAACGCTCACAAAGGCGCTCGGCGCCCTGTCCCCCGTTGAGCTCGATCGGATTGATGCGCTCGTAGAGTCGTGGGTTCGGGTTCATCGCGGCCAGCATGTGTCCGCCGTCCTTGATAATCTGTTCCATGTCCATCCCATCCTTGATTACCGGGATCCGGAAGTGCGTCATGCTGTCGAGGCCGCCGGCTATGTATATGTCTCCGAGGCCGCACATGACGTTCATCGCCGCGACATGAACCGACATCATTGCGGTGGTACACGCGCGCTCGAGGCTGAGGCCGGTGACGTGATCCGGAAAGCCCGCGAGAAAGGGAATGGCAGTGCCCGGATGGGCTTGCTCGCCCATCATTTCGACGGCTCCGAGAATGATGCCGTCGATGTCTTCCGCCGCAACGCGGGTGCGTTCCAAGAGCGCTTGCAGCACGATGACGGCGAGATCGTCGGACCGCAGGTTGCGAAAGTATCCTCGCTGTGGATCGGCTTTTCCGAATGGTGTGCGAACGTACCCGACGAGAAGCGCCTCACGCAATGCGGTCATGGCGCTCGAACTAACCCGAGCGCCGTCGTGGGTCAATTGGACCCGACCGCCGTCTGCGCGGACTCAGGACCAACCGAGGACATCCCGCATCGCATAACGGCCGATGGGCTGGTCGATAAGCCAATGGGCCGCACGGATCGCGCCGCGGGCGAGGCACTCACGGCTGTGTGCCCGGTGCGTGAGCTCGATGCGCTCGCCCAGTCCGGCGAAGATGACGGTATGATCCCCCACCACATCGCCGCCACGCAGCGCCATGACGCCAATCTCGTTCGCCGGGCGCCTCCCTACGATCCCCTGGCGTCCCGAGGCCACATCCTTCGAGACGTCGCGCCCCGTTGCGTCGGCGACGGCTTTCGCAAGGGCAAGCGCGGTGCCGCTCGGGGCATCGACCTTCATCTTGTGGTGGATCTCAACGATCTCCGGATCAAAGTCGGGCCCCAAGGCGCGCCCTGCCTCCTGAATCAAGCGGCGGAGCACGGCGATGCCGATGCTCATGTTGGGTTCGATCAGGCAGCGAGTTTGGCGCGCCAACTCATCCAGCTCGGTCTGTTGATTCCCGGAGAAACCGGTCGTGCCCACGACAATGGCACTGCCTCGTTCGACCGCCACGCGCACATTCTTCAAAGCGGCGTCGGCAGTAGTGAAGTCCAAGATGACGGTGTCCGGGTTCGCTACGCGGGCTAGATCGGTACCGACGGGTACGCGCAGAACACCCACGCCAGCGAGTTCGCCGGCGTCGTGACCGACCTCTGGACTCGACGGTGCTTCGACCGCACCCACCAACGTCGCGCCACTGTCCTGCGCGATGAGGTTTACCAATGTTCGGCCCATGCGCCCGCTGGCGCCACAGACGATCATCCCAGTGGACATGCAGTTCTCGCAGCCGTCACAGCAACCCCATCTCTTTCAGCGCGCCCTGCAGCTTGGCACGCGGCGCAACACTCATCGGCAGCAAGGGCGCGCGCAGCTCGTCTCGGCAAAGTCCCATCATGGCTGCCGCCGCCTTGATGGGAATCGGATTCGTTTCCAGGGACAGGCTGCGCATCAACGGCAAGAGCGCGTAGTGCAAGCGCCGAGCAGTATTCCAGTCGTTGCCAAGGCATGCGGCCAAGACGTCAGCGCTCTTGCGGGGCAAGATATTGCCGATCACCGAGATCGTACCGACCCCGCCGACCGCCATGATGGGCAGCGTCAGCACATCGTCGCCGCTGTAGACATCGAATGTTCCGTTCGTCAGACGGATGACCTCCTGCACCTCATCCAATGAACCGGTCGCCTCCTTCAGCCCGACGATATGTTCCAGCTCGGCCAAACGGGCGATTGTGCTGGCCTCGATCTTCGAGCCGGTCCGACCGGGAATGTTGTAGACGATCAGCGGGAACCGCGTCGCCTCGGCAATGGATTTATAGTGATGGTAAATGCCTTCCTGGGTTGGCTTGTTGTAGTAGGGAGAAATGAGCAGCGCAGCGGCAGCGCCTGCTTCCTGAGCAGCACGCGTCAATGCGATCGCCTCCGCCGTCGAATTGGATCCGGTGCCGGCAATCACCGGAACACGTCCCTTCGCAAACTTCACGACCAGACGGACAACGTCGGCGTGCTCTTGATGCGTCAAGGTGGCCGACTCGCCGGTGCTCCCGCAGGGCACCAACGCTGACGTTCCATTGGTAATCTGGAAATCGATCAGCTTTTCGAGCGCCTCCGCGTCTACCCGACCGTCCCGAAAGGGCGTGATCAACGCCGTCATCGAACCGCTAAACATGCTAGACCTCGCTACACTTCGATCTCGCCGGTGAACACCTCTTCAGCCGGACCGGTCATCTCCACGTGGTTGTCGGCGGCACGCCACTCGATGTCGAGTTCCCCACCATTGAGGAGCACGCGCGCGCGTCGCTCCGACTTCTGATTGAGGACCGCTGCGACAACGACGGCGCAGGCCCCGGTACCGCAGGCAGCGGTTTCTCCGGAGCCGCGTTCCCAGACGCGCATACGCAATGTCTGCCGATTGACCGCGCGTACGAATTCAGTGTTGACGCGCTTTGGAAAGAAGGGGTGGTTTTCAAATTGCGGACCGATCGTCGCCAACGCCAATTGCTCGACGTCGGAGACAAACACCACACAGTGGGGGTTGCCCATCGACACGCAGGTGATGTGGTGCGTGTCGCCGTTCACGTCAAGCGGCGCAGAGATGATCTGGCCTTCTGCTGCCGCCGGAATCCGGGGCCCATCGAGAATCGGTTCACCCATGTCGACGGTCACCGCCTCGACGCGGCCCGCGGTGACACGCAACGCCAAGTGCTTGATGCCGGCATCGGTCTCGACGCGCAACGCTGTATCGCGGACATGACCGTGCTCGTACACGTACTTGCCGACGCAGCGGATGCCATTACCGCACATCTCACCTCGACTGCCGTCGGCGTTGTACATTTCCATGCGGCAGTCGGCCACCGAGGATGGGCCGATGAGAATAACCCCATCTGCGCCGATCGCCGTTTGCCGCGGGCTGACGCGCCGAGCCAGCGCCCCCGGATCGACGACGCGCTGCGCAAAGCAATCGACGTACACGTAGTCGTTGCCGATCCCATGCATCTTGGTAAAACGCAGGCGCGCCATTCTATTGAAGGATTGCCGGAATCGACTCGCCGTGGATGAGATCCTCGTGCGTTTCCCGTTCGCGCACGATGTGGAAATTGGATCCGTCGACCAGGACCTCCGGTGGACGCGGCCGAGTATTGTAGTTAGACGCCATCACGAAGCCGTAGGCGCCGGCACTCATCACGGCAAGCAGGTCTCCAGGCTGGACCCGCGGTATGCGACGGTCCTTCGCGAAGAAGTCGCCACTCTCGCACACCGGTCCCACGACGTCGGCGGTAAAGTCGGCCCCGTCAATTGGGACGACGGGTTGAATGGCTTGATAGGAGCCGTACAACGCCGGGCGAATCAGATCATTCATCCCACCGTCGACGACTACAAAGTTCTTCTCGTCCGTCGATTTGAGATACAGAACCTGGGTGAGCAGGATGCCGGCATTACCGACGATCACACGCCCGGGCTCGAGGAGCAGTGTGGCGTCGAGTCCCCGCAGCCCTTCGCTGAGGGCCTGCGCATACTCCTGGGGCGTCGGCGGCTGCTCGTCGTTGTAGGCGATGCCCAACCCACCGCCCATGTCGACGTAGCGGATCGTGAAGTCTTCCGCTTGCAAACGGTCGGCAAGGGCGCGGACCCGCTGTAGGGCGTCAACAAACGGCGGTACCGTTGTGAGTTGCGACCCGATGTGACAGTCGATGCCGGCCACTTCGATATGAGAGAGACCGCGCGCCCGCCGATAGTCTTCGACGGAACGTTGGATGTGAATGCCAAACTTACTCTTCTTGAGACCCGTAGAAATGTACGGATGGGTCTGCGGGTCGACATCGGGGTTGACGCGCAACGCGACGCGCGCTCGGATTCCCAGCTCGCGACCCACCGAGTTGATCACGTCCAGCTCGCCGGGCGACTCGACGTTGAACATGAGAATCCCGGCACGCAACGCCGCGGTGATCTCCTCACGGGTCTTGCCGACACCGGAAAACACAATCTTCTGCGGATCGGCACCAGCCCGCAGGGCACGGAAGAGCTCCCCGCCCGACACGATGTCGAATCCGCTCCCTTCACGTGCGAAGGTGCGCAGCACAGCGAGATTCGAGTTGGCCTTGACGGAGAAGCACACCAGGTGTGGTACTGCAGCGAAGGCATCGTCGAAAACCCGATAGTGACGGAGCAGCGTCGCGAGGCTGTACACATAGCATGGAGTGCCCACACGCGCGGCTATCTCCCGCAACGGCACGTCCTCGGCATGAAGTTCACCGTTGCGGTGTTGGAAGTGGTGCATGCTGTTCCTCGCGTTGGACGGCGACGATATTGGACGCCGCACTAAGGTACCCATCGAGCGTGTAAGATACAACCTGATAGCGGTACGAAACGCCCACGATCGTGTCGGCATCGAGGTAGCGGAAACGTTTGATCTGCCGGAAGCGATTGCGATCGGTGACTTCGAGGTCGGCAACGGTCTGAATCGGAAAACCCGGCGTGTCGCCGACCGCTCGGCTCACGACAAAGCCCGCCAGATCGGTGATCCGGGACCCGCCGACGTACGCCGTCGGACGCGTCCACGAGAGCTGAATGCCATCGGCGACGCTGACCGCCGCGAGATCCTGAATCGCGATAGGCAGCACGTCTTCCGGAGGCAGGGGAGGGGACTTGCGTCCGCACGCACACGCACACGCGGCAAGCGACACCAGGAGCCATAGCGACAATCGTCGCCGCGCCGGGCTCTCGCCCGATATCTGCGCGCTGAACGCGTTAGGGCGGCCCAGACGATCGGACGCGCCGCGCGCGCCGATGGCCCGAGGACTGAGATTGATGAGGATCATCCGGTCGATCCCTCTCATCCATCGATCCAAAGCGATCGCTAGACGCGCAGTTTCCGCAGTTGGCGCCGGACATTTATTGGTGCGGTGCCACCAGGCGCGCGCCGTCGTGCGACCGCGGTCTCGGGTTTGAGCCAGCGGTACACATCAGCACCAAAGTGTGGCGAGAAGCGCCTGAGCTCCGCGAGGGACAATCCATCCAGCTCCAACGCTCGTCTGATGCAATGCCGCACGATCGCACCGACGACACCATGCGCCTCGCGGAAGGGCACTCCGTGCGTGCTCAGGTAATCGGCGAGCTCGGTAGCCAGGGTGTAGCCGCGGGTGGCGCCGACACGCAACCGATCGCGCCGGAAGCGCAGCGCCGGCATCATCGCCTGCAGGACTTGGAGGCTCGAAACGAGCGTGTCGACCGTATCGAAGACAGGTTCCTTGTCTTCTTGCATGTCGCGATTATAGGTCAGCGGCAGTCCCTTCAGCGTCGTCAGTAACGACATCAGGTTGCCGTAGAGGCGGCCGGTCTTACCGCGCACCAGCTCGGCGACGTCGGGATTCTTCTTCTGCGGCATGATCGAGCTGCCCGTCGCGAATGCATCGGGCAACTCGACGAAACCGAATTCCTGAGAGCTCCACAGGACGAGGTCCTCCGCGAGTCGGCTGAGATGCATGCCAACCAGTGCTCCTGCAGCCAGGAACTCGGCGGCGAAGTCGCGATCACTGACCGCATCCATGCTGTTGAGACTGATCCGCGAGAACCCGAGCTTGCGCGCGACGAAATGCCGATCGATCGGGAAGGTCGTGCCGGCCAACGCTCCGGACCCGAGTGGCAGCACGTCGATACGTTTGGCGCAGTCCGCCAACCGCTCACGATCGCGCCCGAGCATCTCTACGTAGGCCAATAGGTGATGGGCGAGCAACACCGGCTGCGCCGGCTGGAGGTGGGTGTACCCCGGCATGATCACGCTGGCGTGGCGGCGGCTCACAGCCGCCAAGGCATGCTGTAGGGCGCGAATGCAGCTGCTGATCTGGGCGACCGCATCCTTGAGATAGAGCCGCAGATCCAAAGCGACCTGATCGTTACGGCTACGGGCCGTGTGCAACTTGCCTCCGACCGCGCCGATCTTCTGAATCAGACGCCGCTCCACCGCCATGTGAACGTCTTCGTCGCTCGCCGAAGCGCGGAACGTGCCGCCCGCGAACTCGCGGCGGATTTGCCCGAGCGCCGTGACGATGCGACGTGCGTCGCGCTTCGAGATGATTCCCTGCTTGGCGAGCATCTCACAGTGCGCGATGCTCCCGGCGATGTCATGAGCGTACAACCGCCGATCGACCGGCAGCGAGGTTGTGAAGGACTCGACGAGACGATGCGTAGGGGCGGCCATACGGCCTGCCCACGCCTTATGGCTCACACGCGGCATGCGCCGCAACTTAGCGGAAGAACGGAAAGAAATGAATCTCTTGAGGTACCTGCCAAGGTCCGAGGCGGCGCGGCGTGTCGGTGCGAGCCGTCAGACCCCGCGCTGTAACGTCGAGGTTGGTTGCCGGCCGGGTCAGTAAATCCACTTGCCGGCGTTGTAACGGAAGATCTCAGTTACCTCGGTCGTTTCAACCGGGTTGGCCGCGCTCGCCTTTGCCTCCGGAATGGACGACCCGCGCTTCTCGTAGCGGTACTCTCTGTAGGTAATTTTCCCGACGGGGACGTCCCCGGTGCCGTCCTTCGTGACGCAGGTGTGCTCCGTGCTGTAGGCCGTGTATGCGCCGATGACGCCATCGGCACGTGTCTCCCATTGAATGTTGTTGACATTGTCGCGTTCGCGAGCTGCAAGCTTGCCCATCCATTCCTCGCAGAACGCCTTGAACTGGGTCTCCACGAGCTGTGGGTCGCGCGCTGGGCTCGTCGCGGCCTTCTTGGCCTTACCCTTCTTCTGTTGCGCGGGAGCGGCGGTTCCGCCAGCCAATAGAACCGTCAGGACAATCAACCCCAGGCGGACACGCCGCGTGCGGTACATGTTTCATCCTCCATGCTGCGGACTCGAAATCGACACACGCAAGCGAGGGCGGTCTCCGCAGGACCCACCTTCTCCCCCCGCCATGTATCGCTGCAGGGTCCGACCGTCAAGCTGCATTCGGGCGCACGACACCAGAGTTGGGCGTGAGGGTGGGAAGCTAAGAGGGCTTGAAAGGAGGAGCGTTTCGCTGATATGCCTGACAGCCAGTATGGCTGTCAGGCAGGAGGCAGAACATGGCGGA
>Ga0187892_10012235_pt1 | contig 10260 bp, 4 predicted proteins | sample MA1701073metaG_FD_139345 | JGI IMG/M metagenome (GOLD analysis project Ga0187892, IMG submission 139345) | Bio-ooze microbial communities from a basaltic lava cave in the Kipuka Kanohina Cave System on the Island of Hawaii, USA - MA170107-3 metaG ...
CAGTGGAGGATCGTGGCGTTCAGGTCGTGGACCTCGACGGGGTCCTTCACGATGTTGTAGGAGTGGTCGTCCGTCTCGCCGTGGGTCGTCCCGCGCTTCACGCCGCCGCCCGCCAGCCAGACCGTGAAGCAGCGGGGGTGGTGGTCCCGGCCGTAATCCGATTCCGTGAGGCGGCCCTGGCAGTACACCGTGCGGCCGAACTCGCCGCCCCAGATGACCAGCGTGTCGTCGAGCAGGCCCCTCTGCCTCAGGTCCTTGACGAGCGCCGCCGTCGGCTGGTCCGTCGCGGCGCACTGCTTCTTGATGTCCCGCGGCAAATTCGTGTGCTGGTCCCAGCCGCGATGATAGAGCTGGATGAACCGCACGCCGCGCTCCGCCAGACGCCGCGCGAGCAGGCAGTTCGCCGCGAACGTGCCCCGCTTGGTGCACTCCGGGCCGTAGAGGTCCAGGATCTCCTTGGGCTCCTTCGAGATATCCACGAGCTCCGGCACCGAGGCCTGCATGCGGAAGGCCATCTCGTACTGCGCGACCCGAGCCGCCGTCTCGGGGTCGCCCTGCTCGCGAAGCTTCTCGCCGTTCAAGGCGGCCAAGTCGTCCAGCATCCGGCGCCGCATCTCGCGGTCCACCCCCGGCGGGTCGGACAGGTACAGCACCGGGTCGCCCGACCGGCGAAACTTAACCCCCTGGTATTCGCTCGGCAGGAATCCCGCGCCCCACAGCCGGTCGTAAAGCGGCTGGTCCCCCTCGCCCGACGTCATCGCGACGAAACTCGGCAGGTCCTCGTTCTGCCGCCCCAGCCCGTACGAAACCCAGGCGCCCATGCTGGGGCGCCCCGCGAGCTGGCTCCCGGTTTGCAGGAACGTGATCGCCGGATCGTGGTTGATCGCCTCCGTGTGCATCGACTTCACGAAGCACAGCTCGTCCACGATCTCCGCCGTCTCCGGGCACAGCTCGCTCACCCACGCGCCGCTCCGGCCATGACGCGCGAACTTGAATATCGACGGCGCGATCGGGAACTTGTCCTGCGTCGCCGTCATACCCGTCAGACGCTGCCCGCGGCGGACGGAATCCGGAAGGTCCTGCCCTCGGTATTTTTCGATCGCCGGCTTGTAGTCGAAGAGGTCCATCTGCGACGGCGCGCCGGACTGACAGAGATAGATCACGCGGCGCGCCCGCGGCTTGAGGTGGGGCGGCCGGCGGTCTCCCTCCTGCGCGAGCAGATCGCCCAGCGCGATCGAGCCCAGTCCCAGACCGGCTGTCCCGAGGACGAACTTCCGCCGGCCGATCTCCAGGCGCTCGCGGATCGGATTCATCGCTACTCCTTGGTCACGGTCTCGTCGAGATTGAAGAGCAGGCTCGCGACCGTCGTCGTCGCGGCCAGCTCCGCGGGGTCCAGACGCTCGTCCGGCTTCGACTCGCCCGCCGAGACGAGCTTCCGCGCGGCATCCGGGTCGCGGCGGAATGCCTCGAGATTCGCCCCGTAGGCCCGGAGCAGGATCTCCTCCTCCCGCGCGCTCGGCCACCGGGATGTGACGCGGCGGAATCCCCACCGGAGGCGCTCCGAAACGCCCGCCCGCGCCATCATCCGCTCGGCCAGGACGCGCGCCGCCTCGAGATACGTCACGTCGTTCATGAGCGCCAGCGCCTGGACGGGCGTGTTCGTCCGCGTCTCCCGCACCGTGCACGCCTCGCGGCCCGGCGCGTCGAAGGTCGACATCGTCGGCGGCGCCACGGTCCGCTTCCAGTACGTGTACAGGCTCCGGCGGTAGAGCGCCGCGCCCTTCGACTGGTCGTACTCGGTGTCCGAGGCGATCTCCTTCCAGAGGCCGTCCGGCTGATACGGCTTGACCGATGGACCGCCGAGTTTCTCCACCAGCAGCCCCGACGAATACAGCGCCTGGTCGCGCACCATCTCCGCCGGCAGGCGGAACCGCGGCCCGCGCGCGACGAGCCGGTTGTCCGGGTCCCGCTCGAGGAGCGCCGGCGCGACCCTCGACGACTGGCGGTACGCGGCGCTCATCACGATCGACTTCTGCAGGTGCTTCGCGTTCCACCGGCTCGCCACCAGCTCGGCCGCGAGCCAGTCCAGAAGCTCCGGGTGGCTCGGCCGCTCGCCCTGGGCGCCGAAATCCTCCACCGTCCGCACGAGCCCCGCGCCGAAGTACGCCTGCCACCAGCGGTTCACCGTCACGCGCGCCGTCAGCGGATTCGCCGGGTCCACGAGCCACCGCGCGAGCGCCAAGCGGTTCGTCGGCGCCCCGGGCGGCAGCGGGTGGAGCGCCGCCGGCATCCCGGGAACGACCTTCTTCGCCGGCCGGTTGTACTCGCCCCGCACGAGGATCCGCGTCTCCCGCGGGTCCTTCATCTCCTCCATGACCATGACCGTCGGCAGGCCCTCTTCGAACGCCTGCTTTCGGCGGCGCAGCGCGACCAGCCCCTCGTACGCCTTGCGTACTTCTTCGGGCGCCTTCCGGTCGAGGTAGAACGCCCGCACCTTGCCCGCCTGGGACGCCGCCCGCTGCCCCGTGGGACGCGCCGCGATCTCCTCGATGCGCTCGACCACCGTGAGCCAGCCGACTTCATCGGGCAGGAGCCGCCGCGCGTACACCCGAACGTCGTCCACGGCCCCCCGGAAGGGGCCGATCCGGAAAGGCTGATCGCTGACGAATGTCTGGTTGAGGAAATCCAGGTGCACCTTGAGCTTCTGAGCCACGCCGTCGACGTAGACCGCGATGCCGGCGGCCGCGCGCGAGCCGTCGTAGGTCACCGCGAGGTGGTGCCACTTGCCCGGCTCGAGCTTCCCCTCCGTCTCAACGCGAATCGCGTCGTCCAGCCAGCGCTTCACGAAGTTCACCTGGACGCGGCCGTCCTCCAGGCGGACCTCGTAGCCGTCTTCGCGCGACTCGTCCGTCTTCCGGGAAAGCAGCGAACCGTCCCCGTCCGGACGCACCCACGCCGCGAACGTGAACTTGTCGAAGAAGCCGAACTTGCCGACGGCGGGAGCCTCCAGGCGGCGACGTCCGTCGAACGCCGCCGCCCCGCCAATTCGACCCCGGATGAACTCGGGCTCACCCCCCACGGGCTTCGCGCCGCCCAGGCCGCCGTCCAAGTCGAACGTCGCGACGAGCCCGTCCGTAACCGTCCAGGGCAGGTAAGCGTCCGCCCCGACGGAAGACTCCCAGGCCGCCTGCGCGGCGGCGATCGCCTCCCGCATCCCGGCAAACCGCCGCTCGGCGGCGGCCAGCTCCGCGTCCAGCTTGCGGCGCTCCTCCGCCTGTTCCGGCGTCGGCGCCTGCATGTACGGGGGCGAGTTGCCAATCTTGATGGCGCGGCCGTGCTCCGGGATCGTGTTGAAATAGGCGAACAGCCGGTAGAACTCCTCCTGCGAGACCGGGTCGTACTTGTGATCGTGACACCGCGCGCAGCCGATCGAAAGTCCCAGCCACACCGTCGCCGTCGTGTCGACGCGGTCGACCACGTATTCGACCTGATACTCCTCCGGGATGATGCCGCCCTCGGAATTCCCCCGGTGGTTCCGATTGAAGCCGGTCGCGATGCGCTGGTCGAGCGAGGGCTTGGGCAGGAGATCGCCCGCCAGCTGCTCGACCGTGAAGCGGTCGAAGGGCATGTTCGTGTTGAACGCCTGGATCACCCAGTCGCGCCACCGCCACATGTCGCGGGGCCCGTCGTTCTGGTAGCCGCTCGTATCGGCGTAGCGGGAGGCGTCGAGCCAGCGGATCGCCATCCTCTCGCCGTACCGCGACGAGGCGAGCAGGCGGTCCACGACTTTCTCGTAGGCGCCGGGAGTGGAATCGGCCAGGAAGGCGTCCAGCTCCTCCATCGAAGGCGGCAGGCCGGTCAGGTCCAGGGTCACGCGCCGGAGGAGCGCGGCCTTGTCGGCTTCGGCGGACGGAGCCATGCCCTCCCGCTCCAGACGGTCGAGGATGAAATCGTCGATTGCGTTCTTTCGCCACTGGCGGTTGCGCGTTACGGGGAGCGGCGGCCGCTTCGGCGGGACGAACGCCCAGTGCGTCTGCCAGGGGGCCCCTTCGGCGATCCAGCGGCGCAGAAGCTCGATCTCCCGGGCGCTGAGCTTGCGGGCCGCCTTCGCGGGCGGCATGCGGTCTTCGAGGTCCGTGGCGGTGATGCGGCGGTGGAGCTCGCTTTCGCCGGGCTTGCCGGGAACGACGGCCCATTTACCCTCGCGCTCCGCGAAGGCGCTCTCGCGAACGTCGAGGCGGAGGTCGGCCTTCCGCTTGGCGGCGTCCGGCCCGTGGCAGGTGTAGCAGGCGTCCGAAAGGATGGGGCGGATCTCGCGTTCGAAATCCACGGGCTTGCGCGCCGACTCCTGAGGAGCGGCCCCCGCCAGTGCCAGGAGGCCGAGAAGCATCGTCCTCATCACGCCTCAGGATATTTCCACGGCGCGCGGTAGTCGCGGCGAAGGAGCGCGTTCGCGGCTTCGTCGCCCACGACCTGCTCCTTCCCGCCGTCCCACGCGACGCTGCGCCCGAGCTTCAGCGACAGCATCCCCAGAAGCACCGTCGTCGTCGATCGGTGGGCCAGCTCGATGTCGGCGACCGGCCGGCGTCCCCGCGCCACGGCGTCCATGAAGTCGGCCCAGAGGAGCTTGATGTTGTGGCCGTCGGGCTCCTGGAGCTTGGACTCCTCGTGGATAGGCTTGTCTTTCCCGTTGGCCGGGTAGAACGTCCAGCCGTCGCGCCATCCCATATGAAACGTTCCCTTGGTCCCGTAGAAGTAACAGCCGATTTTGTGCTTGTCCACCTCGTTCCCGGCGGGCCGGTGCTCCCAGACGGCGCGGAAGGAGGCGAAATCGAACACCGCCACCTGGCTGTCGGGCGCGTCGGTCGTCTGTTCGCGGTCCGTCAGGACGGGGTCGCCGCGCAGGGGCCGTCCGCCCGTGGAGTAAACGGTCCGCGGGAACTTCTCGTCGGTCCACGCCAGGACCTGGTCGACCCAGTGGACGCCCCAGTCTCCCAACGTACCATTGGCGAAATCGAGGAAGTTGCGGAAGCCGCCGGGATGAATTTTCGTGTTGAAGGGCCGGAGCGGCGCGGGGCCGCAGTAGAGGTCCCAGTTCATCCCCCGCGGCGGCGGGGCGTTGGGCGAGGGGCGCTCGGGCCCTCCCCCGCCGCCCAGGACGAACATCCGCACGGACGAAATGTTCCCGGCCCCGCCTTCCCTGAGGAACTTCAGGCCCGAGACGTGGTGCGGCCCGATCCGCCGGTGGAGGCCCACCTGGACCACCCGGTCGGCGTCCCGCGACGCCTTGAGCATGGCGCGGCTTTCGAGGATCGTGTGTCCCGTGGGCTTCTCCACGAAGACGTGCGCCCCCGCCTTGAGCGCCGCGATCGTCATGAGCGAGTGCCAGTGGTCCGGCGTCGCCACGATCGCGACCTCAGGCTTTTCCTTCTCGAGCAGCTCCCGGAAGTCCTCGTATTTGGCGGGCGCGTCGCCCGTCAGCTGCTTCACGTCGTTCGCCGAGCTCTCGAGCGCCTTGGGGTCCACGTCGCAGAGGGCCGCGACCTTCACCGTGCCCGAAGCGACCGCCTCCCGGAGGATGTTCATCCCCCACCAGCCCGAACCCAGGAGCGCGGTCCGGTACTTCCGCGCATCCTGAATCCAGCCGGGCAGCAGCGTTGTCGCGGCGGCGGAGCCCAGGAACTCGCGGCGATTCATTACTTCGCCCTCACGTCGAGGCAGACGAGGTCCCCCGCGGCGTTCCGGCAGTAGATCCGCCCGTTCGCGAGGACCGGCACCGTCCAGCATTTTCCCCGGAGCACCTGGGCACGAGCCGTCGGCTCGAAGCCCTTGGGTGACGCCGGGGCGATGATCAGCTCTCCCGTTGCGCTGAGGACGATCAGCTTCCCGTCGGCCGCCGTGACGGCTCCCGTGCCGACGCCTTCCTCCGTCCAGCGCACCTCGCCCGACTTGAGGTCGAGGCACCGCAGCGTCGCCCGGTCGGTGGTGTTCCCGTCGATGCCGTAGGCGGACCCCTCGAGGAGGACGCTGCAGTTGAACTGGTTCCGTAGGTGCATGTTCTCCCAGAGGGATTCCGGAGCGCCGCCGCCCAGCTTGACGAGCGTCGCGCCCTTCCCGTAGCCGCTGGAGATGAAGAGCCGGTCGCCGACGAAGACCGGATCGGCGGCGTTGACCCCGAAACGGGTGACCCACGGGACGCGCCAGAGCTCCTTCCCGGTCCTGACGTGGGCGGCGATGTACGCCTCCCCCGAGCTGAAGATGGCGTACGACTCCCCCTGGTGGCGGAAGGGGAGCGGCGTGGAGTAGCCGGCCTCGACGTTGGAGGAAGCCCAGAGGCGCTTCCCGGTCGCCGCGTCCAGGGCCACCCCGGACTCGCCTACGTTGAGGAGAAGCACCCCCTCGTGCACGAACGGCGAGCCCGAGTACCCCCAAGACGGGACCTGGATCCCGGTCTCCTTCTGGATGTTCCTGGACCAGACGACCTTGCCCGTCGCAGCGTCCATGCACAGGACCTCGCCGTGGCGGCTCAACGTGTAGACGCGGTCGCCGGAAACGGTCGGCGTCGCGGTGGGCCCGCCTTCGAAAAGGTTGGCGTCGATGTCTTCGTCGTAGCGGTGGCTCCAGACCGCCGCGCCCGTCGCCGCGTCGAGGCACGTGACGATATCCTTTTCGTCCTCGTGCCCCATCGTATAGAGTCGCCCCCGGCTGACCGACACCGTGGCGAACCCCGTGCCGACGGACGCCTTCCAGGCGACGGGAGGACCGTCCGCCGGCCACCGGTCGAGCCAACCCTTCTCGGCGGAGATGCCGTCCCGGTTGGGACCGCGCCACCACGGCCAATCGTCCCCTGCCGACGCCGCCGAACATAACGTCAGCGCGACCAGGCAGACCCCGACCCTCATCATCAGCCGACGATCGTACACTCTTCTCACACTACGCGCCACGATGACAACATAGCGACGCTATTTTGTCATCGCGGCACGGACCCGGGCCAAAGAGGCCTCAACCAAGACTACTTTTTTCGCGGGGGTTGGGGAATCCAGGCCGGGGGTTTCAGCTGCGCGTTCCACGCCTCCCAGGCGGCCCGAAGGGCCTTGACGCGGTCGGGGTGCTCGGCCGCCAGGTCCTTTGTTTCCCCGACGTCTTCGGCCAGGTTGAAGAGCATGGGTTTCGTCACCTTGATCTCGTTCACGCCGCCGTGGTCCGTCGCGTCGTAGTCGTAGCCCTGGATGAGTTTCCAGGCGCCCTGCCGGATCGCCCATTGGGGGCCGAACCGCCACGTCAGCGTGTCGTGCGGATCTCCCGAGTTCTTGCCTTCGAGGTACGGCAGGAGGTTCACGCCGTCGAGATTCCAGTCCTTCGCCGCCTCGCCGCCCGCCGCGGCCACGGACGTCGGGAGGATGTCGAGCTGGATCACCGGCCGGTCGTAGACGGCCCCCGGCCGGAGCCGGCCTTTCCACTGGACGAAGAAGGGAACGCGCACGCCGCCTTCCCAGGTGTCGCCCTTCTGGCCTTTGAGCGGCCGGTTGTTCGACCCGTTCTGTCCCATCTTCGTCATCGGGCCTCCGTTGTCGCTGACGAAGAAGACGAGCGTCCGCTCTTCGAGGCCCACCTCGCGCAGCGTGGAGAGCACGCGTCCGATCGCGTCGTCGAGCGCCGAAAGCATCGCCGCGTAGCCCTGGCGCGCCTTGTCCTGGATCGCCTTGAACCGCTCCATGTACTTCGGCGGGGCCTGGGTGGGGACGTGGACCGCGTTGAAGGGGAGATAAAGGAAGAACGGCTTGTCCTTGTTCCGCCGCACGAAGTCGGCGGCCCGCTCGCCGAAGGCGTCGGTCGTGTAGAAGCTCGGGTCCTCCACGCGCTTGGGGTCGGGACCCACACGGGAGTCCACGAGCTGGGGGTGGTAGAACGGCGTGTTCGCCAGCGTGCCGTAGAACTCGTCGAACCCGCGGTTCATGGGGCGGAATTCGGCGGCGTAGCCCAGGTGCCACTTGCCGACGGCACCGGTGGCGTACCCGTGGGCCTTCATCCGCTGGGCGACCGTCGTTTCGGTCCCGGTGAGGCCGAACTTGTCGCGGTTGGCTCCCCCTTCGTTGAACTCGTGGCCGAACCGCTGCTGGTAGCGTCCCGTGAGGAGACCCGCCCGCGTCGGGCTGCAGTAGGGCGCGGACACGTACGCGTTCGTGCAGCGCACGCCGGCCGCGGCGATCGAATCGATGTTCGGCGTCGGGATGTCCTTCCCGCCGTGGACGCCGAGATCGGCGTAGCCTAGGTCGTCGGCGAGGATGACGACGACGTTCGGCTTCGGGGAGTCTTGAGCCGGCGTCGCCGCGGCGAAACTCAACAGCGCAGCGATGAGCGCGGGGGCGCGAAGGGAATCGAGCATGGGCGGCCTCATAGTCCGTACGTGAGAAGAACCCGGCCGGACGTCCCGAGGTTGCGCCCCCTTGAGGATCAACTCTGTGAGCTCCGGGTCCTGTTCAAGCAGATGAAGACCGCGAGGAAAACGAGAGGCTTTCCACGCGCGGCGCCATTGGTTACTCTGGGTCTCGACGACGGCCATGCACGACCTGACGCTCCTCCTCACGCTCACGATCGCTTTCAGCGGCGCGCTCGTCCTCGCGTACGTCACGCAGCGGCTGAAACTTTCGCCCATCCTCGGCTACCTTCTCGCCGGAATCGCCGTCGGCCCCTACACGCCGGGGCCCGTCGCGGACTCCCGCCTGGCCGGCCAGCTCGCGGAGGTCGGCGTGATCCTTCTCATGTTCGGCGTCGGCCTCCACTTCCATCTGAAGGACCTCCTGGCCGTCCGTTCGATCGCGATCCCCGGCGCCATCGGCCAGAGCCTCGTCGCCACGGGGCTGGGAACGCTCGTGGCCATCCTGGCGGGCTGGGGACTCGGAGGCGGGCTGGTCCTGGGGATTGCGGTCTCGGTGGCGAGCACCGTGGTCCTCATGCGCGTGCTCGTGGACAACGACGTCCTCGACACGCCTCACGGCCACGCCGCCGTCGGCTGGCTCATCGTGGAAGACATCCTGACCGTCCTCGTGCTCGTCCTCCTTCCGGTAGCCGTCACGTCCTTCTCGAAAGGCGCCGGGAGCGCGGGGACGATCCTCGGGTCGATCGGCCTTTCGCTGCTCAAGATCGCGCTCCTCGGCGTGCTCGTCCTGGCCGTGGGGGGCAAGGTGATCCCCTGGCTCCTCACGCGGGTGGCCCAGACGCGCTCCCGGGAGCTTTTCACGCTCGCGGTGCTCGCGCTGGCGCTGGTCGTGGCCACGGGTTCGGCCGTCGTCTTCGGGGCCTCCGTGGCTCTCGGGGCCTTCCTGGCCGGCATGGTCGTGGGGCAGTCGAAGGTGAGCGAGCAGGCGGCGGCGGACGCCCTTCCGATGAGGGACGCCTTCGCGGTCCTTTTCTTCGTCTCGGTGGGCATGTTGTTCAACCCGAAGTTCCTCGCGGAACAACCGGTCCTCGTCGCGTCCGTCCTGGGGATCATCCTGGTGGCCAAGCCGCTGGTCGCCCTGGCCATCGTCCTCCTCCTGGGCTACTCTCTCCGGACCGCCCTCATCGTCGCGATCGGGCTGGCGCAGATCGGCGAGTTCTCGTTCATCCTGGCCGACGCGGCCCGCCAGCTCGGCGTCCTTCCGGAGGCGGGCCACAGCGTGCTGGTCGCCGGCGCCCTTCTCTCAATCAGCGTCAACCCGCTGCTCTTCAGGGCCGCGGGCAAGGTGGAGGACTGGATCCGCCGGCATCCCAAGCTCTGGGCCATCCTCAACCGGCGGGCCGAGGAGCGCGGGCGGGAGGCCAACGCCCGGACGGCGCAATCGCTCGCCGCCCCCGACGGGCGGGTGCGGGCCGTGGTCGTCGGATTCGGACCGGTCGGCCAGACCACGAAGAGGATCCTCGAGAGCTTCGACATCCGTCCCGTCATCGTGGACCTGAACGTCGACACGGTCTCCCGGCTGGTCGCCGGTGGGGTCGCCGCGATCTACGGGGACGCGGGAAAGCCCGAGATCCTCCGCGCCGCGGGGGTCGACCGGGCGAAGTATCTCGTGGTGACGCTTCCGCACCTCGCTTCCCGCGTCCCGGTCTTCGCGGCGGCGCGGCAGCTGAACGAGGGCGTCCAGATCATCTCGCGGGCCCACTACCTTTCAGAACGGCCGGTCCTGCACGACCACGGCGTGGCGGCCGTGTGCTACGAGGAGGTGGAGGCCGCGGTGGGGTTGTCGGAGTTCATCCTCCACGCCGAGGGGGCGCCCCCGG
>Ga0187892_10012236_pt1 | contig 10259 bp, 8 predicted proteins | sample MA1701073metaG_FD_139345 | JGI IMG/M metagenome (GOLD analysis project Ga0187892, IMG submission 139345) | Bio-ooze microbial communities from a basaltic lava cave in the Kipuka Kanohina Cave System on the Island of Hawaii, USA - MA170107-3 metaG ...
CCGCTCGGCGAGCGTGGCGGTGACCGGGGACACCCGCTCGGCCCAGACCTTCGAGCCGCCGGTGGTGACGCGACCCTCGAGGTCCACCAGATCCTTCAGCGCGATCGGCACGCCGTGGAGCGGCCCGATCCGGTGGCCGGAGCGGATGGCCCGATCGGCACCCTCGGCGGCCAGGCGCGCCTGGTCCGCATAGACCGAGACGAAGGCGTGCAGGCGCCCGTCGTGGCGGCCGATGCGGTCGAGCAGCGCGTCCACCGCGTCCACCGGAGAGAGCGTCCGCGCGCCGAAGGCCTGCGACAGCCGGGCGACCCCGGCCCACACTGGATCGATCCTGGTCATTCCGGGCGTCCTCCGTGCTGGTTGATTCCGCGCTTGTCCGAGACGATCTGCCCCTCCTTGAGCACGAGGAGCAGCCGGCGCAGGTTCGTGATGTTCTCCAGGGGGTCGGCGGCCACCACGATGAGGTCCGCGAGCTTCCCGGGCTCGATGGTCCCGAGCTGGTCACCGACCCCGCACAGCTCCGCGGCGTGGCGGGTGGCGGCCAGCAGCGCCTGGTAGGGGGTGGCGCCGGCTCTGACCCAGAGGCCGAGCTCGAGCAGGGCGGCCTCCTTGAGCGGCCGGATGTCCGAGCCGAGCGCCATCCGGACCCCGGCGGCGAGCGCCTGGCGGAAGGCGGCCCGGTGCGGCTCGGCCGCCGCGTCCGCGCGCTGGCAGAGGTCCGGGGCCAGATTGCGCTCCTCCACCCAGCGCTTCTCCCACGGATCCCGCGCCTGGTCCGGCGTGAGGTGGGTGATGGCCAGGGTGGGCACGTACCAGGTGCGGTGGGCGCGCAGGCTCTCGATGGACGGGGCGTCCATGATGTAGCCGTGCTCCACGCTGTGGGCTCCGAGGCGCGCCGCGGCCTGGACGGTCTCCGGGCTGGCCGCGTGCGCGATCACGCGGAATCCCCGCTGGCGGCAGATCGCGAAGGCGGCCTCGAGCTCCTCGTTGAGGAGGAACGCGTGAGAGTGCTGATCCCACGCGGGTCCCATGATGCCGCCGGTCAGGTTCAGCTTGATGTGGTCCACCCCGTTCTTGATCTGCTCGCGGATGGCGCGGACGAAGCCGTACGGTCCGTCGCACTCGCGCGCGTGCCCGGAGGTGAGGAAGTGCCCGCCGGTCGTGGTGAGGAAGTACCCGGCCGCGAAGACGCGCGGGCCGATGTACTGGCCCGAGTCGAAGGCCCGCTTCCACGCCACGTCCATGAAGTGCGCCGCGCCCGCGCACCGCACGCCGACCACCCCGCTCTCGGTCAGGGCCTGCATCAGCCGATGGCCGAAGATGGCGGTCTGCTCCGCGACGGAGGCGCCGGTGGAGGCGAGGTAGTCGGGGTGGATGTGGACGTCCCACAGGCCGGGCAGGAGATAGGCGCCCTCGAGGTCGATGACCCGGGCGTCGCGGGTGTCGGGAGAACGGTCGGCGCCGAGCACTTCCACGATGCGCCCGCGGTCGATGGTGACGCTGGCGCCGGGGACGGGACGCGGGCCGACGCAGTCGATCACCGTCGCGTTCGTGAGCACGCTGCGCATCCCGCCGATCCTGCCAGAGCGTCGAGGGCAGGTCAAACGGGCGCGGCGGGCCCTTGACGACGGTGCGGAAACTGCCCATGGTGCGGTCATGCCCCGGGTGACCGGCGTGCCGGTGTCCCTCGTCACCGTCCAGACCCGCGACGGCGTCGTCCTCGATGGCGTGGCCGCCCACCCGCGCGGGCGTCGGCGGACCGCTCTCGTCTGGGTGCACGGCCTCGGATCGACGTTCGCCTCCGGGCAGCCGCTGATCCGGGCGCTGTCGGCGCGGCTCAAGGCGTCGGGCGTCGGGTATCTCAAGCTCAATACCCGGGGTCACGGCGTGGTCACGCGCGCCGGCAAGCGGCTCGCGGGGGCGGCCTTCGAACACTTCGGCGAGAGCGTCCACGACATCCGGGCCGTGATCGGCCTGGCGGTCCGGACCGGCTACCGCCGGGTGATCCTCGCCGGACATTCGACCGGCGCCAACAAGGTGCTCCACTACATGGCCCGGACCCGTGACCGGCGTGTGGCCGGGCTGATGCTGCTCGGGCCCGTCTCCGACGTGGCGGGCGAGCGCAAGCGGATCGGGCGCCGCGAGCTCGCCCGGCGCGTGGCCGCGGCCGACCGGATCGCCCGGCGGGACCCGGAGGCGCTCGTCCCGCAGGCCTGGGGATTCCGGAGCGCCGGGCGCTTCATCAGTCTCTACCGCCCGGGCGAGGCGGAGGACGTCTTTCCCTACTATCGTCCGGGCGCGGGCTGGACCGCGCTCCGGCGGGTCCGCGTGCCGCTGGCGGTGATCGTCGGCGCGCGGGACGAGTACCTCGACCGGCGTCCCGAAGCCCTGACCGCCGCCTTCGAGCGGAACGCGATCCGCGCGCGATCGTTCCACGGGATCGTGGTGCCGCGGGCCAACCACGGGTTTCGCGGGCACGAGCCGGCGCTCGTGCGCGAGATCGTGCGCTGGGCGCGGACGGTGGACTAGCGTCCGGTGGATGCGCTGATCGGGGTGTTCGTCGGCCTCGCCCTGAGCGCGGCGGTGGGCTTCCGGATCTTCGTTCCCTTGCTCCTCACCGGCTCGGCCGCGCGCCTGGGCTATCTCGAGCTCACGTCCGACATGGCCTGGCTCGGCTCGGATGCGGCCCTCGTGGCCCTGGCCACCGCCACCGTCCTGGAGGTCTCGGCCTACTACGTGCCGTGGCTCGACAATCTGCTCGACACGATCGCGACGCCGACCGCGGTCGTCGCCGGAGTGATCGCGTGGGCCGCGGTCACCCCGGAGCTCTCCCCGCTGCTGCGGTGGACGCTCGCGATCGTCGCGGGGGGCGGGGCCGCCGGGCTCGTCCAGTCGAGCACGGCGCTCCTGCGCTTCCAGTCCTCCGGCTTCACGGGAGGCCTCGCCAACCCGGTGCTGGCCACCGCGGAGCTGCTCGGCTCGCTCGCCCTGAGCGTGCTCGGCGTGCTGGCCCCGGCGCTCGGGGCGGGGCTGGTCGTGCTGGTGCTGGTCGGCCTCGGGTGGGGCTACCGCCGCGCGACCAGCCGGCGGAACGCCGCGCCGAGCTCGAAGCCGTAGCCGGCGGCCACGAGCCCATGCTCGCGCGGGCCATCGCGCGTTCGGCCCGGAAGGTGGTACCCTCCCAGCCGTGAACACGGTGCCGCCGACCGAGGGCTTCGTCCCCTTCGAGCGCGCCGCGATCGAGCAGAGCATCCCGCAATGCTTCGCCCGACAGGTCACGGCGGGCCCGGATCGGCTGGCGGTCAAGTTCGGACCGGACTCCGTCACGTATGCCACGCTCGACCGGTGGGCCAATCGAGTCGCGCACACGGTGCCGGCCGCCCGCGCCCGGTCGAACCCGGTGGCCCTCGTCGTCGACCAGGGGGCATCGCTGATCGCGGCGATCCTCGGGATCCTGAAGGCGGGTCGGATCTATGTTCCCCTCGAGGCCGCGCTGGGCCGCGAGCGGCTCGCCTACATGCTGCGGGACTCGGGCGCCTCCACCGCGCTGGTGAGCGCCTCCGCGATGTCCCTCGTCCGGGAGGTGGCCGGCGCCGACGTCGACGTCCTGGATATCGACGAGATCGCGCTCGGTCAACGCGATGAGGCTCCGGGCCTCGAGATCTCACCGGACCGGCCCGCGTACATCTACTATACGACGGGCTCGACGGGGCAGCCGAAGGGCGTGGTGGATTCGCACCGCAACGTGCTGCACAACGTGATGCGGTACACCAACGGCCTGGGCATCACTCGGGACGATCGGCTCACCCTGCTCCAGTCGCCGAGCTTCAGCGGCGCGGTGTCGAGCATGTTCTGCGCGCTGCTGAACGGAGCCGCGTCGATGCCGTACGACGTGCGCGGGGCGAGCGGGGCGGAGCTGGCCGACTACGTCGACCACGGTGGGATCACGATCTACCACTCGGTACCGACCATCTTCCGCAGCTTCCTCCGGGGTGAGCGGGTGTTCCCCCGGGTCCGCGTCGTCCGTCTGGAAGGCGACCGGGCCACCAGGCTCGACGTCGAGCTCTTCCGGCGCCACTTCACCGCCGGCTGCGTCCTGGCCAACGGACTCGGCGCCACCGAGACCGGCATCGTGCGCCGGTTTCTCCTCCGACCGGACACTCCGCTCGAGGGGGAGATCGTGCCGATCGGCTATCCGGTCGAGGACATGGAGATCGAGGTGGTCGACGAGGACGGCCGCGCGGCCGCGGCGGGCGAGGTGGGGGAGATCGCGGTGCGGAGCGAGTACCTCGCCCTCGGCTACTGGGCTCGTCCGGATCTGACCGACCGCGCGTTCGAGCGCGACGCGGCCGGGTCGCGGAGATACCGGACCGGCGATCTGGGGCGGCTGCGGCCCGACGGCTGCCTCGAACATCTGGGCCGCCGGGACTCGCGCACCAAGATTCGCGGGGTCACGGTGTCCCTCGCCGAGGTCGAGGCGGCGTTCGCGAGCCTGGCCTCGATCAGGGAGGCGGCGGTGGTCGCGCGCACCGATGCGCGCGACGAGCGTCGCCTGATCGCGTACTACGTGCCCGCGCCCGGCTGCGAGCCCACGGTGAGCGAGATGAGGCGGCATCTCGCGGAACGCCTTCCGCCTCCCATGATCCCGTCGGGCTACGTGCGGCTGGCCGCCCTGCCGGTGAACCAGAACCTGAAGGTGGACCGCTCCGGCCTGCCGGCGCCTTCCCGCGGCCGGCCCGCGCTCGACCAGACGTACGCGCCGCCGGAGGACCCCACTCAGGCGGAGCTCGTGCATATCTGGGAGGCGCTGCTCGAGGTGGAGCCGGTCGGCATCCGGGATGATTTCTTCGATCTGGGCGGCGACTCGCTGCTCGCGACCGCGATGCTGGCGGCGATCGAGGAGGCGACCGGCGTCGAGGTTTCGCCGTCCATCCTCCTGTTCGGATCCACCATCGAGCACGTTGCGGCGAGCCTTTCGCGACCGGCCGAGTCCGACCCGGCGGTGGTGGCCATCCAGACCGGAGGCGTGAAGGCGCCGTTCTATTTCCTCCACGGCGACTATCTCGGGCGCGGCATGTACTGCCGGAAGATCGCGCGAGTGCTGGGACCGGAACAGCCGGTCTTCGCGCTGACCCCCTGCGGACTCGATGGCGAGGCCGCGCCGCCGACGATCGAGGAAATGGCGGCGCGGCACCTGGGAGCGCTGCGCCGGCACCAAGCGCACGGACCGTATCGGTTGGTTGGCAACTGCAACGGTGGGCTCATCGCGCTCGAGATGGCGCGACGTCTGGCCGAGGAGGGCGACCCGGTAGAGCAGGTGCTCGTGATCCGGACCTCGGTGCGGAATGCCCGCTTTGCCCCGGCGCGCAGGCTGGTCGAGCGATGCGGGGGCCTGGTCGGCCTCGGGATCGGGACCCAGCGAGATCTCGTTCGCCGGTGGCGATGGTTCGTCCAGACGTGGATCGCGGGAACCGCGTTCCAGCGGGTGGGCCTGATCGCGGGGAAGCTGCTCCGGCTGGTGCACCGGCCCGCCGCGGCGGCGGGAGGGCGGGGACCGACGCGGACCTCCGCCCCCGACGACCGGGACACGATGATCGACACGTTCATGGAAGCAGCCGGCGAGTACGTGCCGCTTCCCTATCCGGGGAAGGTGGTGGTCTTCTGGCCGGCGGAAGAGCCTGAGCCGGTCGCGGATGCGCTGCGGTGGTGGCGGCGGGTATCGCCGCGCGCCGAGATCGAGACGATTCCCGGCGATCACCTCACGTCCATCACGGTCCATGCGCAGTCCTTCGCTCGACGACTGGCCGAGCGTCTAGGCTAGGCTCGTGCTCAGGCCCGTGAGGCCGCGAGGAGGCGCCGCAAGTCGGTCCAGATCGCCCGATTCAGGAGCGAGACGAGGGGCAGGTACACCGCGCCACCGACCAGGATGAGGGCGGACAGCCGATAGAGGCTGGGCACGCCGTCCAGAGCGGCCCGGGCCGCGATCACCAGAACGTACATCACGCCGCCCGCCAAGAGGGGATCCCGGAGCGTGCGCGCCACGTCGAGCGGCGCGATCTCCAGGCGCGCGCAAGTCTGCGGAACGGTCAGGGCGAATACCACCAATAGCGCCAGGACCCACGCCGTCGCCAGCCCGTCGACGCCCCACCGCACGCCGATCAGGAATGCGACGGGCAGAACGACCAGGTTGACCACGGTGTTGCGCAGATCGAGCGTCGCGGCGCCGACGCCGACGATCGCGGTCGAGATGACGCCCGAGACCATCTTGAACGGGATGAGCAGGCTCACCACCTGAAGGGGGTAGACCACGTCGCGCCACCGAGGCCCGAGACATAGCGCCACGAGCTCGGGCGCGACGGCCGACATCCCCCACATGACCGGTACGCTCACGAACCCGAGCAGCCGCAGACCGGTGAGCAAGCGCTCGCGCAGCCGCGGCCGGTCTTCCTGCAGCCGGGCCACCGCGGGGAACACCACTTGGTTCACGATCCCCATCAGGCGCTGCATCGGCATGGTGGCGAGATGCAGCGAGACGGCATAGACCCCGACCGCGCTCGTGGAGAGGAACCGTCCCGCGATCAGCACGTCCGCTTGGTTGACGAGGTTCCAGGCGACCCGACTCGTGGCCAGGGCGCCGCCGAATGCGACATGCCGGCGCAGTCCGCCGAAGCGAAAGACCGGGCGCGCAGGATGGCTCCCGAGGAGAAGAGCGGACCGGACGGTGGCCCCGGCCAGGCTGCCGAGGACGAGGGCCCACACGCCGGCGCCGTGAAGCGCGAGCAGGAGGGTGGCCAGGCTCGCGCCCAGGTTCGAGCTCAGATCGATCGACGCGGTCCACTTGAAGTTCATGGCGCGATACGCGAGGGCTTCCGGAACCACGGAAAGGGCCGCGAGCCCGAAGTGCAGAGCCGAGACCTGGATCACGCGCTGGAGGACATCGTCCCCGAAGAAGGTGGCGGCCAGCGGCGCCGAGAGGGCGACCACGGCCCCGAGGCCCAGGTTGAGGACGATGGCGAGGCCCGTGATCCGGGCGAGAGTCTCGCGCTCGAGGGACGGAGCCTGGACGATCGACGCGCCCAGGCCGAAGTCGGCGACGGTGGAAAACATCGAGATGATGACCGCACTCATCGCGGCGATGCCGTAGTCCGCCGGCGCGAGGAGCCGGACCACGATCAGCGTCACCGCCCAGCTCATCGCCTGAGCGAGCAGGCGGGCCGCCGCTGTCCACTTGAGCCCGGAAAGCGCCTGCTGCTCGATGCTCACCGGCTCCTCCAGGGAGCGCAGGAGTGCTCCCGGGCCCTCGCGCGGCCGATGGTGCGGATCGTGCCGACTCCGTGCCTTACCGCCGCGCAACCAGCCGGCGGAACGCCGCGCCGAACTCGAAGCCGTAGCCGCCGGCCAGCTCGGCCGCGTTCTTCTTGACGCGGTCGCCGATGCTCACGCCCTCCGGCACGTTGAAGCCCGGCATCTGGCTCTGGTGACGGATCAGCGCGGCGATCTGCCGGTCGATCCCGGCGGTAACGTCCACGATGACGTCCGGCTCGTCGGCTCCCCAGTACCAGAGCTCGCGGACCTTGTGGGGCTCGAGCCCCTCCCGGGTGATGTGCTCGGCGAAGTGCAGGTGATCGCGGGCGTACGGGTAGACCGCGTCGGTGGTGGTGATGCCGGCCTTGCGGTGATCGCGGTGCTGAAAGCCCTTGATCCGGTAGGGATCATGCACGAGGACGGTGTGCGGCCGGTGGCGGCGGATGGCCCGGACCACGTCGCCCAGGAACTCGCGGGTGTCCTCCAGGCGGCCGTCGGGGTAGCCCAGCATCTCCACGTGGCGCACGCCCATGAAGTCGGCGGCGGCCCGCTGCTCGTGGGCCCGCTTGCCGGCCAGGTCGGCCGGGGTCAGATCACGGTCGGCGGTGCCGGCGTCGCCGTTCGTGCACAGCACGTAGCTCACCTCGCAGCCGGCGGCCACCCAGGTGGCGACGGCCCCGCCCGAGCCGATCTCGGCGTCGTCGGGATGGGCGAAGACCACCATGGCGGATTCGGGTACCTGGGTGACGATCTCGAGCTTGCGGTCGGAGTTGGGCATGGATCGATCTTACCCCGTTATGACTCGTGCACCGTCGCGAGGATCGGGGGCAGCGCGGCCATCACCTCTTCGAGGCACCGGCGCACCCGCGCGATGTTCACCTCCGCCTTCTCCGGGACGCCGCCGCGCGAGATCAGGGCGATGAACTCCTCGCGGCTGGTCACCATCAGCAGGGCCGCGTTGATCTCGAGCTGGAGCGCGTGGATGCGCCGCGTCCAGGGCTGGCCGAAGGTGGCCACGATATTGCCGCCGGTATAGCCGCTGACGTTCTCGTGCACCGCGAAGCCGTGGCGCGTGAACACCGCGGCCACCGTGGCCGCGATCTGCGGGGCGCAGGTGGCGTCGTGGCGGGTGCCGATGATCACCTCGTGGTCCTTCATCCGCCGCGGGCTCCCGGTGTGGCCGTCGAGGAGCAGGGCGTGGCCATGGGTCCGGTGGAGCTGGGCCAGGAGGTCGTCGAGGGTCGCATAGTAGGGGTCGTACAGCGCGCGCAGGCGCGCTTCGAGGGCGGGGAGGCCGAGCGGCCGCGCGAAGATGGCCACGTCGCGCATGGTGTGGGTCCGCACCACCCCCCGCCGGGAGCGGACCTCTCCCTCCTGGTGCTCGAAGTCGTCACGCCGGCGATTGACGTCCACGAACATGCGCGAGAACGGGGTGGCCAGCACGGTGGCCCCATGCTCGTGCAGGTCGCGGTAGACGTCGCCCACGAAGGTGTCGGCGAAGCCGTAGGCGAACGTTTCGAACCAGGGCTCGGAGTAGTCGGCGGAGGTGATCTCGGGCAATGGCCGTGTGCCGTAGTGGGGCACGCTCACCAGGATGGCGGTGCGCGTCCCGGCCGGGGGGTGCCAGACGATCGGGAAGGAGTCCTCCATCAGCTCCGGCCGAGCTGCCGGCCAATGAAGTCCCGGACCAGGGTGACGCACCGGTCGGTGTCCGGGCTCGCCTGCTGGACGAAGCCGTGGCGCGCCCCCGGGAAGTGCGCGTGCTCGACAGCGCCGCCGGCGCCCTGATACGCCTTCACCAAGGCTTCGGTGATGGCGGCGGGCACATTGTCGTCCGCATCCGGCTGGGCGACCCAGATCGGCGGGAGCGCGGTGGCCCGGCCGGCGGATACGATCCGCGTGACGCTCGCCGCCTCCATCGCGGCCTCGTCCGCGAAGAAGGCCCGATGCGAGGCGATCAGGCGCTTGGCGTCGAAGCCCGAGGACGGAGGCGGCTCGTGCTCGCGGGACAGCGCGTAATGATAGCGGGCCAGCGGGTCGGCGACCGGATAGCAGGCCACCACGAAGGCCACCGAGGCGTCGCCGGCGGTCGGGTCCACCGAGCCGTCCGGCCGCACGACCGGCGTGCCCGCGTGCTCGGTCGCGCCGGGTCTCACCGCGTGGAGCAGGGCCAGGTGGGCTCCGCTCGAGCTGCCGAGGAGCCCGATCCGCGCCGGATCCACCCCCAGCCGGCTGGCGTGCGCGCGGGTGTAGCGGACCCCGGCCGCGACGTCGGCGCTCGCCGCCGGGAACCGATGGTCCGGCGCCTGGCGGAAATCCAGCGCGACGACGACCACCCCGGACGCCGCGAGGGCCCGGCACATGATGGGGTCGGCGGTCCGGTCGAGGCGGGCCCAGGCTCCGCCGTGCACGTAGACCGCCGCGCCGAGCGGGCGATCGGCTGCGACCCGCGGCCGATAGATCCGGGCCAGCAGCTCCGCGCCCGCCGGGCGGGCGAAGGGCGTGTCGGTCTCGTCCACCTCGTACGGGCCGGTGGGATCGAAGCGAACGGTCACGTGAGGTCAGCCGAGGCGCGACAGGTACTGGGCCACGAAGTCGGTGCCGACGAGGGCGACGTAGGCGTCGGTGAGCCGCTTGGTGATGGGCCCGGGCACCCGCCCGTCTCCGATCGGCTGGCCGTTGACCGAGCGCACGCCGCAGAGGCAGAGGCTGGTCGAGGTGAGGAAGACCTCGTCGGCGGTGACCGCGTCGTAGACGTCGAGGTCGCGTTCCTCACAGGGGATGCCGAGCTGCGCGGCCCGCTCGATCGCGGTGCGCCGACTCACCCCGGGGAGCACGTACTGCTCCCGCGGCGTGTAGACGCGGCCGCCGCGCACCACGAAGATATTGCTGCCGACCCCTTCGCAGAGATTGCCGTGCTCGTCCAGGAGGACCGACCACGCCTCGGAGTGGGC
>Ga0187892_10012237_pt1 | contig 10258 bp, 7 predicted proteins | sample MA1701073metaG_FD_139345 | JGI IMG/M metagenome (GOLD analysis project Ga0187892, IMG submission 139345) | Bio-ooze microbial communities from a basaltic lava cave in the Kipuka Kanohina Cave System on the Island of Hawaii, USA - MA170107-3 metaG ...
GAGAGCGCCCACCAGCGCCCCGCGCATGCTCCCGAGCCCGCCGATCACCACCACCGCGAAGGCCTCGACGATCAGCTCGATGCCCATCTCGCTCATCGCCGCGGTGGCCGGGATCACGAGCGCTCCCCCGAGGGTCCCGAGCGCGGTGCCGAGGGTGAAGACCCGCGCGTAGACCCGGCGCATGTCCACCCCGAGCGCCTCCGCCATCTCCCGGTTGTCGGCGGCGGCGCGGATGATGCGGCCGAAGGCGGTGCGGGTGAGCGTGAAGCCGAGGCCGGCCGCGATCAGCACGCTGGCCGCGATGACTACCAAGTTATAGACGGGTACCACGGCGCCCAGCACCCGGGCCTGCCCGTAGAGCAGGTAGTGGCCGGCGGTGGACTGGGGCGCGGTGCCCCAGGTGAGGCGGATCGCGTCCTCCATCATGAGGACCAGCGCGAAGGTGAGCAGGAGCTGGAAGGTTTCGTCGCGATCGTAGACGAACCGCAGCAGCCCGCGCTCGACCACGAGGCCCACTGCGCCCACCGCGAGGCCGGCCACCGCCAGCGGGAGAATGAAGAGGACCGGAGGGCCGCCCGCGCTCGTGAAGGCGGCGACCGCGGACACGCCCACGTAGGCGCCGAGGGCGTAGAACGACCCGCAGGCGAGGTTGAAGATCTTCTGGACGCCGAAGACGAGCTGCAGGCCCGCCGAGACCAGGAACAGGATGGCGGCGTGGAAGATGCCGCTCATCAGGATGTTGACGACGTTCGCGGTCACGACGGGGGTCTATTCGATGACGCGGTCGGCCCGGGCGACGAGCGAGGGCGGGAGCACGAGCCCGAGGGCGCGCGCGGTCCGGAGATTGATCGCGAGCTGGAACTCGGCGGGTTGCTCGATGGGCAGGTCGGCGATCCGGCCGCCCTTGAACAGGCGGTCCACGTAGACGGCGACGCGGCGGGTGGTGCCGGGGAGGCTACTCCCGTAGGACATGAGCCCACCGGCCTCCACCTGCTCCGGCCACTCGTACATCGCGGGCAGGCGGTGCCGGGCCGCCAGCTCGATGATGCGCTTGCGGTCCCGGACGAAGTAGGTGTGCGCGGCGACGAACAGAGCCTGCGGGCGCTGCGACGCGATCGCCGCGAACGCGCGCTCGTAGTCGCGCTCCCGCGCCTCCGTCACCAGGACCTTGATGCCGAGCGTGCTCGCCGCCTGCTGCGTCTCCTGCACCTGGAACCGGATCGCAGGGTCGTCGGGGACCAGCAACGCGATGCGTGTGGCCCGGGGGACGGCCTCGGTGAGCAGCTCCAGCTTCTTGGCGGCCAGCGTGCCCGCCGGGGCGATCAGCACGCCGGTGAGATTGCCGTCGGGCCTGGCGAGGCTCGTGACGAGGCCGGCCGCCAACGGATCGAAGTTTCCGTAGAAAACGATCGGGATCACGCCGGTCGCCTGCCGGGCGGCGCGGGCCGACCCCAGGGAGATCGCCACGATGACGTCAGGCCGGAGCCGGACGAGGTCACGGGCGAGGCCGGGCAGGCGCTCCTGCCGCCCGTCCGCGTAGCGGACGTCGACCACGAGGTTCTGGCCCGCCGCGTAGCCAAGGTCGGTGAGGGCCTTGGGGATCAGAATCGTCGCCGTGCTGCGCTCCGACTCGGACGGGGTGGGTGTGGGAGAGAGAATGGCCAGGCGGTAGGTCCGACCCAGCTGCTGCGCCCGCGCGGGGCCCGACAGTGCGCCGGCTCCCAGCAGGGTGAGGAAAGCGCGTCGGTGCATCGCGGTCATGGAACCGCCCCCTCACCCTGCCCTCTCCCCAGAGGGGAGAGGGAGAACCAGCACCGGGTGAGCCGGGAATCCTCTCCCCCGCGAGGGGGAGAGGGCAGGGTGAGGGGGAGCGGGATCAGATCTTCCAGCCCGCGATCCACTCCATCAGCTTCGAGCCGGCCGGCTTCATGGCCTGCCTGGTGGAGACGACCTCGACCGGATTGATGGTGACGAAGTCGTAGCTGTTCTTGTGGGTGGTCACGCCCTGGTAGAAGCTGCACATCTGGATGTGGTCCTCGCGCCAGCTCCGCCGGCCGGAGAGCGACTCGACCTCGATGCCCTCCAGCGCCTTGACCGTCTGCTCCTTGGACGGCCACTGGCCCGCCGCCGCGTAGGCCTTCTCGACCGCCGCCTTGTACGACTCGGCGCAGAAGTAGGCGTGATCGCACTCGTAGGGCGGGTACTCGTTGTACTTGGCCTTGTACTCGCGCACGAACTGCTTGAGCAGCGCGCTGCCCTTGGGATCGTCGAAGTACATCGAGTTGTAGCCGAGCAGGAGCCCCTCGGGGGTGAACTCTTTCTTGAGCGAGTCGTGCACGCCCCCCGCGGTGGTAAAGACGCCCTTCATGGTCTTGAAGAGGCCCACCGCGGCGGCCTGCTTCATGATGATGGTGGCGTCGCCCGACCAGAACGAGCACATCAGGAGGTCCGCCTTGGACTGCTGGATCGCCGCGATGTGCGAGGTGAAGTCGGTGACCCCGAGCTTCGGGAACAGCTCGAGCACGAACTTCACATCCGGGATGTAGCGCTTGAGCACCGCCTGGTAGGTCTGCCAGCAGTCGTGGCCGTAGGAGTAGTCGTTGCCGATGCCGGCCACCGTCTTGATCCCCTTGAAGTACTTGGGGGTGAGCTGGCCCGCCACGATCGCCTCGACCTCGTTGTCCACGCTGCGGAAGGCCCATTTCGGGTTGGGCATGGTCTCCTCCACGCCCTTCTGGGTGGTGCCGTCCCAGGAGAGCCACGGCGTGGCCAGGTCCTCGGCCACCGGGGCCAGGGCCAGGGTCACACCGGTGGAGATGCCGCCCAGCACGATCTCGACCTTGTCCTGCAGGATGAGCTTGCGGTAGCGCTCGACGGTGTCCTTCGGCGTGGACTCCTCCTCGACCACGAGCTCGACCTTGCGGCCCAGGATGCCGCCCGTCTTGTTCACCCGCTCGGCCCACCACTCGGTGCCGCGGAGCCCGGCGGTCCCGACCGGCGCCGCGATGCCGGCCCGGATGGCGACGACGCCGATCCTGACCGGATCCGTCGGCACGCCCTTCTTGGCCTGCGCCCGCGCCACCGCCGGCGCGGACGCCATCCCCGCCGCGGCCGCACCGCCCACCATGGTCAGGAACTTGCGTCTCGTTGTTGCCGTGGGGCTCTCCTCTGCGGTTGCCATGAGGCGCTCCTCCTTGAGGGTGATTGTCTCTAGCCCTGCAGCCGCTTGCGCGCCAGCGCGACGCCGGCGGTGAGACGCTTGAGCTTCTCGAACGCCACCCAGCGCGGAACCGGGAAGAAGCCGCAGTCCGGCAGCAGCGACAGGCGCTCCGCCGGGATGGATCGGAGACACAGGGCCACCCGCTCCGCGATGTCCTCGGGAGTTTCCATGTAGAAGCTCTTCACGTCAACCACCCCGCAGGCCACGTCGCGGTCCACTCCGATCTCCTTCCACATCTCGATCTCGGCCATCTCGCGGTTGGCGTACTCGAACACGAACTGGTCGCAGCGGGTCTCGAGCAGCATCGGGAACATCCACCGATACGACCGCTTGCCCCGCGGCCGCGACAGGAGGTTGCCGAAGCAGACGTGGTAGCCGATCTTGGCCTTCACGCCCTCCACGCAGGCGTTGAACATCTTCACGTACTCGGCGGCCTGGCCGGGCACGATGGCCGCGGAGGGCTCGTCCACCTGGATCCAGGTCGCCCCGGCGGCGGCCAGCGCCCGGAGCTCCGCGTTGACCGCGGGCACCAGGTCCCAGCAGAGCGCGAGACGGTCGTTGTCGTAGGCGTCGCCGGGCCGGGTCTGGATGTGGATCGAGAGCGTGACCGGCCCCGGACAAGTGGCCTTCACCGGCTTGTCGGTCTGGCTCACCAGGTACTTGAACTCGTCCACCGTGCCGAGGCCCTTGGGCACGGTGACCTTTCGGGTCGCCCGGTAGCGCGGCACGCTGTCGTAGGCGTAGAGGCCGGTCTTGCGCAGCGGCTCGAGCGTCTCGAGGCCTTCCATGCGGCCGTAGAAGGTCTGCACGAAGAAGTAGCGGCGCATCTCGCCGTCGCAGAGCACGTCGATGCCCGCGCGCTCCTGGTCGCGGATCGCGAGCTGGGTGGCGTCGTCGAAGGTCTCACGCACGTCGGTCTGCCCGTACTCGCCCGCCTTGATCTTGTCGAGGGCGGTCCAGAACCACGAGGGGAAGCCGTGGCTGCCCATCACGTGGGTGTAGAGGAGCGGAAGGGTGGCGGCCATACGTGTCCTTTCTGGGTCGGGACTCTCTAGGAAATCCGGCGGCGATTCAGGAACGCGGCGATGCGCGCCTGCGCGTCGGGGGCGGCCCGGAGCGCCCCGTAGGCGCGGGGCTCGGCGCCGGCCCGGCCCGCGCGGAGGTCGGCGGTGATGGCCTTGGTCGCGGCCAGCCCGCCCCGCGGCGAGCGCGCGACCTGCTGCGCCAGCTCGACCGCGGCGGCCTCCAGCCCGCCGTCGGGCACCACGCGGGTGACCAGGCCCATGCGGTGCGCCTCCGCCGCGTCCACGACGCGGGCGGTGAGCATGAGATCGCGGGCGTGGGCCCCGCCCGCCACGTCGAGCAGCCGCGCGATGCCGTAGCCGGGATTGAAGCCGAGCGTGACCTCGGGCAGCCCGAAGCGCGCGGAGGCCTCGGCCACCCGGAGATCCTGGGCGATCGCGAGCATGAGCCCGCCGCCCAGGGCGTGGCCCTGTACCGCCGCGATCGTGACCTGGGGCAGGGCCGCGAAGCCGTCCATGATGCGCTGCCAGCGTCCGGCCAGCGTCTCGGCCTCCGCGGGGGCCAGCGTCGGCATCTCCGCGATGTCGGCCCCCGCGCAGAAGGAGCGCCCGCGCCCGGCCACCACCACCGCGTGCGCCGCCTCCATCGTGGCGAGGCGCGCGAGAGCGGCCTCGAGCGCGTCGGCCATCGCGCGGCTGAGCGCGTTGCGGGCCTGGGGGCGCTCCAGGGTGAGGCGGGCGACCGGCCCCTCCGCGGTCAAGGTGACGGCGGGGGCGTCGCTCACGAGAGCAGCCGCTTCGCGACGATCTCGCGCATGATCTCGGAGGTGCCGGAGGCGATGGTCCACAGGCGCACGTCGCGGAAGAAGCGCTCGACCGGGAACTCGCTCATGTAGCCGTAGCCGCCGTGGAGCTGCACCGCCTGGTAGGCCACCCGGTTGGCCACCTCGGTGGCGAAGAGCTTCGCCATGGAGACTTCGGTGACGCAGTCCCGGCCGGCGGTGTAGAGCGACGCCGCGTGGTAGACGAGGTGGCGCGCGGCCTCGATCTCGGTGGCCATGTCGGCGAGCCGGTGCCGCAGCGTCTGTCTGGCCGCGAGGGGCTCGCCGAAGGCGTGCCGCTCGCGCACGTAGGCGAGGGTGTCCTCGAGCGCCTGGGACGCCCCCGAGAGCGCGAGCACCGCGGCCATGATCCGCTCCCGCTGCAGGCCCGCCGCGAGCTGGTGGAAGCCCCGCCCTTCCTCGCCCAGGAGGTTCGCCACGGGCACCGGGCAATCCTGAAGGGAGAGCTCCGCGGTGTCCGAGGCCCGCATGCCCATCTTGTCGAGCCGTCGGCTCACCGTGAACCCGGGGGTGTCGCGCTCCACCAGGAACATCGAGATGCCCGCGTGCCGCCGGTCCGCGGTGCCGGGGGTGGTGCGCGCCGCGACGAAGTACAGGTCGCCGTACACGCCGTTGGTGATGAAGATCTTGCTCCCGGTCAGCCGATAGTGGTCGCCGTCCCGCACCGCCCGGGTGGCGATGCCCGCCATGTCGGAGCCGGTGCCCGGCTCGGTGATGCCGAGGGCGCAGACGGTCTCGCCGCTCACGATGCCCGGGAGGTAGCGGCGCTTCTGCGCGTCGGTGCCGTAGCGGGTGAGCCACGGAGAGGACATGTCGGTGTGGACCAGCACGCTGAAGGCCACGCCTCCCGACCGGCAGCGGGCCATCTCCTCGCCGAGCACCACGCTCGAGAGGAAGTCGCCGCCCGCGCCGCCGTACTCGGTGGGGAACTCGAGCCCGAGCAGGCCCAGCTCGCCGAGCCGCCGCCAGAACGCGCGGGGGATCCGCCCCGCCTCTTCCCACGCGTCCACCTGGGGTGCGACCTCCTTCTCCACGAAGGCGCGGACCGTCCGGCGGAGCATCTCGTGCTCGTCGGTGAGCGTCGGGAGCGGCATGTTCAGTGCGGGGTCAGCGCGGGCAGCCGCCCGCGGTCACGGCACCCTCACGTAGCCTTCCATCAGCCGTCGCGCCGTCCGATACACCGTCACGCGCTCGGCCCAGACCGCGCCGTCCCGGCGGCCCACCGCGGCCGCGATCGGGAGCACGCCCGACGGGTGCCCGAGCCGCAGGTCGCCCACGCGGCCGCCCGCGCACTCGCTGACCACGGTGCCGTCGATCTGCGCCGCCACCGCCAGGCACATGGCCGCGGTGAGGGCGAAGGCCCGGTGGGCATTGCCCATCGAGATGCAGCGGGCGACCACGTCGGTCTGCTCGGGGTCGTAGGCGGTACCGTCGAGCGCGGTGAAGCCCGTGGGCGGCGCCACCACCGCGATCTTCGGGTTCGCCGCACTGCCGGGAATGCCCATCGCGTCCGCCGCCGCCACGCGGATGGCCTCGAGCCGCGTGACCAGCGCCTGGTCGCCGTCCATCGCCGACGGGGTCTCGGAGCCGGTGAGGCCCAGATCCTTGGCGCGGACGAAGACCATCGGGTTGGTCGCGTCTATCATCGAGGCCTCGACGCCCGCGATCAGGTCCCGCGGCCGGCCGGAGGGCAGCAGGCGGCCGGTGCCGGCGCCGCCCGGGTCCAGGAAGTCGAGCGCGATGCGGGCCCCGAGGCCGGCCACCCCGGGCAGCGCGAAGTCGCCCAGCACCGCGGCCTCGCCGTCCACCACCGGCACCCGCGCGACGATGATCTTCTTCGTATTGGTGTTGTGGATCCGCACCGCGGTCTCCCCGTCCGCCGAGGGCACGAGCCGCTCGTCGATCGCGAAGGGGCCGACCGCCGAGGAGCAATTACCGCAGTTGCCGGTGTAGTCGACCAGTGACCGGCGCACCTCGACCTGGGCGAAGGTGTAGTCCACCTGGGCGTCCGGGTGCGTGGGCGCGCCGATGATGAAGGCCTTCGAGAGCGAGGAGATGCCGCCGCCGAGCCCGTCGAGCTGGCGGCCGTAGGGATCGGGGCTGCCCAGCGCGGAGAGCAGAAGGTGGTCGCGCTCCGGCCCCGCCGGGGGCAGATCGCGCTCGTGAAAGGCGAGGCAGCGGCTCGTGCCGCCGCGCATGTAGACCGCCCGGACCCGATGCTGGGCCATCAGTTTCCTCCTCGGCCCCTCAGCTCACAGCCCCTCACCCTGCCCTCTCCCCTCAGGGGAGAGGGGACGATCATTTCCCTCTCCCCCTCCGGGGGAGAGGGCAGGGTGAGGGGGGGATTTCGCGGCGGCGGTCTGGGTGAGCAGGCCGCCGGCCAGCAGCATGTCGCGCTCGCGCGGGCTCAGGATCGACCGCATCCGGAAGCGCGCCCCGGTGCGCCGGTTGGCCACCGCGACCGCGGTGCCCGCCGCGAGCCTCTCGCGCAGGCTCTCGAAGTCGAGGACGTCGTCCCGCTCGATGGCGTCACAGTCCGCCGGATTCTCGAACTCGAGCGGCGCGATGCCCCAGTTGATCAGGTTGGAGCGGTGGATGCGGGCGAAGCTCTTGGCCAGCACCGCCCGCACCCCCAGGTGGAGAGGGGAGAGCACGGCCGCCTCGCGCGAGGAGCCCTGGCCGTAGATCTCGCCGCCCACGATAACGCCGCCGCCCGCCCCGCGGGCTCGGGCGACGAAGTCGGGATCCACGTTGCGGAAGCAGAACTCCGAGATGGCCGGCACGTTGGAGCGGAACATCAGGACCGCGGTGCCGGAGGGCGAGATGTCGTCGGTGGAGACCTTGTCGCCGAGCTTGATGAGGACCGGCGCGCTCAGGCGGTCCTCGGTCGGCCGCCCGCGCGGCACCGGCTTGATGTTCGGCCCCTTGAGGACCTCGACCCTCGCCGCCTCGGACGGGGACAAGGGTGGGATCAGCCCGGCCACCGAGGCCAGCAGCGTGGCCGGCCAGTGCCGCTCGGGCGGGGTGCCGGCTTTTCGCGGGTCGCTGATTCTTCCCGCCAGCGCGGAGACCGCGGCGGTCAGCGGCGAGCAGAGGTAGACCGCGTCGTCCTTCGTGCCGCTCCGGCCCGGGAAGTTGCGGTTGAACGCGCGCAGGCTCCGCCCGCCCGAGGCCGGCACGTGGCCGATGCCGGCGCAGGCGCCGCAGGTGGGCTCGGAGATCGTGGCCCCCGCCGCGAGCAGGGTCGCGAGCAGCCCCTCGCGCGCCATCACCTCGAGGATGCGGTGGCTGCCCGGGAACACGACGAAGGAGACCGACGGCGCTACCTGGCGGCCCTCGAGCACGCGGGTCACCGCCTGCATGTCCTCCCACGAGGAGTTGGTGCAGGAGCCGACCATGACCTGGTCGATCTCCAGGCCCTCGACCTCGGACACCGGGACCACGCGGTCCGGCGACCCGGGCATCGCGACCAGGGGCTCGAGGCTCGAGAGATCCAGCTCGATCCGGTCGTCGTACTCCGCGTCGGCATCCGGGGCCAGCGGCCGCCAGTCCGCCTCGCGTCCGAGGAGCCGGAAGTACTCGCGGGTCGCCTCGTCGGACGGGAACACGCTCGTGGTGAGGGTCAGCTCGGCGCCCATGTTGCAGATGGTGGCCCGCTGGGGCAGGGACAGCGTCGCCGCCCCAGGGCCGCCGTACTCGAAGATGCGACCGCTGCCTCCGCGCACCGAGTAGCGGCGCAGCAGCTCCATGATCACGTCCTTGGCCGAGACCCAGGGCCGGAGCCGCCCGATGAGCCACACCGAGGTCACGCGCGGCATGACGACGTGATACGGCCCGCCGCCCATGGCCACCGCCACGTCGAGGCCCCCCGCGCCGATGGCGAGCATGCCGGTCGAGCCGCAGAGCGGGGTGTGGCTGTCGGTGCCCAGCACGAACTGTCCGGGCACGCTGAAGGATTCGAAGTGCACCTGGTGGCAGATGCCGTTGCCCGGCTTGGAGAACCACGCGCCGTAGCGGCTCGAGGCGGTCTGGAGATACCGGTGGTCGTCCGAGTTGCGGGAGTCCACCTGGTAGACGTTGTGGTCGATGTAGGCGACCACGCGGGACGGGCGCACGCGCGGGAACCCCATGGCCTCGAACTGCAGGAACGCCATGGTGCCGTTGGTGTCGGTGAGCAGGGCCTGGTCCACGCGGAGCCCGATCTCTTCGCCGGCCGCGGGTTTGCCGGAGACCAGGTGGGCGTCGAGAAGCTTTCTCGTCAGGCTTTGGCCCATGACTCGAATGCTCCCTCTCCCTTCCAGGGAGAGGGCCGGGGTGAGGGTTGCGTGATCTCGTCGCTGCCCGCTGTCCACCACCGAGACCCCCTCACCCTGACCCTCTCCCCCAAGGGGGAGAGGGGTTCGGAAGGTCGCTGGCTCATCGCTACCGCTTCTCCAGGGGGACGAAGGGGCGGCGGGGGTGGCCCTTGTAGTCGGCGCGGGGGCGAATCAGGCGGTTGTCGTCGTACTGCTCGAGCAGGTTGGCGGTCCAGCCCGCGATCCGCGCCGCCGCGATCACCGGGGTGAAGAGGTCCACCGGGATGCCGATCGAATAGAAGAGCGGCGCCGAGTAGAAGTCCACGTTCGGGATGAGGCGCTTGGTGGTCTGGACCTTGGCGTGGAGCGCGACCGCGAGATCGTACCAGAGGGCCTGGCCGGACTGGCGGCAGGCCGCCTCGGCCAGGCCCTTCAGGATGGTCGCGCGCGGGTCGCCCGCGGTGTAGACCCGGTGGCCGAAGCCCATGAGGCGCCGCTTCTCGCCCATCGCGTGGTCCACGAAGGCGTCCACGTTGTCGAGCGTCCCGACCTCGAGCAGCGTGCGCATCACCGCCTCGCCGGCGCCGCCGTGCAGCGTGCCCTTCAGCGCGCCCACCCCGCCCGCCACCGCGGAGTGCATGTCGGAGAGCGTGGCCGCGATGACCCGGGTCGTGAAGGTGGACGCGTTCAGCTCGTGCTCCGCGTAGAGCGTGAGGCTCGCGTCCACCGCGCGGGTGGTGACCGCGCTCGGCGCCTCCCCGGTGAGCATGTACAGGAAATTGGCCGCGTGGGAGAGCTCCTTCGACGGCGGCACCGGCGCCTGCCCGCTCCGCACCCGGTGATGGGCGCAGATCGCGGTGGTGAACTGGCTGGTCAGGC
>Ga0187892_10012239_pt1 | contig 10258 bp, 13 predicted proteins | sample MA1701073metaG_FD_139345 | JGI IMG/M metagenome (GOLD analysis project Ga0187892, IMG submission 139345) | Bio-ooze microbial communities from a basaltic lava cave in the Kipuka Kanohina Cave System on the Island of Hawaii, USA - MA170107-3 metaG ...
AATGCACGAGGAAGCGGTAACAGAATAGCACGGGAATACTCAAGTACCTAAGGCCACCTGAAACGAGAAGAAACAGCAGCAACAGGCTCGCAAAGCCCCCCACCGCCTGGAGGCGAATTACCATTCGCGCCGGCAAAAATGCTCTCACAACCATAAAGCCATCGAGCGGGGGAACGGGAATCAAGTTAAAAAAGGCAAGCATCAAGTTTACCTGGATGGAAACAACGGAAAATAACTGTAACGTTTGCATCAGCTCGTGCTCAAACGGCAATCGAACGAACATCGCCAAAAATCCCGTCGATACGAGGGCGAGGACAACATTGGCAGCAGGACCCGCCGCGGCCACCAACGCCATATCTCTGCGCCCGTATTTCAAATTGCGCGAATTGACGGGCACAGGCTTTGCCCAGCCAAAAAAAGGCCAACCGTTATAAATGCACACTATCGGCAGAATCAGCGTGCCCAATAGATCGGCGTGTGCCATGGGGTGCAGGCTCAACCGCCCCATCGTCGCCGGAGTGGGATCGCCACGTTTCACGGCAACCCATGCATGCGCGAACTCATGCAAGCAGAGAGAGAAAAGAAAGACGGGGACGAGCAATATTACATTGAGCATTCCTTGAGACATTTTTCGAGCTTACCGCAATGAGACAAGGAATTAAATGGAGGAAATGATAAGATGAACCTGTGCGAAAAATCGAATATTTCTTGCTCTTTCTCTTAGTTTGCACCGCAAGCCTTGGGGTCACACCCGGTACCGATCAAGACGAATACGAAAAGTCGATTGATGCGGTCGTCAGAAACAAACAATTTTATAAGACGGGGCGTTTTGAGATATCCGCCTCCGCTGGCATGATGCCCTATGACTCACTCGTCAGTCATTACATGGCCGGGGGACACGTGGTTTGGCATCTCAGCGATCATTACGCGTGGGAAATCATCGATGCCGAAATGACGTTTCCTTCGATCACCGGTTTCACCACAAATTTGGTGAAGGACAAAAAAATATCAAATCTTCAAACCCCCAAATTAAAAATTCTGGCTTCCACCAATTTTGTGGTTTCTCCCTTATACGGAAAGCTTCGACTTTTCGGCCACTCCGTTATCCACATGGATCTGTACCTTCTCGCGGGTCTTGGATTTGCGAATACCGAGATTGTGAGAGTGGGCATTACTCCTGCCGCCGCTGCAGCAGGAATGGAGCCGACCCAGGCCATCATTCGAACGAGTTGGGACCCCATGATCGATTTTGGCATTGGGTTTAAGATCTTTTTGAACCGCGCGATTGGTGTCGTAATCGATCTGCGCGATTATATTGTTTACACCGAGCTTTACGGATCAAAGACCCTCCAGAGCAACTTCTCTGTTTACCTCGGAATCAGCTTCTTTCTCCCGACTTTCGGATAATGCGGCACCGCTTGCCAATCTAAAATACCCTGCCCAGAATGGTCTCTTTTACTAGGGACAATCCCCATGACAGAGTTCCGAAAGCGCAAGGTCAATGAACTCGTAAGAGTGTATCAAGACCTGGAAAAGACCCTAAAGGCATTACGAGAAAACTGTGAGCGAAATCTTGGTTTAGACTCCTCACTGAGACACATCAATGTTCGAAAGCTTATCGTTCAACTCTCGCGCTCGAAAAAACATCTCGAAAGAAAAATCGGAAACACCATCCTCCTCGAGAAACAGCAATTCAAGAAACGGATTAAGGCTTTCGCCTCCGGGTTCCGCCACCGGAACGCTTAGGCTTTCCAGAGAACACGCGGTAACCAAAGTACGAGCTAATCAGAAACATGGCGAGCGACAGCAACTGACCCATGGTCAAGCCCATGGCGATAAAGCCCAGGTGAGCGTCAGGCTCCCTGAAAAATTCCACCAAAAACCGAAAAAGACTGTAGAGGAGCAAAAAGACAATGGTAATCGAACCATCTTTTTTCAGTCGATTTCTCAAAAACCACAGGACAAAAAAGAGCACCACACCTTCGAGGAAAAACTCGTAAAGCTGCGACGGATGCCTCGGCTGGGGTCCCCCGTCTCTGAAAACTATCGCCCATGGGACATAGGACACACGCCCGTACAGCTCGCCGTTAATGAAATTTCCTAGTCTTCCCATACCTAAGCCTATGGGAGTCGCGATGGAGTACGCGTCAGCCAGATTCGCGAAGGGAATTTTTTTCTTGCGACTGAAAACAATGGCACTTGTTAAAACCCCGAGAAGTCCTCCATGAAACGAAAGCCCCCCCCGATACACTTGGAAGAGATACAGTGGATTCTCGATCAAACTTTTCGGATCATAAAAAACGCAGTAAACGATGCGCGCACCGACAACCGCTGAAATAAGGGCCCACAGGACAAACTGCTCCACGTCCTCTTTGTCAAACTTGAATCGGTCCTCCTTCGCCAAACGAAGCAATACCCAACGACCCGCGATAAATCCCCCGACGTAAAGAAGAGAATACCAACGGATTTGAAAAGGTCCCCACAGACGAATCAGAACCGGGTCAATATTTGGTTGATGAAGGTAGCCCGCCATTCCTAAAAGAATGTAACGGATACTTCGGGGAAGCACTAGGTGCAATGTTGCATGAAAAAAGCTTGCACCTTCGCTATTTTGACCCTATATTTTTAAACTCTTAACCGATAAATCATTTCTCAAGAGGAGGAAAAATGAATAAGAACGAACTCGTTGCCAAAGTTGCTGCTGATACTCAGTTAACAAAAGCTGATTGTCAGAGAGTGATGGAAGCGATGCTCGACTGCACAAAGAAATGCATTAAGAAGGGCGAAGAAGTACGCTTAATCGGATTTGGAACATTTGTCCGTGCCAAGAGAAGCGCCCGCAAAGGACGCAATCCTCAGACCGGAAAAGAAATTCAAATCAAAGCGCATTGGGTCCCCCGCTTCCGACCCGGAAAAGAATTCAAAGAGTATTGCCGATAGCACTGCTCTTAAGCTCACGCCCATCGGCTTTATCGTGGGCGTGAGCCACAATCTCCATTAATTAAGTCAGACCCAGGTGCTCCATCTAACACAACAAGTGACATAATACGTCGCTAGCTTCGGTCACATTCAGTATTCACAAAAAAATATCCAATCATTTCAATCCGGCAAGGAGCAGGTGATGGCACGCCTCCTGCTCCCTCTACCTCTGAGCGAAATCGGAGTTACCGTTGATGTTGGGCGTATTCAGGCAGTGGTTTGTAAGAACGATAAGGATTAGCGCATGGTTTTTTCTCTTCGGTTGCTCTGCGGATCAGGTCTCCGGTCCCATTCAGATGCAGCTCATCCAGCCCGTCCCGAACGAACATTGCAAATACACGATTGCCCCCGCCACGATTTCAACGATTCAGAGCCTGAATCAGATGAAAGGCACCGTCGGGAAAGTCGTGTATTCCAGGGATAACTTGGGTACTCGGCCGGAGATTCTCGACGCGGGAGTGGGCTTCGAGCCCGTAGATGTACAATTTGCCAAATCGGGGGAAACCTATTTCCCACTCGACTATCATTCGCTTTTTGCGGCAAGCCTCTATTATGCCATCGAGCGAGGGCACATTCTGTTTAGCAGCCTCGACCCGACTGCCGATCTTTCAAGGATTGTTCCCAATTTTTCTGACACTTCCATCGTTCATGAAGCTCGGCGCACTTTCGGCGAAATCGGTGCGAAACCCGAAGTGACCGACAATGCGGAGTATCTGAGCCGAAGAATTAAGGCGGGAGGCCAGACGACGGAGATACGAAATTATTTCTTCTCGTTTCCCACTGACACGGTGAAGGACATGCCCTTGGGCCTTAACCTGGGCATCATGGTTCACGAATACACACACATGGTATTCAATTATTTATTTTACGAAGCGGCCTTCGCAAGAAACGCTGATGTTTCGAAGGACGATCAACGAGCAGCCAGAACCACGTTAAACACGATCCGATCCATGGACGAGGGAAATGCCGACTATTTTGGTTTTCTGGCTAGCCAGGATCCTGGTTTTTTTCTGTGCAGTTATCCTGGCGAGAATAGAGATTTATCGGTCTCCAAGACTATTAACAGCTATTACGAGTCGATTGCGACTGATTCAGAGTTTGACCCACATGTGGGTGGAGCTGTCTGGGCTTACGCTCTCTACAAGATTGGAGAGTTGATTGGACACCAGCAAAATGGCCAAGCTCTGGTTAAGACCATGGCGAACTTGGTGAGCTGCACCACCTCGGGCACCACCATCAACATGAATTTCGGGACCGTTGCCAACTGCCACCTGCGCTATCTGTCTTCTCGAAGTGCCGAGGCCATGCGCATCTATTCTGAAGTCCTTGGTCCCTACATGGGGGGACGATGAAGCTTTGGATTTTCCCCCTCTTCATTTCCATCCTCATCGACTGCCCACCCACCTTTGCTCGCTCGAAGGAGTTTGTGCCGCTTATGCCTCCGCGGGAAGTAACCTATAGCAGACGTCCAAGAGAATATAGAAAAAAAGAGTACAGAAGAACCCGTTACCGACCACAACCATCGTCGACAAATCAGGACCTAAGGTTAGGTCTGGAAGTGGGGACCTTAGGCCGGAAAAATAACGCGGGAAGCAACGTGTTGGGAATGCAGTTGCTTTGGGGAGGAAGGGGTTACGCGTTCTGGCCCATCCACCCTCAATTTATCCTGAAACCTTCACTCGGATATTTTTTCAAAACTGAAGGGACGAGTCAGGTGGGCGTTACCCAACATAACATCGAAATAGGAGCGAGTGCGCTCTACGCACCGTGGCCCGATCATGAGTTTCAATGGAACGTGGGTATCGCACAAAGAATCGATGTGCTATTTGGAAAAATCTCCGCATTCAATGCATCCAATACCAGCGCCGCTGGTTTTCGCTATCGAGCGGGCGCCGTCAACACCTTCCATTTTCCAGTGTCTAACCGCTTTAAACTAGGAGCCGACTTAGAAATTGGCATGGCTTTCTCGAGCCCAATAAAACCTTACGCTGGCCTTACCGCTGGATTTATGTTTGAGATTTAAAGAGAAGTCTCGGACTGAACCAGAGACTCTTCCCGCCGCTCTTCAGCTTCCATTTCCGATTTGCAATTAATGCAGAAAGAGGTAACCGGCCGGGCAAGCAAACGCTTCACGCTGATGGGTTCGCCGCAGGATTCACAAACTCCGTAAGTTCCTTCTCCGATCTTCTTCAACGCTTCTTGTACCTTCCCAATGAGCTTTCGCTCCCTGTCTTTAATCCTCAGCTCGAAACTACGCTCTGATTCCAATGTTGCTTGGTCGTTAATATCGGCGAGAGGGGGAGAGCCCATTGCTTGAAGATCTCTTCCAAAATCCGACTGCAATTCATGAAGCTGCCGCGCCAGAAGCTTCTTCAGCCTATCCAACTCAGATTTTGTCATTTTCTTTCCCGTACCCGTGTCTTTTCGCATAAAGAACTTACCCATAAAAAATGATAGAACAAGTACGAATACTTATAGCAAATAGAAAAGTCAATAATCAATTTAAGTTATTAAAACTAAAGGGCTTTGTCGGAATCGTACGGGGAGCTCCTCAAGACATGATATGTGTTTCGGGGCCACATAAGGGGGAGGAGGCAAGTCTTAAAGGAGCTCTCCCCATACTTACCAGTTGCGAGAGACCGAGCGCTTTCGCATTTCTCTCGATCTCTTTCATTAAGCTTCTTGAAAAATTCAGTCATCGTTCCTCGGACCGTTAGTGGGTTGTTCCGCGCGGAATCTGATACCTCACGGGAGGTGCAGGCACCACATGGTTGGTCGGCTCTGGAGTCGGATAGGTCGGCGGCTGATAGGTGGTTGGATACGTCGGTAAACTCGGGGGCTGAGCCCTTGGAATTTCATATCGGGTGATTGGCCCTTGAGGACACGGAACGATAACTCCATCGCATCCCATCCAAGGGATCGTCGGTGGAGTGTAAGGAGGATAATTCGTCGTCGGTGGATAAGAAACCGGAGGATACCCTCCACTTACGGGGGGCATCGTGGGATAAGTGGGAGGATAGCCAGGATACGGATTGGTGTCATAATAAGGAGGCGAGAAAGGATCGAGTCCGGGGTAATTGTTCGACGAATATGGCCACGTGCCAATGTTGCTATAGGGATCGGCGTAAGGGAAATAATTTTGACTACCGCACCCACCGCCGTAGCTGTAATTGCTATCGAAGCTGGGGTAGCTGCCGCCACAGGAACTGGAAGGATAGTAACTGCCATAATAGGAATCCATTCCTGAAGTGTAACTATAGATATCAATTTCCAGATTATAGTCGTATCCATAGCCGCTGTAGCTGCCCAAATCAGAGCCAAAGTCGACAAAATCGAGTAAGTTGCTTCCACCCGTGTAGTACGCCCCGCTATAAGGATCATAAGCTGGTGAGGACTGACAGACCGAAATTAAGATTAGGCTTAAAAGAACTCTTGATAGCTTCATTTCCGCTCCCGCTTCTATCCCTCACGGTTTGAGGGACCCCAAATAACTTGGGCAACACGCTCTTCCCGTTCAATAGAGCAAGCGCTATGCCACGTGAACGATTTAGGTTTTTTCCCGTTTCGAGCCTGGTTTTTTCTTCGATATTCGCAGACTTCTTGTCTTCATCCTTACGCCGAGTGACGCCTCGAGAGATTTCCTCCGCTCTATGCCTTTATTTTTAGAGACATAGCTTGTAAAGTATTCTTACACACCCTAAGTGTCATAAATGCGTACCAGGATTAAACCCAAACGATTTAAAGGAGTTCCGATGACGAAGATGGCCCTACTGATTTTTTTCGGTGTTTTGAGTCACCCTGCTTTCGGAAGTGCTGAGTTCATTCCGATTCAGGAAAGAGCGCAGGGACAGTCTCTTGGCGGAGCCAATCTTCTCAATGACAGTCTATTTTCGAATCCGGCGGCCAGCTCATTTACTCAAGTGTACGCCATTGATGCCATGTATTCGTTGCCAAAATCTTTCGCTGCTTCCGTACTCGACACGAAAACGTCCAGCGTTGGCGGCGCCATCGGTTACTTTAGAAGGGGGGAGCGCAATTCGGACGAGGTTCTTCAAGGATTCAAGATCGGAATGAGCAGCCGTCTGAGCAGTATGATCGGAGCGGGACTTGCTGGAAAGTGGGTATGGGGAACTAGCGCTATGGGAGAAAACAGCAAATCGCTCGACTTTGATGCGGGCCTTCTTGGCAACTTCGATATGCTGCAACTCGGTGTAACCCTGCGTAACCTAGCGGGTGGAAATGTTATATTAAAGCAAGAGCGAGAGTGGGCACTGGGTGGCCGCATCAATTACCAGCAGATTCTGTTTTTCTCCGTCACAACGATGTCAAAATGGGCAAATTTCAAGCCTTATCAATATGGGTTCGGAGCGGAGTATATTTCGCCATACCATCTCTCCCTAAAAGGGGGGTATCGCATTCAGCCAGACAACAAGCTTTCTTATTGGAGTGCCGGAGCAACTTTTATTAGTCCTAAACTATCCGCCCATTACGCCGTTGAAATTCCCAACCAAGCGGGCGAGGCTTTAGAGCACATTCTTGGAGTGACACTGGTACTGTAAAGGTGCCCATCTACTTTTCAGCTGGAAAGGTAGCGGGTAAAGATTACCCGCTACCTTTCCAGCTGAAAAGTAGATGGGCACCTTTGCTTCTGCTCTTCTCGCTGACGGCATCCGCTGGTTTGAAAGTTGAGCTTATCCCAGGGGAACGCCCCTTTCGTTTGACATTCGCTGACCCAAGGGAAATACGCATGGCGCTTACCTATGCAGGGGATTCCAGAATCACTGCGGCGGTGGGAAATTACTTTTCTATTCTTTCCGTTTCTCCGTCCGAAGAAGAACCCACGTGGCGCATACATTTTGGAGTGGAGGGGGCAGGTTTTTTCGGCTTACGACGCGAGGAAGAACGTTTTCCTCTCGAAACCGCTGACGGTCTCATTGGCCTTTATCTCGAAGGAAACACGGGTGTGTGGCAAGGGCAAATGCGCTTCACTCATGTTTCCGCGCACCTCGCTGACGGAAGTCTGGATACTCCCATTGCCTACAGTCGCGAAACGTTAAGTGCGCGCGTGGGGTTCGCGCCCTCTTACGATTTCCATGCTTATTTGGGCGTTTATCGACTGCTTGCATCCTTTCCGTCCGTTCCTTCCTGGGCTCTTCAGTGGGGAGGTTCCTACTTCTTGTCTTCCACCACCAAATCCCTAGTTCCGTTCATAGCAACCGACTTCAAATGGAAAGAAGAATCATCGTACAATCCGAGCTTGAGTTTGCAGGTGGGTCTCGCCCTCAATAATCCTCCGCAAGCCTACCGCTCTTTCCGTTTCTACTACGCCTACTTTACCGGCGCCGACCCGAGGGGTCAGTTCTACTCTCGAAGCTACACTTCCCACTCCTTCGGAATCGAAATGCAAATTTAAGGTGCCCATCTACTTTTCAGCTGAAAAGTAGATGGGCACCTTTGCTCCTGTTAACGAAATCAAAAGTCATCCTTGGCATAAGGATGCGATTCGGTGTTTAATTGGTATCTAGTCTATTAATTTTTTCACGCAGATTGGGGGCTCGATGAAACTTCTCACCAAATTATTGATCTTCAGTGTTGCCATGGGCGGACTGTTTGCCCTGGGAGGTTGTGGACTACTCCGATACCCCGGTCAACCAGGCGTGGCAACGAATGGTTATAGCAAAATTGATCTCGAGGATCTGGAGGCCGATGGGCTCTACGTCTACGAGATTTCTTATGACAATCGCGCCGAGGGTAAAGGAATTGGCGCTATTGTAACTAAGCTTTATCCGAACGCACAGACTTACACTTCAAACGTCCGTACCAACGCGGATGGCACACTGTATCGAGTTAAGGGCCAGTACGATGGCGCGGAAGTGCAGATGATCTCAATCCCCGCCCTTAATCAAATCTTGCTGCCGCCCAACTCGAAGATTACCTTCTTTATCGAACAATATGTGTCTTCGGATGAGGTGGATGACAGAAATTTGGCGGAAGAGAAATTATTTAAGCCGACCGAAACTATTACGCGCGCCGGTTGGGATCTTCGGATGTTTCGTTGGAGCCTGCTTCGAGCCGCGAAGCTTCTGCCGAGCGGAAATCTTGCTTATGAAATTACCTCTCTCGATATGGCGGAGCATAAGTTTACTCCATCGACCGCTATTCTCATTGAAACGAATTTCTTTCAGAATGGCATTCGCACAAATCTGACACCGGCGTTAAGAGCTGAAGCCGTACAATTTTTGGAGACGAAGTTTCCCACGGGTTATCAAGGGACGGTGAAAATCAACTTGAAGCAAGGCGCGCCTCCCATTTCCGTCAAAATCGGCATCCATTCCCTGAAAACCGCGGAAGCGGCCGGAGTCAAAGTAATCAAGAATGTGAGTGAAGATGTCATCCAAGAAACACTCAATCGCCTAAGGAGCCAACAATGAAAAGACTCACCTCGATTATTTTCCTTATTGCGTCCCTCCAGGTTTTCGCGGAAAGCTACATCGTTCTTTTTAAGCAAACGGAAATCGCGCTTTCATCCTTAGAACATGGCGCGTTTCAGGCTTTATTACAAAGCTCCAACCAAAAGAGTCTTGACCAGCTCAAAAATTGGTTGGGAGGTCGCGGGCAAAAAGCTCCTCCCGGAGATCTTTGGCTCATCCGAGGGGCCCAAGTCGAGCTCACGAGCGAAAACGCGAAAAAACTCGCACGCGAGCCCTGGGTGCAGGGCGTTTATCGAAACAAGATTAGACGTTTTATCTCGCCCGTGAGCGATTTGATTGTCGGAAACTCCCTAAAGGAACTCGGCGAAGATCCCGCAAACCTATGGGGCCTGAATCGCATCGGCCTCCCAGCGGTCCGTGCGGAATTCCCTTCTCTCGATGGTGGCAGCGTACGTGTTGGAATTATCGATACGGGGATTCAAAGCAGACACCCCGAGCTCCCGAGTAACGCGATCACGTACAAAGATTTTGTCAATCATATCGGGCTGCCTTACGACGATCACGGTCATGGTACGCACGTCGCGGGTACCATCGCTGGGAAACGGGTCGGCATCGCACCCAATGTGACCCTCGTTTTTGCAAAGGCATTTACGGCGAAGGGCATGGGATCCGACGCTCATCTGTTATCCGCAATGCAGTGGGTATTTGATCCCGATGCAAATCCATCCACCAATGACTACGCTCAAATTGTCAGCAACTCGTGGGGGGGAGATTTGGGCGATGACGTCGCCGATGCAGGGGAATTCGAGCCCTATCGTCTCGCGATCCTGGCATGGATACATGGGGGA
>Ga0187892_10012240_pt1 | contig 10258 bp, 11 predicted proteins | sample MA1701073metaG_FD_139345 | JGI IMG/M metagenome (GOLD analysis project Ga0187892, IMG submission 139345) | Bio-ooze microbial communities from a basaltic lava cave in the Kipuka Kanohina Cave System on the Island of Hawaii, USA - MA170107-3 metaG ...
CTACCTTCTCGGCTCATACCGCATCGCCACCGCCCCCGAGCCGAACTCCAGCCGGCTCACGAGCTTCAAGTCGACATGCTTCGCTAGCCCCGCGAACAACGTCGGCCCATGGCCCACTAGCCTGGGATGTACAACGAACTCATACTCATCGATCAATCCCAGCTCCGCCAACGCCAGCGGGAGTTTCACGCCTCCCAGGAACAGTCCCCTACCCGACTCCTGCTTGAGCTGCTGGACGGCCTTCCCCAGATCCCCGCGCACGAGCTCCGCGTTCCAATCGACCCGGTTCAATGTGCTCGACACGACGTACTTCTTTGCCGCGTCGATCGTCCGGGCGAAGGGTTCCATCCACTCGGGCCTCGCTCCCTTCAGCACCGGCGACCGAAACGCTGCCTCCATCATTTCATACGTCACCCGACCGAAAAGGAGGGCATCGGCCCGGTTGAGGTTCTCGACTGCGTGACGATGCAACTCTTCGTCCGCGACCATTGCACGGTGATCGCAGCACCCGTCCAAGGTGACGTTGATGGAATACCGAACGGGTCGCGTCATCTCGGTCAGCGCTCGACGCGATACCGGGCCAGGAGCAGGCTCGAGCCGTCGAACGTCCGGGTGTCCAGTAGGCGGAGCGAGCCGGGCGGCCGGGTCTCGAACGCCCGCACGCCCTCGCCGACCACGCCGGCACCGATCATGAAGTGCAGCTCGTCCACCAAGCCGTTGGCAAGCAGATCGTTCCAGAGGAGGTGACTGCCGAACATTGTGATATCGCGGCTCTCGTTGGACAGTCGCCTGAGTCACTGTAGCCGCTCTCGCAGCGCTTCGTAAGGGGTCTTCCCAGCGAAGGCGGTGTGCGGCCGATGATGGTTGTAGAAGTTCTCCCATTCGGTGAGGCGTTTCCCGAGGTCCACGTCGTCCGTGTAGCCGAGGAGCTGATAGAACTCCTCCTGATCCGTGCGGTTCGAGCGCTCGACCTTGCCGTTGAGCTGTGGGGTGCGCGGCTTGATGTAGACGTGCCGGATGCCCTGATCGGCCAGGTGCCAGTGAAACAACGCCTGGAACTCGTGGCCACGATCGGTCCGCACGGTGTGGATGCGAAACGGGAACTTGCCGATCACGTACGTGAGGAAGTCGATGGCGCTCTGCTGCGTGTGGCGGCGGTAGATCTTGAGCGCCCGGATCCGCGTGGCATCGTCGATGGCGGTGTACTGATAGCGCCGGCGCCGCTGCCCGTCCTTCCCCTGCAAGGTCAGGAACTTCACATCGACCTGCACGTGGTGCCCGGGCACCTGCTTCTCATAGCGATGAGTGTGGACGGCCCGGCGGCCGACGCGATTCGGCAAGCGGTTGATCCCGTGCCGCTTGAGGGTGCGGTAGACGGTCGCGTCGGAGACCCGCAGCCCGTGGTAGCGCTCGAGATACCAGACGATCCGCATGGGGCCGAGGTGATACGTGCGGCGCAAGTGCAGGATCTGCTCGACGATGGCCGGTGGGGTGGCGTGCGGGCAGCTCTGGGCCTGCGGCCGCTTGTTGATTAAGCCCTCCTCGCCCTCCCGCTGGTAGGCCGCCCGCCAGACATAGAAGAGCGACCGGGGGATCCCGAAGTAACGGCACGTCTTGCGGACGTTGCCGATGCGGGCCGCGTGTTCGAGGACCTGCTTCTTCCGTCGAATCTGCTGCGCTGCCTTGGACGCCGTCTCCCTCCTTCTCGGGCGACCAGAAGTGTCCAACGAGGACCGACATGTCTACAGTCGAGCAGGTGTTTGTCTTTGACAACGAGGCTGGTCATTGGGGAGCAGTGCCCGTTCGTCCCCTGAGGGAGTTCGAAGCCTTCCTGGATACGCTCCGCGACCCAGGATCAGTACGAGGTTACTGGCTGCACCACTTGAACGACGATCGGCGGGACTGGCCGATATCCGTGACGCATCGCACTGAGATGGATTGGATGATGCGACAGTTGCATCGGCGGTTCCGCGTCGACTTCGACAAGAGCACCTATAGCCCGTTCAGGGCTCGCGAGCTGAAACGATTCACCTTGGTGGTTCGACCAGAGCCGCGATGGAGCTTGAAGGACATCGCCCCGGCCACGGATCCGCACCGACCCCGTTGAACGTTTCTGCAACGTAACTGCCTCGTTCGGGCCAATGGTCACCGTTGTCAGATCAGGACACGGTGGACCCTTCATTCGATTGCGGCGGGCCCAAGGTCATCTCTGGCTCTCAACAGACTAGGGGGTAGTGACTCATTTTGAATCCGTCCCCTTAGACTGGAAAGCGCGTGTTTCCCTGGTAGGATGCGCCGCGTAATGTCGCAGCCGTTCACGATCGAGGTCCGACGGGTAGGGGTTGAAGCGTCCGAGACGTTCTCTGGAAGCTTCTCGGACGCCGAGTGGGATACCATGCTTCGCTTCGTCGCGTATGCCGACGAGCTGAAGGTGATTCTGCGGTCTGCGGGCTTCAGCATAAACTTTGACCTTGAGTACACCAAGGAGGCTGGCGTCAGGTTCTCGTCAATGCTGCCATCTCGCGAGCGTGTAGCCTCCCTTCTGCATCACCTTCGACCGTTCGTGCTCGATAAGGAAAGCACGTTCTTTCCTCGGGTCTGTGGTCTACTGCGCCGTGTTGTGCCGCTTCCGCTGTTTCGCGAGATGTTAGAGTCGATTCTCGGGCTGTTCTTTGATCGTGACTTCCAGTTGCAGTTGATCCTCAGCGTGAACGAGCAAGTGGTGAACTCGGACGAGGGCGTCAGACTCTGGCTGAACGGCTTCGAGTATCACCGAGATGCGGAAAAGCGCGCTCGGCTGGAGGCGCTTGGGGGCGTCCTGCCACTATCCGGCCAGCGCGCCGTCTACGTGAGCATGATGGTGGACAAGGCCAATGCCGTTTTGAGGCTCGCGAGCATCATCGAGGGTTTTAAACGCCGGGCGGGCGTTCCCTGGACCATTCAACTCCGGAGCCCCCGCATGGTCACTGGATCGATTGACTTAGGGCCCGGGGACGGCGCCGGCTCTGACGCGTGACATCGCATCGCAGGTGACGAGGATGGAGGGGACGAGCGACTTCCTGCTCGCGGGGCTCGCGGTGCGATGCCGTGCCCTTCTAAACACGCGATGGTGACAGCCATGTCGTTCGCCCCACCGTATCGGGCTGTGCATCAACCGAGTGCATGCACCCTTAGCCTAAAGTGACAGCGTTGCCAGAACATCCATTCTCGGACCGGCCGCCCTTTCCTCTGGTAGCTCCGGCTCACGCGTCGATTGGCCCGCTATGGAAGAGCTGAGCGACTCGGCGTACGGCCTGTGGACCTTTCAGCAGCCCCTATCGGTGCTCGGCGCGGAGATCGGTTGCCGCATGACGGTGGTACGGCTCGGCGGCAACGAGCTGCTGCTGCACTCGCCGATCCGCCTGACGGCTGTGCTGAAGAACCGGCTCGATCACCTGGGGTCGGTCCGTCATGTCCTGGCCCCGAATCTCGATCACTATCTCTTCGTCGCGGACTACGCTGCAGCGTATCCGGCAGCCCGCCTCTACGCGGCGCCCGGTGTCGCGCCCAAGCTACCCGGTGTGCGCTTCGACGTGGTGCTCGAGTATCCGCACGTCGTCCCAGAGTGGAGCGATACCTTGACGCAGCACTACTTCCGCTCCTCGAGCACGCTGCAGGAGCTGGTGCTGTATCATCCTGCCACGCGCACGCTCGTCACGGCCGACCTCGCGTTCAACATCCAGGTGAGAAACGGGCTGCTATCCGGGATCCTTCTCCGGCTGAACGACTCCTACAGGACCTTCGGGCCATCGCGCGTGTGCAAGAGTCACATCCACGCACCGCAGCTCGCACGTGCCGACATCGACGCCATCCTCGCCCTCGGGCCGGAGCGGATCGTGGTGTCGCATGGCGAGATTCTGCACCACGGCGCTGCCGAACCGCTGCGTCGTGCCTACGCGTGGCTCGCCCCGTCTGCCGGCGCGTCAGGCGTCGACCGAAGCTAGCGCCGTTCGCTCACGGTGTAGCTCGACGTAGCGGCTCGGCGAGCAGACCTAGGAGCGTCGGCGGTACGCCCGTGATGCGACCTGGGACGCCCGCTACAAAGTGGATCCCCGACGTGCTGGGACGATACGTGCGGAACAGGCGATCCCACACGGCGAAAATGGTTCCGAAGTTGGTGTCGAGGTCGTCACGCTCGCTCGAATGATGCAGGCGATGCATGGCCGGCGTAATCAGCAGCCGAGCGGCGACGCGTTCCGGCTGGCTCCCTACGTCGAAAGTCCCGTGCTCCAGCACGTTGGACCAGGTGAAGACGATCTCGAACGCGATCACCGCTGGCACGGGCACGCCCAGCGCGACCACAGTCGCGAGTCGAATCGGCAGCGAGAGCAACAGCTCGCCCGGATGAAAGCGGAGTGCGGTGGTGAAATTCGGCGCCTGATCGAGGTGATGGACCCGGTGAAAACGCCAGAGCGCCGGGACGTGGTGATTGGCCCAGTGCCAGGCATACGAGAGGAGGTCGAGGAATACGATCGTTCCCGGGAGTGCGGCCCACATCGGCACATCGAGCACGTTGCACAGGCCAACCCGGGCCTCCGCGGCCCACCGGGCGGCAGTGCAGATACACGCGCCGCAGATCACGCCGAGGACAACGGCGTTGATGCCCCATAGGTATACGTTGTCCCGCCGTCGCACCGGGGTGCGGGCCTGCGGCCGGAGGCGCTCGAGCCAGAGGCTGAGGCCCACCACGAGCGCGAAGGCCGTCCCGCGGATCACCTGAAAGGTGCGTTCATCGATCATCGCGAGTTTCCCGACAGATGCGATCTTCCGACCCCACACGCAACCACGTCGTGGTCCTGCCGAGAAGGCGCACACCCAGGTAGCCGCGCAACAGAAGCCGGTCCGGGCCGTCCATGGTGGCCGTGCAGTCGTAGGTCCAGCCGTTGCCCGGGTCGTAGATGCTGCCCGAGTCCCAGGTGTCCGAGGAGCTGCGTCGCAGGCCGCTCAGGACCTCTAGTCCGATCACGGAACGCGCCTGCAAGAGACGATCGCCGTTGTGGCGGTCGACGAGCGGGCAGCCGTACTCGTCGAACGGGGAGCGCAGCCACACGACGCGGCCGCACAGAACGGGTCCGCACGGCGCGATTTCCACCTGCGCGGCACCGCCCTCGGCATACCAGCGGCCCACGGGATCCAGCGCCGCATGAGCGGGGGAGGCCAGGCAACAGAGTGCGACGAGACCCGCGCCCCCCGCCATCATGCGCCGTGACACCGCCGGGTCAGCGATGTGTGGCGCCATCCCGAAGAGCCGGCGCATCACACCGAACGGACGGACGAGGAAATGGTAGGTCGCGAAGGTGAGGATGACCGCCGTGCCTACGACGAGCAGGTACTTGGGCGCGACGCCGAGCGGGAGCTGCACGATGAAATATCCGGGCACAACGAGGGCGACCTGATGGAGCAGGTAGATCGGGAATGCTGCTTCGCTCAAGTAGCCGATCGCGGCGTTCCCGAAAGCTAGGAATCGATGCGCGAGCCCGATGGCGGCCAGCACGAAGCACCACCCGGCAACCGCGATCGCGACGAGCGTCAGCGGCGGAACCGCAAGCACGCCGAGGACCGTGGCGAGCAGCGGCGCACAAGCCACCACCCCGATGCCCAATGCCCGCCGCCATTCGCGCTGCGCCGTCGCTTCCAGTTCGGGATCCCGGGCGAGCAGGAACCCGGCCAGCAAGTACGTGACGTAGTAGCCGACATTCGCCCAGTCGTCGAAGAGATTCTGAATACCCGGCCAGCGCTCGCGCAGTCCGAGCTGGACCACGGCCAGGGGCAGGATCGGGGTGTAGGCGATCCAAGGCGGCCACGCGCGCCGCGCGCGCGGGCGACGCTGGAGCCATCCTAACAGCGGCAGCAGCACGACCGTAAACGTGAGCAGATACGCGACGAACCAGAGATGCGCCCACGTGAAGCGTTCGGGACGGGTGAAAAAGGTCGGGAGGAAGGTCCAGAACGATTCTGTGAATTCCGGCGCCAGCGGCAGACCTTGCGGAATGACGAGTCGGAAGCCCGCCTGCCAGCGTTGCGCGGCGCGCAGCGCGGCGTAGTTCAGGTCGAGGCCGCTCGAAAGCTCCAGATATTTGATGAGCGGCATGAACAGCACGCAGCCGACCACGAGCGGGACGCCGAGGCGTCGCAGGCGCTCGTGCAACAGGCCGTGAGTCCCCCGGCGGGCTAGCGACCCGTACAGCGACCAGCCAGCGACCAGAAAGAAGAGGGGCATGTGCCACAAGGAGATGAACCCCGTGACGACCAGCAGTGTCGTCGACAGCTCCACATTGCGAACGTGGTAGAAGGGCGCCGGACTGAAGATCATGCCGCCGTGGAACACGAACAGCAGGAGCGTGGCGAGGATCCGCAGCCAGTCGATGTCGTACCGTCGCGGCATCTCATGCCTCCTTTGCGAGTGCGTTTACGATGAAGGTCACTGCAGTGGTTTGGGCTACCTCATCGCGAATCGGTTGCGGATGGCTGTCCCAGTGGCGATGGACGGCCCAGAAGGCGAGCGTCTCGACGACGAGTCTCGCAGCCGCGGTCACATCCGGTACGTCGCGCAAGGCCCGCTGCGCGATCCGGCGGCGGAGATACTGCTCCAGCAAGCCGACCAGGCCGCCTCGGCTGCCTTCAAACCAGAGCGCGGCGAGCTCCGGCTGATCTCGCGCGGACCGGTCGACGAGCTTGATGCCGTGGCGGTTGCGGGCGAGCACGCCGTAGATCTCGGCGCAGATGCTCTCGAGCTCTGCCCGCGCGTCCCCCGTGCGCTTGCGTTGCAGCGCTCCGTTTAAGGCGAAGAGCTGCCCGCCCGCGCCTAGCCGCTCACGCACATACCGCAGCGTCGCACCGGCTTTTGGCGTCGGCACCGGCAGAGGTCCCGGGGCTTGAAGTGGCCGCGGCGCGTCCGCGGTACGGAGGACTAAGTCGAACAGCGCCTCTTTGCTTTCGACGTAGAGGTAGAGCGTTCCCTTGGCGACCCCGAGCGCTTCGGCCACGTCCGCCATCTGCGTGCCTCGGTATCCCTGCTCGACGAACACGTGCGTGGCCGCGTCGACGAGACGGTCGAGCCGGTCGGGCGGCACAGGGCGGGACACGGGATCCGTATATAACTGACCCAGTCAGTCAGTCAAGAAGCTGAGATCCAGGGCGCTGCGCTCCGCCAAGTGCGACGTCGAGCAGTAGGCTAAGCTCGTGACGAGTCGGCCCCGCTGATGAGCAGTGAAGGTCACGGGCCCTTCGGCCAGCAAGGTCTCGACGGGACTGAACTGCATCAGGCCAAAATCCAGACCGTGGCGCCATCCTTGGCCATCGTTCTCAGGATCGGACCACGAGAGACCTCCCACGGCGAGCACTCGATCGGTGGGCAGACCTAGATCGTTGGCGGCGTTGAAGGTCTCGACCTGCTGAAGCATGCTTCCCGATGCCGGCGTCGGCGCGGCGCCGGCTGCAGCGTACGGACCGTGGTCGTGTTGTTGTGAAGGCCCGCATACCAGTGGACCGGCAGACTGCCCGTGTACTCGGCGATTCCACTGTTGGTCCAGGTGGCGGGCGGATCGGCCGTCGGAGAGCGTCGGCGCCGTTTGTGCTGCCGGCGAGCCCCGGGCCGTAACCGGATAGGTTGTACGTGTTGTGCGTGGACGCCGAAGACGCGACCGCGAGTCCTGTGAGCAGGAGGCCGGCAACTGCGGTGGAGAGCAGTAGGGGTCGCATCGTCATTCGTCCCTTCCCCTGGGTGAGCGTGGGCTCGCCTGAGGCCGCGCGATCCTAGCGACGCGGGGAGGCACGGAATGCGACACGTTGTCGCAGCGATGCGGCGAATCGTCGCGGGCGCCCGCTGATCAACCTCGGGGTCCGGACGACCTAGAAGGGATCTGACGGCCGCCTGTGATCAGTGTCTGTGGCGATGATGGACGTCCGACACATGGGAGTGCGCATGGGACACGGGCTCGTGCACATGCCCGTGCGAATGAGGCTCACGGCCCCGCTCCGAGGGCGGATGCTCGTGCTGATGGTGCTCGTCGTGAAGGTGCGCATGCTCGTGCTCGAGAGGTTCGTGAACGTGCCGGTGCGCATGCCGTTGGGAGAGCAATAGAGCGACTCCGAGGGCCATGACACCGCCGACTACCGCCTCACGCGCGCCAATCACCTCGCCGAGGAGTGGGACGGCCGCAACGGCACCGACGAACGGTGCCGTTGCGAAGAAGGCGGCATGGCGCGCCGCTCCGAGGGAGCGCAGTGCCCGGACCGCGAGCACCACGCTTATGCCATAACTCGCGAAGCCGAGGGCCAATCCGCCGACGACGTATCGGACGGGCGGCATCTCGCCTCCTACCCCGAGCGCGAGTGCCAAGGTGATCGTCCCCGCGGCGAGCCCCTTCGTCCGCACGAGCGCCACTGGGCTCCGGACCGACAAGCGCTGGGTCAGGTTGTTGTCGATTGCCCACCCGAGGCATGCCAGCAGGATCGCCACGGCGCCGATAGTGTCGGCGTTCAGATCGCCCGGCGCGTACGTCAGGAATGCCGCTCCGAGGGCTACCAAGGAGGCACCCAGCACTTCGCGTCGCCCCAGATGCTCGCCGAAGAGCATGACTGCGAGCACGATCGTGGCTGGCGCCTCGAGGTTCAGCAGCAGTGAACCAGAGACCGCGGAAACACGCTGTAGCCCTAAGGTCATGAGTGCCGGGGCGGCGACACCTCCTGCGACGACCATGGCCGCGAGGATCGGGAAGTCAGCGCCGCGCAGCGGCGCTTCGTGCGTCCTCGGAGTCTCACGTCGTCGCACGCTCGTCAGCCAGCCGGCGATCAGAAGACCGAACCCGGCCCCGAGATAGAGAAGGCCGGCGAGGACGAGAGGTTCGGTGCCCGCCAGCAGCATCTTCGCGACGGGAGCACTCAGGCCGAAGAGCACCGCAGCGCCGAGGGCGTTGGCCGCCCTGCCGAGCTGCTCCCTTCGCCATGATCGCTGCCCGGTCATGCGGTCGAAGTCTGCCATTCGGCGTGGAAGATCCGGTAAAGCACCGGGAGTACCAGGAGGGTGAGGACGGTGGAGGAGAGGATCCCTCCGATCACCACCGTGGCCAGAGGGCGTTGCACCTCGGCTCCCGTCCCGGTCGCGATCGCCATGGGAACGAAGCCGAGCGATGCCACGAGCGCCGTCATCAACACCGGCCGCAGGCGCGTCAGCGAACCCTCGAAGATGGCCTTGTCGAGCGGCGCGCCCGCGGTGCGGAGCAGGTTGATGAAGGAGATCATCACCAGCCCGTTCAGGACCGCCACGCCCGAGAGCGCGATGAAGCCCACGCCGGCCGAGATCGAGAGTGGGATACCGCGCAACCACAAGGCAGCCACGCCGCCAGTGAGTGCGAGTGGCACGCCCGTGAAGACGAGCAGCGCGTCCTTAACCCGTCCGAAGATCGTGAACAGGAGCAAGAAGATCAGCAGAAGTGCGATCGGTACGACGATCTGGAGTCGGCGGGCAGCCGAGATCAGGTGCTCGAACTGACCGCCCCAGGCAATCCAGTAGCCCGCCGGGATCGGCACGCGGCTCCGGACCGCTTCCTCGGCCTCCGCGACGAACGAGCCGAGATCGCGACCACGGACATTGGCGCTGATGACCACGCGCCGCTTCCCATTCTCGCGATTGATGAGGTTGGGGCCGGGCGCGACCGCGATGGTGGCGACCTCGCTCAGCGGGATGAACGGTGCGGGCGAGGAACCCGACGCGGAGATGCGTGCGAGCTTCTCTCCCGATCCGGCAGCGGACTCGGGCAGGGGGATGGGTAGGCGAGCGATGACCTCGACGTCGGTCCGGAGGTCTTCGGGCAGGCGGGTGATGATTTCGAACCGGCGGTCGCCTTCAAAGAGCTCGCCCGTCGGCTTCCCGCCCAGCGCGATCTCGATCACCTCTTGGACGTCTGCGACGTTCAAACCGTAGCGGGCCAGCGCCGCACGTCGCGGCTCTATGGTCATCATCGGGAGCCCCGTGGTCTGCTCGAGCTTCACGTCGGAAGCGCCCGAAATCGCCCTGAGCGCCGCCTCCGCCTGCTTGCCGAGCCGCGCGAGGACATCCATGTCGTCGCCGAAGATCTTGAGGGCAACGTCGCTTGTCACGCCCGCGATCAGCGCGTTGAAGCGCATCTCGATGGGCTGGGTGAACTCGTAGTTGTTGCCGGGAATGTCGAGCACCGCCGACTCGATCTCGCGGACGAGCGCCGTCTTGGACTTTCGC
>Ga0187892_10012242_pt1 | contig 10257 bp, 6 predicted proteins | sample MA1701073metaG_FD_139345 | JGI IMG/M metagenome (GOLD analysis project Ga0187892, IMG submission 139345) | Bio-ooze microbial communities from a basaltic lava cave in the Kipuka Kanohina Cave System on the Island of Hawaii, USA - MA170107-3 metaG ...
GCGCCTTCCTGCGACGATCTGCCATCGGCGGCTCCTCCTTGATAAGGGTCGCTCCGAATCCTTGACCTGGACCGGAGCATTGGAGCCGCCTCTTTCGTTTTCAACAAGTTCCGGGACATCGCCCTCGCGAACGAGTTCAGCATAGTGCTTCCACGCGCTTCGCAGGATTGCTTCATCCTCGGGGGAGAGCCTTCCCGGTGGGATCTTTCCGGCCGCCACGATCTTCTCCATCAGAACGGACGGTTCGGTACCGGTGAGGATAATCTGGAGAATTCTCATCCGAGGGCCGGAAAAGGCCGACGCAGCCACCGAAAGGGCGGTCCCGGAGTCTGCACCCATCCCACAGAGGAATGGTCGGATGATGCGATCGAGTACGTACTCCATGAGTTGCTCGAGGTCCTGCCCTTCTCTGACCGGCAGGACTCTTCGCAGCTCTCCGACGGCTTTCCGCGTGACGATGGGGGCTTCGGCGATCACGCAACTCTCCGGGAAAAGACGGCCAGAGTATACCTTTGGCTCTGGTTACCAGCCGGCGCGATCTCGAGCATGGCGGGCATTCTCCGCGGGCGCGTCGCCGGGGGAAGGGCTACACTCGATCCGCGCCATGGCCCAGAAGACCGAAGCGTGCGCCGGCCCGTCCGGGCACCCGGCGCTGAAGTTCCCCTTCTACGCGCCCGAGACCGTGCGTCGGGGAGGGGTCCGTCCCTCGCGGATGAGCCGCCGGCGCGCCATCGTGCTGATCGCGCTCCACGTCGCGATCTTCCTCCACATCCTCCATTGGAAGCTCGCGGGCCGGACGCTCACGCCCCTGGAGCCGAGCGAGACCTTCTTCACGCTCGCCGAAGGAGCGATCAACGCGGGCGCAATCCTGTTCCTCCTCTCGCTCGTGGCCACGATGGTGCTCGGCCGTTGGTTCTGCGGGTGGGCCTGCCACATCGTCGCGCTCCAGGACCTCTGCGCCTGGCTCCTCAAGAAGATCGGGATCCGCCCGCGGCCGCTCCGCTCGCGCGCGCTGGTCTTCGTCCCGCTGCTCGCCGGCCTCTACATGTTCGGCTACCCGCTGGTGAAGCGCTGGCTCGCCGACCATCCCCCCCCGTTCCATTGGGAGCTGACCAAGTCCGGCTTCTGGGACACCTTCCCCGGCCCGTTCCTCGCCGCGGCCACGTTCCTGGTGTGCGGGTTCGCGATCGTCTACCTCCTCGGCGCGAAGGGGTTCTGCACCTACGCCTGTCCCTACGGCGGGCTCTATGGGGTGCTGGACCCGCTGGCGCCGGGACGCATCCGTGTGACCGACGCTTGCAAGGGTTGCGGGCACTGCACCGCGATCTGCACCTCGAACGTCCTCGTCCATCAGGAGGTCCGCGAATACGGGACCGTCATGGACCCAGGCTGCTTGAAGTGCGGCGACTGCATCAGCGTCTGCCCCGAGAACGCGCTCTACTTTGGATTCGGCAAACCGGCCCTGTTCACGCGTCCGCGCGTGAAGGTGAAGGCGCGGCCGCGGATGTTCTCGGTCGGCGAAGAGGTCGCGCTCGCGCTGGCCTTCGCCGGCGCGCTCTTCGTCTACTGGGGGCTCCCCTCCGAGGTCGCGCCCTGGGCCGGCCGCCTCTACAACGAGATGCCGCTGCTCTTCTCGCTCGGGCTCGCCTCGATCACGGCCTTCCTGGCCCTCACCGTGCTCCGCGCGCTCCGCCGTCCCGACTTCGGCTTCCAGCACCTGAAGCTCAAGGCGGGGGGGCGGGTCACGCGCGGCGGCGCGACCTTCCTCGGGCTCTCCGGCCTCTACTTCCTGTTCTTCGCGCACTGCGCCTGGGTGCAGTTCGACACGTTCCGGGGCGTGGCGCTCCTCGACCGGACCGCGCCGCTCCGGCCGGCCGTGGCCCAGCAGGACCGCCGGGTGCTGGAGCGCCTCGACCCCGTCATGGCCGGGAACGTGCGCGCGGCCCGGACCCACTTCGAGCGCGCCGAACGTCTCGGGCTCTTCACGGACCTGCGCCTCGCGAGCCAGCTCGCCTGGCTCGACCCTCGTGCGGCTCGATCCCGCGGCAGCGCAGGCGCGTCTCGAGCAGGCCGCGCGCCGCCACCCCGACCACGCGCCCTACCAGTTCGGGCTCGGCCAGGTGCTGGCCGCGCGCGGCGATGTCGAACGTGCCGCCGGGCACTACCTCGCCGCGCTGGACCTCCAGCCGGCCCACCAGCACGCGCGCGCGCAGCTCGCCCCGGTCGCGCGGGAGCTCCTGCAGCGGGGACGCTTCGAGGCGGCGGCGCGGGTCCTGGGGCGGGCCGCGGCGCTCGAGCCCCGGAGCGTCCCGGTCCGCGAGGCCTGGTCGGTCGCGCTCGAGCAGGCCGGCGACCTTCCGGGAGCGGTCGCCGCGGTCCGCGGGCTCCTCGCGATCGCGCCCGGGCACGCGGTAGCTCATGAACTGCGACCAGGGGCTGGTGCTCGTGACCGGGCCGGCCGGCTCGGGGAAATCCACCACGCTGACCGCGCTGGTGGACCGGATCAACCGGTCGCGCAGCGTCCACGTCCTCACCGTGGAGGACCCCATCGAGGTCCTGCACGAGAGCTACCAGGCCTTCGTGACCCAGCGGGAGGTGGGGACGCACACCGACTCGCCCGCGGCCGCGCTCCGCTCGGCGCTCCGCGCCGACCCCGACGTGCTCGTCGTTGGGGAGCTGCGCGACCCGGAGATGGTCTCGACCGCGATTACCGCCGCGGAGACCGGACACCTCGTGTTCGCCACGCTCCACACCTCCAGCGCCGCCAGCACGATCCTCCGGGTGGTGGACCAGTTTCCGGCCCAGAAGCGGAACCACGTGCGCATGATGCTCGCCTCGAGCCTGCGCGGGGTGGTCTGCCAGTTCCTGGTGCCGAACCTCGACGGCCGCGGCCGGAGCCTCGCCTGCGAGGTGCTGGTGAGCACGCCCGCGATCGCGCGGCTCATCCGCGACGATCGCGCCTGGCAGATTCCCGCCGCCATGCAGATGGGCGGCCAGCAGGGGATGCGGCTCATGGACGACGCGCTCCTCGAGCTGGTCCGGACCCGCCGGATCTCGCTCGACGAGGCGCTGGTGCGGGCCGTGGAGCGGGACAAGTTCCTGGAGCGACCATGACCCGCCTGGACACGCTGCTGGGCCGGATGCATGCCGCGTTCGCCTCCGACCTGCACCTCAAGGTCGGCTGGGCCCCGCGCTACCGGATTCACGGCGACCTGCTCAAGATCGACAAGGAGCCCGCCCTCGGGCACCAGGAACTGGAGGAGCTGATCCTCGCGATCCTCTCGCCGGTGCAGCGGGAGCGCTTCGCCGACCGGCGCGAGCTCGACTTCACCCACAGCCTGGGGGGCCTGGAAGGGGAGCGGTTCCGGTGCTGTGCCTTCCAGGAGCAGCTCGGGCTCGCGGCCGTGTTCCGCCGCATCCCGGCCGACGTGCCGACGCTCCGGGAGCTGGAGATTCCCGAATCGGTCGAGACCTTCGCGCACCGGCGGAGCGGCCTGCTCCTGGTCACCGGCGCCACCGGCTCGGGGAAGTCCTCCACGCTGGCCGCGCTGGTGGACGTGATCAATGAGCAGTACCGGCGGCACGTGATCACGCTCGAGGACCCGATCGAGTTCGTGCACGCGCCCAAGCAGTCGATCGTCCACCAGCGGGGGCTGCACTACGACCTGGTCGACTTCCCGTCCGGCATCCGCGCGGCGCTGCGCGAGGACCCCGACGTGCTGCTCGTGGGGGAGATGCGCGACCTGGACACGATGCGCCTGGCGCTCACGGCCGCCGAGATCGGCGCCCTGGTCCTGGCCACGCTGCACACGAACGGCGCGGTCGAGACCGTGGACCGGATCGTGGAGGTCTTCCCGGCCGACGAGCAGCCGCTGGTCCGCTCGATCCTCTCCCACGCGATGGCCGGCGTGGTGTCCCAGGTGCTGCTGCGCCGCGTGGACCGCCCCGGCCGGGTGGTCGCCACCGAGGTCCTGGTGGCCACGCCTGCGGTGGCGAACCTGATCCGCGAGGGGAAGACCCAGGACCTCGTGACCGTGCTCCAGACCGGCCGGGCGCTCGGGATGCACACGCTGGACGACTCGCTCGAGGCGCTCGTGGCCCGCGGCGTCGTCGACGTCGAGGAGGCCGGTCACTACGCCTCCAACAAGGCCCGCTTCCAGCGGCGGGCAGCCGAGCCGCTGGCGAAGGCACGGTAGCTGGGCTAGTGCCTCCACAGCAGGGCGTCGGACGTGGAACCAGGCGTGGCGGGGTTCGAGCCGAGGCACAGCCATTGGCCGTGGAGCGTGAACGTGCCGGGCGGGACGGCGAGGGGGATCGGCAGGTCGTGGTAGGCGTAGCCCCGGGACGTTCCGGCGATCCCGGCCGTCGTCCAGAGCAGGAGGTCGGGAGACACGAGGAGCGCGGCCTGGGGAAGGCCGAAGGGATCGAGTCCCAGCGGGAGCGACAGCCCCGCCCACAAGGTCCGCGAGAGGCCGAGGAGGAGCGCCGCCGGCTGCCCGGGCTCTGCGCCCGAGAGGTGGATCCGGACGCCGCCAGTGCCGAGGTCGCGAAGGCCGATGCGCGGCGTCGTCGCCAGGGTCCCGCCCGGCTTGCCGAAGGACTGAACTCCCGGGGGGGAGCCGCGAAAACACCGGATGCGACCCAGGGCGGAAAGACGGCCGCCGTCGCCGTATCGAGGGGCGGTCACGAGGAAGTAGGGAAACACGCTTCCCGGCTGCGGAGGCATCGTCACGACGGAGAACCCCTCCCTCCCCCCGGGCGCTTCCCTGAAGAGGACGGACCCGTCGCGACCCGAGAAGACGTAGCCGGCTCCCTCTCCGCCGCTGTAGACCTCAGCATGGGCGCCAACGACGATATCCCGGACTCCGTCTTGGTCGACGTCGGCGCCTCCGGCAATGGACCACCCGAAGGCGTTTCCTTGGGGAGGCCCGCCGGTCAAGGTGTAGATCGGGGCCCCCGTTGCGCCGGAGAAGACCTTCACGACGCAGCGCAGGGTCATGAAATCCGAGTTCCCCGACGCGAAATCGGGGATCCCGTCGCCGTCGACGTCGCCGCACCCCGTCACCGAATGGCCGATCTCGTCCCCGGGCTCGCCCTGGGCCACGCGAATCAGCGTTCCCGTCCGACCCGAGACCAGAGCGACGCGGCCGTTGGTGTCGGGGCCGAACCCGCCGGTGACGAAATCGTCGCAGGAATCGCCATCCACGTCTCCGACGCCCGCCACGCTCCTTCCCACGGCAAGCGTTCCGGAAGTCGGCGACCAGGCGTAGAGGAGACTGCCGGAGTTCGAAAAGGCATAGACGGTTCCGTACGTCGTGCGGACGTCGGTGACCAGGACGTCCGGGCGTCCATCGCCGTCGAGATCGACGTTCCCGGCATATCCGTAGCCGAAGAGGGTGGACCACGGCTGCGACGTTCGCCAGATCATGCGGTCGTCGGCACCACTGGCGATCTCGAGGATGACTCGTTGGCCCCAGGCGTCGAGGATGATCGTGGCGTAGTCGGGGATCCCGTCCGCGTTCATGTCGCCCGTACCCCAGACCCTGAAATAGCTGGGAGCGGGAGTCGGCGCGCCGTGCTTGATGCGGAGCGTGGTTCCGTCTCGTCCAGAAAGGAAGAAGAGATCGGTATGGGAGGCCGGGATGACGGACGTCACGACATCGACGAGGTCGTCGTATCCGTCCCCGTTGAGATCGCCCAAGACACCCAGGTACTCCGAGAAGCCGTAATCGTCATAGACCCCCGTCCGGGACCAGAGGATTTCCTGGGCGTGGACGGTTCCTAGGGAAAGGAGCAAGAGAGCAAATCGCGTCGTCGTTTGCATGGCCTCCTCCCCTACTGCAGCCGGACGAACTTCGCCACCGAGGGGAGACCCTGGTCGGTGACCAGGAACATCATGTACCAGCCCCGCGGCGCGTAGGTCCGGTTCTTCGGCGTGCGGAAGGTCACGGTGTCGGTCTCGGACGACTCGATCTCCAGCGAGACGTACCTCTGGTGCATGTCGCTGTGGTGGGTCACGGAGCCGGGGGCGATGAGGACGACCTTCTCGACGGTGACGCCGAGAGGGAGGGTCTCGAACGTGGCCGAAAGCGTCGCGTCGTAGCCCATCGCCGTCGTGGGCCAGGTGACCCACACAGGGCGGTTCGGCTTCGCGAGGTAGGGGGGGGAGAAGACCTCGTAGTCCCACGTTCTCGTGTCTCCTCCCCCGACCAGGACCTTGCCGCTCGGAAGGAGCACCGCTGTCGAATGGTACGTGCGAGGAGATGCGTGTGGGCTCCACCGGGTCCAGCCGCCATTGACATACACCTCAGGCTCGTGGACGGGGCATTCCGTGCCGGTGCCGCCGGTGTCGCACGGGCCGTTCAGGCGCGTCCCGCCCACGACGAGGACCGTCCCGTCGGGAAGGATCACCGCGTTGCACCGGCTGCGGGACCAGTACATCGCGCTGGCTGGTGTCCAGACGGGGTTCTGGGAGGGGGCCGTCCGATTGTTGAAGTACTCGGCGGATGGGATCGGGGCGCCGCTGTCGTCCGTCCCTCCCACGTGCAGCACCGTGTCCTCCTGGCCTGGGAAGAGGACCGCCGAGCCGAAGAGCTTCTTCTCGATCGTGGGGTTGGAGTTGGGATGGCGCGGCCACATCGGGTTGTTCCACGACGGCCAGACCCCGGGACTTGAGACGTGGTCGAGGCGGGCGGACTTGGTGTACATGCCGCCCATGAACAGCCAGGTCTTGAGCGTTCCCGCCGGGCCGCCATACGCCCTCTCGGAGAGGGCGAAGGCGCGGGGGTAGTACCAAAACGGATGATCGGAGAATGTCCGAGGACCGGGCCAAACGCGGGTGGTTCCGACTGATTCCCAGATTCCGTCTGGCAACGCTCCGGGGAGGAAGACCTCGTAGGTATTGATCGCGGTGTCGGTCGGGGGGTTGTCGGGGAATGTGTTCGAGCCTCCCGTTACCACCATACGGTCCGAGGCATCTCCCAGAAGCGTCACCGTGGGATACCACCGGGGGCGGTCCATGGCTTGTTGCTGGCGCCATCGCCCGTTCCCTGCTGGGTCGTCCGGGTTGAACAGGTACGTGACGCGGAGTCCGAGGAAGATGGGCGGCGGGGGTGAGACGTAGGCCGTCCCACCGGTGACGAGGAGCCGGCCGTCCCAGGTCCAGGCGTGCCCGGCGCAGAAGAAGTCGCCGTTGGCGCCCGGAATCTCGAGGCTGTAGTTCTGGAAGGTCTGGGCCTCGGGATCCATGACCGACCACCGTTGGATCCAACTCACCGGGGGATCGCCCCCGAGCGTGATGTTGGTCCGGTCCCAGACCAGGACCTTCCCGGCATCGGTCCCCTTCGGAATGAGGGCCATGTGGATGGCCTCGAACTGCATCTGCGGGTCGGACGGGATCGAGGTCCAGTAGATCCCGTCGGTCGAGTGGATCGTGTGCCGGAACTGCACCCAGGAACCTTGGGCAGGAATCTCAGTGGCGGGAAGAAGGCAGAAGATCAGACAGACAGACAGACAGACAGACGATGTCCGTTCATGACATGCCTCCTTGTTCAGCCGTTCCGGCCCGGCGGCCTGTCTCCGGCCAGGAATCCCGACCAGTCGGACGCGAGAAGATTGCAACACCCTTGAGACGGAGAATCAAGCAACGGTTCGAGTTCGTGGCCCCTACCGAGCCAGCCTAGCCCTGCCCATCCCCCAAAACGGGGTCTGGACATTAGCCGTCGAGCGTTGGTAAAGCTCCCGCGTGAGCGGGAGGGGCACGACGATCAAGGCGGCCCTGTCCGAGCCGGCGAAGCTCGCCGTAGTGAAGCAGAAGCTGGGCTCGGGCGGGATCGGGTCGCGCACGGAGCTGGCTTCGGCGCTCTGTCGGGAGTTCGGGTTCCGGAACCCTCGGGGCCAGCCGCAGGTCTTTACCTGCCTGAAAGCACTCCGCGATCTGGAGGCCAAGGGGCAGCTCCGGCTTCCGGCGAGGCAGCTGGAGATCGTCTCGCACTGGCGGCCGCGCCGTCTGGCGGGGCCGGTGCCCGAGCCGGACGGCGTGCCCGAGGAGGTCGGGGAGGTGCGGGGACTCCGTCTGGTCCTGGTCCATCCCGAAGAGGGTCAGGAGATGCGGACCTGGAACGAGCTGATCGCCCGGGAGCACCCCCAGGGCGAGCGTCGTCTGGTGGGGCGGCAGCTGCGGTATCTGGTCGCCTCGGAGCACGGCTATCTGGGGGCGATCGGGTTTGCCGCCTCGGCGTTGCGGCTGCAGGCGCGGGACCGCTGGATCGGCTGGGATGCCGACCAGCAGCGCGCCCATCGGGAGCGCGTGGTGAACCTGAGCCGCTTCTTGATCCGGCCGAGCGTCCGGTGTCGGAACCTGGCTTCCTATCTGCTGGGAGCCGGTGTGCGCCGGTTCGGGGAGGACTTCCAGGCCCGCTACGGGTATCGGCCCTGGCTGCTGGAGAGCTTTGTTGACCGCGAGCGGCACGCGGGGACATGCTTTCAGGCGGCGAACTGGCAGCGGATCGGGGAGACGAAAGGGCGGGGGCGCAACGACCGGAGGCGGCAGGCGCCCGAGAGCCGGAAAGACATCTACGTTTATCCGCTGGTGTCCGACTTCCGGAAGCGGATGGGGGTGCCGGCGGAGCGGGGGGCGTACCTCCGCCCCTTGTCGCTGGAAGCGGGCCTCGAGTCGACCGCGTGGGCGCGGCAGGAGTTCGGGACGGTGGAGCTGGGAGACCAGCGGTTGCGGGAGCGGCTGATCCAGATCGTCCAGGACCGCTCCCGGAAACCGGATGGGTCCTACCTCGAGGCGGCGAGCGGGAATCGCGCAGCGGCCAAGGGGTACTACTACTTCGTCGACAATCCCCGGAAGACGCTGCATCCGGAGGCGCTGCTGCGGACGCACCGGCGGCGGACGGTGGAGCGCATCCTGGCGCACGAGCGGGTGCTGGTGGTGCAGGACACGACCGACCTGAACTTCTCGACCCGCGCGCACACCGAGGGGCTGGGGCTGATCGGGACCAACCAGACGGGGGCAGAATCCTTGGGGCTGAAGCTCCACTCCTCGCTGGCCTTGACGGAGGAGGGGTTGCCGCTCGGGGTGTTGCGGTCGGTCTGCTACGCCCCCGAGCGGAAAGGAGCGGAAGGGCAGCGGTCCATCGGTCGGCCCATCGAGGAGAAGAAGAGCTTCCGCTGGCTCGAGGGGTACCGCGACTGCGTGGCGGTGGCGCGCCAGACGCCTCAGACGCGTCTCCTGGCGGTGATGGACCGCGAGGCGGACCTCTTCGAGTTGTTTCACGAGGCCGAGCCGACGCGGCGGCGGGTCGGGCTCCTGGTCCGGGCGAACCATGACCGGCGTCTGGCGGGGGAGGCAGGGAAGCTGTTCGAGACGCTGCAGGCGAGCTCGAACGTGGCCCGGGTCGAGGTGGTGATCCCCCGTCAACGGTGGAAGCAGGCGAAGCGGGGGAAGCCGGAGCAGCAGAGCCTGCCGGCGCGCCCGGGCGTCCTGACGGTGCGCTACCAGAAGGTCACGCTGGAGCCGACCCGGAGCGACCTCCGCTCGAAGGGGACGATCACGCTTTGGGGCGTGTACGCCCGAGAAGAGACCCCGCCTCCGGGCGCCAAGCCCATCGAGTGGTGGCTGCTCACGACGGAGGAGGTTGCGACGGCGGAGGAGGCCGCCCGGATCGTCGACCTGTACACCCGGCGCTGGCGCATTGAGGAATGGCACCACGTCCTCAAGAGCGGCTGCAAGGTGCAGGAGCACCAGCATGAGACTGCCGAGCGCCTCAAGCGGGTGATCGTCATCGACGCGGTGCTCGCCTGGCGGATCCAGCTGATGACGCTGCTCGGCCGCGAGGTCCCGGAGCTCCCCTGCACGGTCTTCTTCGACGAGTGGGAGGTGAAAGTCCTCGAGGCGCTCGAGGAAGCCAAGGGCCCGCGAGGGGTGAAACCACCCTTCAGCCTGTGGACAGCGATCGTCCTGGTTGCGAGACAAGGCGGATATCTCGCGCGCCGCAGCGATCCGCCACCGGGGCCGAAATGCCTGTGGAAGGGACTACTGCACCTCTACGCCCTCGCCGCTGGGTATCGCCTGGCAACACTTCGCGGGCCATGAGAGGTGCGTAATGTCCCGGAGGAGATCTGGGAGGCGATGTCCCGGAACTTGTTGACTTTGGAAGAGGCGACTCGGAGACACTTGTAGCACGAGCGAAACGAGAATGAGAGGCCGGAATGGGGTCGAGGATGATCACCGACTCGAGGACAGGGCGA
>Ga0187892_10012243_pt1 | contig 10257 bp, 8 predicted proteins | sample MA1701073metaG_FD_139345 | JGI IMG/M metagenome (GOLD analysis project Ga0187892, IMG submission 139345) | Bio-ooze microbial communities from a basaltic lava cave in the Kipuka Kanohina Cave System on the Island of Hawaii, USA - MA170107-3 metaG ...
GCCGCGGTCACGATTTTCCTCCATACCACCGGGACACCTGTGGGCCGCCCTCAGCCCGTACGCCTGCCGCAACTCGTACCCGAGGCCCGCGCTGAGCTCACCGCGGCTGTGCGGGTGGTAAACGATGCGCTGGCCGGCAAGGAATTCATTCTGGGTGACGACTTCACCGCTGCGGACGTCATGATCGGATCGTTGCTCGGTTGGTCCATGATGCTCGGCATGATCGGCGAGGACGCCCCGAACGTACGAACGTACCTTGCGCAGCTCTTGAGCCGACCCGCGGCCGACCGAGCCCACGCGGACTAGCGCCCCGCTCACGCACGAAGAGCTCGTTCAACTCTTCTGACGGCCGCGTCCTTGTCCCGTCCCGGCTACGGTCATGCTAAAGGCCGCCTTCACCCAATTGGCCTCACGAGCAACGGTCGCCTCGGCTCAACGCCGATCAACTTCCTGGGCCGCCGCAAGAAGCGCTGGCTGCAGCATTACGGCGTGCGACACGCCGACGGTCGCGAACACGCACCGGTGTCGACCGAACGCGTCGATCAGGCAGTGGAGCATGTGCTCGTCGCGCAGGCGATTCGACAAGCGCGAAATGCGCTGCGTCGGCAGGTCGTCGGACATCGGATCGGTCTCGCGCGCCGTGATCCGCGCCACCGCCAACGGAGCGCCGAGGAGGCGGCGGTGCTCCGCCTCGATGCACGGCCAGTCAATCGCAGTTTCCAGCCCCGGTCCAATGAGGTCGAAAAAGTCGCCGAAGTAGGCATTGAAATCCGGCGGGGCCGTCTTCCGATTGTAGGAGGCCAGTTGCCGCACGACGAGAAAGACCAAGGCGTCGGACACGCCGATCTCGCGCCGCAGTAAACGCGCCTCCTCTGCCAGCGGAATGTCCATGCTCGCCGTGTCGATGCCGGTCCGCGCCGCTAGATGCCGGACCAGTCCCGATTCGCCGTGCCTGCGGATGGCGATCTCGCGGTCGGGCTCGACAGCCGGCGGTGTTCCTTCGTGCAGTGCGAAGCTCGGCGCGAGACGCAAGAAGGCAGCCTCGATCTGGTCGAACATCGGATCCGCCGGATTGGTACTGTGCCGCCCGCCAAACAGCAGAAGCCGAGCGTCACGGCGCGCAACGTCGACGATGTACGGGGTGGGATGCGGCCGCGCAGCGTACTCGGCAAAGCTGAGAATGTGGCGGGAGAGTGGCATCGCACCAGTGCGCTTGAGGTTGGAAAGTCGTTGCCGGCGAGTCAAGTTTCGCTCGTCTAGTAAGCCCCCCACATTCCCCAGTCCATCCCCGAATCGTCCCACACCATCGAGCCTTCGAGCTCCTCTAGGGCGATCTGTTTCTGGAGAGCCAGTCTCTTGTAGCGGTTGTACTCTTGCTGATCGCCAACGTAGAGACACTTGCAGTTGTACGGATCAGCATAGGTGAACACGATCTTCCCGTCCTTGGTGCGCTGCACCATCTTGAGGGCCGGCATGCTCACCAGCGCGTCGGTGCGCGCCGGTGTACTGGCTGGCTTCATTTGGAACCCTGCGGCAGAGAGTAGATCTCCCGTCTGCTTGGCTTCGTTCCGCCGCATCATGCTGCATCCGGCCGCCAGCGTCACCGCCAACATCACGCCCACCACTTGAAAACCACTTCTCCGTGTCATGCTGGTCTCCCTTCTAGTGATGAAGTTGAGAGTCAACAGTTGAGAGTTGAGAGACTCTCAACTCTGAACTCTCAACTATCGACTACTCCATCTATAAGCCTGGGACGTCGCTTGCCATTCCTAGAACGATGCAATCGGGTTCACCGGCGACGCCGTGCCGCGGTGCAGGATGAGCGGGGCGATGGTCAGATGAAACTCGATGCGCGTTTCCTGGCGACAGACGTCGGCAAGGTCATCGAGTTGAAGGTTATCGAGCAAATGGAGTCCCATCGCGACGATCCCGACGGTGTGGATGGGTAGGCCCAGGTCGGCAACGCGAGACGGCAAGACGTCGGACACGCCGTCGCAGCCCAGCGCGGCCACGCCACGCGCGTGCAACCATGGAAGACACGACGCATCGAGGCCCGCGAGCCCGTCTCCTGCCGGCTGCGGGCCGCGTGCTTCGCGCGCCCGCCAGCGACCGGTACGCAGCAATACGATATCGCCGGGCTCGACCCGAGCTCGGCCCTCGGACTCCGCGCGTTCGAGATCTTCGATAAAGATCGGCTCGCTCGGCTCGAGAAAGTCGACGTCGCGGGCGCGCGGGATGTCGAGCAGGATGCCACGCGACACTATGCCATGACGGAGTTCGTGAATGCCGAGGTCGAGCGCACCGTGCGCCGTGACCCGGTCGATCGGGTAACCGTTGTAGAGCTTGCCGGCGTTGAAGATGTGGCACAACGCATCGATGTGCGAGGTTGCATAGCCGTGCACGGCCATGGCGAAATAGTCGCCGCCCCAACCTTCCGCCGCCGTCGCCATCATGAGGTGGACAACCGGCTGCGGGTTGTCAGCGGCCGGCTGCGTCGGTAGCGACCGCGCGCAGCCGACGCTACGGCCACTCCGGATCAGACGCGCGGCTGCAACACGCTTCTCGGGTGTGATGAGGTTCAGCGTCCCCAACTGGTCCCGCGCACCCCACCGCCCCCAATTGGACAATGATTGATGAAACGCGTCGATTTCGTGCTTTGAAAGCGCGGGCCGTGGTTTCGTCATGGTCACCTCGAAGGCGCATCCTCGCGAGTTGCGCTGCTGTCGTCAAATGAGAAGCGGCACGACAGCATCGCCAGCCGGTATCGCCGAAGCTCCAGCTCAGGCGCCAGCGTACCTCATGAAGGCTGCGTCGCCCGCCGTTTCGTCCGGCGCCCGGTCGGCGCGCGCTGGCGCGTGGCGCGGCCGTCCAGCTGTGCAAGAACGGCCTTGGGCGCGACCGCGCGGAAGCTCTCGTCGATCCACGCCTTGAGCAAGCTGAGTGGGGCCGTCGCGTCTGCGCCCAAGCGCGACGTCACCCACCCGCTCTTTCCGAGCCCATAGTTGCTCGGCGCGGCGAATGGAAACATCACCGCGAACTCGCGCGATTCGGGTAACTTCACCGTGATATGCATCTTCTCGGGGCCCGCGTACATGAAGACGAACACTTTACGCTTCACCTTGATGGCGCGCTCACCCCAAGGGAATTCCTCGTAGCTCTCGGGAAAGCTCAAGGCATGCTTGCGCAGCCTGGCCTCCAACTGGCGGGGGGTCATCTTCCGAGCCGGCATCCGTCGCTCCTCAGCGCTACCACTTCGTAGGGAGACGGGATGCCCGTTGTCAACGCCGCGCCCCCTCACCGGAATACGAAAGCACTGCCGTCTCAGCAGTCCTTGCTGTTCTCTGCTGTCCTTGAGCCCCGTCTCCGCGCCGGGCCTTGCCCGCCAATTCGAATGACATGGTCCAGAGTCCCTGGTCCCTGGTTACTGGTTCGGATTTTCCTTCGTGTTTTCTGAAACCAGGGACCCGGGACCAGAGACCAGGGACCTCGCCAAGCGGATTGGCGGGCAAAGCCCCCTCCTACTCTCCTGCACCCTCGGTCGAGTCTCCAGGTAGCAGCCCGCTACTCAAAAAGTAGCGCCATCAGGTGAAGCAGCTGCCAATTGAGATCCCACGAAACTTCACATGGAGACGAAAGGAGACTCGTATGAAACTGAACCACCGCGGTGCGCAAGCATCTCGAATCACGTGGCCTCGCTGGACGGCAACATCTATTGCGGCCCTCACCAGCGCTTGCCTCGCCCTGATGCCCTCGGGGCTTTACGCACACGACGTCACGCCGCCGTCGGTGCCTACCATCATCAAGGTACCGGCGGGTCACAAGCCGTTTCTACGGGGACGCGCCGTCGGGACCCAGAACTTCGTCTGCTCGGTTTCCACGACCGGCAGCTTCTTCTGGTCCTTCTATGGCCCGCAGGCCACCCTGTTCGACGACAACGCAGCGCAAATCATGACCCATTTCCTGAGCGGCAACCCGGATGAGGCAGGCAAGGCCCGTCCAACCTGGTTGCACTCCCGCGACACCAGCGCGGTATGGGCTGAGCCAATACAGTCCTCCATGGATCCGGCATTCGTAGAGCCTGGTGCGATCCCCTGGTTGCTGCTCGCAGTCCGCGGGGCGGAGACCGGCCCGACGGACGGCGACAAGCTCACCGGCGCGATCTACTTGCATCGCGTCCACACTTCCGGAGGCGTCGCACCGACTACCGGCTGCACCCAAGCGTCAGAGGTTGGAAACAAGAACTTCGTGCCGTACGCCGCCGACTATTACTTCTACAAAGCCCGTCGGAAGTAGACGGCGAGGTGGTTGAGCGCGATATCGCGCTCGCGTGTGCAAGGGCCGCGCGCGCGCCGCGCGTAGGGGCGGGTCTTGTGCCCGCCCCACCCCGCTCGCCCTTGAAGAGGGCACCCACGAGGGGTGCCCCTACGTCAACGATGACGCGTTCCTCCGTGAAGAACGGGGTGCCTCCCGTGCGCGCGTGGATCGTACCTCGTCGCACCTTCATGGGGCGATGAGCCCGAGCTTGGGGAAGTATGTCCGGTAGCGGGCCGTGTCGCGCGTCAGCAGCTTCATGCCCGAGACGCCGGCGTGCGCGCCGACCCGTTTCGCATGTATCGACACTCTCCTCCGGGAGAGGTAGCCAGCCCCGCTCTTCCCATCTGCTGGGCAGCGTGCAGCTGCTGACCGTCCTCAGGGGCGCCGCGCGCTACTTGGGTGATGCACTTGCAGCACCACTCGAATCCTCATCGAAGAACTTGATGATCCGGCCGCGCACGTCCGGCGAGCCTCCGGTTCCTTCCAAGTGTCCGCCCTCGACAACCTCGAAGCGGACGTTCGGAATCAATGCAGCCAGCGCGCGTCCAGCCTCGATCGGCACCGGTTGATCGTCGCGCGCATGGATGACTAGGGTCGGCACGGTAATCTGGCGCGCTTGTTCGGACACGTCGACCTCGGTGAGGGCTCTGAAAAATCCGGCTATGGCCACACCTGAGCCTGAGCGCCGGAAGAATTCTCCAAGGACTCGCCGCTGCACATCATTGGCGGTTGGGGCCACCCAATCGACCATGATGTTCGTGACGGCGGGAGTCTGCCAATCGGTCTCGAACAGCGGAAGCGCGCGCAGGATGCGATCGAACCCTGGGCTTTGCCCCGGCCGGGCGGCGGCGGCGGTGGTGCTGGCGAGGACGAGCCGGCTCACGCGTTCGGGGTGCCGCGCGACGTAGGCGATGGCTGCCAGTCCCCCGGCCGACATTGCGTAGATACCGAACCGGTCGAGGTGGAGCGCGTCCGTCACCGCTTCGATGTCGCGAACGCGCGCGTCGAGCGAGAAATCCTTGACGTCCCTATCGGAGAGCCCGAAGCCGCGGCCGTCGTAGCGAACGAACAGGTGATTGGCGGAGGACATGGGGAGCAGGCCCGCGGCGTCGTAGAGGGGGCTGCTGAAGCCACCCTCGATGTGCGTCGCCCAACCCAACACGTTGACGATGGGCGGGCCCTGGCCGGTGGTGGCGTATGCGATGCGCACGCCGTCGCTGGTCTGCGCAAAGCCGATCTTCTGTTCGATGGGATGCGAAAAGTATCGGGGCGCGGTCAGGGCGACCCATGCCAAGATGGCGCTTCGATTGAGCGCGATCACGGCGACGAGCACCAGTACACTGGCCAGCGCTACCCACAGCAGGCGGCGTCGGCGAGGTACGGGACGTGCCGGTTCCGCGTCAGACACGGCGAGTGCATACACCGCCAGCGGCGTGCTGACGTTCTTGAAGGACTGCGCACCGAGCGCATGCGCTTTGACGTGGGCGCGGCTGCGCACCATCTGGTAGACCGGCTCCGACACGCAGATCCCGCCGGGCTCCGCCAGCGGGCGGATGCGCGCGGCGACGTTCACGCCCTCGCCGACCACTTCGCCATTCCGGCGGATCACATCGCCCAGATGGATGCCGATGCGCAGCCGCATGTCGGGATAACTGCGCAGTGCACCCTGGAGCGCCAAGGCACAGTCGACGCCACGCAGCGCGCTCGGAAAGATGGAGAGCGACTCGTCTCCGGTCGAATCGATGACCTCGCCCTCGAACTGCTCCACCAGGGTGCGCACCAGATCGCGATGCTGCGCCCGCACGCGTACGGCCGCCGCCTCGTCACGCTCGGTGAGCGCCGTGTACCCCACCACGTCCGTGAACATGATGGCCAGAAGCTGCCGATGGTCCCCCGTGACCCCCACGTGTCGATCTTGACGCAATCGTCACCGAATTGAAAGGCGACGTTGGCAACCCGGCGCAGGGCGGACGCGCGCAGGAGCTGCACTTCATCGGACGGACCTTCCGCTGCCCGACAGGTCGCTGTCGACGCGTTGCTTGACCCCAGATCGACGAATTGCGTAAGTCGCTCCGTACCATGCCGCACCCGCGTCGCCGCGGCAGTGCGTGTGAGAAGACGATGCACTCAGGCATACAGATCGCCCTCGCCGAGACCGAAGATGAGAAGCGTGCGGTCTACCGCTTCCGCTACAGCATCTACGTCGAGGAGATGGGCAAGTATCGCAACGTCGCCGACCACGAACAGCGCCTGTTCTCCGAGCCCTGCGATGCCCACAGCCGCATCTTCTACGCGACTGAGAACGGTGAGGTCGTGGCCACGGCGCGAGCTACGTGGGGTGGAGATGCGCCGCTGCCGCAGCGCATGATCGAGCAGTACGGGCTCGCCCCCTTTCTCGCCGAGTTGCCCCAGTCGGCAGTTTCGGTAGGCGAACGCGGCATGGTGGTGCCGCGTCTACGCGGTACGGATCTGTTCTTGCGTTTGATCGGTGCCTCGTTGCGGTTCGCCAACGAGCACCGGATCCAGGTGTGCTTCGGCGACTGTGAGCCGCACCTGTTGAATCTCTATCTCGGACTCGGGCAGCGCACCTATTCCAAGAAGAACGTCAACAGCGCCGAGGCCGGTTACCTCATTCCCATTCTCTTCGTGCCCGAGGACGTTGCCTACCTGCGACGCATCAACTCGCCGCTGCTCGAGTACGTGCACGACTTCGGCAGCGATGCGCGCATCCCGCCGTGTGTCGAGCGCATCATCTCCACGGGCAGCTCGGTGATGAGTCGCCGGCTGGTAGGGTCGGCTGACTACTGGAGCGAGGTACACGGCGCCCTCAGCGAGATCGAGGGCACGCGTTTGTCCGCCCTCGATGGGTTCACCGAGGAGGAGGCCACGCGCTGCCTGGACAAAAGCAGCATCATCGAGTGCCGTGCCGGTGATCGTGTGCTCAAGAAGGGGGGCGTAGCACGCAACCTCTTCGTTGTTCTCGACGGCACCGTCGAGGTGCGCGATGGCGAGACGCCGCTGGCGGTGTTCGGTCCGGGCGACGTCTTCGGCGAGATGGCGTTCCTCTTGGAGCGGCCGCGCTCGCGGGACGTCTACGCGGCCACCGACGGTGTCCGCGTGCTCAGCCTCAGCGAGGCCGCGCTGCGCCAGTTGATCGCAAGCGATCCCGCCATTGCCGCCCAGCTGCTGCTCAACATTTCGAAGATGCTGTGCCTCAGGCTCCTGAAGGAGCGCTAGGGCCGGCGTGGGAATTTGCGCGCGGCGGGAATCCGGGGACGTAGAGCTTGTGAAGAAATCTGCCCGCGCGCGTAGAACGGGGACAGTCCCCCTCGCGATTCCGGATGGTTAGGGGGACTGTCCCCTTCCCCCTGCGCGATTGTTTCACAAACTCGTAAGCTGCGATTCGAGCGATTTGCTGCCATGGTGATCGGACTGCCAGTTCATTAGACGACCCAGCCGTAAGGAAATGCGAGAATCGCAGCTAACGTCCCTCGATGTTATCCTCGACTCAGGGCGTGACCTCGACCATCAGGCTGTTGCCGAGCAACTCGCGCATTCCGCTGGCGTCCACCTCGCGAACAAGCTTCCTCCACTCGTCGTCCCCACTCGTTTTGGTCATTCCCTTCGCGAAACTCTCCAGACTGGGATACTCGATCCCGACATAGAGGGTTCCCGCCTCGTCGCCCGCCTGCGTGGCACGCCAGATCCGCATCGTGCCGCCGGTCTGGAGACGGGTCATGATCGCATTCAGCGCCTTCACCTTCTGAAGGTACGCGTCCTCCTGACCGCCTTTGACCTTCACGGCGAGGACGTTCAGCACCTTGGGCTCCGCTGCGCGCGCCGCCGGAGCGAGCAACGCCACAACACCAAAAGCCATCAATCCGTGTGCGAGGATTCGTTTCATCGCGTTCTCCTTCTCGTTCATTCGTCACGGTAATGCGGAGCAAGTTAGCCAGTTGCACCGGCAACTCGGCGGCGCACGGATGCAGCAACTGCACAGGCTACGTGACGCACTCATTCTGCGGTCTCCTGGGACACGTCACCCTTGCTCGAGCCTGGGCACTTCATCGGGGAGAACTTCCCATGCCTGATGCGTCGTTGGGCAGAACAAATTGTGTCAGATGACATGCGGGTCACGATCGTAACAACCTGACACCTAACAACCTAACAACCTGATCTCCTCCGCCAGCCGCTCCGCCGGATCCGGGGCACCCATGGCGCGGTACCTGGCCTCGGCCTCGCGCAGACCGGCTTCCAGGAGCGCACAGTCGTTGCCGCCAACGAGACGCGCCTCCGCCTCCCGCAGGCGCGGCAGCAGCGAGTCGCCGCCGCTCTTGCGGACGAGCTCGCGGGCTGCGGCGATCACCGCTGCGATCTCGTGTTCCGGCGCGCCGGCGCGGACCAGGGCGTCGGCCAGCGCGGCGCGGGCGAGGGCGCCCTGAAACCAGGCACCGGTGGCGTCCGCGACCGCGATCCCTTCGCGTGCTTTGGTGATCGCTGCCGCGGTATCACCGCGAGCCAGGCACGCGTCGGCGATCACCGCGAGGTAGAAGCTCTGCCAGTCGAGCGTCGTTCCCGCGTCGCGCGCCTGCGCCAGGGCCTCGGTCAAGCCCTCTTCGCTGGCAGCGTAGTCGCCGTTCACGAAATGGGCGACCGCGAGGAAGAATAGAGCACTGAGCTGCGAGTACCGGCTGCCGACCACCTCGACCGTTTCCACCCCCTCAACGCATGCCCGGCGAAGGTCAGCGAGAGGAACTCGGGAAGCGCCGCGGGCGAGATAGGCGCAGAGGCTGGGCGTCCCGAGTGCCCATCCGAGGTTCTCGGGCGCGGCGTGCTCGCGCGCCATGCGGACGGCGCGCTCCGCACGCGGCCAGCACTCATCGAAACGGCCCGCCAGTGCCAGCGCCAAGGCCCCCGTATGCTGCGTCCAGATGAAAGGGCTGTGGCCTGCCAGCTCGCGGCCCAACTGCGGATCTCCGCCGCTCAAGTCGGCCATGCGATCGAATCCCTCGAGCGCTTGCCGAACGCGTCCGGCGACCAGGAGCCAGTACGTGTGCCCCAATTCAACCAACAGCGTCTCGCCCGGGTTCATGCCATCGTCCAGCATCCCCCTGGCCTCTTCGGCGACATTGAGGGCCGCTTCGGCTCGGCCGAGTACCCCTAGATGCGCCGCAAAGCCTGCGAGTGCAGTAGCGATGAGCGCTGGGCGCCCCAACTCTTTCGCAAGCCTCCGGGTCTCGTCCAGGCAGCCGCGCACTTCATCCTCGCTCATGCCGAGGCGCCACGCGCCACTCGCCAGGATGACGCCGCAGGCGCGCAGCCGCGACTCTTTGGCGTCTCCATCATCAAGTGAGTGTCCGAGGTCGCGCACCTTGCGCCAGTGCCGCACGCCCTCGACGGGATCGCTGGCGCCGGCCCACTCGGCGGCGCGGCGATGCCAGCGCACCGCCTGCTCGGGAACGGCGGCCTCTTCCCAGTGGTGCGCCAGCAATGCCGCTTGCCGATCGAGGTCGTGGGCATGTGCTGCCTCGATGACGCGCGCCACCGCCGCATGCAGCTTCTTGCGCCGTTCCTGCAACTGCGAGGCGAGTGCGACTTCCTGGGTCAGCGGATGCTTGAAGAGATACTCGGCGACCGGGTACAGCGACTGCTCGTAGACGAACTCGGTGTCCTTGAGCGTCTGCAGTGCCTCACGCAGTTGCGGTGCGTCCTGCTCGACGACCGCGGCCAACGTCGGCTCGTCGAACTCGCGGCCGATCACGGCAGCGGTCTGCAGCACGTCCTTCTCGCGCTCCGCCAGCCGATCGATACGCGCCGCGAGCAGCGCGTGCACGGAGCTCGGCACCTCCAGCTTGTCGACGGCTGTGACGAGGCGATAGGCGCCCTTGCTGCCGTGCAGCTTTCCCGATTCGATCAGATTCTGCACGACCTCCTCGGTGAAGA